>Ga0209365_1000044_pt1 | contig 27813 bp, 25 predicted proteins | sample WorMetimpBELIZE2_FD_187389 | JGI IMG/M metagenome (GOLD analysis project Ga0209365, IMG submission 187389) | Marine gutless worms symbiont microbial communities from Max Planck institute for Marine Microbiology, Germany - Olavius imperfectus... | ecosystem: Host-associated > Annelida > Digestive...
TCGACGGCATGATCGAGACCAGGGGCTTGCCGGCGAGTACCTTCGGGGCGACCGCCTTGGTACTCCTGCTCACCGGGGTCCTGATCGAACTCAAGCCCTTCCCCGCCAACGGCTGGGGGCTGGATGCCTATGAGGCCGCGCCCGCGGGTATCGGTGCCCTCATCTCGGCGGGGGTCGCCACGGGCGCCCTGGCGGCCCTGTACAAACTGGTCCCCCTGGTACGGGTGGATCACTTGTCGGTGATCGTCACCATCGGCGTCGTGACCTTCCTGTGCTCGAACCTGATCGCGCTCAAACAGAAAAGCGCCAAGCGGCTGTTGGGCTACTCCTCCATCGCCCAGGTCGGGTTGCTGGTAGCGGCCATCACCTACCTGCGCCAGAGCGGGCGCGACGAGCTGGTGCCCCTGATCGTGGGCGGTCTCTTCATCAACCACCTGCTGGCCAAGGCCGGGCTCTTCTGGCTCGCGGGGATCCTGGGTAGGGAAGACTGGCGGGAGTGGTCGCTGCTGGCCGGTCGGCCCTGGCTACTGGTGCTGTTCGGCACCCTGATTCTGGCCCTGGTCGGCTTTCCGCCCTTCCCCGGCTTCTGGGCCAAGTGGGCGCTGATCCTGGAGCTCGCGGACGGGGCCCTGTACGGCTGGATGGGAGCGATTCTGCTGGGCTCGCTGCTGGAGGCGGTCTATCTGCTGCGTTGGCTCGGGGCCAGCTATCGCTCCAAGGCCTCCGCGGCCTCCGAAGGCTTTGAGCAAGAGGCCCGACCGGTCCCGGCCCAACTGCCCTTCAACGGCCTGGTGCAACCGGTGCTCTTCGCCGTCCTGCTCTATGTGACAGGTTGGGTGTGGGCGGACTGGTCCGGGGAGGCACCGCTCACGACCTTCCTGCCCATCGTAGCGGCGGGTGTGCTCTTTCTGCTCGACCGCCTGCCGGGCCGGCTAGTGGGTATCCTGTCGCTGCTGATCCTGGCCGCCTTCTCTTATCGCGTGCTGCCGCAGCTCAATGGGCTCGCCGGGCTGTTCGGGCTCATCTTCCTGCCCGGCGGGGGCCTGCTCGTCTTCGCCACCCTCTACCGCTCGGAGACGCGGGCCGGCTTCTATCCGCTGCTGACGGCGATGCTGATGTCCCTGGGCGTTCTGCTGCAAACCGAAACCTCCCTGGGGTTCTTCTACGCCTGGGAGATCATGACCCTGACCTCCTATCTGCTGATCGCCCAGGGCTGGCAGGCGGATCGCTCCGCGCTGGTCTATGTGATCTTCTCCCTGGGCTCGGCCTATCTGCTCGTGGCCGGCTTCGCCCTGGGCTACGCGGGCTCCGGCTCCGCCCTGCTGGCGGGGCTCAAGGACGCGGGCGCGTCGGGACCCGCCGTGCTCGCCTTGCTAGCCTTGGGCTTTCTGGTCAAGACCGGCGGGCTCGGCGTCCATATCTGGCTGCCGGGGGCTTATACGGAGTCGGATGACGACTTCACCGCCATCATCTCCTCGATTGTGAGCAAGGCGGGCATCTTCGGCTTCCTGGTCGCCGGCATTGCGCTGGGGGATCAGGTGGTGGGCGGCCTCGACATCGCCTACCTGGTGTGCTGGCTGGGTCTCATCACCGCCCTCTTCGGCGCCCTGATGGCGGTGCTGGAGGAGGACGCCAAGCGCCTGCTGGCCTACTCCAGCATGGGCCAAGTGGGCTACATCGTCGCCGGCGTCGCTATGATGAGCCACCTGGGCTGGGTGACGGCCGTGTATCTGTCCGCCAACCACTTCTTCTTCAAGGGCCTGCTTTTCCTCGCCGTGGCCGGGGTCATCTACCGCACCGGCACTCGCGAGATGTACAAGATGGGTGGCCTGATCGGCCGTATGCCGGTCACCTTCTTCTGTGCGCTGATCGCTATCATCGCCATGTCCGGCGTGCCGCCGCTGAGCGGCTTCGGCGGCAAGTGGCTGCTATACAACGCCCTGATCGAGAAGCACTGGTACCTGCAAGCGGGACTGGCCTTCTTCACCAGCGCTCTCGCTTGCCTCTACATGTTTCGGCTGCTGCACTCCGCCTTTCTTGGGCAACCCAAACTCAAGCACCAGGACGTCAAGGAGGCCCCCTGGTGGCTGGTGGCCCCGCAGCTGGTGCTGGTGGGGGTGATCCTGCTCATCTCCCTGTTTCCGCAGATCCTGGTGCAACCCATCTCCGATGCCATCGCTCCCTACTACCCGGCGACCATACAGTGGGCCGGCAACCAGCTGACGACCTCCGTGGGCCATTGGAACGGCTTCCTGGTGGTGAACATCGTTGGGGCGGTATTCCTAGTACCCCTGATCTGGATGCTGCTTTCCTCGACCCGGGTGCAACGGGTCAAGCAGTTCAACATCGTCTACGCTGCCGAGCGGCCGGACCGGCCGGAGACCACCCACTTCGCCTACAACTTCTATCCCTACATCGAGAAGAGCCTGGGTGGCTGGGTGCGGCCCCGCGCCACTCGCTTCTGGAGCGCGGTCGGCGAGTGGACCCACTCCCTGGCGTCCGGGCTGCGCAGCATCTACACCGGCCATGCCCAGACCTACGCCCAATTCATCGTGCTCTTCCTGGTCCTCATGGCCTTTCTGATGGGAGGCGCCTAGCCTATGTCTGAATGGTTGGTTCGCAGCGGCTACGCGGCGATATCCGTTTTCGTGGCCGCGACCTACGGCCTCCTGCTCAGCGGCATCATCGCCCGCACGCTGGCGCGGGTGCAGGGGCGTATCGGCATCCCGGTGTGGCAGGCTTTTCTTGACGTCTTCAAGCACGCGGCCAAGCGCACCGCCGTCAGCCACGGGGTGATGTTCTACCTGGGACCCGTGTTCCGCATCGCCGGGGGCATCGGTACCCTCTTGTTCATCCCTCTGCTCTACGACAGCGCGGTCTTCGGCAACTTCCACTTCGCCGGCGACATCATCCTGGTTATCTACTTCATCCTCTTCGGCGCCTTGGGGATGGCCCTCGGTTCCAGCGAGGCGGGACACCCCTATGGGGCCATCGGCGTCGGGCGCGGGCTGGCGCAGTTCGCCGCCTTCGAGGTGCCCTTCGGCTTGGCGGTCCTCTCCCTGGTGATTCAGTACGACACCCTGTCGGTCTATGACATGGTCGCGGCTCAGCAGGGCAGCATCACCAACTGGACCCTGTTCACCAACCCGCTGGCGGTTACCGCAGCCATGCTCTCGCTCCTGGGCTCCACCGGCTATGCCCCCTTCGATGTGGTCGGCCCGCCCCAGGAGATCCCCAGCGGTCCGCGCACCGAGTTCCAGAGCGACTTCGTCAGCCTGATGCAGCTCAACCGGGCCATCTTCGCCGCAGCCAAGCTAGTGCTCTTCATGAACCTCTTCTTCGGCGGGGCGACCAACCTGATCGAGCTCATGGTCAAAACCTGGGCCATCTACATGGTGCCCATCGCCGTGGCCGCCGCCTATCCCAGATACCGTACCGATCAGTCGATCCGCTTCTTCCTGCGCTGGCCGACCATGATCGGAATTGCCGCGGTGATCCTGGCCGACTATTGGTATGGCGCTTAATAATTATCAGGCATCGAATGAACATGTGACCCGCGTAGGATGGGTAGTGAGTAAAACGAACCGCATCGAAGAACCACGAATGGACACGAATAGACACGAATGTTTCGATTCCTTGAGCCCGCGTAGTCCGTAGGCTGGGGTGAGCTTACGAACCCCAACGCGGATTTTCAGGCTCTTGTGTTGGGGTGCGCGCGTCCCTGCGCTTGCCCCAACCTATGGGCTTGATCCACCGCCATACTTCGTATCACCGATGGAGTTAGTTGTGGAGGTAACATCCAAATGAACAAAAAACTACCTACAATTGCGGAAGTTAATCGGAGGGCGGAAGCCATACTCATGCAACAGCTAGACGTGGCTGACACGCTGCGTTTCTTGAATCAATTCAGTTGTGGTACCGGCGATTATACTGCCCAACGTCATGAATGGCTCAATGCATTTTCTTTGGATGATATTATTCAGGATATCGAAACAAACAGGAATAAGAAAGCATCAATATATCGTTGAAAATGTACAAGCAGAGGTTTGTGTTGAGCCCATAGGTTGGGGTGAGCTTGCGAACCCTAATGGGTCGATTACCTGGACGTCAATGTTGGGGTTTATCGCCCCTGTCGGGGCGATAAACCCCAACCTACAAGTTGTGTGTTTTTAGCTAATAGACAGGATTTCTCAGGATTTACAGGATTTTTCTTCGTTTTAATCAATGGGACATGCCGTAAAACAACAAAGTAAAGAATCCTGTCAATCCTGCAAAATCTTGTTAATCCTGAAGCATTTGGGGACTATGTGCAATCCGCAAAATCCACGGATGCGAACTCAAGTCCGGTGTCTTGCAACATCCTCGAAGAGCCAGGCCTTAATCAGGGATTGGTAGGGCATGTCCCGCTTATGGGCCTCGATCCTTATACGTGCCAGTAATGTCTCCGGGAGACGCAACGAAATGGTTTTGGTGGAGGGCTTCAGATTCGGGAACGAAGCCGGCATGGCCTGTTTCCAGTCCACATAATCACTGGAATCATTGGCCTCCCAGAAGGCCCGCTCCTCAGCCTCAGTGTCGAAGGTGGGTGGTACCAGTTCGGACTTGCTCATAATGGGTCCTCTCTTTGCGGTGCATGTCGCGGGCCGAAATTACCCGGATCAAGGTCCCGGCGGCACACAGGGTAAAGGTGATATGAAGCAATCGGCCCGCATCGGTCGTACCAAGGGCGTGGTAACTTGGCTCCCGTTGGCTGTGCTTCGAGTCCGGCAGCAGTAAGGGTTCGTTGAAGAATATGGATTCCGCTTCCATTTGGTTTACACCATGCTTGTCGGCACTTTTGCGGGCGTTCCCTCGATCCCAGTTGAACCCGGTTGCCTGTGTCCGATCGATCATATAATGTATATTATCAGCATATACGACGCTGGCCAAACAGACTATGCGGATGCTGAAAGCGCGTAGGATTGGGCAAAGCAAGCGCCCGGCAGGATGCCCCAGGGCTTCACTCATTTTGCGGGGGTTGCAAATCGCGGCGGCCGGGTAGCTGGACGTGGGATGTGGTGAGGCCAGGGATGGCCGAACCGCATCTTTGGGCGGTGGACGTACCCAAAACGGCCTGCATATTGAACGCTGCTGGCAATTCTTCGAGGTTCGTGCTTTTAGCTAATAAACGCTAATAAACAGGATTTACAGGATTTTGGCTCGTTCCCACGTTCCAGCGTGGGAACGTAGTTGAGTCGCTCCAGCGGCAAGTATTTCGTGACGCTGGAGCGTCAGGGTTTGCTCCCACGCTAGAGCGTGGGAGCCAGATGAAACTGAAACGCTGATTTATGGCCTCCGTGTTCTCTGCGTCTCTGCGGTTCAAACTATTCTACTGCTAGTAGAATGTTCTGAAACGGGATACCAAGGGCTGTTGACATTTAACTCTAACCGACTGTTTTCATATTGTGGATATCTGAGTGATGTACACAGATTAGAATCGTCGATGAGGGCAAACCGATTTCGATCGATTTGCGTTTATTCCCGTTCATTGCGGAAAAAAAGAGTCCCCTGACTATTTATCACGAAATGCAAGAAATTAAACCGCAGAATCCAGGTTGATGAAAATGACGAATAATGATCCCGTGAACGATCAAGAGCTGCCGAATGATGGTCTGACCTACCCGGATACCGAGTATTTCTGCAAGACACGGCCAGTGCCGGTGGGGCCTCAGTTCGAGGCCATGGAGGCGGTGCGCAACTGGGCGCGGGCTAATTCCCTGGCGGTGCAGGCCTTCGGGACCGGTTGCGGGGCGGTGGAGCTACGCCCCCTGATGACGGCCCGCTATGATGCCTATCGCTTCGGCGTCACCGGCTCCCCCACGCCGCGCCAGTCCTGCGTGTTTATCATCGGCGGTTATGCCTCGGTGAAGACCTTGAAGCGCATCATCGTCAGCTACGAGCAGATGCAAAATCCCAAGTTCGTGGTCGCTTTGGGCAGCTGTACGGTCAACGGCGGCATGTACTGGGACAGCTATAACACCATCAACCGGATCGATCACTATATCCCGGTGGATCTCTATGTCTCCGGCTGTATGCCGCGGCCCGAGGCCCTGCTGGCCGGCTTCGTCAAGCTCAAGGAGCTGATCAAGGCCGGCAGGTGCGAGGGGGCCAACAAGTACCTCGATAATTTCGACTGGTATAAGGCGAACCAGAAGAAGATCATCAAGGACTGGAATATGCCGGATTATAACTGGTGAATATGATGGAATGGTTTGTAGTGATTATATTTGCTTTCTTTATTGGTGGGTTTGTTTGGGTCGCGGTCGAAGCCGTAAGACATGCCAATAAGGGTCGAACGTCGGACAAGGCCAATCCATCCAATGTTAGTACCTCACACAGATGATTGCGCATGAGGCATATTTTTTATGTTCGATTCGCTGTGCTTACCACATTATTAGCGTAAGAGTACGTAGGAAATTTTAGAACATACTAAAGGTCCTGTAAATCCTGAGAAAACCTGTTGGTCCTATCCAATTCAGAGGCCGTCTAAAAACCAACCCATTGACTTTGCTTGATCTGGAGTCCTTAACCGTATCGAAGTGAGACCCTTGATTCCCCCTCTCCCCAACCCCTCTCCCGCCAGGGGCGATGGGTTTTTGGCCGTAGCCCGTCTGGTAGGACGGGGGATAACTTGGGCCGCGCGGCATGGTTTGAGTTTTTAGACAGCCTCTCAACTTGTTAGACAATTCGATGAAACAACTTTTCGACCGCCTGCAAGCCCTGTTCGGCGTTACCGACTTCGAGCAGAAGCGCGATGATCTCGTCTTCCTGAAGGTCCCCAAGGATCACGCGGAGATGCTGATCCGCCACCTGCGCGACCACGAGGGCTTCAGCCATCTGGCCTTTTTCTCCGCAGTGGACTATATCGAGGACGGCATCTTCCGGCTCATCTATATGCTCCATAACTATGGGACCCAGGATACCCTGGGCGTGCATGTGGATACCGCCAGAGAGAACGCCGGCATGACCTCCATCCACACGCTCTGGACGCAGGCCGCGCTCTACCAGCGCGAGCTCAAGGAGATGTTCGGTATCGACTTTCCCGGCAGTCCCGGGGTGGATGAGGACTTTATGCTGGAGGGTTGGGACGAGATTCCGCCCATGCGCCGGGAGTTCGATACCCGCGCCTATGCCGAGAAGACCTTCTTCCCCCGCGAGGGGCGCGAGAAGTCCGATCCCCGGACCCATATGCGCAAGCAGTTTTATCCGAACTGGGGGGAGGTCGAGTGAGCATGTCGGATCGATCCCGATACCCGGAGCTGGTGGACGGCAAGCCGGCCGTCGATCTCGACTCCGAAAAATACGTCAAGCTCTGGCACGGGCCCCAGCACCCCGGCATCACGGGGAATATGTCCCTGGAGCTGACCCTGTGCGGCGACGAGGTGGTTGACTGCAAGACCCATGTAGGCTACCTGCACCGGGGCTTCGAGAAGCTGATGGAGCGCCGGACCTGGATCCAGAACTTCCCGGTGGTCTGCCGCATTGCCGTTCCGGAGCCGGCCTTCAACGAGTACCTCTACGCCGCCGGCGTGGAGGAGCTGGCCGGTATCCAACCCCCGGAGCGGGCCCAGTGGATCCGTAATCTGAATCTGGAGATGATGCGCTTGGCCAGCTACATGGCTTGGCTCGGCGGCCAGGCCGGGGCCTTCGGCAACAACACCATCGGCCAATGGACCATCACCCACCGTGATTATCTGCTCGATCTGTTCGAGGAGATGACCGGCGGGCGCATCTATCACATGTACATGCTCCCCGGCGGCGTGCGTTCGGGTATTCCCGATGGCTTCGAGGAGCGCCTGGAGGCTGTGCTGCAAAAGTGCGAGAAGCTGCTGAAGGAGATCGAGCTGGTCCTGCTCAACAACAGCGTGTTCAAGGCCCGGGCCGTGGGCCTCGGGTACATCGATAAGGATATGATCGACCGCTACGGCATCACCGGCCCCAACCAGCGCGCCTGCGGCGTTAAGCGGGACCTGCGCAAGGACGCCCCCTATCTGGTCTACGACCAGCTGGACTTCGAGATCATCACCGGCACCGCCTCCGACGCCTACGAGCGCACCCTGGTGCGCTACCGGGAGATGCACCAGTGCATCGACCTATGCCGCCAGATCATGGCCCGCATGCCCAAGGAGGGCCCCTTCCACGAGCCCCTGCCCAACGTCCTGCACTGGTGTATCCCCCCCGGCCAGACCTATGTCAAGGCCGAATGCACCCGCGGCGAGAAGGGCTATTATCTGGTCTCGGACGGCTCCCTGTACCCACGGCGGATCTGCATCCGCGGTCCCAGCTACACCCACGCCTTCCCGGTGATGGAGCAGCTGGCCATCGGCACCGACATTGCCGACATCGCGGGCCTGATGGTTTCCCTGCACACCTATCCACCGGAGATCGAGCGGTAGCAGCTTGTATACCGGTACCGAAGTACCGATAACATGAGAATTATTTTTTTGCCGCAAATGAACGCGAATAAACGCAAATTGGTCGTAGGCTGGGTTTCGTTCCTCAACCCAGCCTATCCAAATCAGACTAACGGAAAGGACTGGATATGGCGCTTACTCGAAATGCGGTAGAAACGTCAAAATTCAATGGAAATACAAAACCGCCATATGAACTGCGCATGCAGGATTTTCAAATGGTGATGCAGGATGTATACGATTTCTTCTATGACGTGAACTCTCATCTCACTGCGAAAGGGTTGCAGCGCTTAGATGATATGCTGCGTCCTGCAATTATGTCTGGATTGCTTTCTGATATGCTGACGGCAAGTCTTGCCAAGTATCCCGTGTATTAACGGAAAACGGCTATTTCAATGGGCATCCCGATCTAATCGTGCAAGGCGTTTATGCTGAACAATTCCGTCAAGGCCGGAGAAGAAGGCGTTGAAATAAAGACGACGAGAAAAGCAGGGGGGCTGTCGATACCCATGGCGCACGGGAACAATGGATGTGTATTTTCGTTTATAAAGTTGATACGGACTCGGAACCCGCTATCAACAGATCGCCAATGGCATTCACCGAGGCGTATCTCGGAAAAGTCACTATCGATGATTTCCAAAAAAACCCAAGAGGTGAGCTCGGAACGAGAACAGCTACGTTACATAAGGATGGCATCAAAAAGCTTCGGGATAGCTGGATATACAGGCTTTAGAGTTACCGTTAGTCTTGAACGCCGTAAGTTTCGGAATGGATGCGCAAGCTAGTTTGAAGAAATCAATGTTTTTTTCTATTCCGACGCTTTTATAGCCAACCACCTCAGCGGCAGCTAGAGTCGAGCCAGCGCCAGCAAATGGGTCGAGAACGACGCCTTCACCAAGGGGCAAAGACGCATGAACGATTTGTCGCATAAATGCTTGAGGTTTCAAACTTGGATGCGGAGCAAGAGACTTTTCGTTCTTTCTGGTAGGTGCGGAAACAATCACGTCTCCAAATGGCTTATCTTTTATGGGGCGGCGAAATCCACCTGTTTTCCATTCTCTGAGATTATCCTGAACTCGACCATCAAGTGGTTTTCTACATACGATCCACGGTTCCCACATAGAACGGGGCATAACGCTTATTCCACTGAATTCTTCATGCGCAGCTTTGGGACGGTCGCCTCCCCTCATCGTCATAGTGAGGCGAACGATTTCTCCCCGTCGTTCCAAACCGGCATCGGCTAATGCCGATGATACTATATAAGATACCAGGGGATTGGAAGCTACTATTATATGAGCACCGGGAACTAATTTGGGGAGCAACAATTTGGCCCATACGAAGAAAAATGATCCAAGTTGCTCGAGCTGTCCTTGCGTCAGGGTGGTGAACCGAGGCAGAGGGGAACGAATGTTGCCATCAAAAGACGGTGGAGTTCGCCAAACGCCACCTTTTCCAGCGCGCAACTTATTTTGCTGCTCAGGGGTGTATTCGTGAAGGCCGTACGGAGGGTCCGTTACCACGGCATGAATGCTGTGTTGCTCCTGCTGATCCAACCAGTCAAAACAGTCAGCGTGTACAAGAGTAGCTTTCCCGGAAAAAAAAGGGTCTTGCCATTGCTGAACAGAGGTGATAGCGCGTTGAACTCCTTGCGTAGTTTCCGTGTAATGGGTTCGGAGACGATAAAGGCCTCGCTCCTCTCGAACAAAGAGCTCAGGCGTGTTAAGCCTCAAGTAGGATCGGATAGAGGACGCTGGAGTTGGTCCGACAATCTGAGCTATCCTGGCCTTGATTTCTTTAACAGTCAGAGGCTTAGACGTCAGAGAAAGAATCTGAACAATGGCATCTCGAACATGCCCGGGGGAATGTCTTGTAGGTTGTTGTTCCATGGGTGTATATTAGACGTCCAGACGTCATTTGTCAACAGCAAGTACAAAATCTGCCGAACAAGGCGCTTGATTCGGGCTGCCGTGGTCGCTGGTGCTCCTTCGGCAGCCGGTTAGCGCAAAGGTTATCGGTCGTTGAGAGCATTCATACTGGTTTGTAAAGCGGTACCCGAAGAGCGCGGTTTTCGGGTGCCGACCGAATACGAGAGAGCAATCCTTATGCCGCTCAAAGATGTCATCGCCCCTTTCTATGTGTGGAAGCGGGCGTTCGAGAAGCCCTACACCACCGCCAAACCCATCGAGGAACGACCGGGCGCGGCCAGCTACCGGGGCTTCCACACCAACGACATGGCGCTGTGCATCGGCTGCGGCACCTGCGAGACCATCTGCCAGAACGAGGCCATCGACATGGTCCCGGTGCCGGGCATTGAGACCACCGCCAAGGACAGCGGCCTGCGGCCCATGGTGGATAACGGGCGCTGCTGCTGGTGCGCCCTGTGCGTGGATATCTGCACCACCGGCTCCCTGCGTTTGACCAACGAGTACATCTGGGTGAGCACGGACTCGGATGGCTTCCGCTTCATTCCGGGCACCGGCGACAACCCCTGGGACGACAAGGGGCTCGGCTATCGCCGCGACCCCGGCTACCGGCTGATGGATTACGAGCGCCAGGATATGGCGATGCTTAGCCCCGAGGAAAGCGAGAAATCCTTCCTCGAGGTAGTAAAGGGCTACTCCGCCAAGCAGGCGCGCAAGGAGGCCGAGCGTTGCGTCGACTGCGGTATCTGCATCGCCACCTGCCCCGCCCACATGGACATCCCCGAGTACATCAAGGCGGTGCGCGACGGTGACTTCGAGACCGGACTGCGCCTGCTCTACCGCACCAACCCCATGCCCGCCACCTGTGGGCGCATCTGCACCCACCGCTGCGAGGACGTGTGCTCCGTCGGGCACATGGGCGATCCCGTCGCCATCCGTTGGCTCAAACGCTACATCTGCGACCAGGTTCCCGAGTCCGACTACGCCGACATCCTCCGGGACCAGCCGGCCTCCAACGGCCGCAAGGTCGCCATCATCGGGGCCGGACCCGGCGGGCTGAGCGCCGCCTACTACCTCACCAAGCTAGGCTACGCGGTCACCCTCTACGAATCCCAGGAAAAAGGCGGCGGCATGTTGCGCTACGGCGTGCCCAGCTACCGCCTACCCTACGATCAGCTCGACAAGGACATCGACTACATCCTCTCCCTGGGGGCGACCATCCACTACAACACCAGGGTCGGTCGGGAGCTCCGGTTCCCGGAGCTGATGGCGGACTTCGACGCCATCTTCTTCTCCGTCGGCCTCAGCGACCCCTACGACCTAGGCGTGGAGGGAGAAGACCACCCGCGGGTCCTGTCCGGGCTACAAGTCCTCGAGGACGTTACCCATGACCGGGATCCGGACGTCGGCCGGCGCGTCGCCGTGATCGGCGGCGGCAACGTAGCCATGGACGCGGCCCGGGTCTCCCGTCGATTCGGCGCCGAGGTCACCGTCCTCTACCGCCGCCGGATTGAGGACATGCCCGCCGACCCGGAGGAGATCCACGAGGCCCAGGCCGAGCAGGTGAAATTCGTCACCCAAGCCATCCCGGTTCGGGTCGAGAAGGGGCCATCGCCGCGGCAGGTCGATATCCGCTGGGGCGAGGCCGAGATGGTGGCGGACGAAAAGGGAGGTCGGCCCAGACCGGTGCTGATGGAAGACCGGATCCACACCGAAACCTACGACTCCATCATTTCGGCCATCGGACAGGGTGGGGATTATGAATTCCTGTCCGATGAATACGCCGACCGGGTCGAAATGAAGCGGGGCAAGGTCATCTCCAACGAGTATCGCCAAACCACAATCCTCAAGCTGTTCGTCGGTGGCGACATCGCCAACAACACGGCGGACGCCATCAGCGCAATCGCAGACGGCCACCAGGCCGCCATAGGGATCGATCGTTTCCTGTCAAGTGGCTCTCGATAAACAACCCCGCCGCTTGCGGCGGGGAATAAAACCCTGAAAAGATTCACCATACCCCCGAACCAATTCCATTTGCATCCATTTGCGGTAAAAAAATCGGCCGGGCCCGGCTCACAAGAATGTAAAATGAGATGACATGGGGTAATTGTCAAAGCGGAGAAGCCGATGAGCAGTAATCTCGAGGAAATCAAGGCCAAGGCGCTGGCGGATACCAAGCTGGAGCTCGGAGGACAAGCGCCGTCCCAAGCCGAGGACGGAAGCTCGACCACCGGAACGCGAGCGGGGACAAAGGTCAGAAAGGCCATTGAAAAAAACAAAAAACACATCGAGATCTTTTGCCGAATACCATTCGTAGACGACCTATCGGAAGAGGAATGTGGGCGGCTGGCGGGTATCGCCACCGTAATCCGGTTGGAAAAGGGAGAAATCCTGATCGAACAGGGCAAAAAGGACGACTCGCTTTACGTGCTGATCGACGGGCGCCTGCGGGTGAACCGCGCCACCGGCGGTGGGGCCCAAGTAACCCTGGCCTGCATTCGGGAAGGGGAAATGGCCGGTGAGATGGGGTTCCTCGACGACGCGGAGCACAGCGCGACGCTTCAGGCCGACGACACCACCGAAGTGCTGCAAATCCACCGGAAAGACCTTGAGGGCCTGTTAGACGATTACCCCCAGACCGTCTACAAGCTGATGCGGGCAATTGCGCGCGAAGTACATCAAATCACCCAGCGGATGAACATGCAATTCGTCGAAATGAGCAACTACATACACCATCAGCAGGGACGCTATTAACCCCTCTGCCTATGGAGGGTGTCGCCACAGGCGACACCCGATGCGGTCCAGGGACGGACCGCTATGTTCAACGGCGGCCAGCCGTCGAACAGGCAAGAATCGGGGAATCGCCATGTCCCGATTCGCCGGTCGCAAAGTCCAGGGATGGGCTTTTGCGACATCCTCACAGTGAGTATGGGCAAAGCGAAGCGTGCCCAACAATTCAGGAGCGGGGGCGGGCGAACAACCACCTTTTCACGCGCTCCATGCCTGATGCAGTCGTTGCCGGGCCCGTTCATACTCCCGCGCCGCCTCGTCCAGGCGACCTCTCAACTGATCCAGCGCATGACGTTGCGCCTCCGTGAGCTGGCCCGAATCTCTGGTATCCAGGTGGCTCGTTGCCTTCGACCATTCCTGCTCGACCGTCTGCCAGTTAAAGAACGCCCGGCGCTCGATGCTGTACAATTCGAGCGCGGCATTCGGGTCCGCAAGCCAATCCCATTCAGCCGTTTCCGGTGGGTTGTTTCTCATGGGCCTCCTCCGCTTCGGCCAGCGGCTTTTAGGCATACCTCTTTTTTTACCTCGACTTCAGGTTCTCGCGCCGGGTAGTACCAGGGCTACCGGATAATCACTCGATAGAAAGTAACGGGTTATCGACGTCGAACCGCAGAGAACGCGGAGCACGCAAAGGAGATGAGAGGTCGGCCTCCGGCCTCGCTTTGGTTTCCAAGCAACCCGAACCAAAGCGCCGTCGCCGCAGTGCGGGCCGAGCCACGGCCCCACCACTCCCCGGCCAACGCCGACCGCTTGGGCACCCGTTATACCATCCAGGGCACCGCTTTGCCGGCGCACACTCCAAAGGAGGCTGGTTGATGGCCCGACCGACCCTTCGGCCAAGTATCTGTTTCAACGGTGATTACCATTCGGTAGTCCTGCGGGAGGTATGCCATTTTATCCTTCTACATGTTCGTAGGGAACGGCCTCTGTGGTGTTCCGAATGGCCCGGCGAAACGACACAGAGGCCGTGCCCTACAGGAGATTTTCAACCGGAAAAATACGGTGAAACGGGGTACGGTAGTAGTAAACCTTAAAGTGATTATGAATCACCCAACGGTCCGATAATGGTTGGGAGCCTTCCAGCTTTGGCCATCCCTGGCATCGGTAGATTCCGGCACTCCCTGCCGGAATGACGGTGAGGTTTGAGCGATTACGCGATTCCCCTTATCACTACTAAATTTACCACTACCCGGAATCCGAGTGAACTTCCGCAGGTTGTTACTAACGAGTGTCAGGTGGGATGCCAAGGCATGTGCGGCGATCCACAGATCATTGGGGCCGATCGGTATGCCGGCGCGCTCGAGCTGAGCCCGGATGCGGGCCTAGTAGTGGGAGCTCTCGCTCCCGGATTTGATGGGCACGTTTCGCTTTGCCCATCCTACGGGCTGAGCTATCCGGTTATTGGGGGGTGTCGCTGAGCAGGCCGTAGTGGTAGGCCCCTTCGATCACGCCGCTGGCGTAATAGCCGTTCAATCCCTTGAAGTTGCCGGTGGCGAAGTAGGCCCAGAGGTCGGGATTTTCGGCCATGGCCGCCTTGACATTTTTCACTAATTGCTCGTCGGCGTTTCTCACCAGAACGCCGCGGAATCCCGCCGTCAAGGGAAAGATGTCATTCCCGCTGTCTCCGCAGAACACGACGTTTTTCTTTTCCTCTCCAAATTCCTCGGCGACATGTTCCAAGGCCGTTTGTTTCGTGGCGCTGTTCGGCAGAAAGTCGATCAGCCCTCTGTCGCCTACCGAGTCGAAGCTGTAGACGATCACTTCGTCGAATTTACCTTTGACCAGGGTATCGACCTTTTTCAGGATCTCGTCGCTTCTTTCGTGGTCCAGGCAGTAGCTTTGCTTGAATTGATTGAGGTGTTCGTGTTCCTGCTCCTTGATGCCGTCGACACCGGCGACGGCCTCCCGGATCCGGTCAGCATTCCATTTGGGGCTCGCCTGCTCCACATGGGTGATCCAGCCCTCGTCGAAGTGCCAATCTCCCTGCTCGTATTTGCGGATGGTGGTGCCTACGTCCCCAATCAATACATGGGGGTATCTGACTCCGTATTCCCGGATCGCGTCCTGTGCCAACGTCAGGTTCCTTCCGGTGACGTAGACGACCAGGACGCCCTGTTTTTCCGTGAGCTCATTGAAGAGATTGATCGCGCCCTTGTCGGCCTCCCATTCCCCATTGGGGAGCAGTGTTCTATCCAGGTCGGTCGCCAGTATTTTCATTCTGTTCTCTACGTCAATAACCAATTCCCAATTCTCCGGTCGCAAAGCCCAGGGATGGGTTTTTGCGACACTCTCACCAGGGGCGAGGGGCTTTCTGGTCATAGCCAGCCTGGTCGGACCACGGCTCACCTGGACCGCGCGGCATGGCTTGGGTTTTTAGACAGTCTCTAAGGATAGGAAAGTGTCCCCGGCTCGCCGGTCGTGTCTTCGTAGCTAATGCTGAAGTCGTGGTCGCGCAGGTTGGCCCGCAAGGTGGCCGTGCTTCCCTTGTGTTGCCATTTCAGGTGCAGGCGATGGCCATCCGTCTCGATGACTTCCAATTCGCCGTCGAAGGCGGGGAGGCGGTTGCGCAGCTTGATGAGCTTTAGTTGGTCCTGCACGATGGGTTTGCGCAGCCCCTGCTCGATATCGCTTATGGTGAGGGTGGTGCGATTGATTTCCTTGTGGCCGCCGGTACCGCCCTCCCGATCCGCCGCCGCGTAGTCGTTCTTGCCCGCGAACAGGTCGAGGTACCAGACCTGCGGAATGCCCGGCATAAAAAGTTGAATCGCCCGGGCAAGCCGCAGCTTTTGTTCGTCTTCTCCCAAGGCGCTGAAGAAGGTGGCGTTGACCTGGTAGTAGGAGATCTTTTTCCCATCCGGGCCGTAGAGGTTTTTCACGCGACCGCCCCGTCCGAGGATTTTGTCGATGACGGCGTCGATTTCATCGATCGAGAGTAACCCCTTGTCCGAGAAGCCGATGATGTCCGAGCCCTTCAGGTCCAGCACCGGGATGCCGTCATGGCACCCCAGCATATTGACGGTTTGGATTTTCTTTTCCGTCAGCTCGCCGATCCAACGCAGCAGGGGTTCATTTCTACCGCGGTCCAGTGCGTCGATGACCAGGCCGGGAAAGAAGAAGTCATAGATGGGGAAGCCTTCGCCCGCGACCTCTTCGTGCAGTCCATAGCCGTATTCGGAATGGATTTCCGGCAGCAGGATCAGGCCGTGCTTATCCGCTATCCGCTTGAGTCTTTCCAGGTATTCCCAGGTGCCCGGCTTGTTGAAGAAGTTGACCATGCCGGGCTCTTTGTGCAGATAGGCAAAGGCATCCAGTCGAATCAGGGTCGCGCCGTAGTCCCGCAGTTTTTTCAGTGTCTTGTCATAGAAGTCCCAGACCTCTTCCGAGTTGGCGTTCAGGTCCATTTGGCCCCGGTAGGCGCGTTTTCTCTCGACGATGGCGATGACATCCCGGGCATAGGAGGATGATTCGCCCAGGTCGATTTCGGCCAGGTCTTTTTTGGCGATGAGGGCCTGATTGACAGTCGCCGCGATGGCCTGCGCCCGATCCGGATCGATCCCCGAGATATCCGAGAGGTCCCTGGGGGTGATCGGCTGATAGTTCACTTCCTGATAGAAGGTGTTCCAATAGGGCCTTTCCGTGCCATCCGGGAAACGCACCTTCAGGATCGGCAGGTCGGGCTTGCGCATGAAGAGCAGATCGAGGTATTCCTGTTTCGGTAGGATGTAGCCCCCGGGATCCATTTCGCCGTGGGTATGCCAGAATTCATTCCAATCGATGAAAAAGTTTTTATAGGCCGATTCCTCCCCGTGTTTCAGCATGTCCTGAAACTGGTGGGAGCCTACGGAGAGGTGATTCAGGACAAGATCGAATTTCAATCGGATGCCGAGCTTGTCGAGTACCTCCAGATCCTTTCGGGAAACAAGCGCCTCATTGAGGTTGTAATCGATAACGGAGAACCCGCGATCCAAATCGCTGTTGAAGAAGGTGGGGAGAATGTAGAAGAGGGAGAAGGCACCTTCGAGCTCCGGTTTTTCCAACAGGCTTATCAGATCGGACAGGGTCTCACCGATACTGTCGGGATAAGCATTCAGCATAACCCCTTTGGGAAGCGCTCTATTCATTAGGAGTGGCCTGGGTATTCATGGCTGTCTGTGGATTATTGTTCTTGTCCGCCGCGAGGGTTTCTCGGGGTGCCCCGAGTCGCCAGAAGCGATTATACTTGGGAACCCTCGGAACCCGGATACTGATCCGTCGCGACGGGAGGGCGTACGCACCGTCCCGGTTGCGCGGAAGAGCCGGCGCATTTGCCTGCTACCGGTAGCGGTCGAGAAAATCCATACGGAGAGCGAAGCAATGACTACCGAAAGCAGCGCTTCCAACAGTGAAATGATCTCAGGGAAAACGGCGTCTGTCGAGTCCGTACCCGGCGCCCCTGCTACGGGAAGAGAGACGATTTCACCTGTCGCGCGTTGGCTGCGGGTCCGCGAGAATGCCTATCTGCGGGCGCAGAAGCGCGGCTTCGTGGGCGGGAACCCGTTCAAGGACTGGCTGGATGCCGGGGAAGAGGTCGATGCCCGGTACACTACGGACTACCGCGGCGTCTTCTCGCTGAGCGATCCCGTGGAGGTTACCAGGCAGATCGAGAGCGTGCTCGCCGGTTACGGGTTGAGCCGCCTGAGTGTCGATACCCTGTTGAAGCACCACCGCAAGGGGATGGCGAAGCTGGCCGCCTTCGACGCGGCGCTGATGGATGGCTCGCTCGAGCTGGCCTCCGAACAGACGTCCCTGGTGCAGGACGCGCTGAGCGAGGCCGCGAAGACGCTGCAATCCGTCGCCCGGGGGAAGCTAGATACGGATAGCGTCGCCAAACAGGCCGAGCTCTCGATGAAGGCCGTGGGGAACACCCTGTCGCTCGTCAGATCACTCACGGAGGCCGTGACCGGCAGCTCCCCAAGAGTTGAATGATGAGTGCGGAATGATAAATGCGGAGTCGTTCATCCCACCCGTGGTGATGCTCGCAATAACCAATGACATTCTCTCTCGTTCCCACGCGCCGCGTGGGAACGCACGAGTTCTGCGCCGCGGAGTCAGCCCGCGTAGATACTTTGTTCCACTGCAAGCCACGGTTTCCGACGCCTGTCGGCGACTGTTCCCATCTTGCCGCGAAGTCATCTGGTTCGAATATCCAGGAGAAAACCCCGGCATGTGAGGAGACATAAGGACGAACAGGCGCGGACGGACAAGTTTGGCATCGGATTCGGGGATTACGGCTGGGGCTGAAGACGAGGATAGAATAGGGGTATCCGATTCCACGAGGAAACCAAATCACTATGAATATCGGTAGCGATAAATTTTCAAGTGATAATGGGCCACCCAGTGGTCCGATAACGGTTCAGGTCTCCCAGCTTTTGCTATCCCCGGCATCGGTAGATGCCGGCATTTCCTGCCGGAATGACGGCAAGGTTTGAACGATTATGCAATTCCCCCTATCACTACAAAATTTACCACTACCCTCTAGCGATTATGCAGGCGGATGCCGGAATTTACCCCAAATATGGGGCACAGGATATCGCGAAGATTTGTTGTGAGCCAATCGGTGTTCCATGTCAGGCATGTCACCCATCCCCGTTTCCCTGTCTTCCCGCTATACCTGCGGGGGTGTAGACATGGTGAACGCCAGGGACGGCGTGAACCGCATCATATGTACTCGGGCGTTCCGCTTTGCCCAACCTTCTCTCTCGTTCCCACGCGCCGCGTGGGAACGAGAGAGAAGGCTCACCCCAACCTACGGGCTGATGAAAACATCCAGGTTTCAGGTGTTACGTGGGCTGGACCGGGACCTAGCGAGATCCCTGCTACATCAGATCCGGGATCTCTGAACCCATACCTCGACGGCCCTGGAGGGCAATACCCTCACCCTCGGCGAGACCCGATTCGTGCTCGAGGAGGGGCTCACAGTATCCGGCAAGCCCTTGAAGGACCATCAGGAGGTGATGGGGCATGCGCGCGCCATCGACCTGCTCTCCGCGGGGTTGGAGGACGAGGTCACCGAGTCGCGTCTCTTCGACCTGCATTGGGCCGTTCAGTCCGAGTTCGTGGTGGATATCTGCGCCTGGAAGCGGGAGCCGAATGGCACTTACACGGTCACCGCGGATGGCCGGCAGACCTACATCGAGTATGCCATGCCGGAGGACGTTCCCGGATTGATGGCGGAATGGCTGGCGGAGCTGAATCGTCTGCGCAAGACCCCGCTTTCCGAGACGGCGGCGATTGACGCCTATGCCCGGCTACACCTAGGTTTTGTCCACATCCATCCCTTTTGGGACGGGAATGGGCGCCTAGCCAGACTGTTGAGCAATCTCCCCCTGTTAGGCTCGGGTCACCTGCCGATGGTGATCGAGGTCCGGGATCGCAAGGAATATCTCGATATCCTGGCCGGCTACGAGCAAACGACCGGTCGGCTCACAAAAACGACCGGCGTGTGGCCGGCCCAGGCCCTCGGGCACGGCGTTTCAGGCCTTCTATCGGCGTTCTTACCAAGCGATACGCCACTTGGTCGAGCAGGCACGAGGCCAACAGGCCAAACGGGGAAATGCCGGTCGAAGCAAGACAAACGACAAATTTTGAATCCACAGATTACGCCGACTCTCGCTGATTCAGAGACGAAATAATCGGTGGCAATCTGCGTAATCCGTGGATCACATCAAATTCTCAGGTTCACTCGGTGGGCGTAGCCCACCCTACGGAGTGGCCGGGCGCCAGCTTTGCCCATCTTACACACTCCGGAGAAACCGCAGAGGACGCAGAGAGGTCCTTGATAAAGGACTCTGCGTCTCTGCGGTCCACATTCATAACCTTTGCGCCTTTGCGGTTCATAACGGCGACCGGATACGCAAGATATCCGACTGCCGCTTGAGGAGAACGCCGCCCATCCTACGCGATCTGGAGTATGGGAATGATTATTTCTTTCCTATAGGGTTGAAACACCGGCACGACACTAATCCTGCTCCTTCCCATACCGCTGTTGGTTGTTACTCGTCAGGGCGAAAGATTTTTCGCCCCTACAGTCCCCTTGGAGCCCGTGTAGTCGTTTTGGTGGGCACACTTCGCTTTGCCCATCCTACTACTCTGGTAGTTGTCAGATTTCTCGGTAGAGGTTGCCGCCGGCTTCGAGGAATTCGGCGGATTTTTCCTGCATGCCTGTTGCGACGGCGGTTTGTGGGTCTTCGCCCGGATGGGCGGCGGCGAAGTCGCGAACTTCTTGGGTGATTTGCATGGAGCAGAAGTGGGGGCCGCACATGGAGCAAAAGTGGGCGACTTTGTGGCTTTCGTGGGGCAGGGTGCGGTCGTGGAGCTCGCGGGCGCGCTCGGGGTCGAGGGCCAGGTTGAATTGGTCTTCCCACCGGAATTCGAAGCGTGCTTTGGAGAGGGCGTTGTCCCGGAGCTGGGCGCCGGGCAGGCCCTTGGCCAGGTCGGCGCTGTGGGCGGCGATTTTGTAGGTGATGATACCGTCGCGCACGTCGTCCCGGTCGGGTAGGCCCAGGTGTTCCTTGGGGGTGACGTAGCAGAGCATGGCGGTGCCGTACCAGCCGATGTTGGCGGCGCCGATGCCGGAGGTGATATGGTCATAGGCGGGGGCGATGTCGGTGACGAGGGGGCCGAGGGTGTAGAAGGGGGCCTCGTAGCAATCCGCGAGTTCTTTGTCCATGTTCTCCCGGATCCGTTGCAGGGGGACGTGGCCGGGACCTTCGATCATGACTTGTACTTCGTGCTTCCAGGCGATCCCGGTGAGCTCGCCGAGGGTTTGGAGCTCCGCGAACTGGGCGTGGTCGTTGGCGTCGGCGATGGAGCCGGGGCGCAGGCCGTCGCCGAGGCTGAAGGCGATGTCGTAGGCCCGCATGATTTCGCAGATGTCCTCGAAGTGGGTGTAGAGGAAGCTTTCCCGGTGGTGGGCTAGGCACCATTTGGCCATGATGGCGCCGCCGCGGGAGACGATGCCGGTGACCCGTTCCGCGGTCAGGGGGATGTAGCGCAGGAGAACGCCGGCGTGGATGGTGAAGTAGTCGACGCCTTGCTCCGCCTGTTCGATCAGGGTGTCGCGAAAGAGCTCCCAGGTGAGCTCTTCGGGCCGACCGTCGACCTTTTCCAGGGTCTGGTAGATGGGTACGGTGCCGATGGGGATGGGGGCATTGCGTAGGATCCACTCCCGGGTTTCATGGATGTGTTTGCCGGTGGACAAGTCCATGAGGGTGTCGCCGCCCCAGCGGGCGGACCAGACCATTTTTTCCACTTCTTCGGCGATGGATGAGCCGATGGCCGAGTTGCCGATGTTGGTGTTGATTTTGACCCGGAAGTTGCGCCCGATAATCATGGGCTCCAGCTCCGGGTGGTTGATGTTGGCGGGGATGATAGCGCGGCCGGCGGCGACTTCGGAGCGGACGAATTCGGGGGTGACCCGGTCCGGCAGTCGAGCGCCGAAGGGTTGTCCGGCCTGGTGGCGCAGGAGTTTTTCGTAGCGGGGGTCGGCCGCGAGCTGGTCGAGCTTGAGGTTTTCACGGATGGCGACGTATTCCATCTCCGGGGTAATCCGGCCCCGGCGCGCGTAGTGCATCTGGGAAACGTTGGAGCCCGCTTTGGCCCGGCGCGGGATACGGGTGATTTTGAAGCGCAGCTGGGCGAGATCGGGATCGGCCCGGCGTCGGCGGCCGAATTCGGAACTGGGGCCCGCCAGGGGCTCGGTGTCTCCCCGCTCGTGGATCCAGGCGGTGCGGACCTCGGGCAGGCCGGCGAGCAGGTCGATTCGGGGGTTCGGGTCCGTGTAGGGGCCGGAGGTGTCATAGAGGTAGATGGGCGGGTTTTCCTCGAGGCCCTGTTTGGTGCGGGTCGGGGTCTGGGTTACCTCGCGCATGGGCACGCGGATGTCGGGGCGGGAGCCTTCCACGTAGAGCTTGCGCGAGGCGGGGAAGGGCCCGGCAACTTGGCCCGGGAGGCGGGCGGTCCGGTCGGCGACGGCCGTGGGGGTGGCGCTCATGTTTTTTTACCACAAATGAACGCAAACTACGTCCATGGATTGGTATTGGTTAATATATGAGTTAATCTTTAGCCCACAGATGGTAATAATTCGGTGGTGTAGCTACGGAAGACAAAGGACCAGACTTCATCCGCTTCCAGCACGGGTGTTTTCCGGGGATCAACGGGTTTCAGGGTAGTTTCAAGGGGGGGAGCTGTTCCACCTTTTTTTTAACCAGGCACTCAAGGTTTGGCGACAAACCCCAAAGGTACGTTCGATTCCGCGCATACTGGAGCGTTCCTGATAAGCTTTGAGAATGATCTCTTTTTCTTCTTCGGTATAATCTACTCGAGGTTCCAGGACACCATAAGGCCCACAAGTTTTACAGTGATATTGTGGACTTCCACTCCATTGGTACCATTTTTGACAATTTATTTACTCTGACATTTACGACAAGTATGGACTTTTGTTTCAGTCATCATAGCTCAAAACCCTGTGATTGAATTGGCACCTGAAGGTGATGGTTCAAACCCCACGGCATTGTTCCGAAAAGGAGCTTCGAAATCCAGTGCCAGGTCGATGGTAAAAGTCGTGGGATTTTGAATGATGAAGAATTAACCGTCTTATTCTTTCACTCTGGTATTTACCGATACTGTTCCCAGAGCACCACTAATCACGTGCCGCGTCCGTCTTTTTCCCCAGCCTCTATGAAAAGGCCAGTGTGCTCTGTCTGGATAGTGTGGGGGAATAGGCGACTACCTCGGTGTGGCTGGTGTGGACTATTCGGCCCGCCTGCAGACTGTAACACCATGAGGGCAATCCCTGGTTTCATAACCTGCTAGCCGAATTCGACAAACAAACGGGCTGCCCCGTGCTGATCAACACATCCTTCAATGTACGGGGCGAGCCCATTGTGGAAAGCCCGCAGGACGCCTACCGCTGTTTCATGCGGACACAGATGGACTATCTGGTATTGGAAAACTATCTGTTGAGGAAAGAAAACCGACCCGAATGGGAACAGGATGACTCCTGGATGAGTGAATTCGAGCTGGATTGAAGACCATGGATACCATCGCGCAACTCGACCGGAAAGGGCTCAGAAAATTCGGCCTGGTAACGGGCACTATCGTCGCCCTCCTGTTCGGGCTCCTATTGCCGTGGCTCATCGCGGTCGGGCTCTGGCTCCCGGCACTCCTGTTGCCCGATCGGCTCAAGCCCATCTACAATGGCTGGATGCGCTTCGGCATGATACTGGACTGGATAAATACACGGATCATCTTAGGTCTCCTCTTCTACACCCTGTTCACCCCGGTCAGCCTAGTATTGAAGCTACTTCGTATCGACTCCATGCGGCGAAAACCGGACACCCGTGCCGAGACCTACCGCGTGGCGAGTAAAAACCAACCGCCCGACCATATGGAAAGGCCATTCTGATGCTGGAATTGTTGAAAGATCTCTGGGCGTTCATGAGGGTCAGAAAGAAATTCTGGCTGGCCCCCATCATCCTGAGCCTTACTGCTGGGCACATTGATCGTGCTGTCACAAGGTTCGGCCGTCGCGCCCTTTGTCTACACCCTCTTCTAGTTTAGAATAGTACCCTATTTCACCGTATTTTTCCGGTTGAAAATCTTCTGTAGGGAACAGCCTCTGTGCCGTTGTGCCGGACCGGGCCATTCTGCAGGCCGTTGGAACGCCATAGAAGGCGTTCCCTACGAGCATGTAGGATGAAACGGCGTAGTAGGGTCCGCTGTGCGGACCTTCTGAATGTCAAGGCCCCCTGGTCTTCATTACGGTCGGAACAGAGTATCTACTCGCTGACGGCGTTCCTGCGCCGGAGCGTGGGAGCAAAAAGTGCTCTCCACAATGCGGAGCTTGTGCGTTCCCACGCGGCGCGTGGGAACGAGAGAAAATCCTGTCCTGGTAATGGTAAATACTAGAGTGACAGAGTAAGATGGTTAATTCTTCATCATTCAAAATCCCACGACTTTATACCATCGACTGCCACTGGATTTCGATGCTCCTTTTCGGAACAATGTCGTGGGGTTTGAACCATCACCTTCAGGTGCCAATTCAATCACAGGGTTTTGAGCTATGATGACTGAAACAAAAGCCCATACTTGTCGTAAATGTCAGAGTAAATAAATTGCCAAAAATGGTACCAATGGAGTGGAAGTCCACAATATCACTGTAAAACTTGTGGGCCTTATGGTGTCCTGGAATCTCGAGTAGATTATACCGAAGAAGAAAAGAGATCATTCTCAAAGCTTATCAGGAACGCTCCAGTATGCGCGGAATTGAACGTACCTTTGGGGTTTGTCGACAAACCTTGAGTGCCTGGTTAAAAAAAGGCGGAGCAGCTCCCCCCCTTAAAACTACCCTAAAACCCGTTGATCCCCGGAAAACACCCGTGTTGGAAGCGGATGAAATCTGGTCCTTTGTCTTCCGTAGCCACACCAAAGTTTGGCTCTGGATTGCATTGAGCCGAGAGACCCGAGAAGTGGTGGCTTACGCCTGCGGTGATCGCAGTGAGAAAACGTGTCAAATACTCTGGGATCGTATCCCACCGGCGTATAAAAAGGCCCTGGTTTTCACCGATTATTGGAAGGCGTATCCATCTGTTATTCCCCCGGAACAACATCGTCCCGTAGGTAAAGAAACGGGTGAGACGGCCCATATTGAGCGTTGGAATAATACCTTACGTCAGCACTTAGCCCGCTTCGTACGTAAGACATTATCTTTTTCCAAATGTATCCATTGGCATGATGGTTTGCTTAAAGCTCTTTCTGCACCGACACAATACTGAATTATTACCATCTGTGGGCTAAGGATTAACTCATATATTAACCACTACTGACAACCGAATCCGAGTGCCAGGGGACCTTCGATTGCTTCGGTGAAGGATATCTTCAAGAATGCGCCACGCCTATCCGGTTGGGTCAGGCCGCGGCGGGAGCGGAAACGATGGAAGGCGAGTGGTGTCGTCGGTCGCCCACCGACCTTCACGTGGCGCAGGGGCTCGATGGTATCGATCAGCGGAAGTCCGCGGGCCTGGCATTCGCGTCGCACCTGTTCTACTGGGCCGAAGTTACGTTAGTGTGCCAAGGCATGAGGTAGGGCGTGATGCTGATGAAGCTTGGACTCTTGCCACAGATTTTCGATCCTGTCGGTTTGGGTTGGCAAAGTCTTCCGGCTGACCCGCGCCTTTGAGCCAAAGGGTCCACTCCTGCCCTTCTCGGTTCCTGAGCCTGCGGATGCCCTTGATCGCTTGTCGTGCCGAGTTCTTCAGTGATTCGGGGACATCCATAAAGTCCTTCCGTAATGCGGGAATATGTACGATCAGGTGGTCGATTTTGCCGTCACCGTCCGCGTCTTCCGGTAGCCAAAAGGCGTGCTCATGGCGGTTGTCGTCCGGGAGTCCATGGCCCGAGATCAGTGGCGGGACGGCATTTTCTCCAAGCAATTTCTTCGCTTGGCTCATTGTGGCTGCGCGCAGCCATTCTCCCATGCGTACCGTGTCTTCCACCCGCGGCAGCAGTTTGCCATAGACGGCAAAACGGAAGGTCGTGGCGCTGGTGCCGGATGCCGGTGGTGAGGAGGGCTTGCCGCTGCTCCGCAGGATTTCGTCCCGCACTCGGTAGGGGATGTTGCGGGAAGCGGGCGGGATATTCCAGCCGGCCGCCCGGAGGTCCGCGCTTTCGACCCCGATGGCGTCCAGCCAGGACTCCGGCAGGGTCGCGCGATGGCCTTTCTGTCTCTGGGTTTGAGGTCCGAGCGCTTCTTCAGCCCTTCCAATTGCGCTGCTCGGAAGCCCGCATAGCCGGCCGTCGGCATGGGCATCATCAGGGTGAGCCGCGGCTCGTTCTCCCAGTCCTCGGCGGCGGTGTCGGCGGGTTATGCAGTTCGGCTCGCCGTCCCATGCTTCGAGGCGTCGGGCCTCCACCCAGCTCTCGGCGCGGCCCAGGAATCCGAGCTTATCGACAAGGGAATCGATTAATGCGGCTTGTTCGGCATCCAATTGCACGTCCGGCCAGGAAACGATCAGCTTGTCGCTTGCGGATACGCGGGCGAAGGCATCGAAGACCAGGGTGTTCCTGTCCGCCTTTCCCTCCCTGGCCGGCATGTAATGCCGGGAATGGGTGTGAATGCTGGTCGGTACTCGATACAGGGGAGGTGTAGCGGCAAGCGATCCGAGTAAGTCCTCGAATAGGACAGGGGGTAGTGGTAAATTTTTAAATTGTAGAGTAGAGTGATTGATTCATAAATTGTGCGCACTTACTCTGTAGTGATGAACTTTCTAGCGAACCGCTTTCTTCGTTCAAGAGCCTACTTCTACAGTCATTACATCATTAAGCGCTCACCACAAACTAACCGAGAGGGGTTTCAATTATGATTATTGAAACAAAAGTGCATACTTGTCGAAAACGTCACAGCAAAGACCTGACTAAAAATGGCATCCATGTGTGCGGCAGCCAATAATATCATTGTAAAACCTGTGGCGCCTATGGCGTACTTGAACCCCGAAAACGCTATACGGAGGAAGAAAAGGAGCGAATTATAAAAGCTTATCAAGAACGACCTAGTATGCGCGGGATCGAACGCACGTTTGGGGTTTGTCGACAAACCTTGAGTGCGTGGTTAAAAAAGGCCGAACAGCTTCCACCCCTTGAAACCACGCTGAAATCCGTCGATCCCCGGAACCCCCCTGTCTTGGAAGCCGACGAAGTCTGGGCCTTTGTCTTCCGTAGCCACACCAAAGTTTGGCTTTGGATTGCGTTGAGCCGGGAGACCCGAGAAGTGGTGGCTTACGCCTGCGGTGATCGCAGCAAAGAAACCTGTCAAATACTCTGGGATCGCATTCCACCGGCTTATAAAAAGGCCATAGTTTTCACCAATTATTGGAAGGCATATCCAGCGGTCGTTCCCCCGGAACAACATCGCCCCGTGGGTCAAGAAACCGGAGAAACGGCCCATATCGAACGTTGGAATAATACGTTACGGCAGCATTTAGGACGCTTCGTACGTAAGACATTGTCTTTTTCTAAATGCTTCTCTATGAATGAGATTTGTTTAAAGCTCTTTTTGCACCGTTATAATACCGAGTTATTGCCGTCTTTTGGCTATGATTCAATTTAAAAATAACCACTATCGCCACTTGATATCATTATCTGAGCTTTAAGCTATTAACAAAACATACCGAGGAACTTACAATGGTATTACTCCCCGTAAAATGCCCTGCCTGCAATGGTATTGATGTCACGAAACATGGCGCCACCAGCAATAGCAAACAGCATTTTATTTTCAAAGATCTAGTCTTGTGAGGGTAAAACATTCATCCTTGATTATTTGGCCAAAGTTCGGTTATCAGAAACGAAACAACAAATCGTTGAGATGACACTCAATGGTAGCGGTATTCGTGATACCGCACGGGTCCTGGAGATCAGTCCCACGACCGTCATCAATGAATTAAAAAAAGGCCCCGAATCACGATTTTTTAGCGCTCCACCGGCACGATCAGATTGTGGTTGATATTGTCAAAGTTGAAGATAATTCTGATGTTAGCAGGCAAGACACCAGCGTTGAAATAGATGAGATGTGGAGTTATGTCGGCTGTAAAGATAATCAGAGGTGGCTGTGGCATGCT
>Ga0209365_1000046_pt1 | contig 26069 bp, 29 predicted proteins | sample WorMetimpBELIZE2_FD_187389 | JGI IMG/M metagenome (GOLD analysis project Ga0209365, IMG submission 187389) | Marine gutless worms symbiont microbial communities from Max Planck institute for Marine Microbiology, Germany - Olavius imperfectus... | ecosystem: Host-associated > Annelida > Digestive...
AAAGGTGGACGCAGGTTAACGCCGCATTCTTCGCTGAACCAACGGTCAACTCCTCGATGCTCGCGGCCCTTGCGAGCCATTAGGAAGCCCGCAGACACGATCTGGAATGGAGGCCTGTAGAAAGGGGTGGGCTCTATGGGGGGCCATCTTCGGCTTAGGCGGGAGCCACAGGAGCTATGGCTTGGAAGTTTCCATTCGGGGGTGAAACAATTACCGGCCAAGACGAACAGAAATTGCAAGCCAAGATTTACACCCTGTTTTAGTTCTTGATTTGATCTAAAAGATTTTTCCTGGGGAACTATGGCTTGAGCAAAAAAAAGGCCGTACAACAACGGTGCAACCCTCGGTTTTGAGACCCAGATGTTTCTCGCGGCCGACAAGCTGCGCGGCAACCTGGAGCCTTCCGAATACAAGCACGTGGTCCTGGGCCTCATCTTCCTCAAATACATCTCCGATGCTTTTGAGGCCCAACGCGCGGCACGGCGAGAGCATGAATATGCGGACCCGGAGGACCCGGAAGAATACCTCGCCGAGAACGTCTTCTGGGTCTCCAAGGATGCCCGGTGGTCATACCTTCAGGCCAATGCCAAGCAAAAGACCATTGGCAAGCTCATTGACGACGCCATGCTGGCCATCGAGGCCAGCAACACCTCGCTCAAGGGTGTGCTCCCCAAGAACTACGCGCGACCGGCGCTCAATAAGGTCATGCTGGGTGAGCTCATCGACCTCATCAGCGGCATCGGCATGGGCGAGGAGGCCGATCAGTCCAAGGATATCCTGGGCCGCGTCTACGAATATTTCCTCGGCGGCTTTGCTGGTTCTGAAGGCAAGCGGGGAGGGGAATTCTACACCCCTCGGTCCGTGGTCCGGGTTCTGGTTGAAATGCTGGAGCCTTACAAAGGCCGGGTCTATGACCCGTGCTGCGGGTCCGGCGGTATGTTCGTCCAGTCCGAGCGCTTCGTCGAAGCCCATGGCGGGCGCATCGGCGACCCTGAAAAAACGCAGAACATTCCGAGAAGCTGCACACCCGGACGGTCCACACCGCTAGTCCAGCCACGAATACCGATCCTCCTCGGCGTAACCCTGGTCCTCCTTATCCAGGCGCCTGAGCTCGTCCTCGAGCTCGAGTTGTTGCTCTAGGCCAGGTCGGCACCTGTTTTCTCCATCGTTCGTCCGTGGTTCTAATCAATGCGGTTCACAGCCTGTCTGTGCGTCCCTGCACGTAGACAGGCGCTCATCGCACCTGCAGATTACGGCATTTCCTTTGTGCCCTTCGCGTCTTTTCGGTTCAAGAGAATTCTCTAGCAGAAACCTCAATAGCTGAGTACGATTGTTCCTTCAGTAGACAATGCGGGCCAAGTGCCACCTACCTCCACACCTGAGACAAGATCTTTTTCTTCCATCCCACCGACGTTCTTCATACACATCTTGCAAATAATGACCCGGCCCCCTTCGAATAGAAAGGTCTCGAGCATCTCCTTCAACGACTTCCCATTGGCATGCTTGTGTTCCGGGATATTTCTGTCGGCAATCCTAACGCCCTCGACATTCAGAAACACGGTTACCGGGATTTTCTTCTGCGTAAGGATCTTTGTACTGAAGCCGAGCGCCATACCGGCCCGGTTCAGATCATCGCTGCTCAAATTCACGAAAAGCCTTTGCCCGCTGTCGGCAGCAAAAACACCCGATGACAAAACCATACAGAGCAATGCCATCATCATTCCGATCTGTTTCAAACTTCTCATGATCTTCTCCAAATAAGCCCCGAGTGAATTCCGCCAGGCTGAAGGAGGGCCTTGTCCAATCGGCCTGGCTGGGCACCCGCAAGGGGTGCTGTAAAACCGAAGAATTAGTTTGGGTTCGGTAAACTATCAAGTGATCAAGTTGGCCGATCCGTTGGCTGTTAGCTTCTGGGAATGGCCCCACCATGCGGTGAAGCTGGCGCAAGACTATCGCTAGCTCACCCTCTTCTCGGCCCTTTTTCAGCACCGCGTCCAGGTCCCGGTAACCGTGTCTTTGCAGCAGGTTGCGCAACGCCGCCTCGTGGGCCGCCGCTGGGTCGTACAGGGCCTCCACTCGCACCGGGTTTCGGAGAATGCCAGGGGCTTTCAACTCCTCTCCTGGATAGGCCATATGCGACCCGTCCGGCGTGTGGACCTCGACTCGGCGCGGTCCGGTCAAGCGCACTACCCAAACATACCGCGTCCCGGCTCCAAGCAGCGTGTGAATCTTGGCTTGCAGGTCCCGCTCATCTTGGCTGGTATCAGCATACTCGCGGCGGCCATCGGCAGCCAGATCCCAAAACCAACCCTGGCGGACCGGAACTGGTTGTCGCAATGGATCGACCAGCAAAAAAAGCAATGGCCGCAATGGCCGGACGAGCCATCGGCCAAGCAACTGGCCTTCACGCGGTCGCTGGCTGAACGTAAGCAGATCGAGATCGAAGGGGTTGGGAAGAGGGGGATCGGAGCAAGGTCGCCATTTTTCGCGAAACCCGAAATGGGGTCCTATCCGATTTCGGGCGCGAAAAATTGGTGACGACTTTTGCATTGTCCGCGCCGGTCGTCACAAAAACGAACGGTTTCCTGAAGATAGGAGGGGGAACTTAAGGAATCTGTTTGGATCTCCCCGGATGGGGACCCCCGCCCACTGGCCCTCCCTTCCGACGGCGCTGGAAAACCGGCGCAAAACGCATTTAACCGGCGAGATCCATGAGGCGCTGGCCGCGCTCCTTTAGGGAACCGTCACCATTGATGTATCGGTAGAGCGTGACGGAACTATTGACATAGCCGTCGCGGTTGCAGGCATAGGGTATGGACATTAATCAATTTTCCGCCAGATTTGACAGCGAAGATGCTTGTGTTAAGCATCTGGCTAAGTTCCGTTGGCCGGACGGTCCCGTTTGCGACAAATGCGGCGAGACCAACCGGGCGTGGAAGCGGGCCGAGCCGCGGAGTTGGGTCTGTCAGGCCTGCAAGCACTCATTCTCTGTAACCGCCGGGACACCTTTGCATGCGGAGCGCGGCCAAAGAGTATCCGTTCAGCCTCTTCGATGACCACAGCCTACCTAGGTGAGAGGTTAGCCATGGCTAGCAACTGCAGAGACCGCTTCGCTCCCACCCTCATCCGAAGCCTTCCTCATCGCATCCCCATCCCCTGGGGCGATCTACCCTCTGCAAGGCACGCGCCGCCGCCGGACCCCAGCTCTAGGGGTCCTGGGCCGGTGCCTTCTTTTTACCCTGGGTGACAGGAGCGGTCAGGCCTAATGAAAGCTGGCCTTCGCTGTTGGGCGGATTAGGCTCGGGCCAGCGTTTGTGGTAGCTTAAGCAGGAACAACCGGCCCCGACCAGTGTGAGCAGGAGGGGACAGGTGGCGAGGGAACGCCGGGTCGGAGCGGATACCAGCCGAGAAAACCCCGAAGGTTTTCAAGTTCGAGAACAGCACCAAGAGGCCCAAAAGAGAAAACCCGTGTTCAGGCCGATACACTGAACACGGGTCGATTAACCGCAACAGCTTTGCGAGACTCCACGATCGATGAAAATCCTAACCGTAGACATCCCCTGTTGCAAGCTTTTCCACCACGGGGATTCGGAACGTGACAACGGCCCGCTCCCCGCTCGTCGAGCCAAGGGGTTCTCGTGGGCCGGGCCTACGTACCGCGCGCAAACCTAGGGGGTAACTTCTGCGGGCACGACCCGCGCAACCCCAGGTTCACGCTGACCCGGCCCGCTAAAACCGGAAAGGGCGGGATCCCCCCGATACTCACGGAGCTCGCGGCGCGGCTCGAGCACTACTACGCTCATCCGCGCCAGCTCATCCCCTCCCTGGATCTAGCTAACGGCAGCGCACGCCGACAACGCAGCGAACGCCGGGAAGCGTGCGTGCTCACGGCGAAGGCCCTTCGACCGGTGGATAAGGAAGACCAGGGTTATGCCGAGGATGATCGGTATTCGTGGCTGGACTAGCGGTGCGGCCCATCCGGGTGCACAGCTTCTCGAAAAGTAGCGGTTTCGAAAAGCTGAGAACAGGCCCCATTCGGGGCCTTTTTTTTGGCGATTATATACTTGGAAAAACCAACAAAAGGTCTCGTATATAATGGTTGAGGGAGAAGAGAGTCTGCTGGTGAAGGTCAGCGGGTTTCCTGTTTGCTTGAACTCGGCTTGGCTATTTGCCGTAGCTTGTCATCGAAGGCTTTTTCGTCACCATCGCATATGGGCTTCACATCGCCCACGTGGTGATTGCCATGAAGCGGCATAGCCTTTCCGGTGGCGCGAGATCGCGCAACGGCTGAATGTCGATTCGTCTAAGCTTTACCGCCACTTTCCCGGTGGCCGTGGTGCTCTAACAGCCTACTAGCGGCTCCACCCAAACGCAGATATGCGTGCGCAGGCAAGAATGCCGGCGTTGTGTACGGACGCACGTAAGCTGGAGTCTTCAGATGCCACGTGTGGCTCAATCCTTCGTCTTTCCACCGGACCTGAATCAGGTCACTTCACCACCTTGTCGGCGCTTTTTCTCCCAGGCGGCTCACCTGGGCCACCGTTTAATCTTGATCGATGAGTACTTCAAACGTCGGCCCAGATTGGCTTCTCAGTGAAATCTTGGGGAAAGCCCATGACGTCAGTATTGATTTTGTGTTGTTTAAGCAGTCCTTTGAGCTTCTGTTTCCAATGGTGATTGAGGCTGATGCGGCCCATCAACCAGGCGCAGGTGGTCAAGGTGTTGTAGATCCGGAGGTTGTCGTCTGGGTTGAGACTCTTGACCAATTCCTTGGGACGATGCCTCGGCAGCTTGAGTTTAAAGGTGAACTCACGGTTCCACAGGCGACTGTGGTGAGCGCACAGGTTGCGGACTATGGTCAAGTGGTGCAGGAAAGAACTGAAGTTACTTTGATCCATGCCATAGCGATGTGAGATATGGTTGCGATCGGCGCGACAGCGGAGTTTTTCATACCACATGGAGATCTGTCCTAGGGACATAATCTCCACGGTAACCCACAGGGGTGAAAGTGGTTCGTCGTATTTGTTGCTGTAGTGATGAACGAAAACTTCGTGTTTTCTACGCTTCATATCTTCCCTCAGCTTGTCCAGTTGCTGCCTATGCCAGTCACGCTCCTGCTCCTTACCCTTTAACGAGCGGACCCAGCTCCTGACCTGATATTGAAACCAGCGTAAGACCCAGTATGACGGTGCCGTCATGGCCGATGAGCAACCTAGCGCATCGGCTGCCTAGCCAATCTAGCCTACCCGTAGCCTCGGAGGCTACGAGTGGGCATCCGGCCACAAGCTCAGTAACACAGTAACAAAAATCAGGCTGTGGATAACCTGGAGGATGCGCCGGACTGGAGCAGCGAGACTGCGTTAGTTACAAAGTCGGTTGTTTTCGAGAAGCCGGGGACACCGCCCCTTACGGGGCCTTTTTTGTGCCTCCGAATTTCTCGAGAAAAAGCTCGAAACCGGATTTCCGGGTGGGTCCCGGGCGGAAGACCGGCGCGGTATACATTGATGGTAGTGGTAAATTTAGTAGTGATAGGGGGAATCGCGTAATCGCTCAAACCTCACCGTCATTCCGGCAGGGAGTGCCGGAATCCAGGCGCCGGGGACGGTAAAAGCCGGGGGATCCGAACCATTATCGGGCCTCTGGGTGGGTTATTACCACTCGAAAATCAACCACTACCACATTGATTTTTGATTTCTTTTCCGGAGGGAATGTATTCCTGAAAAATACCGGAAAACGCCCCCTCCACATTCTCACGCCGACCGAAGTCCGGTCGCTGATCGACCAGTGCTCGCGACGGGCGCCCACGGGCGCGCGAGATGCCGCCCTGATCGCGGTATTCTACTGCGGCGGCCTGCGCATCAGCGAGGCACTGGCGCTCCATGCGCGCGACCTCAACGGCGAGCGCGGCACAACGGAAAAGGCCACAAGCCACGCACGGTCGGCCTTGATGCCATGGCCTTCGGTCTGAAGGACCGCTGGCGGGGCAGGAAGGTCGATCTGGGGCTGGACCCGCGGACCATGCCGTTGTTCTGCACGCTGCGGGGCGGCGTGATCGCGGTCAACAATATCGGCGCCATGCTCAGGCGGCGGGCGACGAAGGCCGGCATCGATAAGCGGGTGCATCCGCACGGCCTGCGGCACACGCACGCCACGGAGTTGATCGCGGAAGGGCTGCCGCTGAACGCGCTGCAAAAGCAGCTCGGGCATGCGAGCCTGGCAACGACCTCCACTTACGCGAACCATCTCGGTGCGGAGGAGGAGGTCGAGATCGGATGCCGCCGCGCCGCGTGGTGAGGAAGGTCGGCCGCCAGCGGCTCGCGGGAGCCTCGCTGGTGGCTTTCAGCGAGGGTGAGGTACCTGCCTCCCGGCAGGCACTGGAAACGACGGGAAGGGGAGCCTGGAGGAGGTGGCGCATGGCCAGAAGTCCAGTTGGGATGAAGAGAGTGGATAATGCTTCATGGAGATATGGATACAAGTTTAAATATTTAGGAGGCTAAGCTTCCGGGGTGAAGGCGTCTCTGGAGCCAGCGCCAGTCCGCCGATCATCTCAACTCGCCGGGTTGGTCGGCGCGAAGCGCGGGGCAGATTCATCGCTATCGCCAGCCAGTTGGAAGTGCTGGCCGTCACTCGTCAAACACTCGAGGGCGTCGGGTTTGGTGGTGGATTATCATCGACTGTGGGCGTCTTGGTGGTCAGCCACGCGCGTTGTCTAAGGACGATCTTGCCGTCGCGCTGGCCGAAGCGCTCTTGGAGTTCCGAACGCCGGGCGATTCGGCTGCCTGGCTGGAACGCAATCCTTAACGCCAAATATGTGGAAATCGATTCAGCGATTTAACTTAATGGTATTGCGATGAATGCTACCAATCCGAACCTAGGCAAGAAAACAATGGACCGATTTTTGGAAGTCAACAATATCCGGCTCCACTATATCCTTCATGAAGGTCTAGAACCTCCCATGATCCTTATGCCTGGCCTTGCCGCCAATGCACATTCCTTTGATGCAATACTGAATGCAGGTGTGCGGCGACGGGTGTTGGCCGTCGATTTACGCGGACGGGGACTCAGTGACAAACCGGCTCGCGGATACAGCATGGAAGACCACGCCGCCGATATCATCGACATGCTGGATCAGCTCGGTATAGAAAGTGCTGTCATCGGAGGCCACTCCTTTGGAGGATTGTTAAGCATCTATTTGGCTTCTCATTATCCCAACCGTGTTGAAAAGATCATCATGATCGACGCGGCGGCTAGGATGCATCCCAACATTGCTGAGATGGTTAGACCTACTCTCATTTATTTAGGTAAGCAATGGCCGTCCTTTTCCGATTATCTGGAAAATATAAAAAACTCTCCTTATCTGAAGGACAAATGGCTTCCTGAAATGGAGTCTCACTATCAAGCGGATGTGGTAAAGAAAACAGATGACGGAAGCTACACCACGAACTCATCTCCGGAACACATTACCGAGGCTTTCCAGGGAGCAATCGGAGCTGGCATCGAATGGTTGGAGTATGTAGGCCGAATAACAAAGCCGGCTATCCTCATCAATGCCGTCGAGAATTTTATCAATGATGAGCCCTTCTTGCCTCAAGCGTTTGCCATGGAGACAGTCGATAGGATGGAGGCATGTCAGTATATAGCCGTACCAGGCAACCATCTCACTATGATCTATGGCAAGGGTGCCAGGGAGATCGCTAAGGCGATCGATGACTTTAGCTGTGATTGAGGGTAATGCTATGCAAGGTTTGGAAGTTAAGTATCGCCCGTGCCGCTAAAGCTCTGGTCTAGAGCGTCATGCGTTCTGATAGAAATCGTATAGCGTTGTTCGGAGTGGCCGCTGAACTTCCTGCATGGATTCTCTGCGCTGGCCGAAGCTACCATCACCAGGGCGCAAACCTGAAATCGAGGTCTGCTTTTATTTCTTTCCCTTGTATGGGATTCTGCTAATACTTTTTCAGGGAACCTATGTGAGCCACGCGGCGCTTTCTGAAAGCACGGATTTCTACGGCGGATGGTATGAATACTTTAGGATTCTAATAAAAACTCCCAGCGTGTGGGCCTGGCGCGGTTAAGACTTGGTGATTACTTTACTAACACTTTGAAATTGAAGTGATAATATCTTGTATGGAAAATCATTGGCCTTAAGCTTGGTTACCAGCCTTGGTCACCAGCACAAATTTATACATAACCCATAACGTTTGCAAGAGGAGAACATAGAAGGTCTAAATGGACAGCTCAAACATTGAGGTAAATATGGCTGCCAATTAGTCGAGGAGCCACCCCGGAGTGACAATACCGAGCATCCGTTTCTTACGGACTGATAGCTTTAGCTAAATCTCGATACATTTGCATCTGCACCTAGATCCGACATCGATGATCTGATGACAACGCGCGCGTTTTGGCTGGATTCAGTGCGGATGGCCGGTGATTTCCGGGGGGCTGACGGTCCCGGTGCGGTGTTTTCCGGCGGCGGAGAGGCTTCCGCGGCGGTCGGGGAGCGGGATTTCAGGCGCGGTGTGGAGCGCGGCCAAAGAGTATCCGTTCAGCCTCTTCGATGAGCCGTGCTCTATCCCAGTCCCAGTGCTGGGCTTTGAGTTCCACTAGCTTGAGATTGAGTCGGCGGCGGTCTTCCAGGTCATCCGGCGGCTTGTATCTGGGTTCCGGTTTCCTGCCGGGCTTTCTCAGCAACGCCTTCAAGGCCAAGGCCAACCGGGCCGGCCCGGCGTGCGTGGCCTTGTCAGCGCCGGCCTTCAGCGCCCACTGCCAGGCCTTCTGCTTGAGTCGTTGACTAGCCCCGGTGCGTTCCCGTTTCAGCCTTTTTCCCAAGCCGAACAGGGCGAACAGGTGGCGGGAGATAGCCTTGACGGCGGCCAGGCCCTTCCAGGAGCCATCCAGTAGCGGCTTGCGGGCCTGAGCGACGGTCACCAGGCCGGCGGCTTTCAGATCGGCTAGGGCGCGCTCGGCGCGCTTGCGCGTCATGCCGGTTTGCTCGGCGAGAAAGCCCACGGTGAGGTTTAGGAAACCGTCCGGGGTGGGGAGGCCGACTCGCAGGCTGGCCAGGTCGGTGTATTTCAGCAGGGCCTTCGCCGTGAGCACGCACGCTTCCCGGCGTTCACTGCGTTGTCGGCGTGCGCTGCCGTTAGCTAGATCCAGGGAGGGGATGAGCTGGCGCGGATGAGCGTAGTAGTGCTCGAGCCGCGCCGCGAGCTCCGTGAGTATCGGGGGGATCCCGCCCTTTCCGGTTTTAGCGGGCCGGGTCAGCGTGAACCTGGGGTTGCGCGGGTCGTGCCCGCAGAAGTTACCCCCTAGGTTTGCGCGCGGTACGTAGGCCCGGCCCACGAGAACCCCCTGGCTCGACGAGCGGGGAGCGGGCCGTTGTCACGTTCCAAATCCCCGTGGTAGAAAAGCTTGCAACAGGGGATGTCTACGGTTAGGATTTTCATCGACCGTGGTGTCCTGACAAACTATTATGGTTAATCGGCCCGTGTTCAGATTACTGCCTGAACACGGGCTTTCTCTTTTAGGCCTCTTGGTGCTGTTCTCGAAACTGATCCGGCAATGGCGACCGTGGGATGAAGTCAACGGGACCGAAGACCGAGTCCGGTAAGAGGGTGGCCTCTCAAAACGCATACAAAGGCGGTTCCGAACCGCTGTTTCGCGGGCTCTTGTATGCTCTGAAGGTAGCTGCTCATGACGCACACAAGGGCAATTCCGCGCTAGAGTATGTTTACCGGGAACATGACCAGCAACGGGAATATGTCCGGCAACTGCGAAAAGGCTATAAGCCGGAGGTAGAGCGCCCAAGTGCCGACCTGAGGCCTCATTCCTTGATTTAGCCTGAGGCTGAAAAGGAGATTCTGCTGGCCGCAGAGCCGGCAGGAGCCGAATACCTCCCTGATCACCTGTCCGACGGCTTGGTGTCGTATTTGAGAGAGGTCGCGATTCAATATCCTGTTTTGTTGTTGGATTTGATGGCGCGCGTGCTTTCTTTAAGAAGGGGGATTCCATTGAGCTATGGTCTCCGAGGACCGGTTAGAGCCACAAAGTAGTGGTTTCGATAGGTCTGCGCAAAGGCCCCTGAATGGGGCCTTTTTTAGTGCCCGGAGAATGCCCAAAAAGTATACTTATTGGGAGGCGCGCTGGCTGTGTTCCAAAACATGTCCTATAATAGGTTTTCCTCATCGTCTAAGAATCTATGGAACATTCCGTGATGGCTATCGTTGGCTATGCGCGCGTGAGTTCGATCGGCCAGAGCCTGGAAGTCCAACTGGATCGTTTGGCCCATTGCGACAAGGTCTATCAGGATCAATGCCGTGGAACCACGGCGGCCAGGCCAGCTTTCCAGGCTTGTCTCGACTTCGTGCGCGCAGGTGATTTTCTCGTTGTCACGCGCCTTGATCGTCTGGCGCGCTCGACTTTCCATCTTTGCCAAATTGCCAACCAACTCCGGGAAAAGGGCGTCGAGCTGCAAGTGCTCGATCAGAATCTCGACACCAGCGATGCAACCGGCCGCCTGCTTTTCAACATGCTCGGAGCGATTGCTCAATTCGAGACCGAAATCCGCGCCGAGCGTCAACTGGAAGGTATCGAGAAGGCCAAGGCTCGCGGTGTGGCGTTCGGGCGGAGGCGGAGCCTGTCCGAACAGGCTGTACGGGAGTTGAAACAGAAAAGAAAGGCCGGGGTCAAGATTGCCGATCTGATGGCTGAGTTCGGGCTGTCCAAGACCAGTACTTACCGCTACCTGGCCTCCAACAATTGAAAGCCTTTCGATGATTAAAAGCTACGACCAAACCCGAGGCCCCTTCCGTGCGGCGCAGCTGCGCTCAGGCGATCCTTACGAGCTTGCCGATGGCCACCCCATCGAATGCTTGCCGAGTGGTGGGCGACATGCGAAATCGAATTCGAGCGGTGCGCTTATTCTGGAGAGTGATCCGGATGTCGAGTCGGTGGGCGTCGATGCGGGATTTACGACGGATGAACACAACCTGCGCGCCCCGGACATTGCCGTGGGCAATGTCCTGGATACGCCTGGGTGGATTCCTGGCGCCCCGCCGCTAGCAGTCGAGTATGCCGATACCGGCCAGGACGAACGGGACCTGCAAGCCAAGATTCACACGCTGCTGGGAGCCGGAACGCGCTATGTTTGGGTAGTGCGCCTGACCGGACCGCAGCGAGTCGAGGTCCACACGCCGGACGGATTGCATATGGCCTATCCAGGAGAGGAGTTGGAAGCCCCTGGCATTCTCCGAAACCCGGTGCGCGTGGAGGCCCTGTACGACCCAGCGGCGGCCCATAAGGCAGCGCTGCGCAACCTGCTGCAAAGACGCGGTTACCGGGACCTGGACGCGGTGCTGGAAAAGGGCTGGGAAAAGGGCCGAGAAGAAGGCCGAGAAGAGGGTGAGTTAGCGGTGGTCTTGCGCCAGCTTCACCGCGTGGTGGGGCCATTCCCAGAGGCTAACCGCCGACGGATCGGCCAACTTGGGCGTGACGGTTTAGCCTCGCTGTCCGAGGCGCTGTTGTCGTTCCAAACGCCAGACGATTTGGGCGCCTGGTTAGCCGGCCGAAATCCGATAACGGATTAACCGGGGATTCAATGGTGTTCTATGAAGACGAGAAATTAGCCGACGAACGATGGAGAAAACAGGTGCCGACCTTTCCTCTAGACCAACAACTCGAGCTCGAGGATGAGCTCAGGCGCCTGGATAAGGAGGACTAAGGTTACGCCGAGGACGAGCGGTATTCGTGGCTAGACTAGCGGTGTGGACCGTCCGGGTGCGCAGCATGGAAATATCCGGTAATCTCTCATCATCAGATCATCTGCAAATGTATCGAGATTTGGATAAAGCTATCAGTCCGTAAGAAACGGATGCTCGGTCAATCCCGATTTTCCCCGAGCGTCTGATGGAACGGCGACGGATTTTTACTGATTGCCTGCACCTTTTGACGACGCACGATCCGGGTAACGAATTACACATTCGTTTCCGAGGTTACCGTACTTGGAACAAAGATTTATCCAGAAACTATATTTACTCCGATGTAACCTATGGTCGATGAAAAAAGCACAAGAACCTAGATATAATCCAAGGCTTGATTAATCTCGTTTCGACGAACTCATTTTTGTTTAAGGGATGGAGTGTTGTGCTAGTTACAGCATTGTTTTCGCTATCGGATCCTGATTCACAGGTCACTTTCGTTTACCTCGCGTACATTCCGGAGATCATTTTTTTGGGGGCTGGATGGTTTTTCCTTTAGCAAGAACGGATTTTTCTCAAGCTCTATGATCGAGGGAATGGGTGACCAAATAGGAGCCCCCGTCTTACGCTTGTAAGCGTATTGATAAAAAAATAATATAGGGCACAAAACGGAGAGGCTTTTAAATAGCATTGGTCCCTTTACTTTTTAAGTGAAAGTCGATTAGCTATTTCGGCTCATTTTTACCATAGGAGGCGTATTATAAAAAACACGCATCTTCTCTATGTCCCTCGGTATTGATTTTTTAACCCACGTGTTCGTCATCATTTTTCATGTATCCTAAAATTAACTTTTCACCTTCGAAACTCATGGAGTGTCCATTATGCATGGAATGCAGAAAATTATTCTCTGACTTTATTATTAAAGATTCCGTATCTTAATAGATATGAATTTGTTTAATTCATAGAATAGTTGGGTCAGGCCTTTTGGCCTGTTTTTTTAAATATCCTATGCGGTATGGAATAATATTATAAAGGCCACTTTTAATGACTTTGTTCATTTTTAAATTCACAGGAAATGTGTCTCACAAATACCTTATATAATGTTTGATTTTACATGTGTGCCCAGCATCCTAAACACTAGGTCATTTTTATCATCAACTGAGACCATTACCATAATTCATTCTTTTCTATCTTTGGTAGTGGTGCAGTTTTAAATTGTAGAGTAGAGTGATTGATTCATAAATTGGCCGCACTTACTCTGTAGTGGTGAACTTTCTAGCGAACCGCTTTCTTCGTTCAAGAGCCTACTTCTACGGTCATTACATCATTAGCGTTCTCCACAAACTAACCGAGAGGGTTTTTAATTATATTGAAACAAAAGTGCATACTTGTCGAAAATGTCACAGCAAAGACCTGACTAAAAACGGAATCAATGGTGTAGCAGCCAACGATATCATTGTAAAACCTGTGGCGCCTATGGCGTACTTGAACCCCGAAAACGCTATACGGAGGAAGAAAAGGAGCGAATTATAAAAGCTTATCAAGAACGACCTAGGGGGTTTGTCGACAAACCTTGAGTGCGTGGTTAAAAAAAGGCCGAGCAGCTTCCACTCCTTGAAGCCACGCTGAAACCCGTCAACCCCCGGAACCCCCTGTCTTGGAAGCCGACGAATCTCCGAAATCGCCCGCAAGAATCGCGTCTCGATTGCGTGGGTTGTTCGAGAAGCCATCGACAAGCTTCTAGAGAACGACACGCCTGTGCTTCACATTCGGGATCGAACGCCATGAAGCGAACCACCGTCGCCCATCTGGCTACATCGAGCGCAGGTTCTGTTCGTTCTCACAGTGGACGGTTCACTGACCTTGATCCCGATAAGTTGCGTGGTGGCTACTACACCTCATCCGAGGTTGCCGACTGGCTTTGTATATGGGCGATTCGTTCGACTAAGAACCGCGTGTTGGAACCGAGTTGCGGCGACGGAGCTTTTCTTGATGCTGCTGCACGTCGCTTCCTTGCTCTCGGAGTGCAGGGGCCAACGATCGCCAATCATCTTGTCGGTATCGAGATCATCGCCGACGAAGCGGATTTCGCACGTGCTCGGTTGACTGATTCGCTTGATTTTCGTGCTCGTGACGTGGTGGAAACAGCCGACTTCTTTGCTTGGTGGCAGGAGAACAATACCGCTACTTTCGACGTTGTTATCGGCAACCCACCCTTCATCCGCTATCAGACCTTCCCAGAGCCCCATCGAAGCCGGGCCATAGCTATCATGGCCCAGTTGGGGCTAACGCCCAACCGATTGACTAATATCTGGGTGCCCTTCGTTGTCGCCGCGGCTGCTAGTTTGCGGCCCGGAGGTCGGCTCGCCCTGGTGCTACCTGCCGAGCTTCTCCAGGTCACATACGCTGCCCAGCTTCGTTCGTTTCTAACCGACCACTTTGCTCGCATCGACATTGTTGCCTGCAACGAGCTGTTCTTCGACAACGCCGAACAGGAAGTGGTCCTGCTGCTAGCTGATGGCGCGCTCTCCGCTCCATCCGAGACTAACCCCTGTCGCGTCGCGCTAACCGAGACTCGAACCCTAACTGAAATCACGCATCGCCCGCCGTCGGAAGTGTTGTCGGATGCCCAACCCAAGACCATCCGGCACGATAATGAGAAATGGCTAAAGTATTTTTTGACCGAGCGCGAAATCGTCTTCATGCGTGAGCTACGCGATTCGCCGGTTGCTACCAACCTTTCTGATCATGCTCGCGTCGATGTTGGCGTGGTGACGGGCAAGAACGCATTCTTTGTGCTGACCAGTGCCCAGGTCGCCGAGCTGGGCCTCGAACGCTACACCGCACCCTTGGTGTCACGATCCGTCCACCTTAAGGGCGCCCGTTTAGCTAAGACCGACTGGAACGCCTTGTCCACCGCTGGTGATCGCGTTCACCTTCTCCATCTAGCACCCTTAAACGGCGCCAAGCCTTCTGCTGCTCTTGCCCGCTATATCCGCACGGGCGAGGGACAGAAGGTCCACAAAGGCTACAAGTGCTCGATCCGAAAACCTTGGTATGTCGTGCCCGCAGTTTGGACCCCGGACGCTTTCGTCTTCCGCCAGATTTACGATTTTCCCCGCGTCGTATTGAATCGGGCGGGAGCAACCTCGACCGATACCATCCACCGCATGAGATGCAACGCAGACAAGCCAGAGCGGGTGATTGCCAATACCTACACCTGGCTGACCGCTGCATCAGCTGAGATCGAGGGCCGAAGCTACGGTGGCGGCGTTCTTGAGTTGGAGCCGACCGAGGCCGAACGCCTGCTCATGCCTGCGAAGATCAATGGTGGTATGCCCTTGACCGAGTGTGACCGGCTGACCCGTGTCGGCCGCCTGGACGACGTGCTGGAGGAGAACGCCCGAATCGTCCTCATGGGATACATGGGCTTATCCCGACGCGACTGTCATTTGCTCCGAAATATCTGGATCAAGATGCGCGACCGGCGCCTTGCCCGCCGTCGGCGGGGCCGAAAAATTCCAGCGGAAGCCCCATCATGACTGATGATTCGAAAAGGGCCGAGGCGCGTGCTCGCGTTGCCGCGTTGGTCCATAGCTTCCGCCGAAACGAGGCCGACCATCTCCGGCCTACCTACAACGAAACTCAGGCCCGAACCGATTTCATCACCCCGCTTCTAGAAGCCTTCGGCTGGGATGTTCACAACCTTGCCGGCCGAGCTATGGCACTGCGGGAAGTGATCGAGGAAGCGACCGTCGAGTTTGGCTCGGAGAAACTATCCAAAAAACCGGACTACGAGCTCCGTCTCGCCCGGCAGCGCAAGCTATTCGTCGAGGCCAAGAAGCCAAGCGTGCGCATAGACCGAAACCGCGCGCCCGCCTTCCAGACCCGTCGTTATGGCTACTCGGCCAGCCTGCCGATCGCTGTTCTCACCAACTTCCACCAGCTCGCCGTCTATGACTGCAAGCCGGTCCCCGCCGAAACCGACGAAGCCCACGTCGCCCGTCTCCTGCTGCTCTCTTACGACCAGTTCGAGACTCACTTCGACAAGTTATGGCGCCTTCTCTCGCGCCGGTCGATCTATTCTGGTGAGTTCGACCGCATTTTTAACATCGAAGCCACCCGCCGCGGTGCTGAACAGTTCGATGATTTCTTCTTGCGCCAAGTGCGTTCCTGGCGCCAACGTCTTGCCGAAAACATTCACGACAACATGCCTGCCCTTAACTCTGCCGAGCTGACCTATGCCGTCCAGCTCTTCTTGTCGCGCATTGTTTTCCTGCGCATTTGTGAAGATCGCGGGATCGAACGCTATGAAACCCTCAAGCAACTCCCGGATGCCAATACTTTCGACGCTTTGATGGACGAGCTACGTCGGGCAGACGAGTTCTACGATTCCGGCCTTTTCCGTCTGCTTGAAGAAGCCCCTCTGGGCATCCGAATCAGCGATGACGTTCTTCAGAGCATCATCGCTGAGCTGTATTACCCCCAGAGCCCTTACACCTTCGCCGTTGTCGAGACCGAGGTTCTGGGTGAAATCTATGAACTGTTTCTAGGCGAGGCCATCACTGTTGATGACGGTCGTGTCGAGATCATCAGCAAGCCGGAAGTCCGCGAAAGCGGAGGGGTCGTGCCGACGCCTTGTCACATCGTGGATGCCATTGTCGAACGTACCCTCTTGCCGCTCCTCGATGACAAGAGCCCGGCTGAGCTGGCCGACTTCACGGTGGCCGACATCTGCTGCGGCTCCGGCATCTTCCTGCTCTCAATCTATGAAACCCTCCTCGATCATCACCTGAATTGGTATCTCGCCAATAACCTCGCCGACCATGTGGGCCGCACCATTTACGAGGCTGTCGCCGGGCAATGGCGACTAACCTTCGAGGAGAAGCGCCGCGTCTTGTTAGAGCACGTGCGCGGCGTGGACATTGACCCCAATGCGGTCGAGGTCGCCCGATTCAGCCTACTCTTGAAGCTGATCGAGGACGAGCCGGCAACCGGGCTACAAGATTATGTTACCCACCACCACGCCCCAGCCCTTCCAGACCTCGATACCGCCATCCGCGCCGGCAACAGCTTGGTCAGCCCTGCCGAATGGACCACGGCCCGTGGCGCCATGCCTCAGGCCCTTATCGAGAAGATCAACCCATTCTCCTGGCCGGACGAGTTTCCTGCCGAAATCGCCCGAGGCGGTTTCAATGTAATCGTCGGCAACCCACCCTATATTCGCATCCAGAACATGACCGCTTATTCGCCCGAGGAGGTCGCCTTCTACCAGAATCCGCGCTCCCCTTACTCCACGGCGCGCCAGGACAACTTCGACAAATACGCCCTTTTCATCGAGCGCGCGCTGACACTACTTTCGCATGATGGACGATTGGGCGTTATCGTCCCCCACAAGTTCATGACAATTCAGGCTGGACGGACGCTGCGGCGGCTCATCACCGCTGATCACCTCTTGGAGGACGTAGTGCATTTCGGTGTGAAGCCAGTGTTTGGTCGGGATGTCTCCAACTACACCTGCATCCTTGTGCTCGACCGGCACGGCCGGGACGTGGTGCGCCTCGAAATGGTTGAACTACTGGAAGCTTGGCGCTATGGTGAACCCGGTGCCCTCACCGATATCCTTGCCGCGACGCTCGGCGAGGACGCTTGGCAATTCGCCGATGCCGAAACCCGCGCCCTGTTCGAGCGCATCCGCGCCACCTTCCCGGATCGCCTTGGCCAACTCGCGGAAATCTTCGTCGGCGTGCAGACCAGTGCCGATCCCATCTACATCTTCCGTGCTGTCGCTGAGGACGACGCCACCGTCACCTTGCGCTGGGACGGCCGCGATTGGCCCATTGAGCGGGGAATCTTGCGGCCGTGCTTGCACGACGTGACCCTATACGCTTATGCCCGTCCACAACCCAATGCCTGGATGATTTTTCCTTACCAGCTTGCGGTCAACGATGGCCGAGCCACGGCCCACCTGATCCAGCCCTCAACCATGGCCCAGCAGTTCCCCCGCTGCCTCGCCTACCTGGAGGCTAGGCGCCCAGACTTAGAGCGCAGGAACGTCACTGGTGGTCCCTCCGCCGAGCGCCAGTTCTACCAGTTCGGACGGTCCCAGAGTCTCACCAAGTTCGACAGCCCCAAGATAATCCTTCCGATCCTGTCGCTGGAGGCCCGCTACGCCTACGACGACAGCAATATCATGGTCACGGGCGGCGGCAATGGTCCCTATTACATGGTCAGGCCACGCGCCGACAGCGGTATGACGAACCATTATCTGTTGGCTGTCCTCAACCACCCTTTGAGCGAGGCGATCGTTCGCACCAGCACCAGCCCATTCCGAGGCGGATACTATTCTCACGGCAAACAGTTCATCGAGAACCTACCCCTGCCTGTGCCAGCAGATACCGAACGCGCCGCTACCGAAGCGCTTGTGGCACAAATGATCGACACCCTGGACGCCAACGCCGCGGTCCGTACCCCGCATCAAAAGACAGTCTATACGCGCCGAGCAGCTGCCCTTCGAGCGCAGGTCGAAACCCGCGTCACTGCCCTTTTCGATCTATCAGCCGCCGATATGGATATCGTGCGCGCCGTCCCTGTGCCCACCTGAAAGAAAAAGGAGAGGAAAATGCCGCACTCAAGGGACGGATTTTAGGTGTGCTACCAAGCCAGTCTCCGGAAACCCTGGCTTCCTTAAAAACATTTAGACCAATGACGTCAGAGTAGAACTGACTCATAAGATCAATATCATTGACAACAATGTTAATATGATCGATTGCTAATATCATCTCAATAGGGCCTTCGCCGTGAGCATGCACGCTTCCCGGCGATCGCTGAGTTGTCGGCGTGCGCCGCCGTTAGCCAGATCCAGGGAGGGGATGAGTTGGCGCGGATGAGCCAGGTTGTGCTCGTCCGGCGTGAAGCCCACATCGACACCTGCTGCTTCTACGTCGGGGTCCGTCTCTAGAATAAGCACGCCGCGCGCATTCGATTCCGCATGTCGACCGCCACTCGGCAAGCATTCGATAGGGTGGCCATCGTCAGGCTCGTAAGGATCGCCTGAGCGCAGTTGCGCCGCACGGAAGGGGCCTCGGGTTTGGTCGTGGCTTTTAATCATCGAAAGGCATTCAACTTGGTTGTAAGCCAGGTAGCGGTAAGTACTGGTCTTATGTAGGAATCATACCTAGTCATACTCGGCTAGTTGCCGGTTCTGTTCCCGTAGAGCACGCGACAGTTTGCGTAGCAACAGCCAGTTGCTGCCCTTGTATGCGTTTCGAGAGACCATCCTCTTACCAGCCTCAGTCTTCGGTCCCGTCGACTTCTCCCACGGAGGCCAAGCTGAACCCATTCTCTAGTCTTGGGATTCTTGGCCTCAGAGGCTCCCTGAGGTATTTTTGCGACCTTCTCCATTTCCTATTGGTAGAGCTCGAAAACGCGCCATAGGCGCTTAGATTGCTCCCAGGGCCTTGCTTGATATAAAAACGGAAAAGTATATGGCGTTGCTCGCTGATTGGGCACAAAGTAACCCGGAATTTTTAACTGGGTTGGTTCTTGGATCTCTAACTGGGCTAGTGCTCGGAGTCTTCATCCTTTGGATAAAGGCTCGTCGTAAAACGAAGGAACAGGACCTTATTGACTGTTCAAACCAAATAGAGTTTTTACGGTCCAAATTAACCGATCAGATACAGAAGGCTGATCAACTCTTACAGACCAATCAGGCCGAGAAAAATGGAACAAAGGAACAGGAGCTTAGTGATTGTTCGAATCAAATAGAATTTTTACAGATCACACGCTCTCATACGGGCCGTGAGGCCGTGACCGGGAGCCCAGGTGGAATGGGCCTTGGGAGGGACGGCGACTTCGTGCGAAACCACTACTTTATGGCTCTAACCGGTCCTTGAGGAGCCCAGGTCATTGAGGAGCTTCGTCGCTGCTCCGCTACTCATAAGCCCACCACAACTCGTCCTCGACGTAACCCTGATCCTCCTTATTCAGGCGTCTGAGTTCGTCCTCGAGCTCGATCTGTTGGTCTAGAGGCAAAGTCGGCACCTGTTTTCCCCATCGTTCGTCGACCACCTTCTCGCCTTCGCAGAACATCATTGAATCCTCGATCAATCCGTTATCGGACTTCGGCCAGCCAACCAGGCGCCCAAATCGTCTGGCATTTGGAACTCCAACAGCGCCTCGGCCAGCGCGGCTAAATCGTCACGCCCAAGTTGGCCGATCCGTTGGCGGTTAGCCTCTGGGAATGGCCCCACCACGCGGTTAAGCTGGAGCAAGACCACCGCTAGCTCACCCTCTTCTCGGCCTTCCTTTCGACCCTCTTCTCGGCCTTCCTTTCGACCCTCTTCTCGGCCTTCTTTTCGGCCCTTTTCCCAGCCCTTTTCCAGCACCGCGTCCAGGTCCCGGTAACCGCGTCTTTGCAGCAGGTTGCGCAATGCCACCTCATGGGCCACCGCTGGGTCGTACAGGGCCTCCACGCGCACCGGGTTTCGGAGAATGCCAGGGGCTTTCAACTCATCTCCTGGATAGGCCATATGCAATCCGTCCGGGGTGTGGACCTCGACTCGCTGCGGTCCGGTCAGGCGCACAACCCAAACATAGCGCGTTCCGGCTCCCAGCAGCGTGTGTATCTTGGCTTGCAGGTCCCGCTCGTCCTGACCGGTATCGGCATACTCGACCGCCAGCGGCGGTACGCCAGAAATCCACCCAGGCGTATCCGGGACATTGCCCACGGCGATGTCCGGGGCGCGCAGGTTGTGCTCGTCCGGCGTAAATCCTGCATCGACGTCCACCGACTCGACATCCGGGTCACTCTCCAGAATAAGCGCACCGCTCGAATTCGATTTCGCATGTCGCCCACCACTCGGCAAGCATTCGATGGGGTGGCCATCGGCAAGCTCGTAAGGATCGCCTGAGCGCAGCTGCGCCGCACGGAAGGGGCCTCGGGTTTGGTCGTGGCTTTTAATCATCGAAAGGCATTCAATGGTTGGAAATCAGGTAGCAGCAAGTCTTGGTCTTAGTAGGGAATCATACCCGGTCAGTTGCCGGTTCTGCTCCCGTAGAGCGCGCGACAGCTCGCGTAGCAACCGCCAGGTGCCGCCCTTGTATGCGCTTTGAGAGGACTCCCTCTTACCGGGCTCCGTTTTCGGTCCCGTCGATTTCTCCCACGGTCGCCATTGCCGGATCATCTCGGCTTGGCGGGCACGCCGTTCCGGGGTCTAACCGTTCGCCATCGATCTGCTCCAATAGTTCGTTTTGCGGGGTCGGATTCCCCCCCGCGACCGAGCGCGGGGACCTCTCCGCGGCTGATGCGTTGTTCACCTGCTGGGGCCCGTGGGCGATATTCGCCTGACGGACATAGCCCACCACGGGCGGGTTCTTGACAGTCGAGAGCGTCTCCAATGTCGCCCGGCATTGCGACTGTGCCCGCAGGCCGAGCTTGAGATAACGCTCGAAGCTATCCAGGTATTCAGCGTTGCTAGCACGCTGCGCAAGATTATTGAAGATGGCATCCAGCGTGTGGGCCTGGGTCGTGAGCATGGCATCCGCCCGGTTCAGATCGCCGCCGTGGCTCGCACGGGTCTGCTCTTTCAGGGAAAAGATCAGGCCGTTCAAGTCCTGATCGCCATAGGCCTTTCCGTACTCCCGAAGCGTACCTGCAGCCTGCAACTCCGGCTGTAGCACGGCGCGGGCGAAGGTGACGGTTGGGTCCTCTCCGAGTTTTCCGGGGATGGCGATCTGGTTCGGGTCGCGTTTCTTGATGGGCTTGTATTTACTCACCATGGGCTTCGGCCCCTAATTGTTGGCGTTTCACCGATGTTGGAATGAAATGGCCTACGCCTCGAGCTAGAATTTGTTTGAGTTGGAAAGCCTTGTTTTTATTTTAAATAAAAAACACCTCTAAATGCATTATATAATTATTTTTTTAACTGTTATATTTTAAATGTTTCCAAGGGTAAGGGTAGAGAGAAATGTATTCCTGGTTTTCTGACGGGTATTTCAAATTTCAGCTTAACCCGGCTCGTTCCAGTCTCGACAACCCACGATACCCGGAATGGCGACTAACGCCCAGCCCACGTAGTAACGCACCAGATAGAACAACCGTCCGGCTCCGCTTTACCCCCACTAGAAACCATAGTGCGAGCGCTGTATGTAGAGCTTGACCCGGCTGCTGGGCGGCTATGGCAAGCCACGCCCAAGGAATCGGCCCACTGAGGAATTTCTTGCGTGGTTTGTGGGGCGGTTTGATATTGGCCGTTTGCTTCGCGGCGGTGGGCGGCAAGGCTAATCTTTGGGGGTCGAACGGGTCCGCCATATTGGGGGTCCTTTATCTAGAAATATAAGACAGGACTGGTGTGCGTCAGCGCACAGGTAAAGTTGCACGAGCGCACAGGGGGGTACTGGTGCACAGGTTTACAATTTAGCGAGGAGGCTATGCACGGTATCCCACATTTTCTTGCCGCGTTCGTCTTCTTAGCGCTGTGGATAGCGAACCACATCGGCGTCCGAGCGCAGGCGGAACCCATCCAGCACGACCTCGCTTGCGTCCCCCATGATCGCCTGGGTTGGGGCTACCACGGCGTCCAGTTCGCCTAGTGGGGCCTCGATAAGGAGGGCATCATGCACCGGAGCGCATACGCGGATCCCTTGCTCCACAGCCAGGCCGTAGGCTAGGCGCAGCATTTCTGCGCCGTTTGCCTGCATGGGGAAATTGCGCAGGAAACGAGGATTGGGAGCGTTTCCGGTGTATGCGGTCCAGCCGAACACGGTCCACAACTTCCCGTACAACAACCGCCCCGTCCGACCACCGCCAAAACACGCGGTAGGTCTGTTGGTGCAGGCGCAACAATTCCCGTGCGCGGCAGGCGGGCTGACCAATGTGCCGCGCCAACGCCTCGGCCCCCATGCCGTATTGCACGGCCAGAACACACGCCTTGAACTGGTCGCGTTCCGCCTTGTGGCTTTCCTTGGTGGCGTCCTGCGGCATGGCCCCCGCCTGTTTGGCAAATTCGAGGTAAGGGTCGCCGGATTGATACGCAGCCAACATCCGCAATGCCAAGCTCCTGTTGCGACCAGTCGATATAAGCCAGCCCATAACCGGGGTTGGGTTTTATCAGATTACGTAACCACACGGCGGGGCCGAAGATGAATCGGCTATTGCTGGGCTGATTGCGCCCGGTGCGGGCGCGGAAGGCGGAAAGCAAACAACGGTTACGCCCTTAACCGGACGCTCCGGGCAATGGCTGGCTCGGAGACGTCCACCCCATAGAACGCGCGCAAGATCGTGGCGGCGGATGCGGAGCCGCAGGATTCGTCCGTGCGCTGTTTCTCGAGGCCGTCATCCCGGAGTCAGCCTGAAAAAGGCCCCACGAAGTAGCCGCCCCTCCCAAGGCCAATTCCACCGAGGCTTTCGGCCCCAGCTCACGGCCCGTATGAGAGCGTGTGAGAGCCTACCGTGAGCCCGCACGGCTTAAGTTCCGAGGAATCCGCATAGGCCGCGACTTAGTTGCTACGCAAGCTGTCGCGCGCTCTACGGGAGCAGAACCGGCAACTGACCGGGTATGATTCCTACTAAGACCAGGACTTATCGCTACCTGGCTTCCAACCAAGTTGAATGCCTTTCGATGATTAAAAGCCACGACCAAACCCGAGGCTCCTTCCGTGCGGCGCAGCTGCGCTCAGGCGATCCTTACGAGCTTGCCGATGGCCACCCCATCGAACGCTTGCAGAGTGGTGGGCGACATGCGAAATCGAATTCGAGCAGTGCGTTTATTCTGGAGAGTGACCCGGATGTCGAGTCGGTAGGCGTCGATGCGGGATTTACGCCGGATGAACACAATCTGCGCGCCCCGGACATCGCCGTGGGCCATGTCCCGGACGAGCGGGACTGCAAGCCAAGATACACACGCTGCTGGGAGCCGGAACGCGCTATGTTTGGGTAGTGCGCCTGACCGGACCGCAGCGAGTCGAGGTTCACACGCCGGACGGATTGCATATGGCCTATCCAGGAGAGGATGCCAATAGAAGACTGCGAAGACCATCGCCATGGGATCCCGACGCGAAGGTTACCGACGATTTCCTCGACCCGGTGTTCTCGACATTTTTCGAGAAATTGAGCCTGCCCAATCTCATGCAGAAGACGAACTATCACGAATTGGCCGAATTCGTAGCTCCGGGAGATCTGGATCAAGAGCTTTCCGTAAAGCTGGACGCTATCGTGGAAATTGCGGAAAAGGCGAGGCCTTCTTGAAGCAAGCAAGGACTAATTATTACTGATGAATGTCAAATTAGTAGTATTCCGCAAGTCGTTTGTGGCTCATGAAACGTAAAATATGAGCCACACTAGCCGTTAGTGTTCATGGATGAGCCACAAGCAAGATACCGATGGGAGAAGCCCACCCCCCCTTATGACTGCTTCGGAGGAGCACAGGAAAGCGACGAGCGAAGTGCGACGGCCCTGTGTAGCCGTCGGCCCGAGCGTTTCGTCGGCATGCGCAGAGACGACGCCAAGCACCGAGGGATAATCCTCGGCATGAGGGTTGGGGCCAGGAAGTCCTCTGAGAGCCTCTCAGGGCCTCCCAGGGGCACATATCCCTAGCCTACAGGAAGTGTCACGCCGCGCCCGCATGCGTCGAGATCCAGGCGGACAACGCGCGCCGGGAGCGCAAGGTGGCCGATTCGATCTCGATCTGCTTACGTTCGGCCAGCGACCGCGCATAGGTCAGCTGCTTGTCCGACGGCTCGTCCGTCCATTGCGTTCTGTGCTGGTCGATCCATTGCGACAGTCGGTTCCGGTCCGCCAGGGTTTGTTTTGGGATCTTGCCACCGGTGGCGGCCGCGATCTTGCGCGCGAAGGCCAGCGCCGCCGCCGAAGGCGCACCGCCCTTCGCCATCATCGCATCCGGCACCGTCACGTCGAGCGGTTTTCCCGGACCCCGCGCCCGCATTTTCTCGTTGAAAGCCGCCGCGCGCCCGGCCAGGGCCGAGATGACCGCATCGGCGTCGTGCTGCGCCGATAGGATATCGTCGAGCCTCCGCTCCATATCCGCCGTCGCCGCCGGATCGAGCACCTCCGGGGCCTCCTGGCGCAGGAGCGCATACACCGCCATCGCGAGCTCGGACGCCTTGAGCTTTTTCTTCTCGACCTCGAGGAGCGCCTGCCGTTTCAGGTCCTCGATGATGGTGTCCCGAGTCGCCGGCGTGCCGAGGCCTTTGGCCTCTTTCAGGCGGGCGGCCAGGTCCGGGTCGCCAGCGAACCGCCACGCCTCCTGCATGGCCTTGATGAGTGAGCCTTCCGTGTAGCGTGGCGGCGGTTTCGTGGTCTTCTTGTCGGTACCGGCTTCCACCACGCGGAACGGCGGTGCTGTCCGGCCAGGGCGGCAGCCGGGAGTTCTCATCCGTGTCGCCCCGGCCCCTGGCTGGCGGCTCCTCGCCGCCCAGGGCCGCGCGCCATCCCGGATCGATGTCGACCACGCCGGCCGCCGTGAACTTGCGATCTTCCGGCTGGACCGAGATTTCGGTGCGGTCATAGACCCAATCCGGCCCGATGGCCGCCAGATAGCCGCGGGCGATGGCCTCGAACAGCTGGCGCTCGTCGGCCGAGAGCCGAGGATAGCGTTCCGCCCATTGCTGGCGGGTATTCGGATTCGGCCCGATGGCGTGGTGGGACGCGCCGGCTAGGCCGACGTCCGAAAAGGCCCAGGATTTGCCCTTGCGGATGGTCGGCTCTCCGTAGCCGACCGTGACGAACGGGAGGTTTCGCAGGGCTTCCTGCATCGTGCCGGCGTTGGCGATCTCGACTTCAGGCAGGTAGTGAGTCTCGGCGCGCGGATAGGTCGTGATCTGGTGCGTCTCGTACAGCGACTGCTCGGTCGCGAGCGTTTGCTTCGCGGTCCAGCCCCAGCGGGCGGCCCGCTGCTGCAATGCCGGCAGGTCCATCGGCTTCGGTGGCGCTTGGGTTTTCCGTTCCATTTTCACGATGATTGGTCCTTCCCATCCGGCGAGCGGCTCGACGATGGCCGCGGCCCGCGCCTCGTCATAGAGGCGCGCGTCCTCCGGGGCCACCTACCGCAACTTCAGCGTCTCCGTTCCTTCCGTCACGGACAGAAAGAGGTCGAAGTAATTACGCTCTGGTAGAGCGGTGCATAGTCGGCGTTGGGCCGCCTAGCGGTAAACGCGGCGCGGATCGTCTCCGAATCTTCCGCGCTGAACATGACCCGGAACACGTCGCCCTGGAACTCGCAGTGGCGCGCGATGTTCTCGCCGATCGCCTGACCTTCGCGGTCGCAATCGGTGGCGATAATCACCGTGTCGGCCTTCTCGATGGCCTGACGCAGCTCCTCGATGACCGCTGATTTGCCCGCGGAACTGTCGGCCACG
>Ga0209365_1000048_pt1 | contig 24845 bp, 17 predicted proteins | sample WorMetimpBELIZE2_FD_187389 | JGI IMG/M metagenome (GOLD analysis project Ga0209365, IMG submission 187389) | Marine gutless worms symbiont microbial communities from Max Planck institute for Marine Microbiology, Germany - Olavius imperfectus... | ecosystem: Host-associated > Annelida > Digestive...
CGACTCTATCCTGTCGGAGGAGGCAGTGCTCGGCTACGAGTACGGCTACGCCACCGCCGAGCCCGACGCCCTGACGCTCTGGGAGGCCCAATTCGGCGACTTCGCCAACGGCGCCCAGGTGGTCATCGACCAATTCATCACCTCCGCCGGCACCAAGTGGGACCTCTGCTGCTCCCTGGTGCTGCTGCTGCCCCACGGCATGGAAGGACAAGGAGCCGAGCACTCCTCCGCCCGCCTGGAGCGCTTCCTGCAGCTATGCGACGAGCTCAACATCCAGGTCTGCGTCCCCACTAACCCCGCCCAGATCTTCCACCTCCTGCGCCGCCAGATACTGCGCGCCTACCGCAAGCCGCTCATCGTCATGACCCCCAAGAGCCTGCTGCGGCACCGGCTGGCTACCTCCTGTCTGGACGAGCTGGCGGAAGGCTGCTTCCGGCCGGTGATCGGCGAGACGGACGCCATCGACCCCGCCCAGGTCGCGCGCGTCGTCCTGTGCAGCGGCAAGGTCTACTACGACCTGCTGGAGGCCCGCCGCGGCCGGGGGCTCGACGACCTTGCCATCCTGCGCCTCGAGCAGCTCTACCCCTTTCCGGACGCGCAACTCCGGGCGGACCTCGCGCCCTACACCGCCGCCAGGCAATTCATCTGGTGCCAGGAAGAGCCCCAGAACCAGGGCGCCTGGGACCAGATCAAACACCGCCTGGTGCAGCTCCTGCCGGCCGCCGGGCCGCTCTTCTATGTCGGGCGTTCCGCCTCGGCCGCCCCCGCCGTCGGTCTGCGCGCGGTCCACGTAGAGCAGCAGGAACGCCTGATCGACGAGGCTCTCACCGGCCGCATCAACCCGAACGTGAATCGAAGGATCCCCCTATGAGCAGCGAAGTGCGCGTTCCCGCACTCCCCGAATCTGTCGCCGACGCCACGGTGCTCACCTGGTACAAACAGCCGGGCGAAGCGGTGCGCCGAGAAGAAAACCTGGTCGACCTGGAGACGGACAAGGTCGTGCTAGAGGTCCCCGCCCCCGTCGCTGGCGTACTCCGAGACATTGAGGCCCCGGTGGGGAAGATCGTCCAGGCCGACACCCTGCTGGCCCTGATCCAAGAGGACACCGCGGCGGAACCGGCCCCTGCCTCGACACCGGCCGAAGACACCCATGCAGAACCGGCGCCCACCTCGGTCCCGACGGCGCCGACGGAAGCGGCCGAGCCCCTACTCGCCCCGGCCGCCCGGCGTCTGACCAAGACCTTGAACCTGGACCCCACCGAAATCCCCGGCAGCGGCAAGGGCGGGCGCGTACACAAAACCGACGTCACCGCCTTCCTGGAGGCCCAGGAGCTGGCCCAACCCCAGCCGCCCCAGGAGCAACCCCAACCACCCGCCGCAGAGCCGGACCCCACCGCCCCCGCCATTGAGCAGCCGCGCCTCACCGGCGAGGCCGGCCGGCCGGAACAACGGGTCGCCATGACCCGGCTGCGGGCGCGGGTTGCCGAACGCTTGGTCCAGGCCCAACAAACCGCCGCCATCCTCACCACCTTCAACGAAGTAAACTTAAGCGTCGTCATCGGACTGCGCAATCGCTACAAAGAATCTTTCGAGCAAACCCACGGCGTGCGCCTGGGACTCATGGCCTTCTTCGTCAAAGCCGCGGTCGAGGCCCTCCAGCGTTTTCCTATTCTCAACGCCTCCGTGGACGGCAGCGACATCATCTACCACGGCTACTACGACATCGGCATCGCCGTCAGCTCCCCCCGCGGTTTGGTCGTCCCCATCCTGCGCAACTGCGACCGGCTCGCCATGGCCGACATCGAGCAAGGCATCCTGGAATTCGGCCGCAAGGCCAAAGACGGCAGCCTCAGCTACGAAGAGCTCACCGGCGGCACCTTCTCCATCACCAACGGCGGCGTTTTCGGCTCCCTCCTCTCCACCCCCATCCTCAACCCCCCCCAAAGTGCCATCCTCGGCCTGCACAAAATCCAGGACCGCCCCGTGGCCGAGCAAGGCCAAGTCGTCATCCGGCCCATGATGAACCTCGCCCTCTCCTACGACCACTGCATCATCGACGGCCGCGATGCCGTCCAATTCCTCGTCGCCATCAAAGATACCCTCGAAGACCCCTCGCGCCTGCTTCTGCGGATCTGACACCACCCTGTCATACTCCACCTAATAGCCCGCGTAAGATGGGCAAAGCGAGCGCCTGGCCAGCCGGTCGAACGTTCCGGTCAGGCTAAAGTGATCTCTGAACCGCAGCGGCCTGTCGGATACCCACAGCGCCGCGTGCCCATCGATTTGTGCTTTTGTTCAAATAGTACAGGATTCACAGGATAGTAATGGTGAATACTAGAGCGATAGAGTAAGATGGTTAATTCTTCATCATTCAAAATCCCACGACTTTTACCATCGACCTGCCACTGGATTTCGAAGCTCCTTTTCGGAACAATGCCGTGGGGTTTGAACCATCACCTTCAGATGCCAATTCAATCACAGGGTTTTGAGCTATGATGACTGAAACAAAAGTCCATACTTGTCGTAAATGTCAGAGTAAAGACATTGTCAAAAATGGTGCCAATGGATGTGGAAGTCCACAATATCACTGTAAAACTTGTGGGCCTTATGGTGTCCTGGAACCTCGAGTAGATTATACCGAAGAAGAATAAAGAGATCATTCTCAAAGCTTATCAAGAACGCTCCAGTATGCCCGGAATTGAACGTACCTTTAGGGTTTGTCGACAAACCTTGAGCGCCTGGTTAAAAAAAGGCGGAGCAGCTCCCCCCCTTGAAACTACCCTAAAACCCGTTGATCCTCGGAAAACACCCGTGCTGGAAGCAGATGAAGTCTGGTCCTTTGTCTTCCGTAGCCACACCAAAGTTTGGCTCTGGATTGCATTGAGCTGAGAGACCCGAGAAGTGGTGGCTTACGCCTGCGGTGATCGCGGTGAGAAAACGTGTCAAATACTCTGGGATCGTATCCCACCGGCGTATAAAAAGGTCCTGGTTTTCACCGATTATTGGAAGGCGTATCCATCTGTTATATCCCCTGGAACAACATCGTCCCGTAGGTAAAGAAACGGGTGAGGTGGCCCATATTGAGCGTTGGAATAATACCTTACGTCAGCACTTAGCCCGCTTCGTACGTAAGACATTATCTTTTTCCAAATGTATCCATTGGCATGATGGTTTGTTTAAAGCTCTTTACTGCACCGATACAATACTGAATTATTACCATCTGTAGGCTAAGGATTAACTCATATACTAACCACAACCCCGGACTGGTAGGATATTTTGCGCAAATTCACCTTCTCAGCAAGCCAGCGGGGCATTGTATAACTTGCTGTTGTTGTTGAGAAAAGACGGCCTGTTCTATCATCGGTCAGAGGGCTACGGACCACCGTCCTCTTCGATCCGTCTGAAATCCATAAAGAGCCTTGGCAAAAAAGCTGCTCTGTGGTGGGGTGAAGCCAAGGCCGGAGACCAAGAGGCGGAGGGTCTCCTAACCTCTTAGGTTTGGATGCAACCATGTCAAGATCCGCTTGGTCTAAGCGGTTTGGGTAACTAAGTATATAATCCTCCTTTTTATGGTAAGCGGATACGAACAACGAGATCATGCGGGAAATCGGCATCCGGTTTCAAGCACTCGAACCGAGGGACGGATGCGAGTTGACAGGCTGGTGCGCGAATCCTAAATTGCGGTTGTCGGCATTCACACGAACGAGTACTAACCCACCATTGAGGAATGTCGCAAAGGCCCATCCTTGGGCTTTGTGACTGGCGAATCGGAACATGGCGATGCGGCAATTTTCCGCGAGAGGGCCTTGATGACGAATACCGCTGGCGGTGACAAGCCTGTCGGCGTGCGTGCGCAGCATTTTCTCAAGGCCCTGATCGAGCGTTACATCCGGGATGGTCAACCCGTCGGTTCACGGACCCTGTCGAAGGATACGGGGCTGGAGCTCAGCGCGGCGACGGTGCGCAACGTGATGGCGGACCTGGAAGAGATGGGGCTGGTATCCTCGCCCCACACCTCCGCCGGGCGGGTGCCTACGGATTCGGGCTATCGACTCTTTATCGACTCCCTGCTCACCGTCAAACAACCGGCTGCGCAGGAGGTATCCGCGATGCGTCGCCAGCTGGACGGCTTCGGCGATGCCTCCACCCTGCTCGCGAATACCTCGCGGCTCCTTTCCGGCGTAACCCATCTCGCGGGGATCGTCATGACGCCGCGCCACGAGCACAGCGTCTTCCGCCGGATCGAGTTTCTGCCCCTGCCCGGCAATCGGGTGCTGGCGATTCTGGTGACCAGCGAAGGCGAGGTGCATAACCGGATCGTCAATCCGGAGCGTGACTATTCGTTGGTGCAGCTGGAGCGGGCGGCCAATCATCTGAACGACCTGTTCACCGGCCGGAGCCTGCACGAGGTGCGCAGGCGTTTGGTGGCGGATATGAAGGCTACCCGCCGGCATATGGACCAGGTCATGCAGCAGGCGATGGAGATGGCGCAAGGGGTGGTGGAGGCCGCCGAGGGCACCGAGGATTGCCTGATCGCCGGTCAGACCAACCTGATGGAGTGGGACGAGTTGGCGGACGTGGACCGGCTCAAGCAGCTCTTCGATGCCTTTACGGAGAAGAGCCAAATCCTGCATCTGCTTGATCGCTGCATTGCGGCCGAGGGGGTGCAGATCTTTGTCGGCGAGGAGTCCGGCTATCAGTCACTGGATAATTGCAGCCTGGTTACGGCGCCGTACAGTATCGACGATCAGGTCATCGGCGTGTTGGGGGTGATCGGGCCGACGCGGATGAATTACCCGCGGGTCATCCCCCTGGTGGACATGACCGCGCGTCTGTTGACGGCGGCCTTGAAGCAGCCCTGACTGCAAATGCAAAAAAGCCCGCTGCAGGAAGCGGGCTTTATGATCTCACCCCTAAGGGTGGTAAGTTTCAAAATGATAGATAGGCTGGGTCCTGGCAACTTGCCATCCCTGGCCCCTGGATTCCGGCACTCCCTGCCGGAATGACGGTGAGGTTTGAGCGATTACACGATTCCCCCTATTTCCCGATTCGCCGGTCGCAACGCCCAAGGATGGGCTTTTGCGACATCCTAATCAGGATAAGCTCAGAGGCTGAGTGGGCGCGCGGGTGTTGACTTCTTCGACACCCTGGTTGTCGCTTGGTTGTCGTTACCGCAACCACAGATGCGGCGACAACGGCCGGTACCGTAACCGCAATGCCGGATGCCGTTGCCAATCCGGCCAACCCGCCTATTCCACCCAGTACGCCACCTAAACCACCCCCGGCGGCAGCCACTTCGCCCAGAACACTACCGCTGATAGCCGCCACGGGTGCCCCGGCCCCGGCGGCACCACCACCGAGGCGGCCGACGTGCTGGCCAACCCACTCATGGCGCCGCCTCCGACGGCCGCCGATGCGCCGGGCGCCGCGGAAAAGCCACCGGCCGCGCCACCCAAGGCCTGGGCCTGCTTGTAGGCCGTGGCCGCTACCTTGGGATCCCGGGATATGCCGCTGTAGGGATCGATCCGATAGGAACCGCCTTCACCCGCGGCACAGGGGCTGACGGGATCAACTTCGAGGATCTCGCTATCGGTCAGGCCGTACCCGCAACCGTCGCTGAACCGGTGACCGCGCTTCCGTTCTCCATCGCAAAAACGCGATCACCTTTCTTCAACCTCGTGCCCTCCGGTGCGCTGACGTACCGCGCATCGGCGCTGACATAGACGGAGCCTTCGATTCGGGAGATAGTACCGATCAACTCGGCGGCACCGACGCCCCCGAACACGGCCGTTAAACATGTGCCGAAAAGGATTTGCCGTGCACTTTTCGCTTTTTTGCCCATCGTTGCCTCTCCAGTGCTGCCGAAGGCTATTGCCCACGAATTCAGCCAAGCAATTATCGATACCTTATAGCAAATATTGACAACGAATGTCAAAAAAAGGTCCGAATATGGGGCATTTTGCATCTGTGCGGCTCAAAATCGGGACAGGGCCTCCGCGGCTATGGTAAAAATTATGAGGATGATCCGATATAACTAGGAGAGATAGAGAAGGCGATGAGGGGAACGAATCCCGGCAGCGACTCCGGGCGCGGCGGGTACCCCCCCAAGGAGTGGATTGAGCCGTGTCCCTGGGCCCTGTGATGCTGGACCTGACGGGGGTCGAGCTCGACGCACAGGAGCGGGAGATTCTGCGCCATCCGGCGGTGGGCGGGGTCATCCTGTTTACCCGTAACTACGAACACCCGGAGCAGGTCGCCGCGTTGACCGCCGCCATCCACGACCTGCGCGACCCGCACCTGTTGGTGGCGGTGGACCAGGAGGGCGGCCGGGTGCAGCGTTTTCGTGAGGGATTTACCCGGCTGCCGCCCGCCGGCCGTTTCGGCGCGCTGAGCCGTAAGCATCCGGTGAAGGCGCGGCGGGCCGCGAGTGACCTGGGTTGGCTGATGGCCGCCGAGTTGCGTGCCGTGGGGGTGGATTTCAGCTTCGCGCCGGTGCTGGACCTGGACCGCAGGATCAGCCGGGTGATCGGAGACCGCGCCTTCGCTGCCGATGCCGCCAGGGTGACGGAGCTGGCCACGGCTTGGCGCGCGGGTATGCGCGACGCCGGCATGGCCGCGGTAGGCAAGCATTTTCCCGGACACGGCGGGGTGGCCGCAGATTCCCATGCCGAGCTGCCGGTGGACGACCGGCCCTTGGAGATCATCGCAAGGGAGGACCTGATCCCCTTCGAGCGCCTGATCCGCCAGGGTCTGGAGGCGATCATGCCGGCGCATGTGGTCTATCCCGAGATGGATCCGAGCCCCGCGGGCTTCTCGGCCTTCTGGCTGCGTGAGGTTCTGCGGGAGCGGCTTGGTTTTCAGGGCGTCATTTTCAGCGACGACCTGAACATGGTGGCCGCGGCCGCTAGCGGCGATTATGCCGAGCGTTCCCGCGCGGCCCTGGCCGCGGGTTGCGATGTCCTTTTGGTGTGCAACAATCGCACCGCCGCGCTGGAGGTGATCGAGTCTCTGAGCGGGCGCAACGACCCGACGGTGCATCTGCGCTGTCTGCGGATGCACGGTCGGGGGAGCCGCGACCGCGCGCGTTTGCACCTGGAGCCGCGTTGGCGGCAGGCCCTGCATGCGATCGCGGAGCTGGCGGCACCGGACCCTCCGAGCCTGGAGCTTTGAGCGAGGATGTCGCAAAAGCCCATCCCTGGGCTTTGCGACCGGCGAATCAGAACATGGCGGTGGGTGTCGGCATTCATCAAGGTCTGCACAGCGGACCCTACACTAACTGAATTTTCAGAATAACCTCCTGTTTTGCCGTAAGGATCGATACCATGGGACTATCACGGGAAAGGTACGACGCCGTCGCGGGCCGGGCGGAGCGGCTCGTGTCCGGCGCGCAAATGGAGCGAATCCTGGATCGGTTGGCGGAGTCGATCACGGAGGTCCTGGCGGAACGGGACCCCTTGGTGCTCTGCGTCATGAAGGGCGCGGTTGTCACCGTCGGGCGGTTATTGCCGCGGCTTGGGTTTCCGCTTACCCTCGAGTACGTCCAGGCCACCCGCTACCAGGAGGCCACCAGCGGCGGGGACCTGAAATGGCGGCACCGGCCCACGGCCACCGTGCGTGGCCGGTCCGTCCTGGTGGTGGACGATATCCTCGATGCCGGCATCACCCTGAAGGCCGTCGTCGAGGCGTGTCGGGAGGACGGGGCGGCCCAGGTGTATACTGCGGTTCTGGTGGAGAAGGAGCGCGCGCACGTCGGCGGGATCGGCGCGGATTTCGTGGGCGTGCGACTGCCGGATCGCTACCTCTTCGGCTATGGCCTGGATTATCTGGGCTATTTCCGCAATGCCGACGGTATTTACGCGGTCGCCGACGAAGACATCGGATAACCGTTCAGCCTCCCAGGGCCACCGAATAATCAGAAAGCAACGGGGGGGGTGTCGATGTTGAACCGCAGAGAACGCGGAGAACGCAGAGGAGATGAGAGGTTGGCCTCCGGCCCCCCTTAGGAGTGCGGCGGCAGTCATGGGCCTCGAGTGTCGAGGGCCATTTCCGATGATTGTTGATCTCAAAAACAACAATAATAGGGTTTATGACGTGAGCCGACTGGCGATCATCGGCGGCTCGGGCTTCGCTACCCTGGACGGGCTTGAGGTCCTCGACCGACAGCGGCCCGACACCCCCTACGGCCTGCCGGCGGCGCCGCTCACGCGGGGCCGGCTGGGGGGCGCCGAGGTTTTCTTTCTGCCCCGGCACGGGGCCGATCACAGTCTGCCGCCACACCGGATCAATTATCGCGCCAATATCCAGGCGCTTCAGACCTGCGGAGCGGAACGGGTGGTCGGACTGGCGGCGGTGGGCGGCATCGGCGGCGCCTTCGGCCCCCGGGTCCTGGCCGTCCCAGACCAGCTCATCGACTACACCCATGGGCGGGCCCAGAGCTTCCACGACGGGGACCAAGGCGAGATTCAGCACATCGATTTCACCCAGCCCTACTGCGAGGATCTGCGCTGGGCTTTGCTCGGGGCGACGGGCGACGCCGATGCGGACCTGGTGGATGGCGGGACCTACGGCGTGACCCAGGGCCCACGCCTAGAGACGGCGGCCGAGATCCGGCGCATGGAGCGGGATGGATGCGACCTTGTAGGGATGACCGGCCTGCCCGAGGCGGCCCTGGCCCGGGAGCTCGGGCTCTGCTACGCCGGCCTCGCCTTCGTGGTCAACTGGGCGGCCGGTAAGGGGAGCGGGGACATCCGCATGGAAGAGATCCAAGCCAACATTGCGGCCTGCCGCGTCCGCATCGAGTCGGTTCTTACGGCCCTGGCCGTAGCGCATGCATCCTGAGCCGGGTATCCGGTCGGCGGTCTCCCTGTAGGGCGGGACAGGCCAAGGATAACCACCTCCCTCCGGAGGTTTGGTGGCGGGGGCGCTTCGCCTTCCCGCCCTAGATGGTGATAAATACCTAAATGTCGGAGTGGCGGATAGTCCAACTTCGGACGGCAGTCCTACCGGCTGAATGATCACGGCAACGCTCTAATTCAGACAGGATAAACAAGATGATCCAGGATTCATAGGATTTTTGGTAGTGGTAAATTTTGTAGTGATAGGGGGAACCGCGTAATCGTTCAAACCTCACCGTCATTCCGGCAGGGAGTGCCGGAATCCGGTGGCCAGGACCCAGCCTGGCTACCATTTTGGAATTTACCACCACTACCCCGTTTCGATTGACATTACAAGTTCATAACCGCCGCCGGCTTTGCGGTTTCAATCGATGCGGTTCGCTTCGCTCAACACACCCTACGAGGGATATCTGGTCGCTGAGAGCGGTCTTCACAGGCAGAATGTTTTGAAACGGGGTACCACCAGGCTGTCTAAAAACCAGTTTCGATTGATATCCGAGACCCTACCTGATATTTGCATCATCTCTGCTGTCCGATTCAGAGGGAGCAGACCAGGATAACGGCATCCTCCCGCGTCTGTCCCAACGGGTAGTATCCCCGGCGCACCCCTACCTCGCAGAAGTCCTCCAAGGCATACAGATCCAGGGCCGCGCGATTGGGGGCACGCACCTCACAGAAAGGTAGTATCGGCGTTGCGAGAGCGGCCAAGGGTGAGCAGACGCCGCAGAATTCGGTGCCCGAGCCCTTACCGCCGCGCCTGGGGATGCACGCACAGGTTCAGGATGTGGCACTCGCCCGCGCCCACCGACATGACCCCGTAGCCGACGATCTCTTGGGTCCGCCACAATACCCAACAACAATAGTCGACCCGCAGGCAATCGCGGAAAATACCCTCCGTCCAGGGGTAGGGGTAGACGGCGGTCTCCACCCACATCACCACCGGCAGGTCCTCCTCACGCATGGGAGGCATGGCGAAATCCGCATCCCGCATCACCGCGCTCATGTGCCGACCCCCACTATCCGATCCTCACAATCGGTCGATCTATGAACAACTTCAGCGAAAAAGGGTAGTGGTAAATTTAGTAGTGATAGGGGGAATCGCGTAATCGCTCAAACCTCACCGTCATTCCGGCAGGGAGTGCCGGAATCTACCAATGCCAGGGATGGCTAAAGCTGGAAGGCTCCCAACCATTATCGGACCGTTGGGTGGTTCATAATCACTTTAAGGTTTACCACTACCGGATTTTTTATCCAGATGATCGGAATTCTTGATTTGGTGGTGGTCAATACCTAAGACGCTGGCTTGGCCTATCCTATCGCAAAGCCCACGGATGGGCTTTTGCGACCCCCTCCTTAAGAGACGGTCTTCCACCCACCGGCGGCGATGCGCCGATTCCCGGAGCCTCGTGGGCTCAACGGCCCGTCTTATCGATCATGGATTTGACCCTGTGCGTGACCCGTTCCTGCAGGTCTCTCGCCCAGGATGGTTGGGGGACATTCCAGCCGATCAGGATGCCGATGGCCAGGATGAAAAGGATTTCCAGCATAGCGTCACCTCGAGGCTCAGAGGCTATCTAAAAACCAATGCATTGATTTTGCTTGGTATGGAATCATTAATCGTAACCGTCTCGAAGTGAAGCCCTTGATTCCCCCTCTCCCGCCAGGGAGAGGGGCTATGAGCCCAAGGCATCGACGAGCGTGATGGCTAACCCCGACCATTCAGGCCCTTCTTCCGGGGAAGCGTAAGCGATCATACGAGAGGCACGCGCCGACCCAGGGCTGCGAGCGGCCAGAGGTATACTCCCTCTCCCACCGGGAGAGCCCGCGTAGGCTGGGGTGAGTTGGCGAACCCTAGCGAATCCCTGGGCGAGACGCTGGGGTTTGCGTCATCCCTGGCGCGCACCCCAGCCTACGGACTCTGCGGCGCGGAGCTTGTGCGTTCCCACGCAGCGCGTGGGAACGAGAGCGCCCTACGGTCCTGGTATTTGATGGGCACGCTTCGCTTTGCCCATCCTACGCTTCTTTGAACTATTAGACGACCTCTCAGTGTTGGAAGCGGTCGATCATTTCCTGGGCGTGGTCCAGGGTCTTGCAGGTGATTTCCCGACCGCCCGACATGCGCGCGACTTCGCTTACGCGCTCGGTGGCCCCCAGGCTCTCGATGGCGGTGTGGGTCTGGCCGTCGCGGGTGAGCTTGCGGACCAGCAGGTGGTGGTGGGCCTGGGCCGCGACCTGGGGCAGGTGGGTGACGCAGAGGACTTGGCGCGTCCCGCCCAGGGTCCGCAGCAACCGGCCTACGATTTCGGCCACGCCGCCGCCGATTCCTACATCGACCTCGTCGAAGACCAGGGTCGGCACCGAGCCGCATTCGGCGGTGGCGACTTGCAGGCCAAGGCTGATGCGAGACAGTTCGCCCCCGGAGGCGACCTTGGCCAGGGGTTGCAGAGGTTGGCCCGGATTGGCACTGACCAGGAATGCCGGCTGGTCGAGCCCCTGGGCGTTGGCCGCCTCGGGCTGGACCTTGGTGACTTCCACCCGGAAGCGCCCGCCGGTCATCCCGAGCTCTTCCATGGCCTGGGTGACCGTCTCGGAGAGCCTGTGGGCGGCTAGGGCGCGGGCCGCGGAGAGACGCTCGGCGGCGGCGAGAAAGGCCGCCCGCGCCTGGTCGCATTCCCCGGCCAGGGCCTCCAGGGTTGTGTCGTCCCGCTCCAGGGCGTCCAGCTCCGCGCGGAGGGCCTCCAGGGTCTCGGGGATCCGCTCCGGGGCTACCCGGTATTTGCGGGCCAGGTCCTGGACCTGGGTGAGGCGTTGTTCCACCTGCTCCATGAGCCCCGGGTCCAGCTCCAATTCGTCCAGGTAACGGCGCAGATCGGTCGCCGCTTCTTCTACCTGAATGGCGGCGATTTCCACCAGCTCGCGGGTGGCGGTCAGGCGCGGGTCGAGGTCGCCGAGTGTCGCTAGATCGCCGGCGGCCTGGCTGAGCTCGGTGTGCAGCGCGGGCTCGCCGTCGTAAAACCGCTCCAGCAGGCGACCGGCCGTGCCCTGCAGGGCCCCGAGATTAGCGAGCCGTTTCTGCTCTTGATCCAGACCACGGATTGCGTCGGCATCCAGGCCCAGGGCGAGCTCCTCCACCTGGTAGCGCAGGAGCTCCAGACGCGCGGTCCGCTCGGTGCCCTCGGCGCGCAGGCGTTCCAGCCGGCGGTCCAGGTCGCGATAGGCGCGATAGTGATCGGCCACCTCGGCGGCGAGCGCGCCGATGCCGCCATAGGCGTCGAGCAGGTCCCGTTGGTGCGCCGCCCGCAGCAGGGATTGATGGGCGTGCTGGCCGTGAATGTCCACTAGGCGTTCACCCAGGCTCTGGAGCTGCGCCCCAGTGGCTGGACGGCCGTTGATATAGGCCCGCGAGCGCCCCTGACGCGCCAGCCGCCGGCGCACCAGGCATTCGTCGCCCTCGTCCAGGTCCTGCTCCGCGAGCCAGTCCCGCGCCGCGGGGCAGGCCCGCAGGTCGAATCCGGCGATGATCTCCGCCTGCTCGCAGCCGGCGCGCACCAGGTCGGCGTCGGCCTTGTCCCCCAGCACTAGTCCCAAGGCATCGATGAGAATCGACTTGCCCGCGCCGGTCTCGCCGGTCAGCGCCGTCATGCCGACCGCGAGCTCGAGCTCGAGGCCGCTGACAATCGCCAGATCATTGACCAAAATATGCGTGAGCATGGGAACGCTGGACAGCGCGTGGCGTGCTCAGGATTCGCCGAGACGTGACTGGCACGGGAGCCGCCGCCCCCAACCCAGCTTGGCGCGGAGGATTTTGTAATGGTCGTGGCCCCTGAGATGGAGCAGGCGCACGGACCAGGGTGCCTTGGTGATGAAGACCCGAGAGGGGGCCTCGAGGTCCGGCGCCGTGAGCCCGTCGCAGGTGACCTTGATCTGATCCCGGTCGCCGGCGATGCGGATCTCGATATGGCTGTCGCCGCCCACGACCAGGGGCCGATTGCTCAGGGTGTGGGGACAAATGGGCACCACCGCCAGTACATCCAGGGTCGGATGCAGCAGGGGTCCCCCCCCGGACAGGGCATAGGCGGTGGAGCCCGTGGGCGTGGCGACGATGATGCCGTCGGAACGCTGGGCGCTGACGAAGATGCCTTCGACATAGGTCTCGAGCTCGATGATCCGGGCTGGATTCCAGCGATGGATCACCACATCGTTGAGGGCTAGGTAATCATTCCCGCCCGGCTCCTCGTCATTGATCCGCACCCTCAGCATGTGGCGGGGCTCCTCCTCGTACTCGCCGGCAAGGATGCGCCCGATGCTGGCCTCGATCTCCTTGGGCCGCACATCGGCCAGAAACCCGAGGCGCCCCAGATTGATCCCCACCAGGGGCACCTGAAACTCCGCCAGGGCGCGGGCGGCGTGGAGCAGGGTGCCGTCACCGCCGACCGCGATGGACAGCGAGCAGCGCCGGCCCATCTCCTCCAGCGTGACGATCCGCTCCCTAGGCGCCGCCACCTTGGCCCCGCTTATCTCGTCGAAAAAAACCTTACGGCGAGAGACGCGCAGACACCTGACCAACCGGTCGAGGGTCTCCCACACTTTGGGGGCCTCGTCCTGCTTGCCGATGATGCCGATGGTTTTGAAGTTGGACATAAGCGGTGGTCGGGAAGATGGCCTCGGGGCACCGGAACCCGCGCCCCCTCAGCCGAGCGGTGGCGGCCCAGCACAAAGTAGCACGCCCCCGAGACCGCGCCAAGTGGCCTCCCCGGACCAGGCCGGGCCGCCGAATAATCACTCGATAGAAGGCCACGGGTTGTCGATGTTGAACCGCAGAGAACGCGGAGCACGCAGAGGAGATGAGAGGTCGGCACTCCAAAACACCAGCCCGTCATTCCGGCTGGAACCCAGGTGCCAGGGATGGCCAGAAGTCGCACCATCTCGGCAAAGCCCTCCCCAGTTCCCAGCTTGTAGTAGGTTGGGGTGACCTTACCCCAATCTACCCGGCTTTCCCGTCCTATGGTCTTGGCACCGGCGGCGAATTGATGGGCACGCGGTGCGATGGGTATTCGACAGGCCGCCGGGGTTCGGAAGCCGCCGTGGCCTGACCGGAACGCTCGACCGGCTTGCCGGGCGCTGGCTTTGCCCATCCTACCAGCCTATCGGTCCGCACAGCGGACCCTACGCTCCGCGGCCGGAGCCCCCGTGTTCCCACGCGGCGCGAGGGAACGAGAGATATGGTGTAGTAGGGGCGAAGAATTTTTCGCCCCTACGGGTAGCTAGCCTCGGTTTTACAAGGATTTGTTATTCGATGGTCCTGGGTGGGACGCGCATCCCGGCGGAAAAACCATGGGTGACGGGTATATAATGCAAGACTGTATCCGCGGACCGTCCGGTTGCGAGATCGCCTGAATCGTCTTCCGGGAGCCCTTCCGACTCGGAATCGCCTCGATGCCCGGCTCGACAGACTCCCCGGTGCCAGTAACGTCACAGATATGGAAGGGAACCGACCCGATGACCGCCAAGAAATCATCACAGATTACCCCATCGGCCGATAAACCAGGCACGCGCAAAACGACGCCTACCCGTGCGGATGCCACGTCGTCGGAACCTTCCGTGAAGACACCCTCAGGCACCCAGGCCCAGTCGGCCCAGGCCGCCGAGGCGGGCAAGGGCCGGGACCCACGCAAAACGACGCCCGCCCGCGCGGACGCCGCGCCGTCGGAGCCTTCCGTGAAGACACCCTCAGGCACCCAGGCCCAGTCGGCCCAGGCCGCCGAGGTGGGTAAGGGCCAGGACCCACGCAAAACGACGCCCGCCCGGGCGGACACCACGCCGTCGAAGTCCTCCGCAAAACCGGTGCCGGCCTCTATGCAGGGATCGCCGACCAGCCGGACGGCCTCGGACCCGGCGACCGATATGGCGGGGACCACCGCCGCCAAGGCGGCGCCCAATGCGCTGGTTCGGTGGCCGTCCCGCGGGCAGACTGTCCGTCCCGGTGACGCGACCGCTGCCGAGGACCCGGCCGCCCATTCCGCAATCGATGCCCTGGCGGTCATGCAGAAGGCCGAGACCGAGAAGAACACGGCCCAGGCCCGTACCGGTAAGGGCGTGAAGCCGATCTCCGCAGCCCAGGCCATCGCCAGGGTGGCCGTGCGGGACCATCCGAACAAGTCGTCGCGGCCGCCGGGCAAAAAGCCGGTGGCGGCGAAAAAGAAGCCGATCCCGGCCCCGGCCGCTGATCTTCCGCGGGAGCCCGAGAAGCCTATTGGTGGTATCGGGGCCGAGGGGTTGCCCCCGCCCGTGGTGGATACCAAGGATGTGGAGGTCCTGCTCAACGCGGATCACCCGAACCCCTTCGCCTTCCTCGGTATGCACGCGGCCCCTACCCCAGGGGCACTGACGGTGCGTGTCTTCGTGCCCGAGGCCGTTGCCGTGGAGATTCTGGACGCGGCCGACGGCAAGTCGGTGGTGACCCTGGAGCCGGTCCATGACGAGGGCCTGTTCGTGGGTTCGCTCCGGGGGCGGGAGAAGCCCTTCCCCTATCGGCTGCGGATCACGACCCCCGAGGGGGAGCAAACCCTCGATGACCCCTATCGCTTTCCCCCCGTGCTCAGTGACGCCGAGGCGCGCAAAGTGAGCGAGCACGACTACCCGGTGAGCTACCAGGTGCTGGGGGCGCATCCCACCGAGCACGAGGGCGTCGCGGGGATCGCCTTCGCGGTATGGGCGCCGAACGCCCGTCGCGTCGCCGTGATCGGCGATTTCAACGGTTGGGATGGGCGGCGACACGGTATGCGTCTGCGCCACGAGTGCGGGGTGTGGGAGCTCTTTCTGCCGGGCGTAAAGAGCGGCGATCTCTATAAGTACGAAATCAAGACCGCGCCGGGCGCCGACCCCATCGTCAAATCCGATCCCTATGCCTTCCGTACCGAACATCCGCCCGGCTCGGCCTCGATGGTCCGGGAGCGGGCGACCTATCGGTGGGGCGACAGCGCCTGGCTCGAGCAGCGCAAGACCAAACAGGATCGCGCGGCGCCGCTCAGCTTCTATGAAGTCCATCTGGGCTCCTGGCGCCGAAAGCCGGAAGAGGACCACCGTTGGCTCACCTATCGCGAGCTGGCGGACGAGTTGGTGGAATACGTCGCCGACCTCGGCTTCACGCACCTTGCGCTCTTGCCGGTCAGCGAGTACACCTTCGACGACACCGTCGGCTACCTGCCCTCGGCCCTGTTCGCCCCCAGCAGTCGGTACGGCGCCCCCGACGACTTCCGGTATCTGATCGATACTTGTCACCGCGCCGGCATCGGCGTCGTCGTCGACTGGGTGCCCAACTTCCTGTCGCTCGAGCCCCAGGGACTAGCCATGTTCGACGGCACCCCGCTCTATGAGGATACCAATTCCCACCACAGCCATGACCCGGATTGGGACATGCCCCTGTACAACCTCGGCAGCCCGGCGGTGGTCGATTATTTACTCGCCAACGCCCTCTACTGGCTCGACCAATTCCATCTGGACGGGCTGCGGATCGACAGCCTCGCCAAGCTGCTCTATCTCGACTACGGCCGCGGCGAAGGCCAGTGGGCGCCCAATCGGGACGGCGGCAACGACAACCTGGAGGCCCTCGCCTTCATCCGCCGGCTGAACCAGCTGGTGGGTGAGCGGTATCCCGAGGTCCTGATGATCGCTGAGGACTCCTCCCTGCGCGCGGGCATCACCCGGGCCGTGCAAGACGGGGGCCTGGGCTTCGACCTGCGCTGGAACTCCGCGTGGGCCTACGACACCCTGCGTTACCTGCACCGTCACCCCGTACACCGCAAGTACTATCACTACGAGTTGGTCAATCCCCTCGAGTTTGCCTTCGATGAACACTTCGTGCTGCCGGTCTCCCACGACCATGTCTCGATCGGGCAGGGCGCCATGGTTAACAAGATCCCCGGCGATCACTGGCAGCGATTCGCCACCCTGCGGGCCTGGCTGGCCCTGACCTACGCCATGCCGGGGAAAAAACTCATGTTCATGGGCACCGAATTCGCCCAGAACCGGGAATGGAACAGCACCATCAGCCTCGACTGGCACCTGCTCCAGGACCCCATCCATCTAGGGGTTCAGCGCCTCATCCGGGATTTCAACCGGCTGATGCGCGAGACGCCGGCACTGCATGAAATGGACGCCGAGGCCGGGGGGTTCGAATGGATCGACACCAACGACGAGGATTGCAGCGTCATCTCATTCCTCCGGTACGGTAAAGACCGCGACCGGCCGATCCTGGCGGTGACCCACTTCACCCCCGTAGTGCGCCCCGATTACCGGATTGGCGTGCCCGAGCCGGGCTACTATCGGGAGATGCTGAACACCGACGCCGAGGCCTACAGCGGCGGCAACTGGGGCAGCGGGGGCGGCGCGACGGCCGAGCAGCACGGCATCCACGGCCGAGAATACTCCATCGGCCTCACCCTGCCGCCCTATGCGACGGTTATCCTCGAGCTCCAGCGGAAATAAAACCCCGCGGGCGCGGATTTTCCCTGTTTTGTTCAGCCTTTCCTTGACTTATCATTTAGGGTAGTTACGGAGGGGTTTTCCGTCGACCCGTCTCATCGTCCGGCGGTTTTCCGCTCGCGCCCGCCGGCCATTCGCTCGGACCCCTGACGGGGTGTCGCAAAGGTCCATCCGTAGGCCTTTGCGACTTGCGAATCGGAAACCCGACCCGAGTGGGGCGGCGGGTTTGGCTCCGGGCGGTGTCGGGCCGCGGGTTCCGGTTTTCCGGTGGCCCTGGCAGGGCGAGCCGTCGTGAGGGCCGCCGGGTCGAGGGTGGTGTTGCAGGCACCAAGGGGATTGCATTTGAGCGCACATGCGAAGGCCGGCCGGCGGGGAGGATTCCCACTCCGGCTGGTGCTGTTTATAGTCCTGCTGGCCGTGACCGCATCCGCGACCGCGGCCCGGTTTCGGGTTTCCGATATCCGGGTGGAAGGGCTCCAGCGGATTGCCGCCGGGACCATCTTCAATTACCTCCCCGTCCAGGTGGGGGATACGACGACAGACGACGTCACCGCCGACATTATCCGCACCCTCTACGCCACGGGTTTTTTCGAGGACGTGCGGATAGAGCGGGATGGGACGGTGCTGGTGGTGTGGGTACGGGAACGACCGGCCATCGGCGAGATCGATATCGCGGGCAACAAGCTCCTTGATACCGAGGGGCTGGAGGCGGGGCTCAAGGATGTGGGGCTGGTAAAGGGCCGGACGTTCGACCGCCTGCTCCTGGAGCGGATCGAGCAGGAGCTCGAGCGCCAATACTATACGCTCGGGCGGTATGGCGTCGAGGTCAAGTCCAAGGTGTCGCCCTTGCCGCGCAACCGGGTCGCCGTGTCCATCGATATTACCGAGGGCCTGACGGCCCGCATCGAGCAGATCAATATCATCGGCAATGAGGACTTCAAGGAGCGGGAGCTGCTCGGTCTGTTCAAGCTCGGCCGCGCCCGCTGGCATTCCTTTTATACGAAGAACGATCAGTACTTCAAGCAGAAGCTCGGCGGGGATCTGGAGACCCTGCGCTCCTTTTACCTCGACCGCGGGTATATCAAGTTCAAGATCGAGTCGACCCAGGTTTCCATCAGCTCCGACAAGAAGGATATCTATATCACGATCAGCATTGATGAGGGCGATATCTACAAGATCAGCGACATGAAGTTGGCCGGGGAGCTAGCGATCCCGGCGGAGCAGCTCTTTCCGTTGGTTCGCATGCGCCGGGGGGATGTCTTCTCACGCAAGGTCACCACCGAGAGCGCGGAGCGCATCTCCAGGAAGCTGGGCGACGAGGGCTACGCCTTCGCCAATGTCAACACGATCCCCGAGATCGACGAGGAGACCGGGCAGGTCGCGGTGATCTTTTTCGTGGATCCCGGCAAGCGCGTCTATGTCCGGCGCGTCAACACCAAGGGCAACACCCGTACCCGTGACGAGGTGCTGCGCCGGGAGATCACCCAGCTGGAGGCGGGCTGGTTCTCGGCGGAGTCGGTCCGCCAATCCCGGGAGCGTCTCCAGCGCCTGGGCTTTTTCGAGAAGGTGAATATCGAGACACCAGCGGTTCCCGGCTCGGCGGACGAGGTGGACGTGAATATCTCGGTGGTCGAAAAGGATTCGGGCAACCTGCTCGCCGGCGTCGGCTACTCCCAGTCCCAGGGCATCATTTTCAACACCAGCATTACCCAAAACAACTTCCTGGGCACCGGCAAGCGGATTTCCTTCGGCTTCAACAACAGCCGCTCCAACCGCAATTATCGCCTTGCCTATAACAACCCCTATTTCACGATAGACGGCATCAGTCGGGGATTCGAGTTCTCCTATCGGGAAACTAAGTTCGAGGAGCTGAACAGTATCGACTACCTCACGGATATGGGTATCATCGGCATGAGCTTCGGTCTACCGATCACGGACACCGCCCGCGCGAGCCTTGGAATCCGTTACCGATATACCAAGTTCACCGCGGGGGACTCCTTGCTGGCGCAATCCTTCGAGACCGGGAACGGTGATCGCTTCCATGATTTTCTGTTGACCGCGACCTATACTAAGGACTCGCGCGACAAGGCGACCTTCCCCACCAGGGGGGCCCTCCAGTCTCTGCGCGCGCAGATAGCGATGCCGGGCAGCGATCTGCGGTTTTTCCGGTTGACCTATACGCATCGCCGATACGTTCCTTTGGTCAGGCGCTTCGTCTTATCCCTGAGCGCGAATCTGGGGTATGGCGATAAGCTGAGCGGCAGTAGGACGCTCCCGTTCTTCGAGCATTTCTTCGCCGGTGGTCCGGGCTCGATCCGGGGTTGGGAGGAAAACACCTTGGGTCCGCGGGAAACCACCCTCGATAAGGATCCCTCGGGCGGCAACATCAAGCTGGTGGGCAACATCGAGCTCTTCGCGCCGCCGCCCGTCGAGGGCGAGTTCGCGGAAACCCTGCGTTTCGGCGCCTTTCTGGATTTCGGCAACGTGTGGACCACGAGCAATCCGAGGTTTGCGAATACGCAGCTCGTATCCCCCACGGGGTTCGATCTGGGTGATCTGCGTTATTCCGCCGGTCTAGCCGTGACTTGGTTGTCGCCCGTCGGTCCCCTGTCGGTAAGCCTAGCCTATCCGCTCAACAAGAAGGCTGGGGATCAGACACAGGTCTTCCAGTTCAACATCGGACGAACATTCTGATGGGGGTGAGGATCCGGTGAACAGGTTTGTCGGGGCCTCGCTCGGTTGCGGCCTCTGTCTGGCGGGGGCCTCCCTGACGGCGGCCGACTATATCATCGGGGTGATCGATCCCACCCGTATCGTCGAGCGGTCGCCCCAGTACGAGGCGGCGCGCGCCCAACTGGAAAAGGAGGTCGGGGACCGGCGGCAACAGCTTACCGAGCAGAAAAAGCAGCTTGCCGAGCTGCGGCGGAGGCTGGAGCGCGATGCGGCGACCATGGATGAAGAGGAGCAGCAACGCCTGCAGGTCGATATCCGCAGCCGGGATCGCAAGATCAAGTATGCTCAGGCCGAGTTCCGCGAGGATTTCTCCCTGCGCCAGAACGAGCTGCGCGCCAAGCTGGCCAAGCAGGTCGAGGAGGTGGTCGCGGAGCTGGCACGTGAGGAAAAGATCGATCTGATCCTGAGCGAGGGTCTGGTCTATGCCGACAAACGCGTCGATATCTCCGATAAGATCATCGAGCGGTTGAAGGAAAAGTTCGAAAAAAACAAGGAGCTTTAAGGCAAGCCTTGAGTTTTCCGGGGATGGCGACGATCAAACTTCAGGAGCTGGCGGAGCGTCTCGGCGTCGAGCTACGTGGGGACGGCGAGCGACGGGTGCAACGGGTCGAGACCCTGCAGTGGGCTGACGACGTCAGTCTATGCTTTTTCACGGATCGCAAATATCGGGCCGAGCTGGGCGCGACCCGCGCCGCGGCGGTGATTCTGGCGGAAAAGGATGCGCCGCTCTGCCCAGTTGCGGCGCTGGTCAGCGCGAATCCCTACCTCACCTATGCCCAGGCGGCGCGGCTCCTGCACCCCGAGCCTGCCGTGACCGGAGGCCGCCATCCCAGCGCGGTCGTGGCCCCCGACGCCCAGGTGGATCCGTCCGCCTGGATCGGCGCCATGGCCGTGGTGGAGGCGGGCGCCCGGATCGGACCGCGGGTCTTTGTCGGACCGGGCAGCATCGTCGATGCCGGCTGCCGTATCGATGAGGATAGCCGGTTGGTGGCACGGGTCACCCTGTGCGCGGGGACCCGGGTCGGAAAGCGGGTGTTGATCCAGCCCGGCGCGGTGATTGGCCGCGAGGGCTTCGGGTTTGCCAAGGACGGTGAACGTTGGGTGCGCATCCCGCAGCTGGGCGGGGTGCGGCTCGGCGACGACGTGGAGATCGGCGCCAACACCACGGTCGACCGGGGGGCCCTCGGGGATACCCGGATCGCCGACGGGGCCAAGCTGGACAACCTCATCCAGATCGGACACAACTGCACCATCGGCGGGAATACGGCGATGGCGGCCTGCTCCGGAATCTCTGGCTCCACCAAAATCGGCAACAACTGCACCATCGGCGGGGCCGTCGGTATGGCGGGGCACCTTACGATCGGGGACAATGTCCACTTCACCGGGATGGCTATGGTGACACGCTCCTTTACTGAGCCCGGAATCTACAGCAGCGGCATTCCCGCCATGCCCAACAGCCAGTGGCGGCGCACCGTGGCCCGATTCCGGCGCCTCGACGAGATTGCCCGACAACTGAAGGGCCTGGAAGAAAAATCGGATTAAACCAACATTGAGCTACAACAAGGACCCGAGTAAGGCCGGGGCCGGCGGATTGCCGGTCCGTGGACGATAGGTGGTCCCCGGGAATGTTGGAGGTAGCATTGAGCACAATGGATATCCACGAGGTGTTGAGCCTGTTGCCGCACCGCTATCCCTTCTTACTGATCGACCGTGTGATCGACTACAAGGCAAACCAACACCTGACTGCGTTCAAGAACGTCACCGTCAACGAGCCCTTTTTCGCTGGTCATTTCCCGACCCGACCGGTCATGCCGGGGGTCCTGATTGTCGAAGCCATGGCCCAAGCCACGGGCCTGCTCGCCATGAAATCGCGCCCGGACGAAATCGAGGAAAAGGCACTATACTACTTCGTGGGCATCGATAAGGCCCGCTTCAAACGCATCGTGGAGCCCGGTGACCAGCTGACCCTCGAGGTCCATCTCGGCAAGGTGCGCCAGGGAATCTGGCGCTTCAGCGGCAAGGCCCATGTGTACGGTGAGATTGCCGCTACCGCTGACATTATGTGTACGGCGCGGGACCTCTGAGCATGATTCACTCCACTGCGGTCAGCAATGTGGCCCCCCCATGTGGTGATCGTGGACCCACAAGCATCGGGATCGCCAAATGGGTTGGTTTTTAGGTAGCCTCTAAAAAAGTAGGGTGAAGAGACCTTTCTGACCATCGGTGACGGCCGCTTAGCACAGCCCCGCGGCATGAAGATAGGCATTGTCGCCAACGAGCCCTCGGGTGACCGATTGGGGGCCACTCTCCTGCGCGAGCTGAAGGCCCGTGTCCCGAACGCGCGTTTCGTTGGTGTCGCTGGGCCTCACATGCAGGCCGCCAGCTGTCGGAGTCTGGTGTCCATGGACCGGCTGTCGATCATGGGTCTTACGGAAGTCCTGTGGCATCTCGGCGCGCTCCTGCGCATCCGCCGCGACCTGACCCGATCCCTTCTCCAGTGGCGGCCCGATGTCTTCATCGGCGTGGATGCCCCCGACTTCAACCTGGGGCTTGAACGGCACCTGCGCCGGGCCGGCATCCCCACGGTCCACTTGGTCAGCCCCACGGTCTGGGCCTGGCGGGCCGGACGGGTGAACACCATCCGCCGTTCCGTGGACCTGCTGCTGAGCATCTTCCCCTTCGAGGAGGAGTTCCTGCGTGAGCGAGGGATACCCGTCCGTTACATTGGTCACCCGTTGGCGGATGAAATCCCGCCGGATTCCGATCCCGTAGCGGCGCGGACCCGACTCGGCTTGTCGCCCCAGGGGCCGCTTCTGGCCCTGCTTCCAGGCAGCCGCGTGAGCGAGATGAAATCACTTGCGGGACCCTTCCTGCGGACTGCCTGCTGGTGTCTTGAACAGTGTCCCGAGCTCCGCTTCGCGGTCCCCCTGGTGACACCGACCCTGCGTGAGCTCTTCACGGTGGTCCTGCGGCAGGAGGCCCCCGACCTGCCGATCACCCTGATGGACGGCCATGGCCAGGAGCTGATTGCTGCTGCCGACTGTGTGCTCACCGTATCGGGAACCGCAACCCTGGAGGCTCTGCTGGTCGGGCGTCCGATGGTCGTCGGCTATCGAGTGAGCCCGCTTACCTATTGCCTGTTGCGGGGCCTGAAACTGGTAAAGGTCCCTCACATTGCCATGGCCAATCTGCTGGTGGGCCGGGAGCTGGCGCCGGAATTCATTCAGAACCGCTGTCGGGCGGACCTGCTGGGACCTGCCGTACTCCGCCTCCTCGGGGATCAGGACCGGGTGAGTGAGATCCGGTCGGCATACCGGGAGGTCCATGACTGGCTGCGGTGTGACGCCAGTCACCGGGCCGCTGCAGCGATACTAGAGCTGGTCGGTGGGGACAACCCTTGAAGAGGGTGTCATCAAGAGCGACACCCGACGTGGTCTAGGGAGGGATTACCAAAGGAGCTTTTAGCAACGAGCCGCAACTTGCCGGTCACACGCAAAAGGACTTCGACCAAATGAGCCAGGCCACCCGATCATTCGAAAATTTACCACGACCGAAAATTGAAGAATCGGGACATCGTCATTTCCCGATTAGCCAGTCGCAAAGCCCAGGGATGGGCTTTTGCGACAGCCTCTCGATCCGGGCGCCCCTCATCGCGGGCGTGGACGAGGCGGGGCGTGGACCCCTGGCGGGACCCGTGACGGCAGCAGCTATCATCCTGGACCCGGCGCGGCCAATTCCTGGCCTCGCCGACTCCAAACGCCTTACGCCAGACCAACGCGAGGCGCTGGAGCAGGCGATCCGGGAGCGGGCCCTGGCCTTCGCCGTCGCCCGTGCCACGGTCGGAGAGATCGACCGCATCAACATCCTGTGGGCCTCCCTGCTCGCCATGCAGCGCGCGGTGGAGAACCTGGACATCCCCCCCCAACGCGCCCTGGTGGACGGTAACCGCCGCCCCCGGTTAGCCTGCCCGGTAGAGACGGTCGTGAAGGGCGATGCCACCATCCCCGTCATCAGCGCCGCCTCCATCCTAGCCAAGGTCGCCCGCGACCGTGAGATGCGGATACTGGACGACCAATTCCCCGGCTATGGCTTCGCCCGCCACAAGGGCTACCCGACCCGGGCCCATCTGGCCGCACTACGCGCCCTTGGGCCCTGCGTACTGCACCGGCGCTCCTTCCGGCCGGTGCGGGAGCTGCTGCGCTGAACCTGCGCCGTTCGCTTTACAGAAAGATGGGTAGTGGTAAGTACATAAATGGTAAAGTAGCAGATCGCCCATACAACTGAATTAGGACAGGATTCACAGGATTTTTCTTGCGTTGTAGCACAGGCGCCCCCGCCGACGTCAAACAATGCCGCGCGTAGGATAGGCAAAGCCAGCGTCTTAGAGGCTGTCTAAAAACCAACCCATTGATTTGGCTTAGTCTGAAGTCCTTGACCGTCTCGAAGTGAAGCCATTGATTCCCCCTCTCCCCAACCCCTCTCCCGCCAGGGGTGAGGGGCTTTGGGCCGTAGCCAACCTTGTAGGACCGGGGCTAACCTGGACCGCGCGGCTTAGCTTGAGTTTTAGCTCTTTATGGACTCCAGACTGTTAGCGCAGCAGCAGACCAAGGAGGGAATCCATGAGCCCTTTGCCGCGATTTTTGGCATTGTGGACAAACTCGAAGAAGCCGAGATAAAGAGGCAAGTGCTCCTGAGAGATTCCGCGGTGGGGTCGCAACCAGGAACGCAGCAAGG
>Ga0209365_1000050_pt1 | contig 23527 bp, 24 predicted proteins | sample WorMetimpBELIZE2_FD_187389 | JGI IMG/M metagenome (GOLD analysis project Ga0209365, IMG submission 187389) | Marine gutless worms symbiont microbial communities from Max Planck institute for Marine Microbiology, Germany - Olavius imperfectus... | ecosystem: Host-associated > Annelida > Digestive...
ATTCGTGGGCAATTTGTGAATTTGACAGAGTCAGCCCCATGAAATACAAGCATAAGGTCCACGCCCGCAAGGGTTGATGATGCCCTTCGAAAATGGTCCCGGTGAGATCGTCGAAGTAGCGCTGTCAGGACTTGCGTCGGTATCGTTGACGCTGTTTCTGGGTGGCATCGAAGCCCTGCTTGAGGATGTATTCACTACCACAAAATGGGCAGCGTACTCCTGTGGCCAACGCAGCTCGCGGACTTTCCGGTAGCAATTTGCATCCTCGATCGGGTCTTGAATGGTGACCACACCACCGCTCATAGCCGGTTCTATCACGAGGGGCTCTCTCCGCCAGGTTAAGTGCTTCCAGACGACCCTACGGCGTCTTGGGGCTGCTGTCTACCTATACCTCGGCTAAGCCCCGATCGGATATCAGTCTGGAATCCATAAAGAGCTATGGTTTTATCCATCCACATGCGGAGCTGTGCCTATTATGTTTCGTGGCAGTATCGTGGCCCTGATCACGCCCATGCGCGAGGATGGCCGGATCGACGAGGATGCCCTGCGGCGTCTGATCGATTTCCACGTCGAGGGCGGCACCTCGGCAATCGTCGCCGCCGGGACCACCGGGGAGTCCGCGACCCTGGAAGAGGAGGAGCATTGCGCGCTCCTGGATCGCGTCGTGGACTTCGCCGCCGATCGCATCCCAGTGATCGCGGGTACCGGCGCGAACTCCACCAGCGAGGCCATCCGGCTGACCGATTACGCGCGGCGGGTCGGGGCGCGGGCGGCCCTGTTGGTCACGCCCTATTACAACAAGCCGACCCAGGAAGGGCTGTATCGGCACTTCGAGGCCATTGCTAAGGCCGTGGAGCTACCGCAGCTCCTGTACAACGTGCCGAGCCGCACGGCCTGCGATCTGCAGCCCGAGACCGTGGCGCGTTTGTCCCGGATTCCGAACATCGTGGGCCTCAAGGAGGCGACTGGAAAGCTGGACCGGCTGGCCCGTTTGCGGTCCCTGTACGCGGAGGATTTCGATCTGCTGAGCGGTGACGATGGGACGGCCTGCGAGTTCATCCTGCAAGGTGGTCACGGGGACATCTCGGTAACCGCTAACGTCGCCCCACGGCTCATGCAGCAGATGTGCTCCGCGGCCCTGTCCGGCCGGCACGACGAGGCGCGCGCGCTTAACACGCGCCTCGATCCCCTGCACCGCGCCCTGTTCGTGCAGTCCAACCCGATCCCCGTGAAATGGGCGCTGGCGGAGCTGGGGCTCGCGCCGCGGGGTATCCGGTTGCCACTGACGTGGCTTACGGAAGACGCCCAGCCGACCGTGCGGACCGCCATGCAGCAGGCGGGCGTCCTCTAGACGGAGCGGCGTAGCGGAATACGTGCTGGCCCTTAAAGGCTGCCTAAAAACTAACCCATTGATTGTGCTTGGTATGGAGTCCTTAAACCGTCTCGAAGTGAAGCTATTGATTCCCCCTCTCTCCAACCCCTCTCCCGCCAGGGGCGAGGGGCTTTAGCCCGCGTAGGTTGGAGTGAGGTCGCCCGTCAGGGGCGACGAACCCCAACGGCTTTGGTTTGACGGGACAATTTGTTAAGGTAATTGGTTCACCCTAACCTATTAGGCTACCTGCCGCCGGAGGATCCGAGGTCTGGGCACCTTGGAAAACCCAGGGTTTCCACCAACATAAAGATAGGTATGTTCCGTGGTGGAAATTACTTAACAACCGTTTCCGGTACAATTTGACGAACGATCTCCCCGGTAATCTCGAAGACCCCCCTGATGCGAAATGCCTCGATTCTCACGGTCCTCATGCTGGGCGTGCTGCTGTTGCCGGCCTGCGGCAGCTCCCCGGGTGAAGACGGCCACCTGCCCGATCGCCGCCTGCAATATAAGAAACAGCGCGAGGCCTCCGAGAACTTGGAGATTCCGCCGGACTTGATCGCCGGCGGCTTCGACGACGCCTTGGACGTTCCCCCGCTCGGCGGCTCCGCCACCCTCTCCGAATACGTCGGGAGACAATCGGCGCAACGCTGGACCGGGGGCGGCGGCCCGGTCTTGCCGGAGGTAAAAAACATCGCCCTGCGCCGTGAGGATGATCGGCGTTGGCTCGAGATCGTCGGAACGCCCCAGGAAATCTGGCCCAAGGTCGTCGGTTTCTGGCGCTCCCAGGGCATCCTGCTGGTGGAGCAGGATCCCACCACCGGCGTCATGCGGACCGATTGGCTGGAGAATCGGGCCGAGATCCGACGGGACTTCATCACCAACGTGCTGCGCAAGGTAGTGGACGGGGTTTACGCCACCTCCCAGCGCGACCGATACCGCATCCGTATCGAGCCGGGCCTGCGGGCCGGAACGACCGACCTCTACCTGACCCACCGCGCCATGGAAGAACGTCTGCGCAGCAATACGGTGGGCGAGGAGACCTCCTCCATCTGGGTGCCGGCCCCAGCGGATCCGGGCAAGGAGGCCACCATGTTGCGGCGGCTCATGCTCTATCTCGGCGCCTCCAGGCAACAAGCGGACGGGACCTTTGCTCGACAACGGTCGGCGGCTACGACCGGTGGCGGCGCCAAATCGCAATTCATCAAGGGTCCCGACGGAGGAAGCCTGCTGATCGTCGCCGACGAATACCGGCGCGCCTGGCTGCTGACCGGAATCGCCCTGGATCGAATCGGTTTCGCCGTGGAGGACCGGGATCGCGCCCAAGGACTCTACGATGTGCGGTACGAGGATCCCTCATCGGGTAACGCGAAAAAGGGCTGGGCCTCCAAGCTCGCCTTCTGGCGGTGGGGCCGGGGCAAAAAGAGAGAGGTTCGGTATCAGGTCAGGCTCGCGGCCGACGGCACCCGAACGCGCGTCACCGTGGGCGATCGGGCCGGTCGACCCGCGCCGCCCGCTGCCGCGGACCGCATCCTGCGGCTCCTGAACGAGCAGATCCGCTGATACCGCCCCCCGAGCACCCTACCAGTGACCGGATAATTCCCCGTAGATACTCTGTTCCGAGGTTGGTAAATCGGGCGCGAAATAACGTACAATCGCCGCGAATTCGACCTCCGAGAGAATGGTAAATTTTTAAGTGGCCAGGGAGGTCAGACCGCGCAAAACAAGACAGATCGAGACGAGAGGAGCAGCCATGCCTATCGAAGTAAACGGCAAAACAATCGAAACCGATGACAACGGTAATCTCGTCAATCCCCAGGACTGGAACGAGGACGTGGCCAAGGTACTGGCCGCCGAGGAGGAGATTGGGGAGCTGACGCAGGAGCACTGGGACGTGCTGGAGTATCTGCGTGACGAGTACCTGAACAACAACGGCAATCAGCCCATGGAACGCCAGATCAACAAGGATATGGGAAAACGCTGGGGCAAAAAAATCGGCAGCAAGGATCTCTACAGGCTTTTCCCGAGGGCGCCGAGCAAACAGGGCAACCGGATCGCCGGCCTGCCCTTCGTGGCACGCAAGGGGGGATACTGAGCGCGGGCTCTGGGTCCCCGTATCACTCGTACCCTGACCATGGGGTCGTGAGTAGAGTCCGGTCCATCGGCCACCATCCCCGTCTGGGGTGGTGGCCGATTGTTATGGACAATCACAATTGTTATCGGATTATTCGTGAATCGTTATGAGTTCGGCGTCCCCATCTGAAATTCTTAAACAACAAACCCTCTATGAATCCCTGGAGGCCCTACCCGAAGGACTGACTGGGGAGCTCCTGAACGGACAGCTCTACGCCCATCCCCGGCCGTCCAACCGCCATGCCTACGTTGTTTCTCGCCTCGATCGCTCGGTTGGACGCGGCTATGGTGATGGCTCCGATGGCCCCGGCGGTTGGTGGATTCTTATCGAGCCGGAGGTTCACTTCGTGCGTGATACCGAAGTGGCCGTACCGGATCTGGCGGGTTGGCGACGCGAGCGTATGCCTTACCTGCCGGAGGGCCACCGCATCGAGGTGGTTCCTGACTGGGTCTGTGAAATCCTGTCGCCGTCCACGGCAAGCTCGGACTCTGAGGTCAAGATGCCGCTGTACGCTCACTATGGCGTGTCCTATGCGTGGTTGATCCATCCGCTCGAGCACACCTTGGAGGCCTATCGACGCGACGCCAGCGCCTGGGTCGGAATTGGCCGCTTCGCCGATGCCGACCAGGTTACCGTACCACCGTTTGAAGCCATAAACCTGGACCTGGGGACCTTTTGGCCGCCTCGGCGACCGGCTCTTGTATGAGCTTCGGGTAGCCTCCCGAGTACCCATGTTTTCAGGTTGGGTGTAGCGCATCGGCGTCCTCACCCGCGGGGCTGCCGAATGCAGGCGAGGACGCCCGCGCCAGGTTCGATGCCTCCATCGCTTGCCCGGACAACGGGATAGGCTCCTGACATCCAGCCACTGCTCAGAGTAATATGCCGAGGCCCGGAAGGTGAAGCCGGGTAGCGCCGGTTGTTAGTACACTGCCGACGGGGTAGGCGAGGTAGAGAGGTTGGAGGGGGAGCCATGGGTGAGGAGTATGGGGGGCCGGAGGTGCTGGTGGTTTTCTGCACCTGCCCGGACGGGGAGACTGCAACGGAGATCGCCGAGGTCCTGGTGGCGGAACGGCTGGCCGCCTGCGTCAACCGGTTGCCGAGGTTGACGTCCGTCTATCTGTGGCAGGGTAAGGTGGCGCGCGATACGGAGAGCCTCTTGCTCATCAAGACCACCCGCGCCCGCTTCGAGGCCCTGCGCTGGCGTCTGTCCGAGCTGCACCCCTACGAGTTGCCCGAGATCATCGCCATCCCCGTAACCTTGGGCCTGCCCGCCTATCTGGAGTGGGTAAGCACATGCACCGCAAGCGACACTTGATCCCCCGCTTTCCGCTCTGGCTGCTGCCGCTGCTCGTTGTCCCGGCGGCGGCGATGGCCTTCTTCGGGCTGGATCGGTTGTTGGGCTCGGGCGCGGTGGACGAGATTCCGAAGGCGGAGGAGGCCTTCCGTTTCGCCGCCGAGGTCGTGGCTCCGGATCGTCTGCGGTTGACCTGGGAGATCGCGGACGGGACCTATCTGTACCGGGAGAAGCTACGCATCGCTCTGGAGAATACCCCCCAGGTCACCCTCGGCCCCTATGCGCTGCCGGTGGCGGAGATCAAGCCGGATACGGTGCGGCCGGACGGCGCCATCGGCGACGTCGCCATCTACCATGGTCGCATCGAGCTGTCGTTACCCCTGCGGCGCGGCACGCCGGAGCCGACCCGGCTGAATCTAGTGGTGGAGTATCAGGGCTGCGCCGAGCGCGGGATCTGCTATCCCCCGATCACCCGGCGGGTTGGTCTGGACCTGCCCGCCGCTACCAGAATCACGGGCGTCGCCCCGTCCCCGGTCCGGGCGACGGTTGCCGAGGGACCCTCGGCGGGGGGCGCGGAAAGCTCCGAGTCGCTCTCCGAGTCCGACCGCATCGCGGCCCGGCTGGCCGACGGCAATCTGTGGACGACCCTGGTCCTGTTCTTCGGCTTCGGCCTGCTGCTGGCCTTCACCCCCTGCATCTTTCCGATGATTCCCATCCTGTCGGGCCTCATCGTCGGCCAGGGCGCGACCATCACCACCGGCAAGGCGTTCGTTTTGTCCCTGGTCTATGTCCTCGCCATGGCTGCGGCCTACACCGTCGCCGGGATACTCGCGGGCCTGTTCGGGGCCAACCTGCAAGTCGCCTTCCAGAACCCCTGGACCCTCGGCCTCTTTGCCCTGGTCTTCGTGGCCTTGGCCCTATCCATGTTCGGCTTCTACGAGTTGCAACTGCCCGCCCGGCTGCAATCCAGGCTCACCGCCCTCAGCAACCGCTGGGAGGGCGGCACCCTGGCCGGGGCGGCCGTCATGGGCCTGCTCTCGGCCCTGATCGTCGGCCCCTGCGTCGCCCCGCCCCTGGCCGGTGCCCTGATCTTCATCGGCCAGACCGGCGACTGGCTGCTGGGTGGTGCTTCCCTGTTCGCCCTCGGCCTGGGCCTGGGCGCCCCGCTGATCGTCATCGGCACCTCGGCGGGCAAGCTGCTGCCCAAGGCCGGCCCCTGGATGGAGGCGGTGAAGGCGGTGTTCGGCGTCGCCCTGCTGGCGGTGGCCCTGCTGCTGCTAGAACGCATCCTGCCTCCCGCGGCCGCCATGGCCTTGTGGGGATTGCTGCTGATCTGCTCGGCCGTGTATCTGGGCGCCTTGCAACGGCTGCCGCCCGCGGCGGGCGGTTGGCGCAAGCTGTGGCAGGGCCTGGGCCTTTTCCTGCTCGCCTACGGCGTGCTGATGCTGGTGGGTACGGCCGCGGGCGGTCGGGATACGCTGCAACCCCTACGCGGGCTCGGCCTGGGCGGGGATGAGGCCGCCGAGCGGGGGCTCGCCTTCAGGCCCATCGGATCGAGCGCGGAGCTGGACCGGGAGCTCGCCGCGGCCGGCGGCGCCGGTAAGCCGGTCCTGTTGGACTTTTATGCGGACTGGTGCGTGTCCTGCAAGGAGCTGGAGCGCTTGACCCTCTCCGATCCGGCGGTAGTCGCCGAGCTGGGGCGCTTCGTTCTGCTGCGGGCGGATGTCACCGCCAACAGCGAGCGGAACCGGGCCCTGATGCAGGAGCGCTTCGGCCTTCCCGGGCCGCCAGCCATCCTGTTTTTCGACCGCGAAGGCCGGGAGCTGCGTCGCCATCGGGTAATCGGCTTCAAGCCGGCGCGGGAGTTCGCTGACCACCTGCGTGGGATCCGGCCATGACCACCGGCAAGCTCGTGCTCACCATGCTGCTTGCCGGCGCCCTCGGTGTCCTCGGATTCCTGCTCTTCGATGCCTGGCGGTCGGATGCGACGCCGGGGCACCGGAGCTCGGAAATCGACTACCTCGCGCAGCTGCCGCCGTTACGCCTGACCACCCTCGACGACCGGGAGAGCGACACCGACCGCTGGCTCGGTAAGGTGTTGGTGCTCAACTTCTGGGCCACCTGGTGCCCGCCCTGCCTGCGGGAGCTGCCCTTGCTCGACGAGCTGCACCACACCCACGCCGACGCCGGTCTGCAAGTCGTCGGGATTGCCGTCGATCAGCAAGAAGACGTGGAACGCTTCCTGGCCGGGCATCCGGTCGGCTTCCCCATCCTCCTCGGCGACACGGACGCCATCGTGCTGTCCCGGCGGTTGGGCAACCGGCTGCAAGGGCTACCCTTCACGGCGATCTTCGATGCCGACGGGAAACGGGTCTACGGACACACGGGCGAGGTGACCCGCGCCGCCCTCGACGAACACCTGATGCCTCTGCTGTCCCCAGCCCAGGGCAATCGAACGCGCGATCGTTAGGGGATCAATGGGCATGCGGCGCATGGGGCATTTTTTCTCGTTCCCACGCGCTGCGTGGGAATGTGGAAGCTCCGCGCCGCGGAGAGAATCAAGCCCGTGTCCGCATCATTTGAAAATTTACCACTACCAAATCACGATTACCGGAGAGGCCGCACATGCTCGATATAAGTCCAATTCCGGCCTTCGACGACAATTACATCTGGCTGCTGAGGGACACGGACGGCGACCAGGCCACGGTGGTGGACCCGGGGGATGAGGAGCCCGTCCTCGCGGCCCTGGAGGCGCGGGGGCTGAGGCTCGGTGCCATCCTGATTACGCATCACCATTACGACCATACCGGCGGCCTGGAGGCGTTGCGGGCGGCGTTTCCCCTGGTTCGGGTCTTCGGCCCCGAAGACCAGCGGATTCGCGGCCTGACCCATAGGGTCGGTGAGGGTGACGCGGTACAGGTTCCGGGCCTGGCCGGGCGGCTCCGGATCCTGGAGGTGCCGGGCCATACCGCGACCCACATCGCCTACCGGATCAACAGCGCCCTGTTCTGTGGCGACACCCTGTTCGCGGCCGGCTGCGGGCGGGTGTTCGACGGGACCTGCGAGCAGCTCGCCGCCTCCCTGAAACGCATCGCCGCCCTTCCGGCGGAAACCCGCTGCTACTGTGCCCATGAGTACACCTTGAGCAATCTGGAGTTCGCCAAATGGGTCGAGCCCGAGAGCGCCGCCGTCGCACAACGGGAGCAAGGGGTATCCGCCCTGCGGGAGCGGGGCTGGCCCAGTGTCCCGTCCCGGCTGGGCGAGGAGCTGGCGACCAATCCCTTTCTGCGCGTCGGGGTGCCGGCGGTCAGGTCCGCCGCCGAGGCCGCGGCCGGCCGATCCTTGACTACCGGCGCGGAGGTCTTTACGGCCCTGCGCCGCTGGAAGGACGAGCAGTACGATTAGGCGTGTAGAAGGATTATAGTATCGCCAACTGTTGCAGCCCCCGTCGCAACAGCCGGCGGATCTCGATTTGGTCGCGGCTCCTCAGGAGAATGTGGTTTTCGACCGGCGTCAGACCATTGTCCGGTACCTGGGTATCGCTGCCGGCGACGGCGTCCCGCAGCCCGCGAACTGCGGCGCGCAGCATCTGATAACGGTGTTCGAGGTAACAGTCTTCGAGCCCGGTGAGCCGCGGATGGGCGGCATAGTCGCCGATGAGTCGCTCGAGCTCCGGCCGGCCGCGGCCTCCTGCTCCAGCTGGAACTTCAGGGTCAGGGGGCCTCTTCCCGACCCTCGCCCAGGAGGGCGTTGGCTAGCTGCTGCCCCGCGGCACCGCCGAAGGCCCCGATGACGAATACGGGGATTGCCGGCCTATCGTCCGGCGGCATCCGTGAGATCAGGAACTCCTCGAACAGACCGGGCATGAAGGACTTATAGCCGCTCGACTTCCCCCCTAGCAGGATCCGCGCCCGCATCGGTGGCGCGGGCTCGTCCTCCGAAGTGAGATAACCGCCGTAGGCGGCGAGCTCCCGCATACGGCTCAAGCAGCGGGAGGCGACCAATGTCCCCGGTGGATTCATCGACTGGTGCCGCTCACAATTGTCCGCAATCTTGGGAAAGCCGGCTTCCCGCGGCCGCACGCGCATAAGATGGCAGGTGTTGATCAGCTGCGCCTCTTCCTGCCTGGTGAGGTCCAGGTAATAGGGCCAAGCCAAATAATTGTATATCCGACGCGGTGGTTCTGATGTCGGTCTATGCTCCAGGGCAAACGCATCAGATAATTATGATAATTTTTAGAGATTACATGATATAATTCCTGCAACATACTGATGAATTGATGTTGCGGAGCCCCAAGAATTGTTATTTGAAGATTCAGATCACGCGCTGATCAAACATTTTAGCAATCTGGAAGATCCACGCGACAGCACGCAAGTGCGCCATGACTTGTTGGATATGACCGCGTTTTCCATCGCTGCAGTGATCCGTGGCGCGGATGATTGGGTCAGCATCGCCGCATTCGCGCGGGCCAAGGAAGAGTGGTTGCGCAAGGTTTTGGATCTGAGCAATGGGATTCCATCGCATGATACCTTCGGGTGGGTGGGTGTTGATTAATATATGAGTTAATCCTTAGCCCACAGATGGTAATAATTCAGTATTGTATCGGTCAGAAAGAGCTTTAAAGTGCTGATGTAAGGTATTATTCCAACGCTCAATATGGGCCGTCTCACCCGTTTCTTTACCTACGGGACGATGTTGTTCCGGGGGATGTAACAGATGGATACGCCTTCCAATAATCGGTGAAAACCAGGACCTTTTTATACGCCGGTGGGATACGATCCCAGAGTATTTGACACGTTTTCTCACTGCGATCACCGCAGGCGTAAGCCACCACTTCTCGGGTCTCTCGGCTCAATGCAATCCAGAGCCAAACTTTGATGTGCTACGGAAGATAGAGGACCAGATTTCATCCGCTTCCAGCACGGGTGTTTTCCGGGGATCAACGGGTTTCAGGGTAGTTTCAAGGGGGGAGGGCTGTTTCGCCTTTTTTTAACCAGGCACTCAAGGTTTGGCGACAAACCCCAAAGGTACGTTCGATTCCGCGCATACTGGAGCGTTCCTGATAAGCTTTGAGAATGATCTCTTTTTCTTCAGGTGATGGTTCAACCCCCACGACATTGTTCCGAAAAGGAGCTTCGAAATCCAGTGCCAGGTCGATGGTAAAAGTCGTGGGATTTTGAATGATGAAGAATTAACCATCTTAATTCTGTCACTCTAGTATTTGCGGCTACCAGCTTTTTCTCAAGGAAAACAACATAGTACGCATGGGTATCGCGCCTATTCGCATTGAAATATTGGCGACAATTTCGGGCGTTTCTTTCATAGTCTCTGGAACGTGGGAACGAGCTGAACATGAGGAAACTTGCTATGAACATAGATCAGTTAGCAAATGAAGCTCTTCAACTTGACCCAAAAGATCGAGCCATTCTTGCGGAGACGATATGGGAAAGCCTGGAAGACCCATATGTTGTGTCACCGGATGTGTCTGATGAAAAGTCAATAAAGCTGGCAAAAAAAAGGGACGATGAGATTGAAAGCAGAAGAGCAATGCCTGTATCGCATATGGAATTGATGGATAGGCTGCGCAGGAATGAAGATTGAATACCATCCCGCAATAGAGCGAGAGCTCGGAGAAATAATTGATTATTACGACGAATGTTCGACAGGGCTCGGCAATGAATTTTTGAACGAGTTTGAGCTCCAGATATTAAAATTAGCGGCCATGCCTTATCGATGGGCCATTGTGAACAGCGATATTCGGCGGGCTCTGATGCGCAGATTTCCATATGTCATATATTTTCGGGTAGTGAATGCGGATACATTACGGATAATAGTAGTCAAGCACCAGCGTAGACATCCTAAAAAAGGTTTGGGTAGAAAATAGAGCCTGTAGGTTGGGGTGAGCTTGCGAACCCCAACATCTGATCTGCAAAAAGTTCATGCCGGGTGGGTAGATGAGATTCTATCGTTGGGGTTCCGGCTTCATCCCCTGAGCTCGGCGTCTCGCCCACAAGGAAATCCACGATGAGTAGATTGATGCGGTTCTGTTGTTGGGATTCAGCCGTCACCCCAACTTACGCGCTGAAGCCAAGAAACTTGCTCACGCAAACCATGCGAATCGATTCATGTAATTCGGAGGTTGGGTGTGGCCCGTAGGATGTGGTGAGGCCAGGGATGGCCGAACTGCACCTTTTGGGCGGTGGACGTGCCCAACGACTCGCAAGGTTTTGTTTTGCCTCGGACCTTTAATGCGTGAACTCGTAGGCCGGGGCCAACGTACCGTAATCCAGCACATCGAACCACAAAGGCGCAAAGGACGCAAAGACAGGTGACGGATGATCGAACCGCGGAGATACGGAGAACGCAGAGGACAGGGCTACGAATCACGCGAATCGGGAACTCAAGCCCACGTAGATGGGTAGTGAGTAACAGGAACCGATTCGAAGAACCACGAATCAAGTGAGGAAAAAATGAACGTAGCATGGCAAAGCTGTATAGAAAGCTCGTATAATGTCATTCGTGGAAAACCAAGAATTAAAGGGACAAGAATACCTGTGATCCTTATACTAGGATACTTGGCAAATGGATATGCCTCGGACAAAATCATTAATGAATTTCCAGGTTTGGATAAAGACAAAATTGCAGCTTGTCTTGATTATACTCGTGAATTGGCAGAATTTGAAGTAGCCGCGTGATGAGTTTAAGGTTCTTTGTTGACCAATGTGTCCCTAACTCGGTGATTAAGCCTTTATTTGAACCCGGCTATGAAATTTTTGTTTTAAAGAACATATCTCACCCACTTCTAGGGACCCATCGTTATTGGAAAAGCTCAGGAGATGGAGGCAATACTAATTTCTCTAAACGAGGATTTTCCGATATAGTCACTTACCCACTATCAAATTATAAGGGCATAATTGAGATCCAAGTTAAAAATCACCCCGAAATCATACTAAAACTGATGAAAAGATTAATGAATTATCTATCAATTATCTTACCGGGATGACTTTACTCATTGTTTATGTGGCCATCGCCTTACTCTTTTCGTTTGTATGCTCGATTTCAGAAGCCGTACTGCTGAGTGTTACTACGGCTCATATCAGCGTACTTGAACAAGAAGACAAAAGCTCGGGTACACTGTTGCGCGAGTTCAAGGGGGATATCGACAAACCGCTGGCTGCGATCCTGACACTTAACACCATAGCCCACACAGTGGGTGCTGTGGGCGCTGGGGCGCAGGCAGCAGTGGTGTTTGGCGGAGCCTGGGTGGGACTGATATCCGCGATCCTGACACTGATGATCCTGGTATTTTCGGAGATTATCCCTAAAACCCTGGGCGCGACTTACTGGCGTGAGCTGTCAAGCATGACGGCGCACTGGCTCAAGTTCCTGGTATGGGCGCTATACCCTTTTGTAATACTGTCTGAGTTACTGACGCGCGGTCTTTCTCGAGATGTGAAAATTGAAGGTTTCAGCCGCAAAGAGTTTGCCGCTATGGCTGACCTCGGCGAGCAGGAAGGTCAACTGGAAGAGCGGGAATCACGCATCCTGAAAAACATGTTCCTTCTGCACGAAACCCGGGTCACTGATGTGATGACGCCGCGCCCGGTTGTTTTTTTATTACCTGAATCCTTGACGGTTTACGAGTATTTCGATAAATACTATGATTCTCGCTTCTCTCGCATTCCGGTTTATGCCGAAAACGACGAAGTGTTGACCGGCTTTGTGTTAAAGGATGATCTGTTACTGGCACAGGCGCGTGGTAATACGGACGACACTCTAGAAACCCATCGACGTGATTTGCATACATTATCAGATAAAACCTCGTTATCCGATGCATTTGATGAGGTGCTGCACCAGCGAACGCACATCATGGTAATCATTGATGAGTACGGAGGCATGGAGGGCATTATCACTATGGAAGATATCCTGGAAACCCTGCTCGGGTTGGAGATAATGGATGAAAGCGATAAGACAGCTGACATGCAACAATACGCTCGGTACATGTGGAAAAAGCGGGCAAAGGCGATGGGGATTTCGCTACCCAAAGATGAAGAATCGACTTGATTGGCGATCTGTAAAGTTTAACCAACCTGGGGTTACTCGAAGTCGATGTGTTCCGACCGGGTCCAACGTGCCGTAACCCAGCCACATCGAACCGCAAAGGCGCAGAAGGACGCAAAGGCAGGTGACGGATGATCGAACCGCAGAGACACAGAGAACGCAGAGGGTGGCACTACAAATCACACGAATCGAGAACCACGAATCAACATTTATTCTGATTTCGTTGAGCGCGAAGGTCACATAATGAAATTCCCCTATGCCATTAGCGATTTCGAATCACTGATTACGGAACAATACTATTACGCCGACCGCACGGATCGGATTCCGTTGCTGGATGAGGCCGGTAAACAGCTCTTGTTCCTGCGCCCACGCCGGTTCGGCAAGAGTCTGCTGCTCTCCATGTTGGAGAGCTACTATGATCTGAACAAGGCTGATCGCTTCGAGTCGCTGTTCGGGAGCTTGGCCATCGGCCACAAGCCCACCGCCGGGCATAATCGGTACTTTGTGATGAAGTGGGACTTTTCCGGGGTTAGCCCAGAGGGTGATGGTGAGGAGATCAAGCGGAATCTCTATGATTATCTGAATGCCCGGTTCAGTGCTTTCTCGGATTATTATTGGGAGATACTGGATGCCCCGATCCGAATCGATCCCCAAAACGCCTTAGCCTCTTTTCAGTTTCTCCTGAATGCCGTATACAAGGCCGGTTATCCTCCGTATCTCCTCCTCGACGAATATGATAACTTCGCCAATGAATTGATGATGGGGCACCGGGGCGTGGAAGAGGACCGTTATCGGGCCCTCTTGTCCGGTGAGGGCTGCCTGAAGGCCCTATTTAAGACCATCAAGGCCGCGGCCGGTGGACAGGGTTTAGGGAGGGTCTTCATCACCGGCGTCTCGCCGGTCGCCATGAGTGATCTCACCAGCAATTATAATGTGGCGGAGAATATCTATCTGTTGCCACGGTTTAATGAGCTATGCGGCTTCCGGGAAGAAGAAATCGCCATGGCCGTAGCGCAAATCGCCCGCGAATGCAATCTGCCCGAGTCCCAGGCGGACGCGGCGGTGGAGATAATGCGAACCTTCTATAACGGCTATCGTTTCAGCTCCGATGCGGAGCAGCACGTCTATAATCCGACCCTCGCCCTGTATTTTCTCAAGGCCTTCCAGCGCGATTGCCGTTATCCGAAGCAGGTCTTGGACAGCAACTTGGCTATGGACCGGGGCAAGCTGCATTACATCTCTCGCTTACCGGAAGGCGGTCGGTTGATTTTCGAGGCCCTGGCCGAAGAGACGCCGGTGACGTTGCCGGAGCTGGCGGACCGCTTCGGCGTGGAAGACATCCTCCATGCCCCCAAGGACACTAGCTTCGTGGCCTCCCTCCTGTATTACTTCGGTATCCTGATCTTCGGTGGGGTGACGCCCTTCGGCTGGCTCGAGCTGCGCATTCCTAACCTAGTGTCCGCAAGCTCTACGCCGAGAGCATCCAGGAGCGGCTGTTGCCCGAGGGCCGGGAGGGCGATCGGGCGCGCCGGGCCGCCGAGCGCCTGTACCAGCATGGCGATATGGGGCCTTTGTGTGACTTTGTCGAGCAAAAGTATTTCAAGGTGTTCAGTAACCGGGACTATGCTCACGGCAATGAGCTCACTATCAAGACCGCGTTTCTGACCCTGCTGTTCGACGATACCCTGTACGTTATAGAACCCGAAACCGAGCTCGAACGCGGCCATGCGGACCTGACCATGATCGTGCGCCCGGACATGCGTCAATACCGGATTCTCGATATTCTTATCGAGTTCAAATTCGTCTCGCTCAAAGTGGCCGGGGTCGATGGTAAGACGCTGGCACAAATAGATCGGGGGGCCCCTGCGGGCATTGCCCGCGGTGCAGGAAAAACAACGGGAGGCTGAAGCGGGTCTGGCGCGCTATCGGGCCAAGTTAAAGACTAAATTCGGTGCTCTGCCGCGCCTGCGTAGTTTCAGTGTGGTCGCGGTAGGGTTCGAGCGGTTGGTGTTTGCGCCGTCGGATGTCCTTTCTACTGGAACCTTGTAATTTTCCGGGCCTTTAGCCCTCCATTTCGGAGACACGAAGTTGAAAGACCTTCTACAGATTCTGAAGCAGCAGGGTCAGGCCCTGGAGTTCGACGCCATCAAGATCGGGTTAGCCTCCCCGGAGATGATCCGCTCCTGGTCTTTCGGTGAGGTTAGGAAGCCCGAGACCATCAATTACCGGACCTTCAAGCCCGAACGCGACGGGCTTTTCTGCGCCAAGATCTTCGGTCCCACCAATGATTACGAGTGCCTGTGCGGAAAGTACAAGCGCCTCAAGCATCGGGGCGTGGTGTGCGAGAAGTGCGGCGTGGAGGTTACCCTAGCGAAGGTGCGCCGGGAGCGTATGGGGCATATCGATCTCGCTAGCCCCGTGGCCCATATTTGGTTCCTTAAGTCTCTGCCCTCGCGCATTGGTCTCTTGTTGGATATGACCCTGCGCGATATCGAGCGCATTCTCTACTTCGAGTCTTTTGTGGTCGTGGACCCCGGTCTGGTGCAGACCCTGGAGCGGGGACAGATGCTTACGGATGAGCAGTATCTGGAGGTGCTCGAAGAGAATGGTGACGAATTCGATGCCCGTATGGGGGCAGAGGCGGTCTACGAGCTGCTGCGCACCATCGATTTACCGACGGAGATCCGTCGGATGCGGGAGGATATCGAGGCCACTAGCTCCGAGACCAAGATCAAGAAGTTGACCAAACGCCTCAAGCTGATGGAGTCCCTGCAGGAGTCGGGCAACCGCCCGGAGTGGATGGTCCTCACCGTCCTGCCGGTGCTGCCGCCGGAGCTGCGGCCCCTGGTTCCGCTCGACGGCGGGCGCTTCGCCACCTCCGATCTCAATGATCTGTACCGGCGCGTGATCAACCGCAACAATCGGCTCAAGCGACTACTGGACCTGGTGGCCCCCGATATCATCGTGCGCAATGAGAAGCGCATGTTGCAGGAGGCGGTGGACGCCCTATTGGATAATGGGCGGCGCGGGCGCGCCATTACCGGCACCAATCGCCGTCCGCTCAAATCCCTGGCGGATATGATCAAGGGCAAGCAGGGGCGTTTCCGCCAGAACCTGCTCGGCAAGCGCGTGGACTATTCGGGACGTTCGGTCATCGTTGTCGGTCCCACGCTCAAGCTCCATCAGTGCGGGCTGCCCAAGCGCATGGCCCTGGAGCTGTTCAAGCCCTTTATCTTCAGCAAGCTGCAGCTGCGCGGTCTAGCCACCACCATCAAGGCCGCGAAGAAGATGGTCGAGCGCGGCGCCGCGGAGGTCTGGGATATCCTCGAAGAGGTGATCCGCGAGCACCCGGTCATGCTCAACCGGGCGCCAACCCTGCACCGCCTGGGGATTCAGGCCTTTGAGCCGGTGTTGATCGAGGGCAAGGCTATCCAGCTCCATCCCCTGGTCTGCACCGCCTTCAACGCGGATTTCGACGGCGATCAGATGGCCGTCCACGTACCCTTGTCCCTGGAGGCCCAACTGGAGACCCGGGCCCTGATGATATCCTCCAACAACATCCTCTCGCCGGCCAACGGCGAGCCCATCATCGTGCCTTCTCAGGATGTGGTGCTGGGTCTGTACTATATGACGCGCGATCGGGTCGGCGCGCGCGGGGAGGGCAGCCTGTTCTCCGGTATCGACGAGGCCCGGCGGGCCTACGAGACGGGCCACGCGGACCTGCACAGCCGGGTCAAGGTACGCATTCGCGAGGTCCTCACCGAGGAGGACGGCATCCGGCGCGAGGTCGTTTCCATCAAGGAGACGGTGCTGGGTCGGGCCCTGGTCTTCGAGATCGTGCCGGACGGCTTGCCCTTCGATCTGGTCGATCAGGCCCTGGGCAAGAAGGCCATCTCGTGGCTGATCAACCGTTGCTATCGCGTGCTAGGGCTGAAGCGGACCGTAATCTTTGCCGACCAGCTCATGTATCTGGGTTTTCGCATGGCGACCCGCGCCGGCATCTCCATCGGCCTCGACGATATGGCGGTGCCCGAGGAGAAGGCCGCGATCCTGGCCGATGCCGAGAAGCACGTGAAGGAGATCGAGACCCAGTATGCCTCCGGCTATGTGACCAATGGCGAGCGTTACAACAAGGTAGTGGATATCTGGTCGCACACCAACGATCAGGTGGCCAAGGCCATGATGAGCAAGCTAGGCGGCGAGCTGGCCCGCGTTGATTCGGCGTTCGAGGCACAACGCCTGATCGGCCTCTACCGCCAGGGGGTGCTCAGTGTCGCCGCCGCTGCCGAGCGGCCCGCGATTCAGCGCCTCTTCAACGAGCTACAGTCGCGGGTCAGAGAGAGTGCCAAGCGGCTGGAGGCGGGCGAGCTCGAGGTCACGGCCTTTCACGAACAGGTCCTCGCCGAGGTGGCCGAGTATCAGCCCCGGATCGAGAATCTGGCGGAGATCGACGCCATCCGGGCCGGCAACCTGAAGCAGACGGTCAAGGAGCTGATCGGTGCCCCCCAGGCGCGGATCACCCATGAGTGCAGACAGGACTCCTTCAACTCCATCTACATGATGGCGGACTCCGGGGCCCGTGGCTCTGCGGCGCAGATCCGCCAGCTCGCCGGGATGCGCGGTCTGATGGCCAAGCCCGACGGCTCCATCATCGAGACGCCGATCACCGCCAACTTCCGGGAAGGGCTGAACGTCATCCAGTACTTCATCTCCACCCATGGGGCGCGTAAGGGACTGGCGGATACGGCTCTCAAAACCGCCAACTCCGGCTACCTCACGCGGCGCTTGGTGGACATCGCCCAGGACATGGTGGTGCTGGAGGAGGACTGCGAGACCGAGGAAGGTCTGCTGATGACGCCGATCATTGAGGGCGGCGACGTGGTCGAGGGGCTGCGCGAGCGCATCCTCGGGCGGGTCACCGCGGGGGACCTCTACCGGCCCGGAACGGACGACGTGATCTGCCCCGTGGGGACCCTGCTCGACGAGGCCTGGGTCGATATGCTGGAGGCCGTGGGCATCGATCAGGTACGGGTGCGTTCCCCCATCACCTGCGAGGCCCGCATCGGCGTCTGCGCCCAATGCTATGGTCGTGACCTGGCCCGAGGCCGTCGGGTGAACCTCGGCGAGGCGGCAGGCGTCATCGCCGCCCAATCCATCGGCGAGCCCGGCACCCAGCTGACCATGCGCACCTTCCATATCGGCGGCGCGGCCTCCCGGTCCGTGGCCGCCAACAGCATCGAGATCAAATCCGCCGGTACCGTACACCTGCACAACATCAAAACCGTGCGGCACCACAGCGGCAACCTAGTGGCCGTATCGCGGTCCGGCGAGCTGACGGTGACCGACGAGATGGGCCTGGAGAAGGAACGCTACAAGGTTCCCTACGGCGCGACCCTCGAGGTCGGCGACGGCGACGACGCGCGCGGCGGCCAGGTAGTGGCGAACTGGGACCCCCATACCCACCCGGTCATCACCGAAGTTGCCGGCTACCTGCGGTTCGAGGACTTCATCGAGGGCGTCACCGTGCAGGGCGAGACGGACGAGGTGACGGGACTCACCTCCCTGGTGGTCATAGACCCCAAACAACGCCCGGCCCAAGGCAAAGACCTGCGCCCCCTGATCAAGCTGATCGACGGGGACGAGCAGGAGCTCAACATCGCCGGCACCGAAATGCCCGCGCGCTACTTCCTGCCCGCGGGCGCCATCGTCGGTGTCACCGACAACGCCGAGGTCGGCGTGGGCGACGTGCTGGCGCGGATTCCCCAGGAGTCGAGCAAAACCCGCGACATCACCGGCGGCCTGCCGCGCGTGGCGGACCTGTTCGAGGCCCGCAAACCCAAGGAACAGGCCCTGCTCGCCGAGGCCTCGGGAACCATCGGCTTCGGCAAGGACACCAAGGGTAAACAGCGGCTCATCATCACCACGGACGAGGGCGAGGCGGTCGAAGAGCTGATCCCCAAATGGCGCCACGTCAACGTCTTCGAGGGCGAGCGCGTGGAAAAGGGTGAGGTCATCGCCGACGGTGAGCTCAACCCGCACGACGTCCTGCGCCTCAAGGGCGTGACGGCCCTGGCCGAATACCTGGTCAAGGAGATTCAGGACGTCTACCGGCTGCAAGGGGTCAAGATCAACGACAAACACATCGAGGTCATCGTGCGCCAGATGCTGCGCAAGGTGGAAATCACCGACCCCGGCGATACCCGGCTGCTGCGTGGGGAGCATACCGAACACTCGGTGGTCATAGCCGAAAACGCGCGCATGGAGGCCGAAGACAAACACCCGGCCCATTACCAGCCGCTACTGCTCGGCATCACCAAGGCCTCCCTGGCCACCGAGTCCTTCATCTCGGCGGCCTCGTTCCAGGAAACCACGCGCGTCCTCACCGAGGCGGCCGTGCGCGGCTCCACCGACTACCTCGCGGGCCTCAAGGAAAACGTCATCGTCGGCCGCCTGATTCCCGCCGGCACCGGGCTCGCCTACCACAACGAGCGTCGCCATCGGCGCCAGGTGGAACGCGAGCTCCAGACTGAGGCCCAAGGCAAGGTGGAAATGGACGCCCAGGACATCGAGCAGGCCATTAAACAGGAGCTAAGCACCTCCCAGACAGAACAGCCGGCTCAATGACTGGCGGACGGTGATCAGTGAGGTAAAACGAGCTGCGAACTGTCGGTAGAATGGCCCGAATCGCAAATGGACGCAAATGCAGCAACAAACCGGAAGATGCCGGGACTATCGGGGAGAATAGAATGCAACCGTTTGATTTTCTGACAAAGCTCACCCCGAGTGGACCAGAGAAAATTCCCCCTCGGGATCAAAGTCGGCGCAATGATGAAATCGTCCGTTCGGTGATCCGGCGCAACGCGGAGGGAAACGTTCTGCTGAGCAGAGGAAAAACTCTGACGGCGACGGATAAGGAATGCGACTTTGCCGGAACTTAGAGTGAGTTGAAAGTGCCACCATCCGCAGGATATTCTCTGTCTCTGGGAGCTCTATAATGAGGCGGAGAGCTTCATTGCCAAGGTCTCGACGCTTTGGGATGAGCTCGATACCCCGGCAATCAACCAACTCAGATATGCCGGACGACATCTCCTCGACTCACTGACCGGAAAAACATCGATCGCCCCAGAGGAGGAATACAAGCGAGCCGTCGCGCACGTCAAGCGCGCGACTTTCAATGCCCTGGACTCCGGCATTATCTACTGCCTGAAGAAAATCGAACTCTTCAAAGACGGTTACCGAAAAATCGAAATTACGATGCTTGGCTACATAGACATCATCGCTTCCGCCCGAAAGGCCAAACGCTTGTTGGATGAAGCACGTCATGACTCCGAAAATCGACAGGAATACTATCAGGAAGCAAGAGAGTATTTCGGGTTGTTGAAAGAATCATGCGAGATATTGTAGGATGCCCGCCCGGAACAAAACAAAAGACTAAAAACCCACAATCGACAGCTCTACATAACTTCCATACTACTATACTATTTGCCACTGCAATATCAGCCATTTCATCGGTATTAACGTTCTTCTGAATCCATTTGTTAAGAGGCTGTCTAAAAACTCAAGCCATGTTGCGCGGTCCAGGTGAGCCGTGGTCCTACCAGGTTGGCTACGGCCAAAAGCCCCTCGCCCCTGGCGGGAGAAGGGTTGGGGAGAGGGGGAATCAAGGGCTTCACTTCGGGACGGTTAAGAACTCCATACCAAGCCAAATCAACGGGTTGGTTTTTAGATAGCCTCTAAAGATGCGGGTCGGTCAAAGAATCCTTATGGTGGGGAAATAGACGATGGCGGGTCACAGCAAATGGGCTAACATCAAACACCGCAAGGCGGCCCAGGATAAAAAACGCGGCAAGCTTTGGACCAAGCTGATCCGCGAGGTCACGGTCGCGGCCCGTGAAGGCGGGGGAGACCCGGACGCAAATCCGAGACTGCGCCTGGCCATGGGCAAGGCCCTCGGCGCTAACATGCCCAAGGACACCCTGGACCGCGCCGTCAAACGCGGTGCCGGTGGGGCCGAGGGCGAGAGCTACGACGAAATCCGCTACGAGGGCTATGGTCCGGGCGGCACCGCAGTCATGGTCGATTGCATGACCGATAACCGCAACCGCACCGCCGCGGAGATTCGTCATGGCTTCACCAAGCACGGCGGCAACCTGGGTACGGATGGTTCAGTCTCCTATCTCTTCACCAAGCAAGGTATCATCAGCTTCCCGCCCGGTACCGACGAGGATGCCGTCATGGAGGCGGCGCTGGAGTTCAGGGCGGAGGATGTCGTGGTCAATGATGATAACTCCCTGGATGTGATCACGACCCCGGAGGATTTTGCAGCCGTCGAGCAAGCCCTGACCGGGGCCGGTTTCGACACCCAAGTCGCCGAGATCACCTTCAACGCCTCCACGCAGATCGGGCTAGACCGGGAAACCGCCGAAAAACTGCTCAAGATGGTGGATACCCTGGAGGATTTAGACGACGTGCAGGAGGTCTACCACAATGCAGACATCTCCGACGACATCATGGCAGCTTTGGATGTCGGATCGGTTGCAACAGGTTCTCGATGAGCTAGACCCCGTGGCCAAGCCCAGTGAGCCCCAGTCACCCGGCGAGGCGAGCGCGCCCACGGACCTGACCTTTGAGTACCCGTTGAATGAAAGAATCCGTACCTTTCTGCGCCTCGAACATCTGCTCGGAAAGGTCACGCATTTCATTCCGCAGGAAGACCCCTGGATGTCACGGGCGGCCATCGAAGGCATCCTGGAAATCCTCACCGTCACTACGCGGACGGACACCAAGACCGAAATACTCAAGGGGTTGGCCCGGAACATCAGCCTCATCAAGCACGTGCAAGAGGGGCCCGAGGTAGACTCCAAGGCCCTGCAAAAGCTACGGGATGATCTGGAACAGGTCGCGTCCGACCTGCACCGGCTGGGCGGACAGATCGGCCAGGCCCTGCATCGGGACGTCTTCCTCAAGGAAATCATCCGGCGCAGCAACCCGCCCGGCGGAACCTGCGGCTTCGATCTACCCCGATACCACCACTGGCTGAGACAGTCGCCGGATCTGCGTCAGCTCCAGCTCCACACCTGGATGCAGGAGCTCCAGCCCTTGAGCCGGGCCGTCACCCTGGTCCTCTCCCTGGCGCGCACCAGCGGCTCACCCAATGCCGCCACCGCCGTCGGCGGCCTGTTCCAGGAGACCCTGAACACCCAGCTCCCGGTCCAGTTAGTGCGCGTCACGCTGCCGGATGCCGACGACCACCTGTTCCCCAAAATCAGCGGCTACAAGAATCACTTCTACATCCGCTTCATGAGCACACAGGAAACCGGGCAACCCCCCACCCCCTGGCCGCAGGACACGACCTTCTCCCTCGCCTACTGTGCCTTCTGAGAGGCTGTCTAAAAGCTCAAGCTATGCCGCAGGGTCCAGGTTAGCCGTTGGTCCTACAAGGCTAGTTACGGCCTAAAACCCCTCGCCCCTGGCGGGAGAGGGGTTGGGGAGAGGGGGAATCAAGGGCTTCACTTCGAGACGGTTAAGGACTCCAGGCCAAGCAAGATCAATGCGTTAGTTTTTAGACAGTCTCTGAACTTGCACGGACTCCCCACCATGACCCTCGCCGATAGGACCCTCAAGACCGTTGCCTGCCCCAACTGCGGCAAGCTCGTCCCCTGGGTTCCGGAATCCACATGGCGGCCCTTCTGCAGCGAGCGCTGCCGCCTGATCGATCTGGGTGAATGGTTTGACGAAGGTCACCGCATCCCTGAGTCGACCGAGGATGGTTACACCCCGCCCACACCCAAAGACGACAATAGGTCCTATTGAAAGACTATCCAAAAAGACCGTCTCTTACAGGGGATAGCACGCCGTTTCATCCGATTCTACATGTTTGTAGGGAACGCCCTCCGTGGTGTTCTGGGTAGTGGTAGATTTAGTAGTGATCGGGGGGAATCGCGTAATCATCCAAACCTCACCGTCATTCCGGCAGGGGTATTGGTTAATATATAAGTTAATCCTTAGCCCACAGATGGTAATAATTCGGTATTGTATCGGTGCAGAAAGAGCTTCAAACAAACCATCATGCCAATGGATACATTTGGAAAAAGATAATGTCTTACGTACGAAGCGGGCTAAGTGCTGATGTAAGGTATTATTCCAACGCTCAATATGGGCCGCCTCACCCGTTTCTTTACCTATGGGACGATGTTGTTCCGGGGGATGTAACAGATGGATACACCTTCCAATAATCGGTGAAAACCAGGACCTTTTTATACGCCGGTGGGATACGATCCCAGAGTATTTGACACGTTTTCTCACTGCGATCACCGCAGGCGTAAGCCACCACTTCTCAGGTCTCTCGGCTCAATGCAATCCAGAGCTAAACTTTGATGTGCTACGGAAGATAAAGGACCAGATTTCATCCGCTTCCAGCACGGGTGCTTTCTGGGGATCAACGGGTTTCAGGGTAGTTTCAAGGGGGGAGGGCTGTTTCGCCTTTTTTTAACCAGGCACTCAAGGTTTGGCGACAAACCCCAAAGGTACGTTCGATTCCGCGCATACTGGAGCGTTCTTGATAAGCTTTGAGAATGATCTCTTTATTCTTCTTCGGTATAATCTACTCGAGGTTCCAGGACACCATAAGGCCCACAAGTTTTACAGTGATATTGTGGACTTCCAC
>Ga0209365_1000051_pt1 | contig 21872 bp, 3 predicted proteins | sample WorMetimpBELIZE2_FD_187389 | JGI IMG/M metagenome (GOLD analysis project Ga0209365, IMG submission 187389) | Marine gutless worms symbiont microbial communities from Max Planck institute for Marine Microbiology, Germany - Olavius imperfectus... | ecosystem: Host-associated > Annelida > Digestive...
TACTTTTAAATATCGGGACCCCCTCATATCTCAGGAACGGCTTAAGGTAGAGACTTGAAATTTTGTACACCTATGTAGGGCTAAAGGACATAAATAAAAATATGTAAAATATGTCACTAGGGGGCGTCGGTGGGATCACGTGACCTACTTTTAAATTCTGGGACCACCTTCATATCTCAGGAACGGCTGAAGTGAATGACTTCAAATTTTACGTGTATGTGTAAGGCTATGGGCTTTAAATACAAATATGTAAATTAAGTCACTAGGGGGCGTGGGCGGGGTCACGTGACCTACTTTTAAATTTTTTGATCCTTCATATCTCAGAAACGGCTTAAAATAGAGACTTCAAATTTTGTACACATTACGTAGGGCTAAAGGCCATAAATAAAATTTTTATTTGTCACTAGGGGGCGTGGGTGGAATCACGTGACCTACTTTTAAACTATGGGACCCGCTCATATCTCAGGAACGGTCGAGGCGAATAACTTCAAATTTTGCAAGTATATGTAGGGCTATGGGACCTAAATAAAAATATCAAAATTGGGTCACTATGGGCGGGATCGCGTGACCTAGTTTTAAATTCTGGAATTCCCCTCATATCTCAGGAAGCACTGAGGCCCACAACTTCACATTTTATGTGCATATGTAAAGCTGGAGGCACTTAAGCAGTTATGGAATTTAGGTCACATGGACGAGTGGGCGGTGTCATGTGACCGACTTTTAAATTTTGGGACCTTCTCATATCTTAGGAACGGCTAAAGCTGGAGACTTTAGATTTTGTAACATATGTAGGGCTAAAGGCCATAAGTACAATATGTAAAATATGTCACTAGGGGGCGTGGGCGGGATAATGTGACTTACTTTTAAATTCTGTGACCCCGTCATATCTCTAGTGACTTCAAATTTTGCACACATGTGGGGCTCCAGGCCATATATAAAAATATGCAAATTAGGTGACTAGGGAGCGTAGGCGGGTCACGTCACCAACTTTTATGTTTTGGGACCGTCGTTACATCTCAGGAACTGTTGAAGTTACTGACTCGAAGTTTGTACATATATGGCAGGCAAAGTGTTAAGCTTTGGCTATAATTTAGTGAAAATTGCATAATCCTAACCTCATCCGTTTTGTCACAATACACTCGCGTCACAGACAGACGACAGACAACATCTAATGACACTAGTGAACTTGCAATGCAACGTTCGGCTAAAAAGAGTATATATAAGCCTATGCTACAAGTGCTATAGATTTTTAGAGAATTTAATTAAAGACATACACAGTTTGATTATATTTATCGCTCGACAAAAGCACGACATTGCCGACTTTACCTATATAGCATCACCTGAGAAGAAAACTGCAAGCGATTAGATCGCTTTGTAATGTAATCGATTTAATTTAATACTCTGTAATAAAACAGCAAATATCAAATGTAAAAAACGGGAGTTTTATAACATAGTGTAAGGGCGATAGTTAGGATCACACATAAAAAACAGCACAAATCAAAATTGCGATACGTCATACAGCGCATTATAGCTGCCCTTACAAGCTTAGGTCACGTCACCCCACTTTAATTTTTAGCCCCCTCGTTATCTCTACTGTATTGAATGCCACGATGAAAGCCACATTTACAGTGCATAAGGCGTGTGTTCTAATTGGACCTTGCTGTCCTGCTCTCTGCTGTATGTACACGTGTCTGTGCTGTTGAATTTCATTGAGGAAATAAAATGATGATGATTTGCCTTACATGCATGTTGCCAGATGATCTGTGACATCATTCACAGTCGCCAGTCCCCATATATATTCATTCGGTTTGCATGCAATTTAATTTGCACTGACTGAATGCACGATCATTGCCTTTAGACTACATGTACTATCCTATGTTTAGCGAAGTGGTATGATATGAGTGCTATAGCACATGTTGAAAATTTCTTGTACTTGCGCAACACAGACACACCTGTAGGCCTAGTCCAGTTTTTCGGACACAGTGTGTGCTGTTTCTCTCCCTAAATTGTGAATTATGTCATTGTCTAGTAGTTCATTACGGTGACACGCTAAATAATGCTAACAATATATTATGATGATGGTCAGATATAAGGCTCGAGTTAGGTTTTGTGTTACAGATGTACAACTTCAGCATTCTCTATTCTGTAATGTAATTAGCGTCTCAGCATAGGCCTACCGGTGGATGATGGTTGACAGTAGAGATAACGAGGGGGCTAAAAATTAAAGTGGGGTGACGTGACCTAAGCTTGTAAGGGCAGCTATAATGCGCTGTATGACGTATCGCAATTTTGATTTGTGCTGTTTTTTATGTGTGATCCTAACTATCGCCCTTACACTATGTTATAAAACTCCCGTTTTTTACATTTGATATTTGCTGTTTTATTACAGAGTATTAAATTAAATAATACACGGTGTAATCAACACTTCTGTAGTCTAGCCTAATCCTACACCCGCCGTTTGAATCACATGTGCAATTGCAATTTAATAGGCCCACACAAACACAATTTGAAAACAGCGGCCATGTACTTTCATTCTGCTTTAATCTGCTATCGAAATACTGTGCACCGTGTAATTATTGACAACTTAATAGGTTTTATAGGTGATAACGATTAAAGTTTAGCAGACTAGAGTCAGCACTCAGTGGATGGATTGTTGTAGTTCACCTACCGGTAAATAGTTTTTGCCCATCACTTTTTCAGAAATGAGGCTGAGGTCGTTACCATGGTAACTGCTCATAAAATTGCGAGTAATTAATTTCGAAGGTTATCAATTACTCAATCAAATCATTTCATACATTTGGTTAGCGCCATATATCAGGTAACAGTGAATCGGAGGCGCCGATCGATGGCTGCCAGTGGAGTAGCATGTAGGTGTGTAGGCGGAGTTGAAGAGATGAGTTTTGAGTGCAGTTTTGAAGGTGTCCAAGGTGCGTGAATCGTCGATGGAAGCAGGTATATTGTTCTTGTATATGAATATTGTAATTTAGTAATTACACTAGAGTTTCATGGATATGGCTTCTGCTTTGCTTATCACGTAACTATGTTAATAGAAAATTAGGCGTAGTTTAACTTTATGCCTAGTACTGTTTCAGGTCGTGTCATGTGCGTAGCCATTGGCCTTTTTGACTTACACGTTTGCCGCCGAAACAGACTGGATTGCCTCGAGACTGGTAGTTATCTTTTTACCTGCGTTTGGATGAGAATAAAGTGATATGTGCTGCTAGTTGCTAGCTCTATAACTCGTTCTCATAACGGTGAAGGGCCGTCTTGACACTGCGGGGTATGCGCGGGCGGTAATTACGCCACTAGTGTCAATGAGTATACTACTGATGTCACGAATAGTGATGTCAAATGTCATGGTATACGGTGCACGTTTCATTAATTAGAGTTCTGGTTTAGGGTCAGGGTCAGGGGGGCTTAAATGTAGAGGTTTGCAAAGCATGGGAGGAGCCTAGCTACAGTATATGAATAAACGAACAAGATATGTATATATATTTTGTTAGCAACACAATAACCTGAATAATAACACCATGTATACATGTCAGGTTTTACACACATACTATGGGCAGCAAACACCCATTACTTGTATTTGTGTTACACAATGCATCATTTGCCATTGGCATTGGTATTTAGTATAACTTAGTGCTACGTGGAAATGTCAAATTGTGTACACACATTTTTGTAGTTTTGTAGAGACATGTCTTTCTGTGTCACAGTGTGTCTCAGCAGCTGTATATAACAACATAGACTAATGCTTTTTCTACCAAAAATACAATATTAGAGTTGTGTCTGTGACATATAGACAAGTAGCTCAGCTATGACAGAGAGACCGCGCGAAGCTTGATAGGTTTTCGATTAACGTCTAGCGTTATTCACAAAATCATGCACAAATTGCATTTTTGGGCCACCCTATAGGGGCATCACGAACAATACAAGTAAATTATTTTAAAGTTTGTACGCAAACAAACTTCGTAGCAGAGTTTGATCGAGAGACTGTCAGTTTTACGCGTATAATGTTCAATTACCGTTTCTGAGCCACCCTTCGGAGACTTAGGGGTAACGTATGCGATTGATTTTCAGCTCGTTGCAAAGCTTGTAGTTGACTATATATAGGTTGTAATTGAACATTTTTCGCTCGCTCTCACGGCTGAGGCACTAATCCGTCAAAATCAGCGTTTGCTGAAGGGGTGGGTCACTTTCGGTTAAATATTAGGTTTAAGGGTTACATTCACCGCCAACATCTATACACTGCTAGATAAAATAGTTTTAACACAAAGAAACTTTGTAGCAGAGTTTATTCAATTGAATTTGAATTCTATTCACAATAACGACAAATTCGTTTGTTGAGTCGTTGTTTGGGAGAGTTAGCGATTACATACACACTCCATATATAGGCTAGCTTGTTGTAAAGCGCGTGCTCAACTTCCTATTTGCGATAATTGAACATTTTTTGCTAGCTGTTACGGTTCAGACGTTATAAGCAGATATTGCTCGAAGTTGGCGTTTTTCAAAGGGGTTGGATCATTTTAAACGTAAATTTTACGTGGAAGGGGACATCGAATACCAACTGCTCTTGGTGTCAGAAAACTACAGTGACTGCCCTTTCATGTGCTATTAAAATATTGCAGTATGTTCTTTCGTTTCGTTACAAAGCACGCGTGTGGCAGATGGACAGATGGACGTACAGATAGAATTACGATCATTAATACCGCGCTAGCATAGCTGCTTCGCACGGTAAAAAGCAGTCCGTTATGCAAATTACAACAATTCATCAGTGAATATAAACACTTGGTCATTGAAATTTGCTATCTGGATCGTAATCTTGCCACAATCGAGTAAGCTGTAGTGTCACAAACATACATTTGGGTACATTATGTCTCACGTCAACATTTTTAAACAGTATTATAAACAGTAGCACCTAGTAAAGAAAAAACAGTATCTAGTCATTTGTGGCTGATATTCTCTGTGCGCAATATTCATATTGCGTGTGACTGACGTAGAACTGGGTGTGCCAATGTGGTTTGTTGCCGATATCGATGTAATTATTGTCATACATTTTGATCAGCTTTCACTGTATACTAAATCACATCCATTTCCTTGACTAACTGTCACTGCATAACAGCAATTCTGTACACATAGTTAAAACACATTTATATAGCACCTTACACACACAGTCACTAATTATCAAAAGGGTATTTCATTGGCTGACATCATCAACAGTTAACATAGTATACAATACATTACTATACCTACATTCCATTTCACTGTTGCCAACAGCTGCTAAGGTTTCGGAATAATTTATCAGAAAATTGATATTGAATCCAACTTGATCATCAACATTTTAGCTGCCTTGCAGGTCGATCCGCTTTGCACGCATTAGTTTCAGCACTGCACTCATGGACTGTCTCTCTTGATGCGGGTCAGTCAGTATGAACTGTTTTGTGCACTTTTGCAACGTATTCGGTTTGGTGGATCATAACATTCTCTTGGAAAGGTTACAGCAGACGTCTGTTCTTAAATTATTATACAAATGGTTTGAATTATTTTTTTATACCAAAGGCGCCAAAGTCAATGCGTTACAGGCTTTTCATGCTCACAATGGCTTTTCTGGAATGGAGGCATGCCACAACGGTCACTCCTTGGTTCTATCTCATTCATTGTGCACATAGACGATTTGAGTTTGTTACAAAACGTACTTAAGTATGTTGATGTCACCACATTATCAGAAATTATCAGTTCAAACTATTCTGTGTCAGATATGCAAACCCTTTTAAATAGGTTGCTGACTTGGGCCGGCGAAAATAACGTGCAAATTAACTCCACAAAAGCCAAGGCAATGCCTCCAAGACTATACTAATGACAATCGCATGACATTACACTGTGGGTTTGTCTGTGTGATAGGTAAGCCAATTGAGCACTATAGCTCGGAAATGTATTAAAGATACAATTCGTATGTACTGGGCTATATTGCACTAATCTTCATTATCATAATTTATCATAATTTGGTGATTATGACATGCAACCAGTGCACTGCAGTTTATAACACAACCACTGCTCTTACTATGACTGCACACAGGAGCGGTGGTGGAAAAATCTAACTATCACACATTGTTATTATCTGACAGTGATGCTGACCACTGCTGTTATATATACTGAGATTACTGGCTGGTGATAGACATGACTGGCAATGGACGACAGATTCTTCACGCTGTTAAGTCTGTTACGGCTGAGGCACTAATATGTCTAAGTCGGATGTACTTGTGAACAGCCAGCGTAACGCTGACACTGTAACACAAGCACAAGCTGATGCACACATGGAGAGTCTTTCAGATTCTTCACGCTGTTAAGTCTATTACGGCTGAGGCACTAATACGTTCAAATCGGATGTACTTGTGAACAGCCAACGTAACGCTGACACTGTACCACAAGCACAAGCTGATGCACACGTGGAGAGTCTTTCAAATTTGTCACGCTGCTAACTCTGTTCCAACTGATGACTACATCTTATACTTCTTATACTTCATTTCTCAGCTCACATAGTTGCGTTGCAGTGGTCACATTGACGGTACTGTAGTTACATGACGTAGACTTCATCGAAGTTAATTATCAGTTTGTTACGTGTCAAGTCCCGCTGCCCCTGCAGCATGAGACTGACAACAGAAGGTATATACTTTGTTGCTGGAATTGACACAATAAATGGTACTTCGTCGGTACACGAGAGGGAGCAGCTTGCACTACTCTCTTCCCACCAATTTCAAGGCCATTGACTGTTAGCCAGCGACAGGTATGATTACACAACATAATCCTACACTCTTTCTTCATGTCACAGCTCATGTAGTTGCATTGCAGTGGTCACATTGACGTTACCGTATTTACATGATGTACAATTCATCGGCTTCATACATCAGCTTGTCAGTTGTCAAGTCCCGCTGCCACTGCAGCATGAGACTGACAACACAGATGCTACACTTCCTTCGTTTCACAGCTCACATAGTTGCTTTGAGTACCAGTTTAGTAGTCGTAAGCAGCAGATTACACGATGAATTAGCTGACTGTGTTCATGTGAAGAATACAGTGTGTGTGTGTGCATGTAGCTGGATGTACTTGTGAACAGCCAACGTAACGCTGTCACTGTGACACAAGCACAAGCTGATGCACACATGGAGAGTCTTTCAGATTCTTCACGCTGTTAAGTCTCTTTCGGCTGAGGCACTAATACGTTCAAATCGGATGTACTTGAGAACATCTCTGCACATTGCAATGGTCATAAGAAAATGAAAGGGCATGATAAACATGACTAGCAATGGACGACAGGTCTCACAACAGACTGAGAAATGAAATATAGCACTGATAACGACTACTGTTGTCCTTACTACTCAGAACGGATGACTTACAGCTAGCAACAGGCTGAGTAGCCGACTATGGCACAGTGTGATTACTGATGATGACAACTGCTTGTCTTACTGAGGAGAGTCCGCACTGTCTTGTGTGGTGGTATCGGCAGCACAGCACACTGACTAAGCATACTGACTACTGAGAGGAGGTATACTGACTGACTGAGTTCGGACTGTAGCACATTCATAATGTGTGCCGGTGCTATTGATGAGGTATAAAGTTGGATGATTACAAAATGGCTGACACGGTGTGCTGTCTATAAAATGTGGTGGAAAATGTTGTAGGTTCAGCTGATTTGCATAGGACGAGAAGCACACGATAGAACAGTCAAACAGGTGTGCCGACATGGCGATCTCGATGTGGGTACCCCACCTGCCATCATCCTGCATGGATACAATGTGACTGTAGCCTGTTGCATCACCGGTCAAAAACATCCTCTTCAGCTTGTCTGCTAGCGCTGGTGTTGACATATGATTGGTGATATACATGCGCAGGAGAGAATGTTGGCTCTGGCTTCCTGTCACTGCTTGCGATAAGGCACGGAACAGACAGTTCCCATCACCGGATATATTGTGCACATGAACATTTGTCCTTGTGTGTGTGTGGTTGTAGATGTATTCGTGAAGCTGCTGAGCCACTGCTGCTTGTGATGGAGACATTGCTGATGGTGTTACAGTTCCACACAACTGCAGGTTCAGTCGATGGCAAGTATCTGACTGAAATGTCTCATCCACTGAATAGATCGCATGATAACTGAATGTAGTGTCAGCATTTCGTATGTTGTTGTGGTTGTTGTCTGTTGTCTCTACTGATGTCTCTCTCTCATGGTGGTTCATTTTTCTGCGCTTTTCTGTTTTTGGTGCTGACTTGTCGCTGTTGACTTCAGTAGTAGCTGTTTGGCTGCTGATCACAGTCTTTCGTTTGACTGGTTTCTTTGTTGGAATTGTGAAGCTTGGCAGGTGAGGAATGTGAAGATTACGCAGACGATTGTATTCTTCGAGAGCACTCCTGTTAGCCACAATTTTTTCTCTGGCAACATCAACTAGATGTAGCCCAGCCAGTGAGGTCACACGTGATAGTGCAACATATGCCATGCCACTGCCAAAACAACTTTGTCCGACATCCACTATCGCAGTTTTTAGGCTTAGACCCTGACTTTTGTGGATTGTAATTGCAAACGCCAGAGTCAGAGGAAACTGCTTTCGTGTGTAAAAAATTGACTTGAGAACTTCAAAAGTACAAGATTGCCTTTCGATTCGAACTGACTGTTCAGTGTTGCAGAATTGCACATTTACAGCAGTTGTTTCCAATCTGTCATCAACTTGTTTTGTGTTGAAGCCCTTTACGACACCCACCGATCCGTTAACTAACCCGGATTCGACGCTAATGTTGCGCTTGAGCAAAATCTTTGCTCCGATGCATAATCTTAGGCACTTGTCCAAGCCAGCAGTTCTTGTAACGTCTTTGTCGACTTTTTCGTAGGCTGCTTCAATCTTTCCAAGTAGTTTTTTGTCGACAACTGTGTCCAATGTGTCGATGGCTGGTAACTCAACAACATGCGACTCCAGTTGATGTAGTATTGCCTCATTTACCTGCCGGCACTGCTCAGTTCGTGGCATCAGAATCACCGGATCAAGTTCTTGGCCAGAGAGTGTGAAGTATCTCTCCAAAACTTCTGTCATAGACGCCGGTTTCCCACTGGATATGCGACGTGTTTCCAGAACAGCATATTCGTCGTCACTTATCTGGCCTTGACGAACGTTAGACAAGAGATTTGCATACACTGCATCGTTGTTCTGTCGCATGTTGATGTTGAGTTCATCATACTCAAATTTTTCCCAGAGGGACAGTGAGGATATCGCTCCTAGGCGTTGTTTTGCCTCTCGAGCAGTAACTGGCTGGAACGGCTGATTACCTTTGACTGGCGGAAGTTGCAATAAATCGCCGAAACACACAAGACTGACTCCCCCAAAGGGTTCATCAGTGTCCATTATCTCACTCAGTCGAAGGTGTATGTAGAGCAGAGTCAGCGATGAAATCATGCTAATTTCATCGATTATGATAAGGCGGACATCTTTGAGTGCTGCTCGAATGAAAGTGAGCTGTTCCTGCTGTATGCGATGATAATCTGCTGGCTTGCCATGCTCGACTGGTAGACTGAGGAGACGGTGGATTGTTGTGCCATGGATATTAAATGCTGCCAGTCCTGTCGGAGCAGTGACTACTACTGGCAGTACAATGTGTCTGAAGATGTCAGCAATCTTATGCTGAATGACACTAATCACTCTGCTTTTTCCTGTCCCTCCCTGTCCACTGACGATTAACCTGCAGGGACGTTCATTTTGGCAGACTGCTTTGACTACCTTATCGACTACTCGTTTTTGGTCAGTGTTCAGGCTGTCGTACGTGTCAGTCAGTTGGTCTGCCGAAGCATTGTCACGACCTGTGACATTTCTGTGTGCGTCTATGACGTCTTGCATGGCTGCTTCGACGGTGTTAACAACACAGCCTTCGAATGCGTTTTGTTCGTCTTCGACGTCTTCTGTCTCCTGACGTTTTTGCCTGATCGCTTCGTCCACTGCAGCATCGGATTGTCTCTGATTCACGAGTTGTTTGTCGTATGCTGCCATTTCTGGATATTTGTCCTTTTCTTCCATGAACACTTCTTTGCAGCTTTTTCCCAGTGTCAGGAAGTCAGATTCAGTTCTCCAAGGTTTGAACATCTTCAGCAGCTGGAAGTAGTACTGATTTTCATTTTCTGGTGATGTGTTGGGATTAATCAGTTTATGTGTCACGATGTATGGTTTCAACGTTCTTTTCCGTAGATAATAGCCAAGTGTTTTCAACTGCAGTTGGTCCTTTGAACCTGTTGGAACCTTGTCATAGAGACTCAGAAAATTGTGCAGTGACATGTCCTCGAGTTCGTCTGGTCGGTCTGGATAAACGTCCAGAACTGCGTGTGGATAGAATATTTTGTCTGAGTTTGGATCTTTTTCCAGCAGCAGTTCGATTTCCTTTGCAGGCTTGAGAACTCTTTTAACCTGATCCAGTGGACTTAAATCGGCAAATTTCATTTGGCGTGACTTGCTGAATAGCTTATGACCCAGCAGTCTGTCTGCTGCTTCGTTGGCGCCAACTTGTCTGCTTTTGACCGCTTTCATTGCGAACGACATTGCATTGCTACCCAGTGATTTTGATGCGGAGTAGATGTCTTCCCACATCTTGTCCTGCTCGCAGCGTTCGCTCTTCGTTATGTATGATGTCACATAGTATGGCAATCGACTGCCTGTGTGACCGATGTATTGAACATCGATGTTCGACTGGCTGGCTAGCAACAAGGCAGGGTTATAGTCATTGATCCTGCTCTCCTCCTCTGTTCTCTGGATGTGGTACAATCTCTTGCGTGGTTGTTTGCTTTGATTAACTGCCAGGCAGTCGATGACGTTATTGATTTCTGTTCTTTCTCGGACTGGCCTGGGGAAACCAAAGCGGCACTTGCGGTAGAATTGTCCATTTTTCTTGTAGCTTTTGAGGCAGTACCGATTGCATTTGTGCGTTTGAAAGCGTGTGACCATGTCGTGCAGTGTTGGTGATGTTTTCTTGTCTGGCTTAGCACACGTTATGACTTTGTCAATGTATGCCTTCACATCCTCCACTGAATCTCGGCCTAGGATCGGAGCATCCTTCACCCACAACAGGCAGTGACAGTGTGGAGCTCCACGGGATTGGTATTCAATCCTCCAGAAATGGTCGGACACTTCTCCAAACACGGGTGCTGTTGTGGACTTGATGAGCTTGGTGAATATAGCTTGCCATTTCTGGTGAAAATGGATATTCACAGACACAGGATCCATCGCACACAATTCTGCTGCGGTCATGTTGTCGACGTCATGTCCCTTGCCGGCATTGATTGTGCGGATATATTCCAGCAGAGGTTCAGAGTACCACTCTGCAATGGAGACAGTCAGAAACAGTGTCGGAGGTCCGAGGTGACGAACCATCCACTTGATGTCCAAGGCCAGCTTCGAAAAGTATTCCGTTGTGCCACGCATATTGGCCATCATCGAGAACAACTTGCCGCTCAGCTCTCCATCCCGGGATTTCAGTTTGTCCAACAGTGACTTTGCCGTCAGTGCTCTACCGCCACTGACTGTTCTGAGCATATGACCAATGCTGTGGCACATATTGGAAACTTCCTGTACTTGGAAGCTGTGAAATATGTAATTGATGTTGAGCCGAAACTTGGGGTTTTTGTTTAGGAGGCGGCTTCTCAGAAAGTCTGTGGTTGAAATTTTTGTGGCACGAGAAACATCACGCATGCCGTTTTCACCGGTTGGGAAGAGCTCTGGGTATGCCTTAACGTCGAGGTCTGTTCCGAATATATTTTCGGCAGTATCCTGCACTTTGCTGAATTGGTAGTCCATCATTGTGTCCGCAGGAAAGTTGCCGCTTAGAGGCTGTACCGAAAAGTTCTCATATAAGTGAGACTTCGAAGCTTCGGTCAACTTTTGAATCAGTGCCTTGCTTTCTTTTTCCGTGTGATCTTGCTGGTCCGCAGACATATGTCTTGTGACGATGGCCTCAAGATCATCCACTGTGTAGGCAGGCACGTCAGCATAGTATTTGTTGTTGTCATGCAGCCACATTAGGGCAGCGTGCACCTTGCGTAGATCTACCAGTGCCGTCCAAATCTTGCGGTTCTTTGTTGGCTGGCCACCAACTAAAATGACGAAACTGTCAAAATTTAGGACATTGTCTGGAACGAAAGAGGCATTCGCCGCAACATCAACCGGCAGATATGCAATACGCCCTTTCATTGCAGCAGTAAGTTCGTTCTGTGGACGGCAGACATTTGTGATTTGCCCCAGCCGTACAATTGTAACACTTGTCAGACAGTGCTTGATCAGTGCTGTCTCATATATGTTTAGTTCCTGGATGCATGCTGGTGTTTCTTCAACTACAAGTTTGTTGAACACGCTACGTGGAACTTCCTTGTTGGCTTTCAGCCTGTCTGCACAGTATCGACATATCAGTATTGAGTTACAGAATTCTTCAACGTCTTCTACTTGTGTCTTCCTCTGATATAACAACTCTATCATATTCGTCATTTTTTCGCTTGTGAAACCCTTCTGACCTTCGTATGACGTTAGGCTCTGGACATCACCTCGCAACTGCTCACACACGTCACATGCGGTTGTGTTGTATGTGTCTCTCATCTTCGTGACTGCGTTGAGTGGTACACCGAACTGCTCAATTACAGCATCTTCGTCCACTGTGCATTCTCTTTCTGCCGGCAATTCACTGCAGTCTCCAGAGGCCAGGTTCTTGTGGAGAAACTCAACCAAGTCACGAACAGAGCTCACTAGTGCAGACCACCTGCCACTTGTTCTTGCCCTCTCGACAGCACGGATAAGCCTACAAGTTCGGCTCTGCTCGTACAGTCTCGCAGCTAGTGTCCTCAGGAACGGATAATGGCATGCCAATTGACGTACTGGTCTTAGTAGGCTCTCACAGTTGTCATGCAGTGTGCAGTGTTGTGGGTGGCCTAATTGATCTGTCTTTGCTGCATTATTACATTTGTCCAGATCATCATAGAATTTGACTAGTTTGGATGAATGTACTTCCAGTACATGTTTCATCAGCTCAGTTACTCCATCCATGTCTCTGGGTGTCACATTGCACAGTAGATTGTTACACTGCCATCGTTGGAATACTGCCTCCACCTCACGTTCTCGTTGTGTCGACTTTGCACAGATCTGATCAAAGATACGGGCTTTGCCGGACGAATCAACGTCAACAACCTGATCTGCTGGCAGTGATTTGTAGCCCGTGTCCCAAAAATATGGCTCACTGCTGGCCGTGTGATACCGTACTCCGTCGACAGCTTCAGTGAACTCGGCTTCTGTAACAGGTTGGTTTTCTGTCATTTTCTTGCAGTAACTAGTGGCCTTTTCTTTGAGGTAGGCATGCATACGTCGCAACTTTGATAGGCCTAGAGCCACATGCTCTTTAGCTTTCCGGAATAGCATTTTTACAGTCAAAGAGCTGACACCAGACTCTGACACCATCTTTTGCTGAAGCCCCAGCTCCAGTCTACGCTTTCTCAAGTCAGATAGCATGCGGCTACGCCTGAGCCAGTAGCGTTTCCTGTCACTGTCAGAATATGTCCTACCAGATTGTTTTTTTGCATTGTAATCATTACGTTTGGCATAACTTAATCTCCTGTGATACTCTCGGTATGCGTGGTTTTTTGACAGTTGTTTATGTCGGTTTGCTGCCTTTTCTCTGTTTTTCTCTGCATAGTTTTCGTTTGTGTCAAGTCTTCTCCGAGTATTTAGTAGAGCTGCCTGTCTGTTCCTTTCTTTGTACTCTGCATCATTGTCTAGTCTTTTGTGAGTGTTCCTTGATGCATTTTTCCTATTTCTCTCTTTGTATTCAGCATTATCTGCAAGTCTGCGTCGAGTTGTTTTCCGTGCCCTGATTTTGTTTGTTTCTTTGTAGTTACTGTCTCTTGCAATCTTTTTCTTTATACTTTCACAATGCCGCTTTGCTTCTGCTTTGTCAGTATTCCTCGTAGCTAATTTGTTCCGTATAATGTCAGCCTTGAACATTGTATAGTACGCTCGTGCAGAATTCTTTTCGGCTGCACTGTTTTCAGTGTACTGTTCTTTACGCTTTTGGCGCCTTTGGTATGCTTTAGATGGCATTGTGCTACTGCTATACTTAACAGCTGCGACAATGAGTAGAATGTTCGATGATACAGAAAATGTTTTGTTACAGCTACATTGTCATAATGTTCAGTGTATGTGTGTGCGTCTGTGTGTGTTAATTAGCAGACGGCAAGTGTCAGACAGTGTAGCTGTGCATCACACTTCTAAGACAGCTGTAGTTCAGATCAACGGCGCCAGATATCCTGTACACACATTGACAAGACGCCAAAGTAATTTGGCGAAGTTGACATCGAATGCAAGTATGCTTCTGTACTTTAGGATACGCAAAAATTCCCCTTACACTCTCACCTTCCTCTCCATTGGGGATAGGAGTCCCATATAAATACTATGGGTAACTTGTCAAAAAATATCCTCTATTGAAAATGGATTAATGCCGATATTTTGATACCACATGACAGAGTAATCACTTCCGTTTTCTGGTACTGACAGAGATTGGTGGGTGATGTCCCCTTATACGTGCAATTTGCACTTAAAGTGACCCACCCCCTTTGAAAAACGCCAAATTCAACCAATATCTGCTTATAGCGTCTGAACCGTAAGAGGTAATGAAAATGCGAATAGGAAGTCGACCACATGCTTTCCAACGAGCGATAGATGAAGTGAGTGCATTACCCCAAACTCCCGAAAGGGTGCCTCAATAAGCGAGTTTGTCGTTTTTGCGAAGAAAATTAAAGTTCAGTTGAATAAAGTTTACTATGAAGTTTCTTTGTTTCTGTACTAACTTAATGATTATTACATTACTCATCAGAAATGTGTACACAAGTTTTAGCTATCGACTACAGTGTACACAGAAACCTACACCTACATTAATGACAATACAATGGTTGACAGTGGTGACACTAATGGCCTTTAAGGCAAAGAACTGTGCCTATTAACTGCATTTAACTGTGTGGTGGATCAGCTGTGGTAATGGGGTCATAAGTTGTCTATGATATCGTCTAGTTGGCTATCTGGTGACTTACGTATCAGCTCATTAGGCTCGTTGATTTAATACTTAATACTAATGTGGTATTGGTTACTGATGTAAGCTTCAGTCTTAAGTAATCTTAAATGTCATTAGGTATAATTTTGTATCAGTTTGTAATTTTTGTATGTGTTGTTTGGTTTGTTCCGTGTGTTGGTTTCAGTTACATTTGCCTGTGTTTCATAAAGTAATTGGCTAAGATTGTTTCCAAAATTACTTACAGTAAGAATGCATGCAGCCATTGCAGTATCTGCATCTACAGTTCACATGTTGTTATGATTTTATGAAACTTTTAATTGACTTGAACATCACATTTTAAATTGATTTTCTGTTATGCAGAACACATTGTTTGATAACACTTCTGTACATGTGCTGCCATTAATTTTATTGGTTCTCTCAGTTATTTTTTTAATCCAATTACATGTCCTGTTAACGAGTTGATTAATTATAGTTAGTGTATTACAGCTGCAGACAGAAACATTTGATCTCAAAACGGGTCTTCTTATTCAGCCAATTGAAACACGACAAGTCAAGCTTGAATCATTAGCATCACACTATAGACCAATTCTGATCGACCCTACCATCAAGCTAAATAAATACATAGTTTTGTTTAGCAAACATTTATACATAAACAGAAATTGAGGTTGATATTTCATACTTAACCAGTATACTAAACAAATTAGTGCTACATGTCAAAATGCAGAAAAACCACTAAGTATTTAGTCAATTATTAGCAGCTGCAGCATTAACACGAGTTTAACTGAAGCTGTGCTGAATAATATTGGTCCCCCACTACAAAATACACGCAGTTTTCTATTTTTCATGTTATTTGTTCGTCAATCTTGTTCCATTTTTGTCTTATTGCTTCTCGACGGTTCAAGTCTGGTGACTTTGTGTTCATGCAAGACAGTGCACCTAATGCAGTGCACATCGAGCTAAGACGACTCAGAATATATTCAAAACGTTGTTCCTGATTTTGCAGTCACAAAACAGGACGGTCATCAATTCAGCACATTTTCAGTTAAACACTTGTTAAGGCTACTGATAACTTTGTGTTTTTTTTGCATTTTGACGTGTAACACTACTTTGCGTAGTATTTCCGTTAAAGTAAGATATTATTTACGTGGATTTTTGTCTACTTATCAAAGAATGTTTTCTTATTGAAAATATGTATTTAGTTTGATTTGCTTTAGCTTAAGTGTTTTATAGTTCAGCGGGAAATTTTGAGACGTTTTCTTATGGACCACCCTGTATGTGTCTAGGAAATTAATAGAGACATTAAAACTTATTAAATGGCTTCTCAAAATAACGAGCTGTATAAGCGAACTAGTTCAATATTCATTAATGGCTTTCTATAAAACTAAGAACAATTATTTTAGTCTATATCAATGCCAGTGTCAATGACCAAAAATACACTACAACTACAGGTAGAAGACAGCGTCCAGTATGTCAGAAGTCGAATCAACAGTTGCCATTAAAGACGCCGCTTTAACACGCTGGACAGCAACACTGAGACGCTGCAGTAGAAACTTGTGTATCACATCGCTCGCCTGTCACCATCGTAATTCGCCGACTGAGTTGATGAACAGAATTGAACGCCTCATCTCCCAGTGCTCCCATTGTCTCAATGACCATCGGTGTGAAGCAGTAAGTTGCCGACAGAACCGAGTACTTGCTACTCTTCCGGTTTTTTGCCTCACTGGTTACGATCCCTACTCCAGAAACTGCCATGTTGAGGTGACTGGAAGCCAAGGTGTGTCGACAAGCAAAGTCCCAAACGAGATATAATCCATTGGAACAAGGAGTCAGTGGACGTTTGTCATCGTGAGCTAGCAAGGACGGTTCCAGGCGGCAAGGGACTTCAGCTGACGACAGTGCTCTCTTGATGAGGTAGTTGACGACGCTGTGGCGGGACAGTCGGACCAGCTGACTTGTGGTAGCTAAGACCATGTCTGGTGTTATGTCAACTGCTGCTCCACAGACACAGACGTGTGGTGAACAGACTGAAGCGCAGAGGCACAATGCGAAAGCAATTTGTATTAATCAGTGTCAATTATTAATGTCAATATCATTAATTAATATCAGACATTGTTTATGTCTTTATTACTAATGTTTTTCTAGATATTAATAGTATTAGCATTATCAACAGCTAGCTTGATAGCTGCAAGTATTTTGACACCTATTAACGTGTACATTTGTGTGCTGAATATTTCAGGGAAAAAATACCAACAGCATCATTTATCAACTTACATGCAGCACTGTGTCTTCCTGCAGAAGAGACAACCACTCAGTCCGAGGCAACTCAAATGTTGAAAGCTCAGCAACTCTGTACATGGCACACACAGCTCCATAATTAGTGACTAAAGCTGACACTGAACATCTCTCAATCAACTTCATGTCAAGGTCTAGTGAATTACTTCTATATACTGATAGTTTTAGTACGTGTTACATGATGGTATGACATTAATCTTTCTGTGTCATTCTAGTAGTGTTGTCTAATGCAGAAAAAAATTACACCAAAATATGCATCATGTCATGTATTGTGCAAGTGTTAAGTTAACTTCACATCAGATATGGAGATAATTAGGTAGGCTTCTGATTAATTAGAATTAATATTAGTTGATGAAAATATCTAATTAATTACAATTAGAATTAGCCCAAATTTTCACCTGTTTAATTAGAATTAGAATTAGCTGTCATCAATTAATTAGAATTACAATCATATAATGTCATGTTTTTACCAAGAACACGGATGTTTGTTTTAAATGCTGTTATGAATGATGATATGAAATACTTCAAATGACTCACAGCATCAACTAATATAGCTCAAGTACTACTAAGCATAATACACATTTACGCAAATGAAAAAGTCATGCATAGAACATGGTTCTGACATACGATATAGATGCACAAAACCAAACCCAACAGGTGGCTAAAAGTTACAACAATTATCAACAAAATATAGCAAAGCTTCATGTAGGAAAACGTACAGCCTCACTCATTTTGTGAAACATATAGAAAAAAACCTAGAGATATATTTATCTATAGAATTCAAGTGAAAACCCCTATAGAATGCAAATAATAAGCACAGTTAACAAACAAAATCATACTATGAGCAGCCACTGTGCATTAATCATAATCACGACTGCTACATAAAAATGAAACCAGTTAAAGAAACAGCATGTCCTTCCAATGTGGAATACCATGACGAGCTAATTAGCCAGCTAAGTAAATTAGAATTAGCTTGAAATTTCTAATTAATTAGAATTAGATTTAGCAAAAAAGAATTCGCCAATTAATTAGAATTAGCTGTCTCTAGTTAATTAGCTAATTAATTAGTTGCTAATTAACTAGTTTCCCACCTCTGCTTCTCATACTTAAGTAACAGGGGTCCGAAAATCGCCATCTCCCATTGACTTTCGCCATCGCCTTTACAACAGTGTTACGCACTAACGTACTACACTGTGATCAGATCTGAGTATTGCCCTTACAGTAGTGTTACACAGTACACACTTGTGATACAGCTATTAACAAGCCATATTTCCTAATATGTGAGCTGTAATATCTAACTTAAAACTCAGTAATCACTAGTAGACTTTTTGGACAGCAACCTGTGAACCAAATACATGTCAGAAAGACAGGTAAGAGAAAATTTTGTTAAATACACTTTTGTACATGTCATAAAGTTATTCTATATAGAAGATAAAGACGCCGTTCAACTATTTATGTAGTGTTGTTTGAATATAATACTTTAATGTTTGTATAGAAGTTTGAGAAACATACTTACTGTGAATACAAACGGTTGGAGCTGAAAAAATTGAACGTCATCGAAATAGTGTCAACTGACATCGACAGTACCAGTTCCAGCAGTGGCAGAACATACACAGGGTATTTCAACCAGCCAGTTGTGGATATCAGTCAGCTAGTTGTGGACCTCAGCAGAGTGCCCACAAAGCTGTACACAAGCAAATGTACATGAAACTGGCTGCATGAACGTCACTTTAAATGCAATCACGTTCTTAAATATTGTCTACTTGACAGTTTGCTGTACCTGCTTTCGGGTAGGTTTCCTTTCTGCAGAGTTCGTTGGCGTGGTAAATTCATTTCTCAAGTGTGCTTTTAAGTTAGGCTATGTATTTTCGTCTAGTACGTGTAGCCATGTATTTTATGAAGTCTGTTATGTGTCCATAGTATATTGCATTACTGTGTTTAACTAATGTTTCTTTTTCAAGTTTCATCATACAACCATGACTTAGCAGTAGTGCAGGTGGAAATGACAGAGGACATAAGAGACTCTCGTCGTCATTCATCATCAGCTAATTATTGTACGGTAATAACAGAAACAGCAGTACAGTAAGCAAGTAGACTATACACATAATGCACCAATGGATTAACGTACATATATTGATTAGAACAAACATTTTCTTGTAAATATCGATCTCCTGCACTATTGAGTACTGTATTTGCAGAGATTCTAACACTAAAGTGACTAAAGCATTAACACTAGCTGCAGTGTACTAGTAGTCTAACAATACAGCTTAACACATCACCAAAAATTACTGCAATGTTTATTTTATGCTGACAAAAACAGTTTAGAAACGTAAATGATGAAAACCACTGTGCCGGTATCCAATTGTCGTCTCGTTTCTATCAGAAGACGGAATAGCACTTCACATGTGATTTCTCTCTGACAAGTGAAATCCCACAGCGTAATGACCACGCTTGAACACTATTAATGTAAAAACAGAGTTTGTATACAACCGACTTTACTATTAAATTCGCAACACCAATGTTTCCTATTCTATGTGCAACTTCTGTATAGATATGACTGCAGAAAATTGGTTATTTTTATGAAAAACTGCATTTTACAATGATAAATGTTAATTTTTGGAAGCTGGGGTGGGGGTGAAAAGGAAACGTTCACCTTTATGTCGTACGTCTACTTGCAAAAAATCGATAACCGAACTTTAATAGAAGACGTCAATGTGTCAACTGGAAGACATGTGTGAACAATGATTTCCTTATGTTAGTAGTTTTTAAGTAGGTAGATCTGACAGAATGTATTCATATGTGTTTGTCTGTTGTAATACGTACTAATGTATGTGTTCTGTTTTTATTTGATTTTATCACGATTTCTACTTGGCGTGCGATGTCATAATGAACACATGCCTAAAAGATAGAAAAGGCAATATACAGTGACAAGCAAGTTGCTGAAGACAAAGCGAAACATATCAATTGTTGTTTTACATACAAAAATCGTTTGGTTGCTCCCACTCCCAGACCCGCTGGAAAGCTCGCACCACTCCCCCAGACGTTCTAGTTTAGCCTGACTTGCGAGTAGGCCTAGGATTGTAAAGGGAGGCGTCGAGGCGATTGGGTAATTTTGGGATAGTGGAAGGAGAGAACCACTCTTTTTTTGTCAAACCAGTAGGCATTCGTAACTTTGAGCAGACCGTATAGACATCGTGCAGATACGTCAACGACCAACAATCCTGCACGAGATGTCACATGATACAGGAATTAGCTGCATATTTGCGCTCTATTAGGCGAACGTTAGTCCAGGGCTAAAATTGGAAACCTGGTTCGAAGGTGGTGTGGTTGGTTCAGCATTGTGTATGAGTGGATAAGTCATCGTTACGCCGTCGTTATTTTCTCTGATGCTACTACTATGGCCTCATCTGTTTACACATCCCGTCCGATATATTTTTATTAACGCGCTGACTCTGGCCCATCATTAATATTCAGTCTATTTTAGCACTCGCTAAACCTAATATAAACCCTAAAACTAACCCTAACCTTAACCATAAAAACTAACCCTAATACTAACCCCATTCCTAACCCTATTCCCTAACCCAGGTACCCTGACTGTAAAATTATACCGAAGCATTTCAAGACACCTGTAAGGTGTCCACAAATGATAAATAACTAAAAGTCGATTTCGTTCATACGGGCATGGGTATATCGAAGGCCTATAGCGCGAAGCGTTTTTAGAATCACGTTTCACCCCGCTCTGCTAAAAATTCACTTCTGTGCCCGAGTCAGTGCGTCAATAAAAAATTAGCATCCCGTCCATTGACCCATACCTACTCAGTTGAGATGAAATCAATTTCACTCACCAGAGGCCACCACACGCCGATTCGACGTCAGTTGTCTCTTGACGAAATTATGATATTATTTTATAACTTCTACGAGTTTATAATTGCACACATTTAAAAGTTAGTTTGCAATCCGTGGATTAAATACAGATTTTTAAAAAATAACCCAGAAAACGAGTTAGCAGACGACAATATTCGGAAGACGATAATACTATTCAAGATAAATAAGTAAATCAATTTCACTCACCAGACGCCACCACACGCCGATTCGACGTTATTTGTTGTCACTTGACGAAATTACAACACTATTTTACAACTTCTATGAGTCGCTTACTTATAGCTGCAGACATTTAACATTTAGTTTGCAATCCATGTATTAAATACACAAATTTAAAAAAAAATAACCCCGAGAACGATAATACTAATCAAGGTAAGCAAGTAAATCAATTTCACTCACCAGAGGCCACCACACGCCAACATTTCAGCGTACCCTATATGGCGCGCAGTCAGTTGTTCAAAATTTGAACGTCCAACCTGTTTCCGTATTCACAGCTTAACTGTAAATTGACTGTTAAATGTTAATTTACTCGTTTATTTATTATTTTTGGTTTGTGCACAAAAAGAAAACATCAAGCGCTACAGAAGGGCGGATATCCAGGGACTAAGTTTTTTGGGGGGCACATGGAG
>Ga0209365_1000052_pt1 | contig 21642 bp, 27 predicted proteins | sample WorMetimpBELIZE2_FD_187389 | JGI IMG/M metagenome (GOLD analysis project Ga0209365, IMG submission 187389) | Marine gutless worms symbiont microbial communities from Max Planck institute for Marine Microbiology, Germany - Olavius imperfectus... | ecosystem: Host-associated > Annelida > Digestive...
GTTTCGGAGCGGGATTCCGCTTCGACTTTCGCGGCTTTTTGTGGGGGAGAATAATGTGCGCTGAAGCCCTATAATCTTTCTTGGCCCCCCAAAAGCCAAGATCAAGCCGCACTGTCAAGTTCTTGAACCAGGGTAAATCCGGATCAAAGAGCTTTTTCAGGACGGTGTAATCATGAACACTACCGCCAAATAACGGACTCGCAAACAGCACGTATCGTTGGTGATCGGAAATTACTAGGGCTTTCATGGTATGGCGTTTTTTTCCACTATAACGTTCTTTTTGATGCACTTCGTCGTGCGGTCTCACATAAGCCATCTCGACCCCATCAATGATAATATCATTATATTGATCAAAAAGTTGAGAGAGGTCTTCGGGGTTTCCAGGGTGACTTCAGGGAGTTGGCCCAAATCGGTGAGTGCGCGCTCCAAGACGCGCAAAAAGGGCTCGACATAATCGTGGGCCTGCCCGGCGCTCAGACCAAAATGAAAACCAAGCACATCGAAGGTCGGATAGGTTTTGAGGTAGTACAGAACAAAAAATAAGCGTTCTTCGTGACTCGAAAAAACGCCCGGTTTTCCGCCCTTCGGAAGTCGTTTAGTTTCTTTTTTTGATACCTTTATTACTGAATTTTCTGGTAAGCCGCCGAGAAATTCGGTACGAGCCCATCAAATTTCTCTCGGCTTATACCAATAACGGATTTTATCGTCCGATCGGCCGTGAGATGTTTGAAATTTTCATAAATCATGCGCTTAAATATCCTTTTGAGTCATAAACCTGAATGGTTATTATACTCGAATAATATTCGGGCGGTAAAATTCTAATACTTTCTACGCCCGAGACTATGTCGTAGATGAGTTCTACCAAGTTGCTGAAGAATTCCTGACGGGAATCGGACTAATACGAAAAAGCGTGTGCGTCACGCCGCAATGAAGCTGATGCTCCTCCAGGAGGAGTTCACGACAGTTGAGTTGGATGAGGCCGTATCCTTTTTGTCAAACCACGAAGTGGACGATCTCATTGAGTATTTCAGAGAAACCAAAATAACAACGGGTACTGCAAAGACCCGATCGCTGACAGAAGACACAGATCGGCTCTCCAAGGTGGTGCAGGATTTGGCAACAAGCAACCCGGAGCATTACAGGATTCTCTCCGAGTTCGAGCCGCTGGTACGGAGGGGGGAAGTGCTCTCTTCTTTCAGTGGAATCAAGCGCTTGGGCATGAGTATAAGCAAAAAATTTGAACCGGCCAAGTCGCGCAAAGAGACCATACCGCGCCTTATGGCACTGCTCGCTCAAATGCCGCTCGATAAAACGAAGGAGACGATCCGCCTGGCGAAAGAGCGAGCGAAACTTTTGGACAAGGATGATAGTTCATACATACGGCTGGCGGAATACCTGATCAGTGGCGTCCGAGGCGATGCGGTAGTTGCCGACAATTGATAAACGGAATGATAAGTTACAGGCTTGGTGAACCACGATCACCAACACCCGTTTCTGACACACGGCGGCCAAGTGGCCGCCGCGTGTGCCAGTGCCTAATCCAAGGTGCGTAGGGCATCCGCGAACCGGGATACCACATCCGAGGTGCCGGTCGGATGGATTGCCTGCAGGGCCATCTTAACCGACCTTCCTCGCCTCGTTCGGAGCTCTTGCGCGTCGGATAGGCGCTCGATCTCACCGAATGCGGTTAGCCCAATCAGCAGGGCATCCCGGATGCGAACGATGATTTCCTCGTTGAAAGTACGAGTAGAATCGCAGTTAGCCATAGCCTACTTCCTATCAGGTGGGTTGTGGTCAGGGCCTCGGTGCGGTGGGCTGCCGCATCCGAGGCCCGCTTCTTCAAGTGGCCCACCGTTGGGCCACTTTGTTGTCTCTGGTTAAATGTCTAGATTGGTTTGCGGATGCTCCGCCTTACCCATGACCGTCGGCGTATCGAACCGCTTGCCCTCCAAGATTTCAGGCACGGATAGAATCTGTACCCTCGGGTATGGCCGCGCTGAACCCTCGATCTCCAGGTCGCCTGCTTCACTGGCGAACCGCTGAAAGTTCTCTATCTTGCGGTCGCCCAATGGCTCCATGACGATCAACCCGGCCATCAACGCTTCCTCGTTTTCGAGCACGCCGCGTAGCTCCCGTAGCGCCGCAATCGTTACGTTCTTGCCGCCCTTTACCTCAATAATCATGCTTTGCAGCTCACGCTCACCATAAACGGAGAAATACAACCGTCCGTCGATCCCGCCGTCCGCTTGGTAGTAACGAAGCCATCCACCTCCTCGACTGCCCACTTCTGAAAGTGGTATTTGTCCCGTGCCCACAAGTCCTGTGCGCCTTCCAGTGTTTTGGGTACACCATTGATCTCGAAATCTCTTCCCGCCTTCAATTTGCAACGCTCCCGAGCTTGATAACCGCTACGCGCTTTATCGCGTGAATGGCAATGTCGATACCGATCCACTTACGTTTGAGGCTATAGGCTGCCTCAATCGTTGTGGCACAGCCACAGAAAGGGTCAAGCACAACATCGCCTTCGTTGGTGCTGGCCTGGATTATCCGTTCTAACAGCGTCAAAGGTTTCTGGGTGGCATAACCAGGGCGTTCCTTGGATATGTTTGGTATTCTTGGAATATCATCCCAAATGGATTGGGTGCGCGGTCCTGGTAATTCGTTCAAGTAGACTTTCATACCATCAAGTCGTGGAGCCCCGTTCTTCTTAGTTAAGATTCGGCCTTCCGACCAGAAGGCTTCTAGCTGCTCCTCCGTGTCAGCCTATCCCCGCGAAGGACCAGGCGTTGTGCCGCGCCACTCGAATTTTCCCGAGTCACTATCCGGCCTAGCCGCTGTCAGGTCATTGCCTTTATACCTCCGGCCATCTTTGTCCTTTTTGAATCGGGATAACTGAGCATCGGAATACCGAGATGCGTAAGTATTGTTCCACGCCCATTTGTCACTTTTGGAGTAGAACAGAATGATGTTGTGGATACGCCCGAACTGACGCCCAGAATTGTGTCTGGTGTTTCTTTTCCAGACAATTTCATTGCGGAAGTTCTCATGTCCGAATATCCCATCCATCATGACCTTGATGTAATGGCTCGCGGTTGGATCGCAATGCAGGTAGACGGAACCAGCAGGCCGCAGTAACCGCTTCATCACTACGAGCCTTTGAACTATGTAGGACAGATACGCTAGCATCCTTGGGTTGCTGGCGCGTAGCGCATTCATCCAGAGACGCCAGAACTCGACGGTTTCGTCCTCAATTCCAGCTTCTCGCATCAGCACGGGCATCGTGCGGATAGCCCGTTCATTCTCCTCATCCAGCGCCCACAAGTCACAGAAAGCCTCGATTTGGACTGGTAGTGGTCGGCCCGTCTCGTCCTTGTAAATCGCGTTGTAGGCTTGATTCGAGTTGAACGGCGGGTCCAGGTAAATCAGATCAACGCTAGACGATTTCATGTCTTGCATGATCGTCAGGCAATCGCCGTAATACAGATAGTTCATGCCATGGCGCCTTGCAGGAAGGTTCCGAAGGCATCAGCGTTGTCCCGATGGTTGTACTTCCAGCAGGATTCTGGCCATGAACAGCGGAAGGTATTTGCGTGAGTAGCGGTGATGGCTGCCGAATCAGGCCCGCTTGACCAATGACTAGAAGCCCTCGATGGTGTTGGTGTGGGTCTCACCATCCGCGTAGCGCTCGGCGTGCTTGATGACCGCCCGCCGTATGATGGGGTTGGCCGCGTTGTATGCCTGGTATTCGTCAGTAATCAGCAGTGAACCATCGGTATCGACGTGCTCTTTAGATGAACCGAAGAATTCCAGGCCCGGTCAAATCGCCTTGGCTGTCCGCAGCTTGCGCAACGACGCGCCCGCCACGCTCAACCTCGCCGATGACCGGAATCTTCTTGGTGCCCCGCCCGCGCTTGTTTGGGGTATCGTCGTCGCGCTTGCGCAGCTTGCCGCCAATGTAGGTTTCGTCGGCTTCGATGATGCCTTGCAGGAGCCCGCGTTCTTCCGCCGCCATCGCAGCGCGAATGCGCGCCTGCATGTAAAGCGCGGTGGGTTGTGTCAAGTCGAGATCGCGGGCCAGCTGATAGCTGGAAAGGCTTTTCTTTGCATTCGCCATCAGGCCGATGCCCAGGAACCACTTTTGCAGGGGAATCCGGGTCTTTTGGAAGATGGTCCCGGAAAGGACGTTGAAGCTACGCTTGCAAGCATGGCAGTTCCAGCGTCCAATGCGGTTGCCATCCGCCTTGCGAGCCACATGCCAGCTTCCGCATAATGGGCACAACGGCTCATCGCCGAAACGAATGCGTTCCAGATGCTCGATGCAGGCTTCTTGATCGGGGAAGCGTTGGAAGACGGTTAACAGGTTCATGGCCTTTCCTCTCAACTTGAGGACATTGTGCCCCCGTCAAGCGGAAATATCGAGCCCATAACTTATTATTCCGAAAATGTTGGTCAGCGCGTGATCTGAATCTTCAAATGACATTTCTTGGGGCTCCGCAACATCAATTCATCAGTATGTTGCAGGAGTTATATCATGTAATCTCTAGAAGATTATCATAATTATCTGATGCGTTTGTCCTGATGGCAATCCGAACCACCACCCAAAGAGGAATCCCATGAGCAAGCAACCACAGTTGAGCCGGCGGTTGACTAACCAAGGCTCGAGCCTGTACGAAAAGCAGCTGCGGAGAATTCAGGAAGACTTTAAGGGAACCTGACCCGCCATCTCACTTTAGTATTACAGAACGACTCTGGTTCACAGAGGCGGAATATCGCTGTCGACAAATCGATGCCGACAAAGCGGAGCTGATTCCGGCGCGGGATGTACTCGACGGTCTCCGCAGTCGCCGCCAGTGAAAAACATCCGTTTCGCTCCTCTCGCCAGGCGCGAATTAGCTGGAGCGGCCGGCTACTATGACGATATCAACCGAAACGGGATAGCTGAGCGAACCACAACCAGATTCCAAAAGGAGACCTGAACCATGCCTATCGGCGGCCTCGGTAATCTTCTCTCAGCCGGCCCTTTGGGAAACACCCTCCAGGGCCTTCCGCTCGTCGGCGGCCTTGTGGGCGGCCAAGGCGGTGGTCTGGTCGGCGGCCTGCCGATCGTCGGTGGCCTACTGGACAGCCTCCAGGGTAATCCAACCCACCAGGGTATCCGGACCATGCAGAATATTCGGACCCTGCAGAATATTCGAACCGTGCGGAACATTCGGACCCGCCAGCATATTCGCACGTCTCTGCGTAGCGTTTCGCTCCTCGAGCTTTTGGGATAGAGGCACAAAGTCAGGCGGGGTACGGGACCGTTCCCCGCACAAGACCATCCGGCATGACCCGAAACATCGAGATGGGCCAGGGTACTCGAACCAGCATCCGCAACGGCCGGTTAGTGGACCCGGCAAACGGGGTCGATGGGGAGTATGACCTGCACATCGCCGACGGCCGCATCGCCGCCGTCGGCCCGGCCCCAGCGGGGTTTCACGCCGACCGCACCCTGGATGCGCAGGGGTTGATCGTCTGCCCCGGCTTCGTGGACCTGTGCGCCCGGCTGCGGGAGCCGGGTTTCGAGCACAAGGCCACCATCGCCGGCGAGACCGCGGCGGCGGCCGCCGCCGGCGTCACCACCCTCTGTTGCCCGCCGGATACCCGACCGGTCATCGACACCCCTGCGGTGGCCCAGCTCGTGGCCCAAACCGCCGAACGTCACGGCAAGGCCCGGGTCCTGCCCGCGGGCGCCCTCACCCAGGGCCTGCGCGGCGAGCAGATCAGCGAAATGGCCGCGCTCAAGCAAGCCGGCTGTCCCGTCATGAGCCATGCCGACCGACCCCTGGCAAACACCCTGGTCCAGCGCCGGGCGATGGAGTACGCAACCACCTATGGCCTGACCGTCTTTCTGCGCCCGGAGGACCGCCACCTGCAAAACCAGGGGTGCGCTCACGAGGGCCGGGTGGCTACCCGCCTCGGGCTGCCCGGCATCCCCGAGGCGGCGGAAACCGTCGCCCTGGCGCGGGACCTAGCCCTGGCGGAGCAGACCGGGGCCGATATCCACTTCCGCGGCTTGTCCACCGGTCGCGCTACCCAGATGCTCGCCGAGGCGATCCGACGCGGCATCCGAGCCACGGCTGATGTGAGCGCCCATCAGCTCTTCCTGACCGAAGAGGACATCGGCGAGTTCGACAGCAACTGCCATGTCATACCGCCCCTGCGCACCGGTGAGGATCGCGCCACCCTGCGCGCCGCCTTGGCCCGCGGTGACTTGGCCGCCGTCTGCTCGGACCACCATCCCCACGAGGCGGATGCCAAGCTCGCCCCCTTCCCCGCCACCGCGCCGGGGATCTCGGCCATCGAGACCCTGTTGCCCCTCATGCTCCGCCTGGTGGCCGAACAAGTGCTGGATCTGGCCACCGCCATTGCCCGGATCACCATCGGCCCGGCGCAAATCCTGCGCGTACCCTGGGGCCGGCTCGATCCGGGACGGGTCGCCGATGTCTGCGTCTTCGATCCCGAAGCGTCTTGGGTCCCCTCGGCGGCGACCCTGGTCAGCGCCGGCCACAACACCCCGTTTCTCGGCTGCGAACTCCGGGGCCGGGTATCCCGGACCCTGCTGGCCGGCAACATCGTGTTCCAACGCGAGGCCACATGAGCCCGAGTAACGGGCATGGCGGCATCTTCCCGGAGGACGCCGAAATCCTCGCGCACCAGGCCCATGCGGCCGAGCAATACCTCCTGCGCCTGCGGGCCCCGGCCTGCGCGCGGCACGCCCGGCCCGGCGCCTTCGTGCACCTGCGGTGCGACCCCTGGCTACCCCTGCGGCGGCCCTTCTCGATCATGCGCACCGGCCCTCGGGAAGGGTGGATCGAGCTGCTCTACAAGATAGTCGGGACCGGCACCCGGCTCCTGGCTACGAAGCAGCTCGGCGAGCGCCTCAGGCTGCTCGGACCCATCGGCCGCCCCTTCCAAACCCATCCCGAACACCCACGGCCCCTGCTCATCGGCGGCGGCGTGGGCATGCCCCCCATGATCTTTCTGGCCGAGACCCTGCGTGCGGACCGGCAGTTCCGGCCCTTCGTCATCCTCGGCTCCGAGGTCCCCTTCCCCTTCCAGCCGCATCCCTCCCGATACCTGGTCCCGAACCTGCCGCCGCCGGTAATCGCCGCCATGCCCCTGCTCGACGACTGGGGCCTACCCAACCGCCTTGCCAGTCGGCTGGACAGGCCGGGCTGCTTCCAGGGCTATGTCACGGAGCTGGCGCGGCACTGGCTGCGGGGACTGGACACGGCGGCCCGCGCCGAGGTGGAGATCTTTGCCTGCGGCCCCCACCCCATGCTCGCGGCGGCGGCGGAGCTGGCGCGGGAGTTCGGATTACCCTGTCAGGTCTCCCTGGAGGAATTCATGGCCTGCGCCGTAGGCGGTTGCGCCGGCTGCGTCGTCCGGGTCCAAAGCCAGACGGGACCGACCATGCAGCGCGTGTGCGTGGACGGGCCCGTCTTCGACGCCTATGCCATCTTCGGCGAGCACCACGGAGACGCACAGGCAGATCCCAGATGTAGGGGCGGGTTTTAAACCCACCCCTACAGCGGGTAGGGTGGACAAAGCGAGCGCCTGGCAAAATGCTTTGAGGCTTTGCCCATTTTGCAGAAGCGTATAAACTATCGCGGCTTGGCCGTCGGCACACAGCGAAGGGTACCCATCAATCCGGCTGGATGCTCATTGCAAAATTCCAATCGGACAGGATTCACAAGATTTTACAGGATTAACAGGATTCTTCATTTTGTTGCTTTGAACCTCCGCCGCACGAATAGGACCGTAGGGCGGGAAAGCGGAGCGTCTCCCGCGCAATGCGGATGGCGGGAGGTGGCCATCCCTGGCCTGTCCCGCCCTACACGGGTTCAGGTAGGTTGGGGTGAGGGGCGACGAACCCCAACGGCTTTGGCTGGATAAGGCCATTTGTTGGGATTCGCAAGCTCACCCCAACCTACATGCCGGCGTTGTCCGGGGACCGACAGGGCTGCCTTTCCCCGCACCGCGGCGACGGCGCTTTGGTTTCCGCTCGGCCCGGCGCCGCAGCTCGTCGCCGTGGTGGTGTAATTCTGTTGTTTGGTGGGCACAGCCTACCCTACTTTTCGGCATTCGGAGGTTTGTAGGGTGGGCTGTGCCCACCTTATCAGGGAGATATCTACCCGGAGACAACAGAATAACAACACCACCGTCGCCGTCTTTGCCTCCCGTTTTCGAACCCATAACATCGTCCGGTAGCTTAGTTGATGCGGTTCGCTCCGCTCACCGTATCCTACGTGGGTTCATGGGGGTCTTCGGAACCCCGCGTCCTGGCGTCCTGAGACTTATGTCCGTCAAAGGAGCGGCCGCAAGGGCGCTCCGACTCGATGTCTCCGGGGATTGCAGGGGATGGCCCGGAACCGGGAACTGGGGCGGCTCAGTGCAGGACCTCGTCGAGACGATCCGCGGTCAGGACCCGCTCGGACCATTGCAGCAGGGTCGGCTCGTTGGCCTGCTCGATACGGCGCTGCACCATCTCGGGTAATTCACCGAATTTCAGCCGCAGCTGGCGTTCCAGAACCAGGGCTTCGCCCTGTTGCAGACCTTCCTGCATACCCTGCTGGAGGCCTTGATGTAGGCCCCGTTGCAGGCCTTGCTGGAGGCCCTCCTCACGGAAACGTTCGGCAAATCGGCTCATGGTCTTGGCCTCCTGGGGTAGTCACGTTGATATCGGCTCCGCTCACTGTCATCAAGGGCGGCATAGATATCGATAGAGTCCAGATATTTGAGCTGCTTCTCGGGATCGGGTTCCAGGGTCATCAGACCCTGTACCGCCTGGGCGTAGACCGCGACCTCCCGCTCCGGGGGATAGGCCATGTTGGGCAGGTTCAAGCGCGTTACCAGATTGTCGCTGTGCCAGTAGTCCTCATAAGGCAGCTCGCCCAGGGCACAGCTCAGGTAGGAGCAGTCGAGATAGGTGCGGCGATCAACTACTCAGGCGCAGCCGTTGCGGCACCTTGTCCGCCCGCCGCAGGAAGATGACCACCGGCACCACGCGGGTGGTCTTCAACAACTCGGCCAGGTCCAGACAGTAATGGGCCAGGCGGTGGATGGAGAAGCGTCGCGGGTCGCTCTCTCTCTTCGAGCACGAACAGCAGGGCCTCGCGTCGCCCATCGGGCCACTCCACCAGCAGAGGGACGTCCAGCTCGCGAAAACGTTCGCCGAGGCGTTCCTGGAGCTGCTCCTGGCGCACGGGTGTGATGCGCACCGCTTGCAGGCCGATCCCGACGACTTCCGCCGCCGCGGCCAGATCCAATGCCTCGCGGGGATAGTCGGTGAGGAGATTCTTGAAGTTCTGGTCGTGGGGGTGGGACATGATACTTTGTCCGGGAAAAATCAGGTTGGCTCCTGTATACAATGCAACACGCCCGCCCGGCGGGCAAGCTGCATTCCGATAGAGAAGGCTATGGGTGCCGGTTATACTCGGCTTCGATCATTATCATGAGGAGAATGAGGGGAACTCGGAACCATGAGCGAACACGGCGTCAAGAGCCTTACCCCGCAACAGGCCTGGCAGATGATGCAGGACGACCCCCGGGCGCTCCTGGTGGATATCCGCTCCACCATGGAGTATCTGTTCGTCGGCCATCCGACCGGGGCGATCCACGTCGCCTGGATCGATGAGCCCGACTGGACGGTCAACCCGCATTTCCAGACCGAGATCCGCAAGCTCCTGCTCGGCGGGGCGGTCTGTACGGAGGAGGCCCCCTGCGCGCCGATCATCCTCATCTGCCGCAGCGGGAAGCGCTCCCTGGAAGCCGGTAAGGCCCTGCTGGAAGACGGGATGCGGAATGTCTTCCACGTCGACGAGGGCTTCGAGGGCAATCTGGATAATAATCATCAGCGGAGCACCACCGGCGGCTGGCGCTTCCGCGGACTGCCCTGGGAGCAATGTTGACATGGCTTGAGTTTTTAGACAGCCTCTCAGGGTGAGGCCGCTATTTTCGACTGCGGTACGCAGTCGAATGGGTCATGAACGACGAGTAGCCGACTCAATGGCATCGAGATGGTTGAGGACACGCCATGTCGATCATCAAGTGGAAAGGATCCTATCTCCCCGCGGCCATTCTGATCGGCGGCCTGGGGATCTTCCTGCTGGTTTATCTTGCATCCAATCGCAGTGCCACCCTCGAGGCCACCCTGAAGACGGGCGAGCGGCTGGCGCGCCAGGGCCGCGCGGGGGTGGGGTCCCCACCTGCGCCGGCTGTCCCGCCGCTGGTGGAAGGATATCCCGGATGACAAATACGGCGATATGGTGCGTTGGGGGCACGAGATCTTCGTCGATACCCAGGAGCATGGACGGCGCTTCGCGGGCAATGGCCTGGATTGCAGCAGCTGCCATCTGGCGGAGGGTAATCAGCCCTATGCCATGCCCCTGTGGGCAGCCTATGGCATGTATCCCCAATATCGCTCCAAGAACCGGGAGGTCGTCACCATTTAGGAACGGATTCAGGACTGCTTTCGCTACAGCCTGGACGCCCCGGAGATGGAGGCCCTGGTGACCTATATGCACTGGCTATTCAAAGACGTGCCCATCGGGGTCGAGCTACCCGGCCGTGGCCTTGCGGCCATCGGCCAGACCCGTTCCCCCTCCCATATCAACGGGTAGATCGTCTATGAAACCCGGTGCGCCCTATGCCATGGCGACAATGGTCTAGGCCAGAAACACGAGCAGCGCAGGGGGCTATATGTTCCCGCCCCTGTGGGGATCGGATTCGTTCAACCGCAGGGCGGGAATGAATAAAATCCGCAGGGCGGCACGATACATCAAGGCCAACATGCCCTTAGGCGCCGGCTATACCCTGAAGGACATGGAGGCCTGGGACGTGCCGCCTACATGTGGATCCACTACCGGCCGTTCGATCCCCGGGTGGGTTGGTTTCTGAATACGCTGGGGCCCAAGCCCGGGGGAGGTTGGTAGTTGAAAGACATTCCATATCCTCATCCGCTACGGCATCAAGATTATCAATGATATTACGAGCTAACGCGGCCTTTTCTTTCGGGTCCAGTTGAAAAATTTCCTGCTCGATTTCCGGGAGTATGCGTGCCATAAGTCACCTCGTCGATGACAACCAGTGAGTGAATCGATGGGCACGCGATGCTTCGTGTAGCCGAACAAACCGTTGCGGTTTGGAAACCGCCGCAGCCTGACGGAGCTTCATACCCTCTTGCCGAGCGCTGGCTTTGCCCATCCTCACCCCATCTTTAAGAGCGGTTTTTTGGGGTTGCCAGCTTACCCCAACCTACGGGCTGAAATTGAACACTCGAGCCATTGTCACGTCTCTACTTTGGCGCATCAGCACCGAAGTGCCGATAATATGGGAATCGTTTTTTTCCGCAAATAAACGCGAATATCCTTTCGCATTTAACGGAATTCTCGCACGAATTTCTCCACGAACTCCCTCTTCCGCTTGCTTTGGTACTGCATCACGTAGCGGGGGTGTTCAAGTGAGACGATCTCTCCGAACAAGGGCTCGCGCTTGTTCAGTCCCGAGAGGTACTTGAAATTCTTTGTGGTCCCGAAGCAAAATACCTTTGACGCATCAAGCCCCATGGCGATCTGTTTCTTCAGCGTCTCAATAATATAAGGTTCCACGGCTTCCTGAAGGTCCCGGTTGTTATAGTAATTGCAGTTGACCTTTCCCCCTTCGTTCATCTTCACGAATCCGAGCGGACATACGGAATTGATATAATACGAGCCGTAAAAGATTTTCGGACCACCAAAGGCATCGATTACTTCATAGACGAACACGGACGATGGCTCATGCGACTTTATCGACCCCGGGTCGATACCGCATACCGATCTCAGACGCTTGGTGTCCGTGAAGGGAATGCCTGTCAGGCCCGCACCTAGTCTACCCGGATTGATTCCGACGATGAATCTGCGTGGTTCCTCATCATTGTAGTATTTCCTGTAAAAGGCCCTAGTGATCCTGGTAATGTTTCGGGCATGCTCCCCCTTAAAGGGATTCATCGCCCAAATACCGTCTGGCAATATGGAGCTGTCCAATTCCAGAGAATCATTGAACGCAAGTATGCGGTCTGTCAATGACATATGTTCAGCCTCCTTAATTTGCGGGAGCCCTCCGGTTCTCCGATAAGATCTACCGGCATAGCCCGCGTAGGGCGGATAAGCTTGCGCCATCCGCCGTAGGCCGGTCACCTCCGTCGCCTCGCCTGACCTAACCTACAGGCTGCTCGATTTCCGGAAGTACGCGAGCCATAAGTCACCTCGTCGATGACAACCAATGAGTGAATCGATGGGCATGCGACGCTTCGTGCATCCTATCAAGCAGCCGCAGTTCGGAAACCTCCGAGGAATGACCGAAGTCTTGCGTCCGTCTTGCCGGGTGCTGGCTTTGCCCATTCCTAACCCGTCTTTGAAGAGCGATTTGTTGGGGTTCGCAAGCTCACCTCAACCTACGGGCTAACCTGGACCGCGTGGCATGGCTTGAGTTTTTAGACAGCCTCTAAGATCCAGCCTTGCTGAGAGTTACTCAAGATTCCTCTCATGAATCATCACCGCCTTCCGCGTCCGTGTTGTTGTCGTTGAGGGCCAGGATGCGTTCCACGCCGGCGAGTCGGCCGCCTGCGGCGAGGCTGATGAGCTTCACGCCTTGGGTGTTGCGGCCGAGTACGGGGATCTCGTCCACCGTCATGCGCACCAGGGTGCCGCCTTCGGTGATGAGCATGATTTCGTCCCCCGGCAACACCAGCACGGCGCCGATCTGGTCCCCGTTGCGCTCGGAGGTCTGGATGGAGACCACGCCTTTGGTGCCCCGGCCCTTGGTGGGGAAACCCTGGATTTCGGTGCGCTTACCGTAGCCGTTTTCGGTGACGGTCAGTACGGTTCCAGGCTCGGCCACCAGCATGGAGATCACGCGCTGTCCGGGCTCCAGGATAATTCCACGCACGCCGTGGGCGGTGCGGCCCATGGCCCGGACCGCGGTTTCTTTGAAGCGGACCGCCTTGCCCGCGGAGGTGAAGAGCATGATGTCTTGTTGGCCGTCGTCGGTGACGGCCACGTCCACCAGGTATTCGTCCTGCCGCAGGTCGACGGCGATGATGCCGCGCGACAAGGGACGTGAGAAGTCCTTCAGTGGCGTCTTTTTGACGGTGCCTGCGCTGGTGGCCATGAAGATGAAGAGGTCTTCCTCGTACTCGTGTACGGGGAGGATAGTGCTGATGCGCTCGCCCTGTTCCAGGGACGGCAGGAGGTTGATCATGGGCCGCCCGCGCGCGGCGCGCCCGGATTGGGGCAGCTCGTAGACCTTCAACCAGTAGACCTTGCCGCGGCTGGAGAAGCAGAGCACGGTGTCGTGCGAGTTGGCGACGAAGAGCTTATCGATGAAGTCTTCGTTCTTGGTGGCGGCGGCGGAGCGGCCCTTACCCCCCCGCCGCTGGGCCTGGTATTGGCTGACCGGCTGGGCCTTGGCATAGCCCGCGTGGGAGAGGGTGACTACCACGTCTTCCGGGGCGATCAGGTCTTCCAGGGTGAGGTCCATGTGGTTGGTCAGGAGTTCGGTGCGGCGGGCGTCTCCGTACTGGTCGCGGATGGCCTCGAGCTCCTCGCGGATCACTTGCATCAGGCGGTCGGGGCTGGAGAGGATCGCCAGCAGGTCCGCGATCTTACCGAGGATCTCCTCGAATTCGGCGATGATCTTGTCCTGCTCCAGGCCGGTGAGGCGGTGCAGGCGCAGATCCAGGATGGCTTGGGCCTGGGTCTCGCTCAGGCGGTAGCCGTCTTCGCCAAGCCCCAGGCCTTGGGCTAGGTCGTCCGGCTTGGTCTGATCGGCCCCAGCCCGCTCCAGCATGGCGGACACGGCCCCCGGCCGCCACACCCGCGCCAGGAGCCCCGCCCTGGCCTCCGCCGGGCTGCCGGAGGCGCGGATGAGGGCGATGACCTCGTCGATATTGGCCAAGGCCACCGCGAGCCCTTCCAGCACATGGGCACGCCCCCGGGCCTTGCGTAGCTCGAACAGGGTACGCCGGACCACGACCTCCCGGCGATGACGCAGGAAGTACTCCAGCATCTGCTTGAGGTTGAGCAGCCGCGGCTGGCCATCCACCAGGACTACCATGTTGATGCCGAACACCGTCTGCATCTGGCTGTGCTGGTAGAGGTTGTTGAGCACTACGTCCGGGTAGTGGTCGCGCTTGATCTCGACGACCACACGCAGGCCGTCCTTGTCGGACTCGTCCCGCAGCTCGGCGATTCCTTCCAGCTTTTTCTCCTTCACCAGCTCCCCGATGCGCTCTAACATACGGGCCTTGTTCACCTGGTACGGGAGCTCGGTGGCGACGATGGCCTCGCGCCCACTACGCTTCTGGGTCTCCGTGTGGGTGCGGGCGCGCAGATGGATGCGCCCGCGGCCGGTGTGGTAGGCGTCGCGGATGCCGCGTGTCCCGTTGATGAGGGCAGCGGTGGGGAAGTCCGGGCCGGGGACCTGCGCCATGAGGGCCTCGACGCTGATCTGGGGGTCGTCGATGATGGCCAGGCAGGCGTTGACGATTTCGGTTAGATTATGCGGCGGGATATTGGTCGCCATGCCCACCGCGATTCCCGCCGAGCCGTTGACCAGCAAGTTCGGAAAACGCGCCGTCAGGACCGCTGGCTCCTGCTCCGAGTCATCGTAGTTGGGGATGAAATCGACCGTCTCCTTGTCCAGATCATCGAGCAGGGTGTGCGCGATGCGCGTCATGCGTATCTCAGTGTAACGCATGGCCGCCGGGGCGTCCCCGTCCACCGAGCCGAAGTTGCCCTGCCCGTCCACCAGCCGGTAACGCATGGAGAAGGACTGGGCCATGCGCACGATGGTGTCGTAGACCGCGGTATCGCCGTGGGGATGATACTTACCGATGACATCACCCACCACCCGCGCAGATTTCTTATAGGGCTTATTCCAGTCGTTGCCCAGCTCGCTCATGGCGTAGAGCACGCGGCGATGAACCGGCTTGAGCCCGTCGCGCACATCCGGCAGCGCCCGGCCCACGATCACGCTCATGGCGTAATCCAGGTAGGACTTGCGCATCTCGTCTTCCAGAGTGACGGGCAGAACTTCTTTGGCGAACTCCGACATGGGCGTGTGGGGAACCGAGGTGAGGGGCCGATGGGTGGTGGGGCCGTTGTGCCCCTGGAACCGGGCAATCCGCGCGGCCGACGATTGGCGCGCGATTTCAGATGCGGGCGTGCCCGGCCGTCTACGCGAACCCGCCGGGATATCCTTGTTCCATACGGGCGCCTCGCGGCCTGCCGAGGCGCCTCGAAACCGGCCTGATTGTGCCGATTACCAAGGAATTAATCATACCACGCAGCCGGTTTCGGGCGCACGGCCAGTACGCTGTTCCATCCTATTCTACATGCTCTTAGGGAACGCCCTCTGTGGCGTTCCAGGAGTTAACGATTATCGGCTGTTCGGGCTTGTCAGTTTTTGCTCCAACATCCGGCGTTGCTGTTGGGTGTTGACGTTGAAGAAGGCGTCGGCGCGTTCCGAGAAGTCGGCGATGACCAGGCGATGTTGGGCGTACCAGATGTCGATTTTGCGCCCGCCGGCTTCGAGGTAGGCCAGCAGGTCCGCCAGCAGGTCCCGCCGCAGGAGGGCGAAGACCGGCTGCATCCGTGCCCCGTCGTGGGCCACGGCGATTTCGGCCTGCCGGGCGTGCAGGGCACCGTACAGGGTTGCGGTGAGGTCGGTGGGGAGCAGCGGCGAGTCGCAGGGGACGGTGAGGAGGTAGTCGGTTCGGGCAGCCTGCAGGGCGCTGGCCATGCCGACAAGGGGGCCGTAGTAATCACCCAGGATGTCCGACACCACTGGGCGGCCGAAGCGCCGATAGGCGTCCAGGTTGCGGTTGGCGTTGATCAGGAGGGGGCCAACCTGGGGACGCAGGGCCCGGATGATGTGGTCGATCATGGGGCGACCGGCGACCGGCACCAGACCCTTGTCCTCGCCGCCCATGCGTTGCGCCCGCCCGCCAGCGAGGATGACGCCGGTGATGTCCGACGTGGGTGGGTCCGGGGTGGTCGTTGCAGCGTCCGTATGTTGGGAAGGAGGTTGGGACATGGGGGGCTCGTTCGGGTCGCCGGACCGGGCCGAGGCGAGGTCGCGCTCGGCGTCCTGGCAGTAGAGGAAGGGGCACACAATGGTGTATTTACAGGGTCCGGTCTTGCACAGGTGTCAATGTTCGTCACCCAGCACCGCGCCGGCCTGGGGCTCGTGGCTGGTGACCAGGGTTCTGATGCCTTCGGCGCGGAGGCGCCGGATCAGGATGAAGGCCTGCTCCCGAGATTCGGGATCCAGGTTGACCAGGGGCTCGTCCAGCAACAGCAACCGGGGCGAGAGCACCCGGGTCCGGGTGAGCCCGACCCGTTGTTTTTCGCCGCCGGACAGGCGACGCGCATTGCGCGCGGTGAGGTAGCTCAGTCCCGCCCAGTCCAGGGCCTCCTGTACCTTGGCCCGGACCCGCGCCGGGGGCAGGTCGGCGCGCCGCAGGCCGTAGGCGATGTTGTTGGCGACGCTACGGTCGAACATGTAGGGGTGTTGGTGTACATAGATGACGTCGCGTTGCAGCAGGGCCCTGGCCGCCGGCCAGCCGGTGGTGCGGCCCTGGTAGGTGACCTCCGCCCGGTCGGGGGGATCGAGGCCCGCCAGGATCTTGAGCAACATGCTTTTGCCGGCGCCGTTGCGCCCGGTCAGAACGATGCCGGCCCCCGCCGGGATCTCGAGCAGACGCCAGCCCGCGATGCTCTTGTGCAGGTTGGAGAGGCGCAGCAGGGGGGGCACGGCGCGATGTGCCCTTGCCCTGGAGGAGGCTCAGGACGAAGCTTAGGACCAGGCCCAGGGCGATGCCCTGGGCAAACTCACCCTTGCTGGTCTCCAGGGCGATGGCGGTGGGGATGTTACGGGTGTAGTGGAGGATGTTGCCACCGACCATCATGGAGCTCCCGACCTCGGCGATGATGCGCCCGAAGGCGGCGACGAGCGCCGCGATCAGTCCGAAGCGGACCTCGTACATGAGGGTCAGCATGGCCCACGGGGGCCGGGCGCCGAGGGTGATGGCCGCCTCCCAGGCGCGGCGGTCCACGGCCCGTAAGGCGGAGTAGTTCATGGCGATGAGCAGCGGCAGGCCGAGGATGATCTGACCGAGAATCATGGCGGTCTGGGTGAACAGGAGCTCAAGGTCGCCCAGGGGCCTGTTGCGCGACAGCAGCATGTAGATGGTCAGGCCGACCACCACGGCGGGCAGGGCCATCAGGGTGTTGCAGGCGGAGATCAAGAAGCGGCGACCGGGGAAGCGCAGGTGGGCGAGCAGGAAGGCCGCGACCAAGGCGGTGGGTGCCGCGATCAGGATGGCCCGCAGGGAGACGCTGAAGGAGATGGCGACGATGGTCCAGAGCGCGCGGTCGCTGGTCAGCAGCAGGGCCAGGGCCTGGCGGTTGGCCGCAGCGAGCTCCTCCATGGTCAGAGGGCGGGGGCGGCCATGGGGATGAACAGGGGCTCACCCCGGCGCTTGAAATCGCGGATGATGGCCTGGCCAGGGTGCGAGGTGACCCACTCGATCAACCGCATGGCGCCCGCGTGCGCCACATCGGGATAGCGTTGCGGGTTGGTGGCGATGATGCCGTAGGGGTTGAACAGGCGGGCGTCGCCCTGGGCCAGGAGCGCCAGCGGGCTGCGGTCGCGGTAGGCGAGCCAAGTGCCGCGGTCGGTCAGGGTGTAGGCGTCGAGCTCCCCGGCCATCAGCAGGACCCGCCCCATTCCCTGACCGGCCTCCCGATACCGGCGCCCGGCGGGAGTGATCCCCGCCTCTCGCAAGAGCGCCCGCTCCCGCTTGTGGGTACCCGACTCGTCGCCGCGGGAGACGAAGGGGCTCGCCCTGGCCGCAATGCGGGTCAGGGCCGCGACCCGCGTCCTTCTGGCCACGGATGCCGGCCGGGTCGTCCGGGGGCCGACGATGACGAAATCGTTGTATATGACATCGCGGCGGTTCACGCCGTAGCCGTCGGCGACCAGTCGGTCCTCGTCCGCCCGAGCGTGGACCAGGACGGCGCACGAGCCGGACCAATCTCATAAGAATCCTCCGAGCTTTTATTTTATCTGCCAGATGTGATTGTCAACTCAATAAAGTCTTTGGTCGATAGGTTTTGAATTTCGGTTTCTATTGTTTCCAACGTCATCATTTCCGACGACCTCTCAATCTTCTTCCGCTTCGATCCGCGCATAGCCCGTCATATCCTTGGCGATGCAAATGATGTCGGTGATCCGCCCGTCGAGGTCCTTGACGGCGGTACGGGAAAAGAGGATGGGGACCCGGCGGTCGTCCTTGGCGATAAAGCGGGCCTCGATTTTGCTCAGGGCGCCGGTGCGGATCAGCGCCTCAAGCCAGGTCCCCATGAAGGCCCCGGCCTGCTCGTCGCCCTCCTCCTCGAACACATCGCCGATGGACATGCCGAGCAGGTCCCGCTCGCTGTAGTCGAGCATGCGGCAGGCGGTGGGGTTGACCAGCTTGATCTCTCCCTGGGGGGTGAGCACCAGCAGGGCCTCGCCCATGCAGGTGATGATGTTCTCGAGATATTGGTTCGCCTGCGCCAGCTTCGCGGTACGCTCGGCGACCTTCTGCTCCAGGGCGCGGTTGAGGCCGCGTTCCTTCTCGATCAGCCGGAAGTAGGTGCTGATCTTGTTGATGAGCTGGTTGTCCTCAATGGGCTTGAGCAGGTAGTCCACCGCCCCCACGGCATAGCCCCGTTGTTGGAATTCCTCGGACTTGAAGGCGGCGGTGAGAAAGATGATGGGGATATCCCGGGTGCGCTTGCGCAGCTTGAGCAACGAGGCGGTCTGAAAGCCGTCCATCTCCGGCATCTGCACGTCGAGGATGATGAGATCGATATCCGGCTGCCGGAGCGTGATGTCGATGGCCTGCCGGCCGGAGGTCGCCTCCAGAATCGCCACCTCCATATGCTGCTCGATCAGCGTGCGGAGGGTAAACAGATTGTGGGCGTGATCGTCGACGATAAGGAGTTTGAATCCGAGATAGCGATTCATGCCGGCGGTCACTGCTGCTCGGAGCGCGCGGTCGGGGTCGTGCTCAGGTAGGTCGTAATCTCATCCCGATCCACGGGCTTGAGGACAAAGCCATCGGCGCCGGCGGCGCGGAAAACCGCGCTCTGCGGCGCCTCCTCCGGGGCGCCCATCACCAGGATCGGGAGCTGCTGATAGGACCCGTGCCCGCGAATGGCCTTGATCGTATCACAGGTGTTCCCGGTGGACACCAGGGTGGCGAGCAGCACCAGGGCACAGGCCGGTTCCTCCTGCAGCGTCTCCAGGGCCTCCTCCGCGTCGGCCGCCGTGCGGACCCCCAGCCCCAGGGATTCGAGCAGGGCCGTTTCGGCCACCAGGCTATGGACCTCCCGCTCCACCAACAGGACCCAGTGGCCGGCGAAGGGCCGCGCGACGGGGGGCGCCTCGGGGGAAAGCTCCCGCCCGGCGGTCCTCGGCGCCGGCAGCGGCGGCCCGGCCGCGTGTATGGTCGACTCGGCATCCGACTGCCGGGGGGCGAATTCCACCGGCAGCGCCAGCTCGAAACGCGCACCCTCCCCCTCCCGGCTCTGCACCCGGATTTCGCCGCCCAGGAGCCTGGCCAGCTCGCGACTGATGGACAACCCCAGACCGGTGCCGCCGTAGCGGCGTCGGGTGGAGCCGTCGGCCTGCTGAAAGGCCTCGAAAATAACCTCCTGCTTATCCGCCTGAATGCCAATGCCAGTGTCGGAGACACTCAGCACCAGGGGGGCGGCCGCATTCGCCGACCATTGCGCCTGGAGCACAACATAGCCCTGGCCGGTAAACTTAGCAGCGTTGGAAAGAAAGTTCTTCAAAATCCGGCGTAGCTTGTCCCGATCACTATAGACATGCTCCGGAACCGGCTCCTCGATCGCGAGCTCCAGGGTGAGCCCCTTCGCCTCGAACTGGGGCAGGACGAGCTGAATCAGCTCATGGAGCAGGGGACGCAGCTCGAGCCACTCCAGGCTGAGCGCAACCTGCCCGGCCTCCATGCGGGAGATATCCAGGATGTTATCGATCATGGTGCGCAGATCGCGGCCGGCGGCATGGATCACCCGCGCTTGATGTTGCTGATCCGGCGGCAGACCGGCATGAGGTTCCGCCAGCATCTTGGACAACAGGAGGATCGAATTCAGGGGCGTGCGCAGCTCGTGACTGACATTGGCGAGGAACTCGGACTTGTAGCGGTTGGACTGCTCCAGCTCCCGGGTATGCTCCCGCGCCCGCTGCAAATGATCCACATGGACCTCGGCCAGGGCCGTCAGCTGCTCGCCCAGCTCCTTCAGCTCCCGGGGACCCCTCCAATCGAAACGGATCCGCTCGCCGTTGCGCAAGACCTTGCCGAGCTCCCTGGCCAGGGTCTGACCGAACCGCTCCACCCCGGCGGCAATCCAGCGGGCCATCACCATGACCAGCAGGGTCATCGGCAGAACCACCGTAATCACCCGCGCGATCAGGGCGTTGCGGAAGCTCTCGATGGGAGACGGGTCGACCGGGCGGCCGACCCACAGCGGAAGCGCCTCCTCCGTGAGAAACATAGGGACCCAGATGGACTGCCGGCCCCGATTATCCTTCCACAGCGCCAGCTTCCCGGCGGCGAAGATCTCCGCCAGGCCGGGAAAATCGGTAAAGGCCTCCGGCTCCTCGCTGATCGGCTGGCCGGGACGTAAATAGCTGCCGTTGGCGTTGACCCACAGGGTGTCCCGATAAAACTGGGCCATACCGCCGACATCGATACTCATCACCACCAGGCCCTGGGCCGCCTCCTGCGGTCCGCCGACGATGACACTGACCAGATGCAGGGTCATGAACTTGCGGGGATCCTGGGCCCCGGCAATGGGATCGATACGGATCCGGCCGATCATCACCCCCCCCGGCGGCACCTTCAGACCGGCCTCGAGCAGCGGCTCGTCGGGTCGCGCCGGGAGCTGGGGCGTCGGAGACCAGACCAGGGTCCTCTCATCCCGCTCCAGCCAGAAACGCTCCTGGGCCTCCGCGTCGAGAAACAGGATCCTGATGATATCCCGCTGATCGTCGAGGATCTGGTTCACCCAGCCCGTATAACGGGCGCGGGCAAGATCGATCTGAACCTCATCCCCCTGGCCACCGAGGATCAGGCCCGGCTCCGGGAGCTTCGCCAGCAGACGCACCATCTCGTGGCGACTGGCCAGGTGTTGATCGAGATCCCGGAAATCCGCCCGCAGATTCTGCAGGTGGGCCTTGTGATAAAGGAGTGCGGTGCGATCCAGCACCAACGGCAGATTGAGGGCGACCGAAATCACCAACGGCACCAGGCCGAATACCAGAAGCAGAACTAGAATTTGACCGCGAAGCTTCACGCCAACCGCGTTATCGTCCTGGGACCTGATACCCGCACAATTTCAAGCTCCGAGCTTGCAATGCCAATCGAAACAGGGTGTTAGGTGGGCTGGATGCGATCGCCGGTGGTGAAATCCCGCGGCTGAAAGGCGCCATCGTTGTGCAGGGTGACGAGCCCCTCCCGACCCAGGGTCAGGACGAACAATCCCTGGC
>Ga0209365_1000053_pt1 | contig 21182 bp, 24 predicted proteins | sample WorMetimpBELIZE2_FD_187389 | JGI IMG/M metagenome (GOLD analysis project Ga0209365, IMG submission 187389) | Marine gutless worms symbiont microbial communities from Max Planck institute for Marine Microbiology, Germany - Olavius imperfectus... | ecosystem: Host-associated > Annelida > Digestive...
CGTTTTGGCCTGCTGACGATTTTCTTTTCTTTGCTCGTTGGTCAGTTTCGGAGCGGGATTCCGCTTCGACTTTCGCGGCTTTTTGTGGGGGAGAATAATGTGCGCTGAAGCCCCGTAATCTTTCTCGGCACCCAAAAAACCGAGATCCAGTCGTACCGTCAAGTTCTTGAACCAAGGTAAATCCGGATCAAAGAGTGTTTTCAGAACCGTGTAATCATGAACGCTACTGCCAAATAGTGGACTCGTGAACAGCATACGTTGTTGGTGATTGGACATCACTAGGGCTTTCATGGTATGGCGTTTTTTTCCACTATAACGTTCTTTATTGATGCGCTTCGTCGTGCAGTCTCACACAAGCCATCTCGACCCTATCAATGATAATATCATTGTATTGATCAACAAGTTGAGAGAGGTCTTCCGGGGTTTCCAGGGTGACTTCAGGGAGTTGGTCCAAATCGGTGAGTGCGCGCTCCAAGACGCGCAAAAAGGGCTCGAAATAATCATGGATCTGCCCAGCGCTCAGACCAAGATGAAAGCCAAGTGCATCGAAGGCCGGATAGGTTTTGAGATAGATAGAGAACAAAAAATAAGCGTTCTTCGTGACTCGAAAAAACGCCTGGTTTCCCGCCCTTCGGGAGCCGTTTAATTTCCTTGTTCTGATACCTCTCTTCTTGAATTTTCTGGTAAGCTGCCGAGAAATTCGGTACGAGTCCATCAAATTTCTCTCGGCTCATACCAATGACAGATTTTATGGTCCGATCAGTCGTGAGATATTTGAAATTTTCATAAATCATGCGCTTAAATATCCTCTTGAATCATAAACCTGAATGGTTATTATACTCGAATAATATTCGGACGGTACAACTCTACTATATTTTTCCAAATATATCTATTGGCATGAGGTCTGCTTAAAGCTCTTTCTGAACCGATACAATACCGAATTATTACCATCTATGGGCTAAGGATTAACTCATATATTAATCACTACCCCGGCATCGTAAGCGCACTCGGGCGTCAGGGCATGGACGGCAGCGGTACTAACCTCATCCAGACCGACGCCTCCATTAATCCCGGCAACTCGGGCGGGTCGCTCGTGGATTCGAGAGCCGCGTGGTAGGTGTCAGCACGGCCCTGATCGGTCCGGGCGGAAGCAATGTGGGCATCGGCTTCGCGACCCCGGCAATCGGGTGTGGTTCGCCGTGGGCCGGGGGTTGCCGGGGCTGTAAGGCGCAAACGGCAAACCCCGTAGCACCCTATTTCATCCTATTCTACATGTTCGTAGGGAACGCCCTCTGTGGCGTTCCGAATGGCCCGCAACCCAGGCCGACCGGCACGGATTCACCGGTATGCGGCTGGTTCTCCCTCCCGCCTGACTAGGGTTTAGCAACCCGGCGTTATATCGGGTAGTCTTCCGAACCTTTCCGATACTCCTCGCTGCGATCCTTCATGCCGAACACCGGAATAATGCCCCTTTCCTCGTGGTTGGCCGTCCAGTTTCGTAACGCCCTGGCCGGCATTTCCAATGGCTGGCGGTATCGGTCGTTCTGGATGACGATGGGGTTACATCATATTCAATAGACCTATCGGCGTTCGCTGATCGGGCCTTTCTGGATAACCATCTCGACGGGCGTGATGGTCGCCTCCATCGGTCTCCTCTACGGCTATATCTTCAAGATCGAAACTCAGGAATATCTCCCCTATCTGGCCGCGGGCTTCTTCGCGTGGGGGCTCATCTCAATCCTGATAGGCGAAGGGTGTCAAACCTTTATCAATGCCGAAGGTCTCATCAAGCAGCTCAATGTCCCCTTATCCATTCATGCCTATCGCATACTCTGGAGTAACCTCCTGACGGCGGCGCACACCATCTAGGTTTTCCTCGCGATCGCCCTGGTGTTCTCGGTCGGACCCGCATGGTTCCATGCTGTTGGCGTTGCCGGGCATCGCCCTGATCTTGCTCAATGGCTTGTGGGTCTCCCTGCTGCTGGGGCTGATAAGCGCCCGTTTCAGGGATCTGCTCATGATTGTCGGCAGCATCGTGCAGGTCATGTTTTTCATGGCCCCTATCTTTTGGCAGATGGATATGCTGCCCGAATGATATTGTTGGCTACCGCACACATTGATGCTGTTTTTAGTCAGGTCTTTGCTGTGACATTTTCGACAAGTATGTACTTTTGTTTCAATAATCATAATTAAAGACCCTCTCGGTTAGTTTGTGGCGAGCGCTTAATGATGTAGTGGCCGTAGAAGTAGGCTCTTGAACGAAGAAAGCGGTTCGCTAGAAAGTTCATCACTACAGAGTAAGTGCGGACAATTTATGAATTAATCACTCTACTCTACAATTTAAAAATTTACCACTATCTTAATCATTTTGTCACCATCGTACGCAGCCCCCTGCTGGGTCAGGCGCCGCCGGTCGAGCATTGGCTCGCCGTCTTTGTAATCACCCTTGTCGGTTGGGTGCTTACCTTCTTCTATACCAAGTACCGGTGGCGTATCGCCTATTGGGTCTAGGGGCAAACCGTGGCCTTTATCCACTTAAATAACGTGACGGTATCCTTTCCGATCTATGACGTGAGCAGTCGCTCCTTGAAGAAGCGTCTCATCGCGACTGGCACGGGTGGTTATATTCAGTCGCGACCCGGCTCGAGCCGGGCCTCGTTGGTAACGGCGCTGGACGACGTGAGCCTGTCGTTTCGACATGGGGATCGGATCGGGCTGATCGGCCACAACGGGGCGGGCAAGACGACGCTGCTACAGATACTGGCCTGAATCTACGAGCCCGGCGCGGGAACCGTCGAGGTCGCGCCCCTGTTCGATGTGACCTTGGGGATGGACCATGAGAGCACCGGTTACGAGAATATTATGATGCGCTGCCTGTATCTGGGACTGACGCATCGACAAATAAGGCAGCGGATAGACGATATTGTCGAGTTCACCGAGCCCGGGGATTTCATGAATCTGCCCATACGGACCTATTCCGACGGTATGCGTATACGCTTGGCGTTCTCGGTGTCGACCTCAATTGTGCTGGACATCCTGTTACTGGACGAGGGCATCGGGGCCGGCGATGCGGCCTTTATGGAAAAGGCGAATAAGCGCCTGGATACATTTACGGAAGGCTCTTTATGGATTCCGGACTGGTAGGATATTTTGCGCAAATTTACCTTCTCAGCAAGCCAGCGGGGCGTTGTATAACTTGCTGTTTTTGTTGAAAAAAGACGGCCTATTCTGTCATCGGTCAGAGGGCTACGGACCACCGTCCTCTTCGATCCGTCTGGAATCCATAAAGAGCCTTACGGAAAAGGTGGCAATCATCATGCTCGCGTCACATGCGGCGCCTTTGGTGAGGAAAATGTACGCAATCGCCGTGTTGATGGAGCACGGGCGGGTGCTACGCGTCGGCAAGACCGATGAAGTTCTAGATTACTACGAGAACCGATCGAAAGATCTCTAAACATCAAATCCCTCACATGAACTATCCTACGATCGAATCCTGTGTCGGCAACACGCCCCTGGTGCGCCTGCAACGACTGCCCGGCGAGACAGACAACCGCATCCTCGCGAAGCTGGAGGGCAACAACCCGGCAGGCTCGGTAAAGGACCGTCCGGCGATGAGCATGATCCGACGCGCGGAGGAACGGGGCGAGATCGCGCCCGGGGATACCCTGATCGAGGCCACCAGCGGCAACACGGGGATCGCGTTGGCCATGGCGGCGGCCATTCGGGGCTATCGGATGATTCTGATTATGCCCGAGAGCGCGAGCCTGGAGCGACGCGCGCTTATGCAAAGCTTCGGCGCCGAGCTAGTGCTGACGCCTCAGGCGGACAGTATGGAGGGGGCCATCGACCAAGCGCGACGGTTGGAGGTCGAAGGGAAGGGCCGGATTCTAGATCAGTTCTCCAATCCCGATAACCCGCGCGCCCACTATGAGGGCACGGGACCGGAGATCTGGCGCGATACCCGGGGCGCCGTCACGCACTTTGTCAGCTCCATGGGCACGACGGGCACGGTCATGGGCGCGGGGCGCTATCTCAAGGAGCAAAATTCCTCGATCCAAATCGTCGGCATACACCCTAGGGAGGGCGCCTGTATTCCCGGCATCCGCCGCTGGCCCGAGGCCTATGTGCCTAAGATCTACGACCCCTCCAGGGTGGATCGCATCATCGAGGTTTCCCAGGACCAGGCAGAGCGAACGGCGCGGGAGCTGGCGGCGCGGGAGGGGATTTTCAGCGGCATCTCCTCGGGCGGGGCGGTCGCCGCGGCCCTCGCGCTCAGTGCCGAATGCCGCAACGCGGTCATCGTGGTCATCATCTGCGACCGTGGGGACCGTTACCTATCCACGGGGGTCTTTGCGGCCTAGCTTGATTAATAGGAGCATCGGCATCCTGCCGACCCCACGGCCACACACTCGCGAGAAAGGTTGGGTTGACTGTAGGGGCGAAAAATCTTTCGCCCCTACAGTCCTCTGGAGCCCGTGTAGGATGTGGTGAGCACAGCGAATCGCATCGTTACACCCCTCACCAAAACATCCGGCCGTCATTCTGGCCGGGAATGCCGGAATCGGCCAAGGCCAAGGACGGCCAATTGAAGGTTCCTGGCCAGGTTCAAATATTGATGGAAATCTGAGGGACGGCCCGAACGGGAGGGGAATCAGGCTGGTATTTCCACCGGCAGGCAGCGGGCGCCCCAGGTGCCGGGGGCGGCCTCAAAGCGGCCGGCGCAGGGAGCGCCGCAGGCGGTGCAGCGGCCTTCCGGCGTCAGCCCCCAGGTCCCGAGCTGGTAGCGGTCGCGCTCGATGAGGAGCGCCCCGCACCCATGGCACCAGGTGCTGTCCCCCTCGGGGTCCCGGACATTGCCGGTGTAGGCGTGGCATATCCCGACGCGCCGGGCGATTGCCCGCGCCCGGCTCAGGGTCGCGGGCGGCGTGGGTGGTCGATCCCGCAGTTTCCAGTCGGGATGGAAGGCGGTGAAGTGCAGCGGGGTGTCGGGGCCCAGATGCTTCAGGACCCAGGCGCACAGACGTTCCAGCTCGGTGTCGGAATCATTGTGGCCGGGAATCAGCAGGGTCGTGAGCTCGAGCCAGACCTGGGTTTCCTGCTTGAGATAGATCAGGGTCTCCAACACCGGGGCCAAGTGGCCGCCGCAGAGGCGGTGGTAGAATTCATCGGTGAACGCCTTCAGGTCCACGTTGGCCGCGTCCATGACGGAGAAGAACTCCCGCCGCGCCGCCGGATTGATGTAGCCGGCGGTCACCGCCAGGTTGCACAGGCCCGACTCCCGGCAGGCCAAAGCCGTATCCCGCGCGTATTCGAGGAAGATGACCGGGTCGTTGTAGGTGTAGGCGACGCTACGACACCCCAGCGCGTGGGCCTGGTGGGCGATGGCTGCGGGCGCGGCGTTCGCGGCCAGGGTGTGGAGCTCTTGTGATTTGCTGAGGTCCCAGTTCTGGCAGAATTTGCAGGCGAGGTTGCAACCGGCGGTGCCGAAGGAGAGTACCGGGGTGCCGGGCAGGAAGTGGTTGAATGGCTTTTTCTCGATGGGGTCCACGCAGAAGCCGCTGGAGCGCCCGTAGCTGGTGAGCAGAATTTGGTCGTCCTCGCACACGCGCACGAAGCATAATCCCGGCTGGCCCGATTTGAGCTTGCAGGCCCGAGGACACACATCGCACTGGATACGGCCGTCTTCCAAGCGATGCCAGTAGCGCGCCGGGTAGTGGTTCGGTTTCATTGTCATAAAATACCGGCCAGGCAATCACAGTATGAAATTAAGTATTTTAAAATGCCATGGATCGGGTAACGATTTCGTTTTGATCGACGAAACCATGGAGTCTAATGGTAACATTCCCGATGAGAAAAGGGCGAGTTTGACGCGGGCTATGTGTAATCGGGAAGCCGGCGTCGGGGCCGACGGGGTGCTGTTTTATCAATCCTCGGAAACCGCGGATTGTAAAATGCGGATGTTCAACCCCGATGGTGGTGAGGCCGAAATGTGCGGCAATGGATTGCGTTGTATCGGGCGATATTGTGCCGAACGATTAACGAGGCCAGACGTTACGGTTGAAACCATGAAATCCACGCTTGCGGTTAAAGGTGGAAAGCCGCTATATGCCGGTGTTGAAACATTCGAGGCGGAAATTGGGCCGGTTTCGACCCGGCCCGGCGCCTTGCCCATGTTGGTCGATACCGATTCGTTTGCGGGTGAATCAATCGAAGAACTGTCATCGGATCTGGTGTTTACCGCGCTCAGTGTCCCTAATCCGCACATTGTCGCGATTGTCGATGATATCGATGAACCCTTGGTGGAGAGATGCGGGGTTCGAGCCAATCATCTGCGTCTTTTTCCGAGCGGGGTCAATGTAAGCCTTGCCAGGCGACTCGGCAAAAATAATATATTTGTGATTACCTATGAAAGAGGAGTGGGCATTACCTATTCCTGCGGCACCGCCATGTCCGCATCGGCCTATGTGTCCGTGATACATGGCTTATCGGAGGCTGAGGAGCCGATATCCGTTTATAATAGAGGCGGCCTAGTCGAATGTGATGTTAAAAGGGATCCGAGTGAGCATATCCTGTTGAAAGGAAACGCGACATTTGTTTTTGAAGCGGAAATCGAGGTCGGGAAGGATTACGAAGAGATTTCAGGGCAATATGACAAAAGGGTCAGAATGGACGAAGTAAGCGCGTATGGTGCTTTTCAGGATTACGTCGAATCCGTATTGAATGAAATAACCTGACCAGGAGGTTGGGATATGAGCTCGAATCCGACAAATATCCGAGCGGCCGGGGTGGCCGGAACCTTCTATCCGGCGGATGCGGAGGAGCTGCGGCGGGGAGTGCTGTCTTATCTCACCGCCGCCGGGGGCGAGGATGCCGAGGTGCCGAAGGCCATCGTCGCGCCCCATGCCGGCTATATCTATTCGGGACCCATCGCCGGCAGCGCCTATGCGTCGCTGGCCCCGCGGGCCGGGGAGGTCTTGCGGGTGGTCCTGCTAGGTCCTTCCCACCGGGTTCCCTTCACCGGTCTGGCCTACAGCGCCGCCGCGACCTTTCTGACTCCACTGGGCGCCTTGGCCGTGGATCGGGAGGCGCTGGCCGGGATCCGGGATCTGCCGCAGGTGCAGTGCTATGAGGCACCGTTCGAGGACGAGCACAGCCTGGAGGTGCAGCTGCCCTTCCTCCAGCTCTCCCTGGAGGATTTTCGCATCGTGCCCTTGCTGGTCGGGGAGGCCGATGCTGCGGCGGTGGCCCAGGTCATGGCACGCCTGTGGGGGGGGCGGGAGACGCTGATCGTCGTCAGCTCGGATCTCAGTCATTACCTGGACTACGCCGGCGCTAGGGCCATGGACGCCGAGACCAGCCGGGCCATCGAGGCCCTGCGCCCGGAGGCCATCGGCCACACCCAAGCCTGCGGCTGGGCGCCCCTGAGCGGCCTGTTGCGGGAGGCGAAACGCCGGGGCTTTAAGGCCCGGACCCTGGACCTGCGTAATTCCGGCGACACGGCGGGACCCCGCGATCAGGTAGTGGGTTATGGTGCCTATGTCTTCCTCTGATTCCGATCCCACGCCCCTGGACCCGGCGCAACGGCGCAGCCTGCTGACGCTGGCCCGGCAATCGATCACCCACGGGCTGAACCGAGGGCGCCCGCTCCCGGTCGTCGCGGCCGAGTATCCCGCCACCCTCCAGGTGCAGCGGGCGGTCTTCGTGACCCTGCTGCTCGGGGGGGCCCTGCGCGGGTGCATCGGCCACCTGGAGGCCAGCCAACTCCTGGTGCTGGATGTAGCGGAGAACGCCTTCGCCGCCGCCTTCCGCGACCCCAGGTTTCCCCCCCTGACCCGCCTGGAGCTGGACCGGCTCGCGATCGAGATTTCGGTATTGACGCCGCCGCAACCCCTCGCCTTCACCTCCGAGGAGGCGCTGCTGCGACTGCTCGAGCCGGGCCGGGACGGCCTGATCCTCGAGGACGGGGCCGCCCGCGGGACCTTCCTGCCCACGGTTTGGGAGAGCCTGCCCGACCCGCGCGATCTTCTGCGCCAGCTCAAGCAAAAGGCCGGTCTGCCCCCGGACCACTGGTCGGAGCGGATCCGCGTCGGGCGCTATCGAACCGAGTCCTTTTCCGAATAGGGATCGGATATTGAATAGCATCCCGCTCCCGGGTCTCTTCCTGTTCCTGCTGTCTCTGATTCTGCTCTCAGGCTTCTTCTCGGGCTCCGAGACGGCGCTCATGACCCTCAACGCTATCGCCTGCGCCACCGGGCGGAGCAGGGCCACAAGGGCGCACTGCTGGCGCGGCCAGACCGTCTGATCGGGCTGATCCTGCTCGACAACAACTTCGTTAACATCCTCGCCTCGGCGGTGGCGACCGTCATCGCCCTGCGTCTCGGCGGCGAGGGGGCCATCGCCGTGGCCATGGGCCTCTTGACCCTGGTCATCCTTATCTTCGCCGAGGTCCTGCCCAAGACCCTGGCCGCCATGCACCCGGAGCGTCTCGCCTATCCCGCCGCGTTCCTCTACACCTCGCTCCTGAAGATCCTCTATCCCCTCTCGTGCGGTCCGTCAACTGGATAACAATGGCCTACTGCGCGCCCTCGGCGTGGGGCAACGGGGCGGGCAGGACAATGCCCTGTCGCGGGAGGAGCTGCGCACCCTGCTCAGCGAGGCCGGGGCCATGATCCCCAAGCGCAGCCAGACCATGCTGCTAGCGATTCTGGATCTGGGCCAGGTCACGGTGGAAGACATCATGATTCTACGCAACGAGGTGGACGTGCTCGACATCCGGGATTCCGAGGAAGAGGTCATCAACCGGATCAAAAACGCCGCCTACACCCGCCTACCCCTGTTCGACGGCGATATCGACAACGTCATCAGCATCATCCACGTCCGTGACGCCTTGCACACCCTGCTTGACCGGGGGCTCGGTAAGGAGCACCTGCGCGCGATCGGCCGCCGGCCCTTCGGACCCGGCGCACACCCTCGGGGAAATCCACCGGAGCGAGGACGGGAGCCTCTTGATCGACTGTGGCATCAGCGTGCGCGAGCTCACCGCGCCCTGCGCTGGAAACTGTCCACCAGCGGCCCCAAGACCCTGAATGGCCTGATTATCGAGCACATGGAGGCTATCCCCGAGCCGGGAACCAGCCTCAAGCTCGGCGGTCACGCAATCGAGATCATCCACACGGCCGAGAGCGCGGTCAAAACAGTCAAATACATCCATGACTGAGCCGACCAAATCATGGAGCCTGGGAACGGTGGCGGGCTACGATTGACCCGGATCGCCAAACTGTATAGCTTGAGTTTCAGACAGCCTCTAAATCACCATTAAAGACATCATCAGCCGCGACACCTTCAAGCGGCTCACCACCGATCTGGCGCATCACACCCTCGGCCTAGATGGGGAGGTTATCGAACTCAATGGAAACCCAGAACCAGCGCGTCGAAGACCGCCGGGCGGACCTAGTGGCCCGTATGCGGAGCCGCGATGGCGAGGAGTTCCTTACTGCACGTCGAGATTGCCAATGACAACACCCCCAACATGCCGTTGCGGATGCTACGCTACTATACAGACATCCGTTTGGCCGGACAGCGTGGACCGATCCGACAGTTTCTCATCTACATCGGGTCCGAGCGGCTGACCATGCCGGACGGTCTTGAAGAACCGGGGCTATTGGATTACCATTATGGTCTGGTGGATATGCACCGGATCAACTGTGCTGGCCTGCTGGCGCAGGACAAGCCAGATGCTTTGTGTTGGCCGTCTTGTGCGACTTCGGCGACCGGGATCCGGGGGAAGTGGTCGCCTACATCGTGCGCCGGTTGTAAGAGCTGCTGGGCGAGAACGAACGGGGATTCCGTGAGTACATGAACATGCTGGAGGTCCTGTCGGAAAATCGGGATCTCAAAGCACAAGTCCGGAAGGCCGAACACATGTTAACCCAGATCGAGATCGAACGTCTGCCATCCTTCGCCATCGGCTTTGAACGTGGCGAGGCAAAAGGTGAAGCCCAGATCGTGCATCGTCTGTTGCGCCGGCTCGACGTGACGAAAACCTCGGAGCTGCTCGGCCTCCCGCTGGAGGAGGTGGAGTAAATCCTGGCGTCGGGTAACAATAAGGCTTCTTGAAAAATTCAAGGTGCCCGATTAAAGAACAATCGCGTTGCACCAGTGGGCTTTGGTACCTTGGCGCGGGCAATTTTCCTACCGGACTATCCCGTGACCACCGACACAAACCCCCTCCATGCCGACCGCATCCTGATCCTGGATTTCGGCTCCCAGTACACCCAGCTCATCGCCCGCCGGGTGCGCGAGGCCGGCGTTTACTGCGAGCTCCATCCCTGGGACCTGGACGTCGATCGGCTGCGCGGCTTCGGCGCCAGGGGGGTGATCCTCTCGGGCGGTCCCCAATCGGTCCAGGAGCAGGCAACGCCACGGGTCGCCGACGCCCTGTTCGACCTCGGCGTTCCGGTGCTCGGCATCTGCTACGGCATGCAGACCATGGCGGCCCAGCTCGGCGGCCAGGTGGCCCTCGCGACCCGGCGCGAGTACGGCTACGCCCAGGTGCGCGCCCGCGGTCACTCCCGTCTGCTGCGGGATATCGAGGACCACACCAGCCCGGAGGGCTACGGCCTGCTGGATGTCTGGATGAGCCATGGCGATCGGGTGGACGCCCTGCCGCCGGGATTCTCCGCCATCTGTACCACGGACAACGCGCCCCTGGCGGGCATGGCGGACGAGGCGCGGCGTCTCTACGGTCTCCAGTTCCACCCGGAGGTCACCCACACCCGCCAGGGACAACGCATCATCGGGCGCTTCGTTCACGAGATCTGCGGCTGCGGCAACCTCTGGACAGCGGACAACATCATCGAGGACGCCATTGCCGGGATACGACACCGGGTAGGCGCCGACCGGGTGCTGCTCGGCCTGTCCGGGGGGGTGGACTCCGCCGTGGTAGCCGCCCTGTTGCACCGCGCCATGGGCGACCAGCTCACCTGCGTCTTCGTCGACAACGGGCTGCTGCGGCTGGGGGAGGGGGAGCAGGTCATGCGCACCTTCGCCCAGCACATGGGGGTCCGGGTGATCCGCGTCGACGCCCAGGAACGGTTCCTCGCCAAGCTCGCGGGCGTGACCAACCCGGAGCGCAAACGTAAGCTCATCGGCAACAGCTTCATCGAGGTCTTCGAGGAAGCCGCGGACCAGCTCCCCGGCGTCGCCTGGTTGGCCCAGGGGACCATCTACCCCGACGTCATCGAATCGGCGGGGGCCGCCACCGGCCAAGCCAAGGTCATTAAATCCCACCACAACGTAGGCGGGCTACCCGCCGCCATGCGGCTGCGACTCATAGAACCCCTGCGGGAACTCTTCAAGGACGAGGTACGCAAGATCGGCGTCGAGCTCGGCCTGCCCTCCGAGCTGGTCTACCGCCACCCCTTCCCCGGCCCCGGACTCGGGGTCCGCATCCTGGGCGAGGTCCGTAAGCCCTACGCGGACATCCTGCGTCGGGCGGACCAGATATTCATCGAGGAGCTGCGCCGGGCGGACCTATATGACCAAGTCTCCCAGGCCTTCGCCGTCTTCCTGCCCGTCAAATCCGTCGGCGTGGTGGGCGACAACCGCCACTACGACCACGTCATCGCCCTGCGGGCGGTGGAAACCCTGGACTTCATGACCGCCCGCTGGGCCCAGCTGCCCTACGACTTCCTCGACCAGGTCGGCCGGCGCATCGTCAACGAGGTACGCGGCGTCTCCCGAGTAGTCTACGACATCACTGGCAAACCACCGGGCACCATCGAGTGGGAGTAAGCCGCTAGGTGGTCCATCACCACTCAAAGATCTACTAATACCCAGGATTTTGTTCTGGAAAACCGTACTCACCAGACGCAGATTGACCAGATCGACCGCGCGTTTCATCAGCTGTTCCAAGGCCACCCGGCAAGGCAAGAAGGCCAGGTCCCTTATGGCCACGGCGGCTTGAAAGGGTAACAGCAGGGCCAGGTCGATATCACTCTCGAGCCATTCGGCCTTACAGGTAAAGGGCCTGGATCTCCGGGTAGTGGTTTTCAGGACCCGGATCATATCCCCCGTCTTCCCATCGAGCCCTCCAGAATCCTCGGGTGTCATTGCCGACGCTCTCCACGACATTCCGTCCTGTTGACCGCCTATCGGCTGTTCCCAGGATCGCAGGCCACCCGCAGGGTGGCCGAATAATAACTCGATAGAAAGCAACGGGTTGGTGATGTTGAACCGCGGAGAATACAGAGAAGGGAATCGGCCAATTCTCTGTGTGCTCTGTGGTTTCAACTTCACCGACCGAACGTCGGGGCCAGGTGGAGGGTTCACTACGGCGGCGCATGCCGAGGGCTATGGGCGGGACGGGGCGAAAAAGCACAAAATTTCGGATGTTGAGTTCCGTTGCCGGCGAGTCAAAGGTAAAGGGTGTGTCTCCTGGTCTCCGACTCATAACCACGGATGCGTTTCGGGCCCTGCGTGTGGGTCAGAGACGATTCTCAAGGCTATCGACGCCCGTTAGCGCACCTGTTTCCTTGTGATTCCTGATGGGTCCGATTGTCTCGGCCCGAACCCCATGCCTTGCCCCGCGTGCGCCAAGCCTATGGTCACGTGGGAAATATAGCATGAACCGCGTGCCACCGATTAGGCTTTGGACCATGAATACGCTTGGCTCTTGTGTCACCATTGCCAGAGACCGCGCCGGATTTTCCCAGGCGAAGTTGGCAAAGTGGGTCGGGGTAACGCCCGGCGCGATCAATAAGATCAAGTCCGGCGAGACCAAGGGGGCGAAGCCCGAGACCTTGGCCGCCCTGGGGCGTTCCCTGGGTGTCTCCATGGAGTGGCTGGCGACCGGGAGAGAGGATCAGATCGCGGAGACGAAGGGCGCCTATAACCCCTCCCAGGAGACTTGGCGCCTGTTGACCGCCTGGACAAATCTGCCGACCCATCTGCAGGTATCCCTGCTGGCGCTGATCGAAACCTTGGCCGGACTGGACAGATCGGCCAAAGACTAGTACCCCATTCCATCCTATTCTACATGTTCGTAGGGAATGCCCTCTGTGGCGTTCCGAATGGCCCGCACAAGGGCCGGTCGGCCGTTCCCTACGCAATATGAAAATCAGAGTTTCTACTGATGCGGTTCGCTTCGCTCACCACATATATGGACCCATCCCGTTTTGCAAGGCACCCACACACTGGCTTGGCGAAGGGGAAGGTTACGGTCATCGGTAGTGGTAAATATTAGAGTGACAGAGTAAGATGGTTAATTCTTCATCATTCAAAATCCCACGACTTTTACCATCGACCTGGTACTAGATTTCGAAGCTCCTTTTCGAAACAATGCCGTGGGGTTTGAATCATCACCTTCAGGTGCCAATTCAATCACAGGGTTTTGAGTTATGATGACTGAAACAAAAGCCCATACTTGTCGTAAATGTCAGAGTAAATAAATTGCCAAAAATGGTACCAATGGATGTGGAAGTCCACAATATCACTGTAAAACTTGTGGGGCTTATGGTGTCCTGGAACCTCGAGTAGATTATACCGAAGAAGAATAAAGAGATCATTCTCAATGCTTATCAAGAACGCTCCAGTATGCGTGGAGTCGAACGTACCTTTGGGGTTTGTCGCCAAACCTTGAGTGCCTGGTTAAAAAAAAGGCGGAACAGCTCCTCCCCTTGAAACTACCCTGAAACCCGTTGATCCCCGGAAAACACCCGTGCTGGAAGCGGATGAAGTCTGGCCCTTTGTCTTCCGTAGTCACACCAAAGTTTGGCTCTGGATTGCATTGAGCCGAGAGACCCGAGAAGTGGTGGCTTACGCCTGCGGTGATCGCAGTGAGAAACGTGTCAAATACTCTGGGATCGTATCCCACCGGCGTATAAAAAGGCCTTGGTTTTCACCGATTATGGGCTAAGGATTAACTCATACATTAACCACCACCCCTTTTTCTTCACCACCCGTTCATCCTGTTCGTTCACTCCCCACAGGTGGAAGCTGTTCTGGCCAATGTCGATCCCCGACCGCACCACCATCTTGTTACCATTCATGTCGGATCCTCCCGCTTCGGTTCGATGGCTGGAGTTGTCTTGCCATCGTAGCGCTTTCGACGCCGTTCGTGAAGGGGGATGGGTCCATACCATTATCCTACGCAGGCTGGTTGGTATTTCCTCCGCTTTTCCGCCTGGTTGATCGATTTGGGTTATCCACCGGCTGCCGGCGCGCTGTGGAGGCGATGCATGGCCTGCTGGAATTCGCCTGCGATCGCCGCGAAGAGATAGGGTTCCGCCGCGTCCAGGGTATCCCGAATGCGCCCTTCGTCGTCTTTTGAGGCCTGGCCGAGGACGTAGCTCACGACCTGCGCCCGATCCTGAGGGTGGTCGATGCCGATGCGCAGGCGCCAGAAATCCCGGGTGCCGAGCGCGGCGATGGTGTCCCGCAATCCGTTGTGCCCGGCGTGTCCTCCGCCCAGCTTCAGGCGCAGGGTCCCTACCGGCAGGTCCAGCTCGTCGTGCGCGATCAGGAGCTGCTCGGGGGGGATGTCAAAGTAGCGGACTACCGAGGCCACGGATTGCCCGCTCCGGTTCATGAAGGTCAGGGGCTTGAGGAGCCGTAACTCTCTTCCTGCGAGGTAAAGCCGACAGAGCAGGCCGTGGAATTTATGCTCGGCCTGAAACCGACCGCCGTTGCGTGCGGCAAGGGTGTCCACGGGCCATTGACCGACGTTATGGCGGGTCGTGGCGTACTCGGGTCCGGGATTACCCAAGCCGACGATCAGCCTGATGCCCGGCGCGGTCATGGTGTCTATCGGTTCGCCCCATGCGGCTTGTGGATTTGCCCGCCGACCATTGAGGAGTCGGTAACCGGGCCTACCAGTGCTTGGGCTCGAAACCGGGCCGGTTCTTGATTTCCATGAGCTCGTCGCCGACGGCCAGGACCAGAAAGCCCTGCTTCTCCGCGTAGGTGAGCACGCTCTCCTCCACGAAGAGGCTGGCCAGGATCCCTACCACGGGCAAGGCGTCGTATTCGGGATAGAAGGTGCGAAAGGCGGCGATGTCGGCCACGAAGCTCTCCACGTCGGCGCTCCGCAGGGTGGCCTTGGTGCTGTTGAGGCAGGCGCAATCGGGGGTTACGACTAGGGCATCGAATTCCTTCACCCGCCCGTCGGGCAGCCGACGCTTGACCCGCACCATGAGGTTGTAGACGTGCTTGTCCAGCCTTTGCTCGATGATCCGGGGCAGGCTCGGGGCGACCAGGTCTTCTACCAGGGTGCCCAGCTTGTTGGAGAGCTCCCCCCACTTTTTGTTCATTTCCCGAAACCGTCGGCGTCCCTCTTCCTTGAACTCGCGCAGCTCCTTTTCGGTTCGCTGATGCGATTCCTCCAGCTTCTTCTGCGACTCACGAAGCTCCGTCTGTAATTCGCGCATCCCCGCCTCGGTTCGCAGCTGTGATGCCTGAAGCTCCATCCGTAACTCGCTCATCTCCACTTCGGTTCGCAACTGTGACGCATGCAGCTCTGCCCGTAGCTCGCCCATCTCCGCTTCGGCTCGCAGATGGGATTCGCGGAGCTTGGTTTCGGTTTGCAGCTGCGAGCGGCGGAGCTTGTCGAATTGGATGTCGGCATTCCGGACGAAATCCTGCACGGTTTGCTCGAGGGTCTCGATACGTTCGATAACAGCTGACATGATTCGGCTCTGAAAAGCGCGGGGAATGACAGGAAAAATAGCCGGCCCAGGTCCCGGATGCAAGTAGGCTCGGAGCCGAAGCGGCGTCGGGTCGCAAAGCCCAGGGATGGGCCTTTGCGACATCCCCCAAAGGACCGCCAGGGCAACCTCAGGACTCGGGCTCGGCGGATTCGGCGCTCTCACCCCCGCCTGCGCCTTCCTCGGCCTCCAGGTCTTCGGTCTCTTCGCGGACCTGGATACTCTGGATGGCTACGACGGGCACGTCCGGATCCGGCGCGTGGGCGAGCACCACGCCCTCGGGTAGGGAGACCTGGGATAGAGGCACGGCATTCCCGATCTCCATTTCCAGCAGGTCGACCTCGAGATACGGGGGCAGATCCTTGGGCAGACAGGTGATCTCGATCTCGGTGAGCTTGCGGGAGACCATGCCCCCGGATTTCACTCCCTTGGCACTGTCTTCGTTGAGGAAACGCAACGGGACCATCATGCGAATCCTTTCCACCGCGCTGATGCGTTGAAAATCCACGTGCAGAATAAAGGGTTTGGCCGGGTGACGCTGCAAATCCTTGACCACGACCTGCTCGGCCTTGTCATGGGCCACCTTAAGGTCCAAGACCTGGGAGTAGAATCCCTCGCGTTCCAGGTGCCGAACCAGCTCGTTGTGGACCAGGCGGATCATCTCCGGCTTGCGCTCCCCGCCATAGACGATGCCCGGAACCTGCCCCTGCCGGCGCAGGCGGCGGCTCGCACCCTTCCCTGCGTCCCGACGGGGTTGCGCATTGATCTCGAAGTTAGCGCTCATGTTGTTTTCCCCGATTCGATGAGTTTAAGGAAATACGCTGCGGACCCCGCGACCAGGACCCGAGCGCGATAACAGGAATCGACTCTTGCGTCAATTCACGAACAGGGAGCTGACGGATTCTTCGTTCGAGACCCGGCGCATGGTCTCGGCTAGCAGCTCGCCGATGCTCAGCTGCCGGATTTTGGGGCAGGCGGCCGCCTCCGGGCGTAAGGGGATGGTGTTGGTAACCACCAATTCGTCCAGCAGGGACTCGACGATATTGGTAACCGCCGGCCCAGAAAGCACCGGGTGGGTGCAGTAGGCGACCACCTGCGCGGCTCCGTTCTCCTTGAGGGCGGCTGCCGCCCGACAGAGGGTGCCCGCGGTGTCCACCAGGTCGTCGATCAGCACGCAGGACCGGTCCGTCACATCGCCGATGATGTTCATGACTTTGGTCTCGTTCGCCCGCGGCCGACGCTTATCGATGATCGCCAGATCGGCGTCATCGAGCAGCTTCGCCAGAGCGCGGGCGCGCACCACGCCACCCACGTCGGGCGAGACCACGAGCAGGTCCGGGTATTTGCGCCGCCAGATATCCCCCAGGAGGATGGGCGACGAATAGATGTTGTCCACCGGGATATCGAAGAAGCCCTGGATCTGATCGGCGTGCAGATCCATAGTGAGGACGCGATCCGTACCGGCGTGACCGAGCATCTTGGCGACGAGTCGGGCAGTGATGGGCACCCGCGCCGAACGGGGACGCCGATCCTGACGGGCGTAGCCGAAGTAGGGGATAACCGCCGTGATCCGCTTTGCCGATGCCCAACGCAGGGCATCGATCATCACTAGGAGCTCCATCAGGTTGTCGTTGGTGGGCGTACTCGTGGGCTGGACCACGAAGACGTCGCGACCCCGCACGTTCTCCCGGATCTCAGCCATTACCTCGTCGTCGCTGAAGCGACCCAGGGTGGTCTTGCCCAGGGGAAGGCTCAGGTGGGCAGCGATTTCCTTGGCGAGCGGTAGATTGGCCTTGCCGGAAAACACCATCATCTGGCTAGCGGACACGACTGATCTCTCTGTGTTTTCGCTCACGATCGAATCCGGCGGCCTTTTTACCCGTGCTCCCGTTCGAGCACCGCTCTCACGGCGGCAGGCGGTCGGGAATTACCGAAACCGGGTATGGGCACTCTCGCGTATGGCTGGGGCGCCAGGATTCGAACCTGGGTATGCAGGGATCAAAACCCTGTGCCTTACCGCTTGGCGACGCCCCAATTCAGGCTAAGCCCGCGTCCTTGCCGCGAGCGGCGAGCGATTCATGCCGCGGGCCACGAAGGCGGAGAAACGCGACGGCACCGAGGAGCGGGCGGCCCGGGCCCGGGCCGCCGTCGCAAAGGTGCAGAACATGCAGGCGCCGGTTCCGGTGAGCCGCGGCCGGCCGACGGTGGCGAGCCAGTCCCAGGCCGCAGCTACCTCCGGGTAGCGCCGCCGCACAACCGCTAGACAATCGTTCCGATCATCGCCGGCAAGAAAGCCGATTATTGTGATCGGGGCCGAATCCCTTGTCAATTTCTCGTCCGAGAACACCGCACCGGTGGCCACCCGGCACCACGGTACCAATACCAGATACCAGGGCTCCGGCAGCGCGATGGGGGTCAGCACCTCGCCGATCCCCTCCCCCCAAGCGGCGCGCCCGTACACGAAAATCGGGACATCCGCGCCCAATTCCGCGCCGAGTGCCATCAGCTCGGGTTCGGTCAGGCCCGTCCCCCAGATCCGGTTCAGCGCCACCAGGGTCGTCGCCGCGTCCGAGCTGCCGCCACCCAACCCACCGCCCGGAGGCAATTGTTTCTCCACCCGGATCTCGACGCCGCGACGGCAGCCGGTCCGCTCCCGGAGCAGGCGCGCCGCGCGCACCGTCAGATCGGACTCCTCCGGGACCCCGGCGAAGTCCGAGGTGCGCCGGATTCGGCCGTCGTCCCGCGGCGTGAAGAACAGCCGATCCCGCCGGTCGATGAACTGAAATACGGTCTGCAAACGATGATAACCGTCGGGACGCCGCCCGAGGATACGCAGCATGAGGTTGAGCTTGGCCGGGGCGGGCCAAGGATGCACCGGAGAAGAAGCCGGATCGGTCATTGAGAACCGGGGGCCGCCGGCACCGACTTGTAGCGGCCGATCACGCGCAGGAGATATTCGTGGTCCGGCTCCTGTTCCAAGGCCTCCTCCCAGGTGCTGCACGCCTTCTCGCGCCACCCCAGGGTCCAGAGCACCTCGCCCAGGTGAGCAGCGATCTCGCCGTTGGGCATCTGGGCCAGGGCCCGGCGCAGGTAATCTAGGGCCCGTTCCGAATTCCCCAACCGGAACTGGACCCAACCCATGCTGTCGAGGATGGCGGGATCGTCCGGCTTCAGGGTCAGGGCGCGCTCGATATAGGAGAGGGCCTCGGTAAAGCGCTCGGTATACTCCACCAGGCTATAGCCGAGGGCGTTGAGGGTATAGACGTTATCTGGGTCCTCGGCGAGGATCGCCCGAAAGTCGCCTTCCATGATATCCAGCCGATTCAGCGAGAGGGCGTGCAGACCGCGAGCATAGAGGAGCTCGTGATCGCCGGGAAAGGCTGCCAGGGCCTTGTCGTAGACCTCCATGGCAGCTTGCAGCCGGTCCAGCTCGGCTAAGGTCGAGCCCTCGATCAGGTAAATCATCGGGGCGCTCTCGGGCCACCGATCGCGCAGTTGCTGCAGGAGCTCCCGCGCCCGCTCCACCCGGCCCTGCTCGGCGCGCATCAGGGCGATCCGTATCCCGGCGTCGACGGCCTGCCGGCCCCGCACGCGCCGGTACCAGGACTCGGCGGCCTCCGGGTCATCCGCCAGATCCTCCGCCTGGCCGAGATAGAAGGCGGCCTCGTTCCGCCGCTTGCCGGTAGCGTACAGCCGCGTGAAATAGTCCCGCACCGCCTCCGTATCCTCCAGCTGCAGGGAGAGGATACCCAGGGCGAACAGGATATCCGGCCCCTGGGGCGTAGCGGACAGGAGCCGCTCGTAGATCTTACGGGCGCGGGAGAACTCCTGTGCGTCGACGAGCAGCTGCGCGTAAAGCAGGCGCAGCTCCCGGTTTTCAGGACCCTCCTCGATAAAGCCCTCCAGGACCTGACGCGCCCGCTTGTGGTCGTCCCGTTTCAGGAACAAGCGGACCTGAAAGACGCGCGGCAGATTCCAGTCCGGGCGTAGCCTCGATGCCCGCCTTGCCGCCGCCACCGCCGCCTCGTACCGATCAACGCCGGCGGCGACCAGGGCCCTGGCGAACCAGGCATCGGCACTCTCCGGGGCCTCGGCGGTCAGCGTCTCCATGAGCTGCAAGCGTTGCTCCGGGGGCTTCAGCCCGGCAACCAGATGGGCCACCTGACTATAGCCATCCTTACCCTCCACCGCCGCTAGGACAATCACCCGCCGCAAGTGCGTCACCGCGGCGGGCACCTCCCCGACCTTGATCCGTGCGTAGGCCGCCAGGCGGTGGGCGCCGAGCGCCTCGGGCACCAACGCGAGCCACAGATCCGTGACCCGCCGCAGGGCCGGGATATCGCCGAGAACCAGGGCCTCACCGGCCGCTAGACTCGCTAACCTGGGGTCCCGCGCCGCCCGCGCACCGCACAGAAAATGGCTCAAGGCAGCGCGATGCTCACCGCGCTGTCCTGCGACCTGCCCGGCGAGAAAGGCGTAGATGGGGTCCGTCGCGGGCCCGGCGGGACACGCGCCCGCCGGCGTCCCCTCCCCGGACGGCGCATCGGCCCCCGGCGCCAGAAACAGGAGGCAAAGGTAGAGGCCGAACCGACGCCGTAGAGAAATCATAGGGCACGGATGCGCATTGAGAATTTCTGATAGTTAAAGAATATAGGGTAGTGGTAAATACTAGAGTGACGGAGTAAGATGGTTAATTCTTCATCATTCAAAGTCCCACGACTTTTACCATCGACCTGCCACTGGATTTCGAAGCTCCTTTTCGGAACAATACCGTGGGGTTTGAACCATCACCTTCAGATGTCAATTCAATCACAGAGCCAAATCCGTTATTGGTATGAGCCGAGAGAAATTTGATGGACTCGTACCGAATTTCTCGGCAGCTTACCAGAAAATTCAAGAAGAGAGGTATCAGAACAAGGAAATTAAACGGCTCCCGAAGGGCGGGAAACCAGGCGTTTTTTCGAGTCACGAAGAACGCTTATTTTTTGTTCTCTATCTATCTCAAAACCTATCCGGCCTTCGATGCACTTGGCTTTCATCTTGGTCTGAGCGCTGGGCAGATCCATGATTATTTCGAGCCCTTTTTGCGCGTCTTGGAGCGCGCACTCACCGATTTGGACCAACTCCCTGAAGTCACCCTGGAAACCCCGGAAGACCTCTCTCAACTTGTTGATCAATACAATGATATTATCATTGATAGGGTCGAGATGGCTTGTGTGAGACTGCACGACGAAGCGCATCAATAAAGAACGTTATAGTGGAAAAAAACGCCATACCATGAAAGCCCTAGTGATGTCCAATCACCAACAACGTATGCTGTTCACGAGTCCACTATTTGGCAGTAGCGTTCATGATTACACGGTTCTGAAAACACTCTTTGATCCGGATTTACCTTGGTTCAAGAACTTGACGGTACGACTGGATCTCGGTTTTTTGGGTGCCGAGAAAGATTACGGGGCTTCAGCGCACATTATTCTCCCC
>Ga0209365_1000055_pt1 | contig 20884 bp, 22 predicted proteins | sample WorMetimpBELIZE2_FD_187389 | JGI IMG/M metagenome (GOLD analysis project Ga0209365, IMG submission 187389) | Marine gutless worms symbiont microbial communities from Max Planck institute for Marine Microbiology, Germany - Olavius imperfectus... | ecosystem: Host-associated > Annelida > Digestive...
GTTTTGGGGGGGGGTTATATCGTCAGTAGTGGTGCTTTTTTGCCGAAATAAACCAACAGCTTCCCACGCCCCAGCTGCTGCCGAAGAGAGCGATGTATTGGAGCATGTAGTGTAATAGACAAGACTTGCCTTGACAGGGGTCGTGCATCTGACCCCTTCCAACGTGCTTGCTGCGGGGGAGTGCAGGATAGTCCTATCATTCGGCAGAGGCAGCCAAAAAAGAGGATCCCAAAACGAGCCCAACGGCGCTTCTCGCGGATCGGTGTGACAAACGTCTGTGCCTATCGAGGGAATTGTCCCCAAAAACGCCACAAAAGGCTGAGAATGCGCGAACAAACTCTTCCATTTTTCTAAAGCAACCCCCTCCCTCACAGTCAAATTTGCGCGCTGCAAACCAAAATCGCCACCTTCGAAATGGGGCCCCAAGCCCTCGCAGCCTGACTCCAACGAACCAATACTTAAGCTCCAGCAAGCAAAAAGCCAGCCTCATAGAAAGCAATTTCTCTGCGGGGAATTCGAAAGCGCAGAAACTCCTGGAAGGGGGCTCCCAGGAAATGCATACCTCTAAAGCCCCAACATGCCTAAATCTTTTATGTTGAATCGACTTGATCCAGCTTATTTGCCCTAACTGACGAGCAGCACACATATTTGAGTAATACTCCATTCTAGGACCGTTTGAAGGAACACTTTTCAAACTCCCTCATTTCTTGAGCAGATTCTGAAGAGAAAAAGGTCCCCGTCAAAAAACACCAGACAGCCAAATAAGGAAAAGACGCTCAGAGAAATTTCTAAAAAACGACATTTTAGTCACTGCAGGGTGTACAGTATTATCGTTTTGCGCTTACACAAAATTTGGATAAAGATTGACTAAAATGCAAGATATATGTCACAAGCTCCTAACTTTCTCGATGGAATGTAGTTGAGTCGAAAAACAGAGTTTAGAAGTCGAGGGAGATGTGACCTGTTTTAATGACGATAGAGTCAAATTGATCAATTAAAGGAGGTAGTTATATGCTGCTAGCTGAGGTTTCCTCTCTCCATGGTGGGATGGGCGCGTCCCCTAGGCCTGGATCACACGCCTGCAGCATGTTCGGGTGTACACCTGAAGTAGATGGAGTATATGCTCCTTCTCTTCCGTGCCCTGAAAAGAACGTACAGGCCTTGTTTTGGAAAAGCCACATCAAGAGCAGATCTTTTGGCCAATTTCACAAAGATATATGTAAGTTGTTGAAGAGCAAGCGCCTTGACACAAACAACAAGGGCGTGGTTCAGCGGTTTTTTCAACACCTGAAGTACACAAACTCAGAGAGTATCACAATAGCACGCCGAGTGAGTCGACAATCCAAGGCTGGTACTCTACCCTGTCCCCCTTCCACCTCTACTAGGCAAAAGAGGGGGGCTATAAATCCAGCCAATATTGTAAATGGCGCGCCCTCCCTCGCGTTTGTTTTTGGGCAGATAATGAATGATACGGTTATTCTTATTGAGACAAAAATGCATACCCTCGAATTGTCGGAAGCCTTGGAACATTGGCAGTCATATTTGACCTCTAAGTGTTATTGGCCTTGTGTCCAAAAACTACTAGAACTGGGTGGTGAGAAATTTGCCCGATGGACTGGGCGTTTCGGTCTCAATACACAAGAGTTGTGCCCAGTCTCTCTCGAAAAGTTACCAAATGCGACCAAGCGCGATTTTGGGTTGGATGACCCTTCAACAAGGCCAAATAATATGTTTTGGTCGCGTCTCGCAAATCTGCTGCGCCTTGAATGCCGTACTAGTGCTTGGACAAAACTTCACAAACAACACCTCGAAGCAGAAGTGGAGAAAGGAGCAAATACAACACAGAGACTCGAAGAGAACCTCTCAACACAATTGAAGTATCTTATAGAACACACAGAAGAAGCGCCTGCAGATTTGGAGCGGCCTAAGGAGCTACTAGAGAAGATGGAAGAACTCGAAGAGGAATTGAAGAATTTGACCGAGCAACAGAAACGGATGCAAGAAGAACAGAAACAACTATCATCATGGATTTCCCTCCTATCTGCCACAATAATGGGAATAGTGGTTGGGGCTGTAGGGGGACTAATACCGAGGAGCTTTTGCCGAAATACAAGAGCAGTTCCTCCTATATCCGATGACGCTGTCTCAGAAAGCATTCCTTTGGATACCCATGCTTCTTCGGTAATGCATGCAGGGGAAAATACAACATAAAAGGATAGCGTTTTTACCAGTAACGACGTAGGTCAGCGAAGATGAAACCCACCACTCTTCCGATCTCTTCTTGCTAAAAGGAGGTTTTTAGAGATGAACCCCCCTCTCCCCAGGGCCTAGACAGAGGGTTCTACAGCGTCGCAAATATCGAAGAACTGTATCAGCAACGTCACAAGTTTGCGATTGCTCTTCCTGCTTAGAAACAATGGGTTGAGCGCCTCCTTTCTAATTGGACTAAACGGGCCCTCTAGGCCCTGATTTCGTGGGAAAGCACGAAATCAGGGAGAAAATTCGACAAAAAGGGACGGTCTTGATCATGATTTGACTAAAAACTGATCGAAACTCCTCTAACTTTATTACTGGAATAGGCAATTAACTAATTTTCGATCCAAAAACCCTATTTCCTTGAGCACTCTCATAAATTAGTCATGAATGCCCCCTCTTCGAGGGCCATCTCCTTGGATATATTTTCCCGAGAAAGTTCCCTCTTGTGAAAAAGCAATCAAATATACTCTGAGGGCAAAAACTTGATGCGCCCCGCCTATCCAGCTCAGCGCTAGGCGCTTAAGTTGTGCCACGTCCATCTTCATAGAAATGATTTGCCACCCGGCATTAAGCAAATTTATTTCACAACTCTTTTGCAAAGCCAGCGAAAAGGGCTAGCCTACCGTTTCCTCGCTCATCTCGCAAACTAGATCGGGGAAAATAGAGAAATCATTCCATCTCCACGATGTCGAGGAAGGACTGAAGCTGTTTAGACCTTGTGGGGTGTCGCATCTTTCTCAGAGCCTTGGCCTCAATTTGTCGTACGCGCTCACGCGTAACCTTGAAGCGTATACCCACCTCTTCGAGGGTTTTGGGTTTTCCATCTAAGATGCCGAACCGCTCGATGAGGACTGTGCGTTCGCGGTCAGTCAGAGTCGAGAGCACCTCGTTTAATTTATCTTTCAAAATAGAATAGGCCGTTACATCGGCGGGAGATTCTGTGGAGGGATCTTCCAGAAAGTCTCCAAATTGGCTCTCCCCACTGTCCCCCACTTCAGCTTGAAACGATATGGGTTGCTGAGCATTTTTATAGACCTCCCGCACACGATCTGTGGAAAGATCTAACTCAATTGCTAACTCCTCGATTGTTGGCTCGCGCCCTGTCTCCATCATCAATTTTTTTGCCCCGCGAAGGACTTTATTCATTGTCTCGATCATATGGACAGGGATGCGGATAGTGCGCGCTTGATCAGCGATTGCTCTGGTGATTGCCTGACGAATCCACCACGTAGCATAGGTGGAGAACTTGTATCCACGGCGGTATTCAAATTTTTCCACCGCCTTCATGAGGCCCATATTCCCTTCTTGAATTAAATCTAAGAAGGAGAGCCCCCGGTTAGTATATTTTTTCGCAATTGAAATGACGAGTCTCAAGTTAGACTCTACCATTTCTCGCTTTGCTTCTTGACTCTTGTCCATCCAGCGTTGAAGCATGCGGATATCTTTCTTGAATTTGTCCAGCGTACGCCCAGCTGCCAACTCCCTCTTGCTCAACTTCCTCTTTGCTGTCATTAACTTAGCCCTGGCAAAACGATTTTTTTCTGCGCGTGGGATAAGTTCTTGAATCTCCTTCTCCAAAACTAAAAAGTGATCATAGGCAGACAAAAGCACCTCTCCAAAATCATCGATCACGTTGTGATGAAAACACATTCTCCTTAAATAAGCTTGCGTCCTCACTACGCACTTTTCAATATCTTCTGACAACTTGTCCTGCTCCGTTCTACTTAAAGAGCCACGGTGTGATTCGATCAGAAACTCTTTGAGAAGGGCGTCCTCTTTGATAAGGAGGTCCCGGAGTTTTGGGAGCATCTTGAGAAAGTGATTTTTGTCTGAAACTTCCTTTTCAGCGACGATTTTGTCGAAACGATCCTTGCCCGCAATTAGGTGATTAGCAATAGAGATAGCTTCACGCGTGGAATAGCGAAAACGCATGATGATTCTCTCAATTTGCATTTGAGCTTTTTCAATCCTCTTCGAGATTTCTACCTCCTCTTCCCTGGAAAGAAGGGGAACCGAGCCCATCTCTTTCAGATACATGCGGACTGGATCGTCGCTACTCCCCTCCATACGTTTAGGGAGGGCCTCCATCTCTTTCGCCTCTTTCTTCTGCTCCTTTTGGCGCTCTAACTCGGATTGGTTGAGAATCTGGATGTCCATCCCACTCAGAAAGATCAAAACCTGGTCGATCTGTTCCGCAGAGTCAATAGTCATCGGGAGAATTTCATTGATCTCCTCATAAGTAATATACCCTTGCTCTTTCGCAATAGCGATAAGCTCCTCAATCTTCTGCTGATATTGCGGGTCGAAACTCTGGCTGAACTTAGATTTACTCATGGACCTTTGAAAACAATTGATGAAACAAAAAAGAAAAACTTAAACAATAAATCCCTGTCCCCGGTATCGTACCAGAAACATTTTCATTGTGAAAAGGAAAAGTCTTAATGTCAAGCATACGTACGATCTTTCCTAAAAGATTGCAAGATAAAACGCACTTAAGGGTCCAAAAAACTTTGCTCTCCCTCCTCCCTCAAGCCCGCCTCGAACACCGCTTTCCTTCAATCAACAGGATCGCCGACGTCGTCCTGCCCTCTCACAAAATCATTTTTGAGATCCAATGCTCCCCCATCTCCCTCGAAGAAGCACAAAACCGCATCCGAGACTACGCATCCCTTGATTTTACGGTAATCTGGATTTTACATCATCGACATTTTAATGCAGAGGTCGTCTCTCCTGCCGAACTCTACCTCCGCAAACGCCCCGCTTACTTCACTTCGATCACTCCCCACGGATATGGCTTCTTCTATGATCAACTCGAGATTTTTAAGGGGTTGTGCCGCGTGTACAAGAGCCCTCCACTCATCTTAGAGGGAATGACTCCTCGCCATCTTACGCATATTCCCCGCACATTTCCTAAAGGCCTCAAAAAAAAACTCGCTCATACCCCACTCTACCTACCTGGAGACCTCACTGACAATCTTTTGACGAGTAGGCGGCCTACAAGGTGGGCCAAAATGGCGGAAAGAAAGCACTCCACCACAGCTTTTAGAAAATTTATTTCGCTTTTTAAAGACTTTTTCCTTTATCTATTGTATCTCAATGCGGATCGACCCCACTGATCCTATGCACATATACTCTTAATAGAGAAAAGTAGAGGATAATCATTAAACATATGGCACAGTAAACTCCCGACTTGACGGGAAAATGTTTTTGAAGCGAGGCTTTTTCGGGATGCCTTGGGTTGTACCATGCCCGCCAGGGAATTTTTTCCCACTTTTCTACGAGGGCTTGAGCTAAATATTGATTTTGGTATATTGGCTTGGAAAAGCTAACATGTTGGAATACTTTTCTCTCACCTACTTGAAACACAAAATTAGCATGGATGGCAAATTTGCCGGGCCTCACCTCCTCAACCTTCCATCCGTGTGTAATTGCTGGAGAGGAGTGGGAGAGGAGGAAGTACTCATACAGTCTAAAGAAAAAGCTTCCCCCCGTCCAGACTCCAACTCCAGAAATCAAAATCATCATCGCAGTGAAAAACATTTTCGACACTCTCATGCCGCCACTCCCCTGTACTGTTGACAAACTATTCCTAGATTGGTATCTATTTTAGGTAAAATGGGAGATTTTATGGTAAGAAAAGAGGCTGCAGCCCCCAAAAAGAAGAAATGTCCCACGGCGATGAAGCGGGTAAAGCAAAACAAAAAGCAGAACCTTCAGAACCGTCTCTTCAATTCTCGCACCAAGACAGCTATTCGGTCCTTTAAAAAGGCGATTTTGATGAAGAACGAAGGGCAAATGCGGTCTGCATTAAATTCTGTCTATAGCCTGCTAGATAAAGGGGTGAAAAATGGTGTGTATAAAAAAAACAAAGCTGCGCGTACCAAATCACGTATCGCCCTTCTTTCCAAAGGAAACGTGAATTTTGTGTAAATTGTTTGATGTCTCCTGTCTCTTAAAGGCTACCTCTGGTGCGGTGGGTTTGATTTCCCTTTTTCCTCTGTCAAATTTTGGAGGAAGAGCGGGGTGGAGATTGGTTGCCATTCAGAAAGGACATATCGAGGATGTATGGAAGAGAAGGTAAAGAAAGAGGTCTATTTCGCCTTTAAAAGGGATCTCGAGAGATTTGCAAAGAGCGTTTGCGAGCTTATTCAGAATTCTGAACTTTTTGTACAACGGGAGTTTCTAAAAAAAATGGCTCGCGATGCGGATTGTCTCTACAAGAGCTCTGTTCAGGTACAAAAAATCCAGGGCGAAGATAAAGATGCGCGCGAAATTGGCGCTGTCGTGCAAGACATCTTTGTACGACCTTTGGCAATCAGAGTGAATGAGAGCATTTCCATAAAGAAGGCGGTAGAATCTTTCGACCCGGAAAGAGAGCAGGAGACAGACCTGTTCTATATCATGCGTGAATATAGCACCCACCCAGAGTCGACGAAAAACTTTGCCAGAGAGCTCGAACTGCTTTCAGATGAGTTTGATGTAATTCTGCGCCACATCGCCTAGGGGCTTTATTCCAACCTCCCACGATTACTTCCGAGGAAAGGGAAATCGCTTAAAATCGTCTGCTGTCTCAACGTTTGGAAAGATAGTTTGAGCCTCCTGCACGAAAGGGGCAAGATCCCGATAGCGGGGGGAGTAGTGGGTCAAGATGAGTTTTTTAACCTCTGCCTTTCGTGCGATCTGTGCCGCCTGCTTTGCCGTCATATGTTCATGATCTGCGGCTAAGCTCTTATGCTCCTCTAAGTAGGTGCTTTCACATAAGAAGAGCTTAGCTCCCCGCGCTAATTTAATCGCATTTTGACAATATTTCGTGTCAATAACTATGGAAAAGACATCCCCCTCTCGCACATAACTTACCTCTTTGAGGGTGATCCTCTTCCCATCTATGGTGATCTCCCCCCGCTCCTCTAGCTCTCTCACTTGAACCCCCTTGACTCCCAGGGCAAGAAGTTTTTCTTTATAAAATTTGCGTTGGTCAACCTCTTTAATGCGCCAACCAAAGTTATCGACACCATGACTTAGCTCTTGTGCTTCAATTGTGAAGGAGGAGTCCGCATGGACAATGCCAGGTGTCGATACAGGATGTTCAATGATGTCAATGCGATTATGGTAAATTGTGCCATAGCGCAGGCGCTCAAAATAGATTTTGCCGCTGTGTGGATAATAACAATGGATCGGATGGGTAACTTTATCCAGATTAAGTCGCATTAACATCGAACCCAGCCCCAAGCAATGGTCCCCATGAAAATGGCTTACAAAGATACGAGTGACACAAGTTGGAGAGATATCCGCGAAAATAAATTGCCGCTGAGTCCCTTCCCCCGGATCAAAAAGAAAACCCTCTTGATTCCAGCGCAAAAGATAGGCTCCATGATTACGCCACCGAGTTGGCTGTTGCGAAGAACACCCCAAAATGATCAGATCACGCACGGTCACAGAACGACCCCACTATTTACGAGCAACTGGCGATACCTCCCCTCGGTCTCACTCCAGAAGTGTACTTTTGACATTATTGAGAATCAACCCATTTTTAATGAGAAGACAAAGCCATCACCCTATCTGCGGTGCCAAAACCCTTGCGATGGAAGTAGTTGCATCTTTAGCGGAGGCGCGCACAAGCGCACCCCTTTCTGTTTCGAGCTGGCTCAGGGTCGAATAATAAAGCTATCGAATAGTTTTCCTAATCGATCCCAGAAGGACTCTTCTATAGGAAGGCGAGATCTCTCTGAGATGAGCGTTGCGTCGGCACAACCCCGCCCTTGAAAAAGTTGTACAGCATAGTGGCGTACGCCAATTTGACTTAAGGAGTGGGCTATCTCCCAAATATCTTGCTGCGAAAGTAGCGAAGGATGAACAGTCGTACGGCATTCATAGGCAACTCCACTTTCAACGAGCAGACGCACACACTGCCAAGCTCCTATTCCACTGTTGGGAATCATGGTAATTTGAGGATATTTTTCTGGGAGAGCCTTAATATCCAACCCCACCCAGTCTACATGGTACAGGATGCGCTCAAAATGGGTTGGTGAATATCCCCCCGTATGAAGCGCCACCTTAAACCCCTCTTTTTTGACATCATGGATTGCCTCAACCAAACGAGGTTGCGCGAGGGGTTCTCCTCCACTAAAAACCACCCCATCGAGTTGACCTCTACGACATTGCAAAAAATTGAGAATATCTTCCCATGCATGCCCTCCCCCTCTTTTTGGGGAAAACGAACGCAAATGGGCATTATAACAATAACGACACCTCCAAGGACACCCCTGACAGAAGACAACAGCAGCGAGATGGTCAGGATAATCGATAGCGCTAAAGGGCTCTATGCCCCCCACTTTAATAGGGGCAGTAGTGAGCCTCTTCTCAGGGGGCGGCGCAACGCTCTTCAAAAAATGTTCTTTCATCATGTTCACCCTTTTTACCAATGTTAAAAGAAGAGAGTGGTCGATGATACCCCACCACGCGCGTCCATATCTCGCAGGGCTCTCTCTCCGCATCAACTATGGGGCTCCTCTCTCCCCTCTCTTGCAGCAATTTCTCATCACATTTAGGACAAAACTTATACTCCCCGGAGAGATACCCATGGCGCCGGCAAATGGAAAATGTGGGGGTCACAGTAATGTAAGGGAGTGAATAATTTGTCAAAGAGCGTCGTACCAATTTCTTACATGCCTCTACACTCGAAAGCCTTTCCGACATATAGAGGTGTAATACAGTTCCTCCCGTATACCGCTTCTGAAGGGACTCCTGGCGGCTCAACGCCTCGAAGGGGTCGTCGGTAAAGCCTACAGGAAGTTGTGACGAGTTGGTATAGTAGGGGGCGCTGGCCGCTCCCGCCTGAAAAATCTCCGGAAATCTTTTTTTGTCCTCCTTCGCAAAGCGATATGTTGCCCCCTCGGCGGGGGTTGCCTCCAGATTGTATAGATGCCCAGTCTCCTCCTGAAATTGCGCGATACGCCGAAGAATGTGGTCAAGAAACTCTCCAGCCATTTTCACTCCTTCGGAAGTGGTAACATCCTCCTTGTCTCGCGTAAAATTGCGTATCATCTCATTGATGCCATTGACCCCAATAGTAGCAAAGTGATTGCGTAGCGTGCCTAAAAACCGCTTAGTAAAGGGGTAAAGGTCATCGTCCATCCACTTTTGGATCATTTTTCTTTTGATTTCTAGGCTGTCTTTTGCAAGGGCGAGCAGACGGTCAAGAGCATTGTAGAGTTGTTCCTCGCTGCTACGGTAAAGATAGCCTAATCGCGCACAATTTACCGTTACCACACCTACAGACCCGGTCTGCTCTGCCGACCCAAATAACCCGTTCCCCCGCTTCAGGAGCTCCCTCAGATCAAGTTGGAGGCGGCAACACATGGAACGAATCATACTGGGATCAAGCTCCGAGTTGACAAAGTTCTGGAAATAGGGGAGGCCATACTTTGCCGTCATCTCAAAAAGCAACTCTGCGTTAGTACTTTCCCAAGGGAAGTCGGGGGTAATATTGTAAGTGGGAATGGGAAACGTAAACACACGCCCCTTGGCATCTCCCTCCATCATCACCTCGATATAAGCACGATTGATCATATCCATCTCTGCTTGAAGATCTCCATAACAAAATGGCATGGGGCTTCCCCCAATTATAGGACGCTGTTCTCTTAGGTCTTTAGGGCACACCCAATCAAATGTTAGATTTGTAAAGGGAGTTTGTGTCCCCCACCTTGAGGGGACATTCAAATTAAAGATGAGCTCCTGTATTTGCTGCTTAACGTCATTTTCATTGAGCCCCTCTGCACGGATAAATGGGGCCATGTATGTATCAAAAGAACTCAAAGCTTGCGCTCCTGCCCACTCATTCTGAAGCGTTCCAAGGAAATTAACGATCTGCCCAATAGCACTTGAAAAATGCTTGGGAGGTTTAGCCTCCACCTTCCCAGGCACTCCATTAAGCCCCTCTGACAACAGAGCGCGAAGGGACCAGCCTGCGCAATAGCCTGTCAACAGATCGAGATCATGGATGTGTAGCGCCCCTTCCCTATGGGCTTCCCCAATCTCCGGAGAATAGACGTGGGAGAGCCAATAATTGGCTGTCATCTTCCCAGAAATATTCAAGATCAACCCCCCCACAGAGTAGCCTTGGTTGGCGTTGGCGTTAATACGCCAGTCATTCCCATCTATGTATTCGTTGAGCGTCTCAATCGCATTCACAATCACTTTTGAGTCCTCTCTCAATCTCGCGTGTTGCGCGCGATACAGTATGTAAGCTTTCGATACAGCAAAGTGCTCTTTTGCTAACACCTCCTCAATGACATCTTGAATCGCCTCGGTCTCTAAAACCTCACAGTCTGGAATTTGTTCTAAAACTTCATTTGCAAGCTCAATGGCTCTGTTTCGGTCAAAAGCACCAACAGCTCTTCCAGCCCTCTCAATGGCAAAAACAATTCTTTCAAAATCAAAAGGAACACTACTCCCATCTTTTTTCAACACTGCTTTAACAACATTTGTAGTCTGATTCACGCTCTACCTCCCGTGTATTTAGTCCCGACGTTTTTACCATATGTTGTGCCTAAAAACCCATCATATACAAGATGATGTTATTCTATCCAATCTGAACTTTTGCGTCTCCCCAGAAAATGGTCTTGTGCATAAAAAACAACATATGAAGAGCAACACTTCCACTAGAAAGTTTTTAAGATCAGCGCGATCAGGGAGACATCCTTGCGAGCAAATCGAAAAGATTCTGTTTTGCGTTATTTCGTGTCCTAAGGGCAGCACACCATAACCTCTCTTCTTTGTGATGTGGGCTTCTTCTCCAAACTTTCAATCACTACAGACATTATCTCCAACACAAGGAACGCGCTAATTAAAAAATATTATAACAACAAGTGATGTTTCTATTCAAAACTCATATAACAGACACTCTGTCATTTTTTTGGATATTTACATAAAGCCAACAACTTTAATATTAGGAACTTCTACCTACAATATGCCCCCATTTCTCCTTAAAGGGGCGTGCCTAAGAAATGCTATACCTCTGAGGCACTAACATTGAGCGCCAACATGCCTAAATCTTTTACATTGAGCTGATTTAAACTAGCTTATTCGCCCTAATCGACGGGCAGCACACATATATTTGAGCAATATTCCATTTTAGGTCCGTTTGGAGGAACATTTTTGCAAACCCCCTCATTTCTTGAGCAGATTTATTAACGAAGCCTGCAGCCCTTCCGCTCTCTTCCAGCAGTGTCCATAGGTTCCCCTGGGGGCCGATATACAAACATCTGCCTCTGCTCATCTCCTCTTTTTGTAGTTAAAGGCTTTTAAGACATCTTCCGCCAAATCCACAGTCTCTTGCCACCACAGAGTGTCGATGAAATCCTCAGGAAGATAGTGCTCTCTATTATCTACAAAATCCTCAAATTTGTCGCTAAACTCTTTTAATATTTTATACTGACTTTCCGTAATCCCAAACTCTCGATATTCCTCTATAACCCCTTCTCCATAATCAAAAAAGAGACAAACAGTTTCATCGAAGTCACAACTTTTCCCTTCCCCACAAATCCAAGCTCTTCCTTGGTGCTCTTTGTCAGCAATGCCACTAATAATTCTCAAAAAGCCAAGCAACATATGTTTTTTTGTTCATTAGTTAACATAAGATTTATCGCCCTCTGTAAATAAATTCATCCATTGGTATATGAGCTTCTGAGGACTTCGAGGAGACCATATTGCCACATTTATCAAAAGCTTTTCCATCTTTCAGATGGAGGGGGCAAGCTCTTTTACAACCTTCCCTCCCTTCTTGGCGAGCTTGGTCATTGAGCCTGGGGCGATCTCTGCCCCATGCTTGCCAAAGGAGGTGTAGCCGGCGAGCTCTCCTCGCCTTTTTGGGGAGAGGTCATGCCAGTTGATGACCAAATGGTGCACTTCGGGAGATAGGGTCTTACCAACTTCTGCCCATTGGCCTGAGCCAACGAGGGAGGCAAGATGCCCAAGCGCCTCACACACCTTCGCTCTAAATAGTGTCGTCATAAGATACTAACCCACATAGCAATGCATCGAATTTGAACTCCAACTAGAAATGATGCAGTATTTTTTGCATATCTCGTGACTATACCTCCCCACCGTTTTAAATGAAGAATTGCATTTTCCACCAGATGTCTTAGTTTATATAAGTGTTTGTCATAAGTGCGTTTAGATTTCCTGTTTTTTCTCGGAGGAATTACCACTTGCATCCTCTTTTTTCTGCCAATTGAATAATTTCGTTGCTGTCATACGCTCCATCTGCTAACGGGCTTCTGCTACAATATTCTGGATCAACTTAGAGGCTTTTTTACGATCAGGCCAGGTGCCTTTTGTAACAGTACGCCCAAGCGGCCAACCACGTGTATCCACGGAAATATGTAGTTTCGAGTTGAGCTCCCTTTTGTGCGGCTCATGTCTTAGATTACCGCCTACGGCCCCAGTAGCATGAAGGGGAACCTTGATGTGACTTGCATCTATCATTAACCACTCATAATCAGGGCTATCTATTAATTGCTCTAATATTTTGTTCCAAATATCTTTGCCCCTTCAGTGACAAAAACGTCGGTGAGTATTTTCCCAGTCTCCGTAATCTGAAGGTAAATCCCCCCATAGAGCTCCAGCACGAATAATCCAGAAAACGACGTTGAGAAACAAGCGATTGTTTTTTGCAACCCCACCCCATTGCCCCTCTTTATCTGGCAATAAAAGTTTTAGTATGCGCCAGGTCCTATCTGAAATATCACTCCTTTCTTAACGACAATGTCCCTTGTGACGACACTATCTAGTAGGGAGAAGCCGCAAAAGGATTTGCCTGCATTGTTTTCCTTAGCAAAAATTGCTTTAGTTCTCGGTCACTCAAATTCTTCATCCACCGTAGCTACTCAAGGGTGGCAACTCCTAATTCGATGTGATACCCTTTACAGACCTCTATCCTCACAGAAAAGCATTTTTAGAGATGCGCATAATTTCTTAAAATTCACTAATGCATAGCCAATTTGCGATAAGGGTGATTTGCTTGCGAGTGTGTACGACTCTGTTTGGATAGCGATACCTCTATTTTCTATTCTAGCGACTCCTTGCGGAACGTTAATGGGGGTAGCAGCTATCTTGGGATTATCCGTAGTCATTGAAATTATAAGAGAATGGGTGGAGTGTACTTACACACCAAGGTGGCAGACTCCTTTCCTTCTCCGCACAAGCTATCCAGAGCAAAACATCTTCGTGCGCATTGCACTTAAGGCGCTTATGCTACTCCCCGCCATAGCCTTAGCTTGGCTTCCCACATACACGATGGGCAGCTTGTTCGTAAAGATCTTCTGTTGCCGTTTCCTCCGTTGCCGTCCATTGTCTTTTATTGCATTGGGTCTACATTGGCTTCTTCCTATGGGGGCCTCCGTGATCTTCTCTGGGTGGTTCACGGGCGCGCTGCTTACTGATTTTTGCCATCATCTGCACATTTTGTTTTTTGTCGAAGATCACTTTGAACAGGAGACTGATACACTGGGCCCTGACGAAAGATGCCATATCCTTCAAGTCCCAATGACCGATCCTGTCAGACTATATCGATGTAGGCATCTTTTTGAAAGAAAAGCGCTCATCGAATGGATAAGGCTGTTCCCAGGCGTGAAGAGACGCTGTCCCTCATGTCGGGAAAGAATATGGACAAAAAGAAAATGTGAGGCTGAAAGGTCCGCAAGAGAGAGAGAGGGGCAGTGGGCGGAGACGGCCCCACAAAGGGCAGCGGCGGCCGCACGAGAAAGATCAGCTAGGATAGAAAACGCGCGAAGGGAGCAAGCGGAGATGGCAGCCGCAAGAGATGCTGCCAAAAGAGATGGTATAGAGAAGGTGCGTAGAATAGTAACAAGAGCCAGATAACTCCATTTGTGAAAGAGCTGCACTCATCAGAAGCCCTAAACAAGACTTTGCCTGACAACTGCTGCCTATCTGACACCTCCTTTTGTCAGATACATTTCGTCCAGCATTTTGTTTTGTGCCAGATGCTTTGGCTATTGAAAAATCTACTATGGAGTTTGTCTATAATAATCCTTCCCGCTGCGAAAGTGGTCCTTAATTGTACTCCTTGACCCACTTTTTTCTACGTAAGCGTCAACGGGCGCCGTCTTGACAGAAGTTGAAAGGCGACAAATACTTCTTTGACTTTGGCCCACTGATCGGACAGAAGTTCATAAATCTTTTGAGCATTGTGGCTCATGAGTCTTTTCATAACGTCTTCGAAGTATTCTTGGGGATCGACTGGGCTGGCTCTGCAGGTTTGTACGAGGGAAAATCGGATTGTCGATATAATGGGGGCGTTGAGGAAATGGGGTTTTCGAATCGAAAAGTAGCTAATTGCCTATTTCAGTAAAAATTTAAATAGGTTTGGCTGATTTCTAGATAAATTATGATCTGAGTCGGCCCCTTTTGTCGGATTCCCCCCCTGATTTCGTGCTTTTTCACGAAATCAGGGCTAGGGGGACCCCATTTAACCCAGTTAGAAAAATGGCATCCTGTACCCTGATCAGTCGCTTAAAATTGTGAGTAAACGCCTGCACGATTCTTTGAAATTGATTCTTGGCAACTCCTATGTAACAACCGTTTACATTGTTAGATAGTGTTGTCGCAATGGGCGTTGCCGTTACACTGCGTATTATTGAATATAAATAGGCGGAGTGAATAATGAAAAAACACATAGAAGGCATGATATTTCAGATAGGATCTGACGTATATTAGAGCCTTTATGATCAGGTAGAAAGAGGCAATGGGCTGAGGTTGCAAAAAACAATCGTTTGTTTCTCAATGCCGTTTTCCGGACCATTCGTACTGAAACTCCATGGAGGGATTTATCTTCAGATTGTGGAGACTGGAAAAATATCCATCGATGCTTTTGTCGCTGGAGGGACAAAGGTATTTGGAATAAGATATTAGAGCGATTAGTAGATAGCCTTGATTATGAGCGGTTAATGATAGATGTAAGTCATATCTAGGGTTCCCCCTCACGCTACTGAGCCGTGGGCCGAGTTGTTTGAAGCCTTCTATGAAGCCTTCTAATAGCCCAATTGAAAAGCCATGGACTCATTGCAGAGGTATTTAATTTTGTAGATGCATCACAAATTATCTCCAAGATGGATCTATGCAATAGAGCGAGACAAGGCGATGGGCCTGTTGAGAAATAAGGGGGTTTGAAAAAATGTTCTTCCAAACGGGCCTAAAATGGAATATTACTAGGTGTACGTGCTGCTCGTCCATTTGGGCAAATAAGCTGGCTTAAATTGATTTAACGTAGAAGATTTAGGCATGTTAGCAATCAACATCGATGCTTCAGAGGTGTGCATTTCTCAACATCCCCATAAGCTTTTCGGGGGCTCCAACACACAATATCCGCTTTTACTCGTTTCTTTTTTTATAGTTGAAGACTGTTAAGACATCTTCTGCCAGATCAACAATCTCCTGCTACCATGGAGTGGCAATGAACTCCTCAGGGAAGTCATTATTATCTGCAAATTCTTCGAATTCGTCTCGAAATCTCTTCAGTATCTCACGTTGATTTTCCGTAAGCCCGTATTTTCGAGGGTTTTTCAGAATCCCTTCTACATCGTCAAAAAATAAACAAACAGTTTCATCGAAGTCATTAACCCCTGGCCCTTCTCCTTGAATCCAAACTCTCTTTTTCATTATCATCTATTACCATAAAACTATCCGCCCCTATAAACAAACTCTTCTATTGGTATATGAGCCTCTCTAGATTTTGGCGGGACTAAACTACCATGTTTATCAAATGCGTGGTTTCCTTTTCTTTGAACCACATAGGGTCTCTGCTGGTTGAGGTGTGGACTGTCCAGAAGTGTCCATAGGTTCCCCTGGGGGCCGATATACAAACATCGGCCTCTACTCATCTCCTCTTTTTGTAGTTAAAGGCTTTTAAGACACCTTCCGCCAAATCTACAATCTCTTGCCACTGCGGAGTATCAATAAACTCCTCAGGGAAGTCATTATTATCCGAAAACTCCTCGAATTGATCGCTAAACTCTTTTAATATTTTATACTGACTTTCTGTAATCCCAAACTCTCGATACTCCTCTATAATCCCTTCTCCATAATCAAAAAAGAGACAAACAGTTTCAGTAAAATCGTCGGCTTCTGGGCCTTCCCCACGAATCCAAACCCTGCTCTGATACTCTTTATCAGAAATATCCTCAATATTCTCTAAAAGGCTAAGCAATATGTACTTTTTGTCTTCATTAGTTAGCATAAACCTTACCCACCTCCATAGATAAATTCTTCTATTGGTATATGAGCCTCTGGGGACTTCGAGGAGACTATATTGCCACATTTATCAAAAGCTTTTCCATCTTTCAGGTGGATAACGTAAGGTTTTTGCTGGTGAGGGAGCGGGCTATGAGGCTTTCCCGGCATCACTCTCACAGAGGTATGATTGTGTTTAGGGTGGATATATTTCATGCCCCCTCCTTTTTTTGAAAGCTTGACCCTATAGTTTTCGGGAATGCCCTTTGGCCTTGGGAAGGTAGGGAGCCCAGCTTTGTTGATGAGCTCTCTTGCTCGTGCTTCCGACATAAAACGATTTTTATGAGGGACCAACATCTCTTTAGCTTTTTTAAATAACTGTATGGACTCTTTGTTGGAAAGAGATAGGTGTTCATAGGCTTGTTTTACTGTAGACTCAAGTTTTCCGCTCCTCTGGAGTCTTCCCATCTCTTTAGGGGTCATTCCAAGCTCTTTTGCAAGGGCTGAGGTCTCCTTCCCCTTTTTTATGATCCTTCCGAGCTTATCCACATTTCCCACTCCAGCTGCCGCCTCTAAAATCAGGGTGTCTTCGGCCACTTTGAGTTTTTCTATGGAGGAGGCAAGCTCTTTTACAACCTTCCCTCCCTTCTTGGCGAGCTTGGTCATTGAGCCTGGGGCTGCGATCTCTGCCCCATGCTTGCCAAAGGCATAGCCGGCGAGCTCTCCCCGCCTTTCTGGGGAGAGGTCATGCCAGTTGGTGACCAAATGGTGCACTTCGGGAGATAGGGCCTTACCAACTTCTGCCCATTGGCCTGAGCCAACGAGGGAGGCAAGGTGCCCAAGCGCCTCACACACCTTCGCGCTAGTTTGGACGGGGTGGGTCGCAAACTCCCCGAGGAGTAGCGCCATCCCCTTCCCAGCATCATAAATCCCCTTGGGGACCTCCTTCGCAAAGGCTTTTGTAAATTCGATAGTGGAGGACGGAGGTTTTGCAGATTTTTCTGTAAAGGTGCGAAAATCTTTGAAGGAGTCCTCATATTTTCCAACGGCAAAGTAGGTGGTGCTTCTCTGCAGGTGGGGCGTGGGGTCGTCTGGCTTCATCTCGATAGCTTTGCTAAAGTCGTGGATGGCTTGGCCGTAACATTGACAAGAGCGCGCAGCTTCCCCCCGCACCTGGTAGGTGAGGGCATTAAAGCCCTCCTCCCTCTTCGGATCTGAGAAAATGGCCGCGCTGTTACTAGAAAACTTTTTGTCAATCTCGACATGGCCCTGCACGGGGTCTTTCCGCAATTCTGCAAGAGAGCAGGGTTCACGCGTCCTCATTTTGGAAGAGATTTTTTCGATCTCTTTGGCAAGCTCAGGATTATCATGAAGAAGGTTGTTGAAGATGTTGAAGGTGTCGTGGGCGAAGACGGAACCCGCCGCCCTTCCACTCTCCTCTACGGGAAGGGGTTTCCCTGAGGGGAGCGTGTTGGAGATGAACCCCTCCTCAGAGAGCTGTTTCTTAAAGGTGGAAACCTGTTCCTCTATGGCTGCTTTAAGGGTGGAGAGTCCCTCAGAGGGCGTTTGTGTTGTGGGTGATTCTGCAGCGGAAGGAGTGGTCTTTTCAGATTCCGATTTTTTTTGCGTAGAGGCAGCGGCACCTGCTCCCCCCGCAGCGGCAGAAGCTGCGCCACTTCCCACCACTGCAGGAGATGATACCGCGACAGCAACGGCAACCGCGACAGCAACGGCAATGGCGGCACCAATGATACTCTCCTTTTTGTGTTTCTTGCAAAACTTCTTGATCTTTTGCCACAGTCTTTTAACTCTGCCACACTCTATGATGTTATAGGCGTGATGGCTGTCGAGAATGGCTGGGAAGATTGTATATTTGCTATCACCCTCTAGAGAGTGGATAAACTCAATGGGGTTATCCTCTCCATAGACAAGGTCATAGATGCTTTCTCCGAGGGCCATCTCCTCGTCATATTCTTCGGGGAGGATCCCCTCTTGCGCGAGGGCGATTAAATATTCATTGATCCGCTCCAGCTGAAAGGGGGAATACCTTTTTTCGAGTTCGCCAAGCTCTAGCTCTTCTAACATCACGAGGATCTCATCGTATGTTGAAGGAGGGATCCACTCTCCCTCCTCTAATGGATATCTACTGTCTACCCTCAGAAAAGAGGCATTTACTAAGTTGCCTTGAGGGTAAATGGGGAGGGCCGGCACGGTGGCGAGAAGGGCGCAGTGGGCATAAAATTTTAGGCGGCGCATGACAGACTCCAACCTACGTAAAATGTTTGCTATGCAAGCGTAAATTTTAAACTTTAAATATGTCAAACAAAAATATGGTTTTTTAGGCGACCTGCTTTACTCCCAGTGGAGAAGGCCGAAATTTTTGGTCTAAAAAAGGCCTGCTCAAGAAATAGATGGCCACTGCTGGATTTCCTTTAAAAGCGCTTTTCTGTGAGGATAGAGGTCATGAAGGGTATCACATCGAGTCAGGGTTTGCCACCTTTGAGCAGCTACAGTGGATGGAGAATTTGAGCGACCGGGAACTGGAGCGATTTTTGCCAAGGAAAATGTTGTAGGAAAATTCTTTTGCGGCTTTTCCCTACTAGAGAAGACTCCGGATCATACTTATTTCTCACACTTAAGGGCTAAGATTGGAACTAAACGGTTAGCCGAATTGTTTGAAACCTTTTAATAGCCCAATTGAAAAGCCATGGATTCATTGCAGAGGTATTTAATTTTGTAGATGCATCACAAATTATCTCCAAGATGGATCTATGCAATAGAGCGAGACAAGGCAATAGAAAAAACTTTAAAGTCTTCAATAACAAAACAGCAAAAAAGACGGTGTGCATTTCTCAACACCCCCATAATATGAGTTTTAAAAGCAACAAGGGGAAGCTGCTCGCCTCGCTCCATAAGCCAACATAAGCTCCTTCAAAATGAGGCACAAGATATCTCTTTCGGCTGGGGCGATGGCTTGCTCATAATTTGCCTAAATATCAATCAAAATCATCGAATCTTTTGTCGAATCAAATGATTTTTCGATCCGAAAACTCCTATTTCTCACGCAAATCCCCAAAAAATGCAAAACAAAAGATCGCTCCAACGCATCCGACACAAGAGCCTTATTTTCAATTGATTAGCTGGTTTGTTTAGATAATCAGTTGGCCCCAAAAAAGCCTGTTTTTAAGCAAACATATACCCCTATTGTCTGTTGGAGACAATCCAACTACAAAAATTCCTTTAAAAAAATCGCCCTATAAAGTAAAAGCTTTTTTTATATGCTTTTCAAACTCTGAAAGGGAGGTGCTGTATATGTCTTTGAATGCAATAACAATGACCGCGAATTTAGTAACTAATGTTGTCGTAGGCAGTGCATATCACGCGATTGCTTCTCACATACCCCTGCTTCGTCAAATTTGTTTAATGAACCAAATGAAAGCTTTTTTTCTATCGATGGTTGCTCAAATGTGTGTAGGCCTGTTCTTCCCTCTTCGGGGAGAGTGGCAGTTCTCAGGAATTAAAATTTTTGAATTTTTAGCTCCATATTTACTCATTGGAGGATTGATACGGTTTTTCCACCACGGCCCTTTTCTCAGGCCATCTTTTAGAACTGCTTTTCTATATAGTTCCTTGATATTGGGCACCGCGCAGCTGCTATGCGGTCAATTAATACAGCTTTTGGCTTTTTATATCGCTAAACAACTATCGCCATCAGACAGCCCCGCAGAGATTCCGCTTGCCTACAATGTGCCTTCGCACATATCTCAATGCCCCCTAACACTCTCCTATCCTACGGAGGGAAGTGATGTAGAGAGCGATCTAGAAAGTAGTATAAGTAATGCTGACACACCTTCCCCTTCCTCGCCCATATCTAGTAGACCTCATTTACTCAGCCTTCCCAACCAAGGAGAAGAGGATGTTGCTCCCTCTGCTGCCTCAGCTCCAGCTGCCGCCCCAACTCCAACTGCCGCCCCGGCTCTAGACGAGAGGCCTCTTCCCCCCCCACCGGCACCTAGTAGACCTCATTTACTCAGCCTTCCTAACCAAGGAGAAGAGGATGTTGCTCCCGCTGCTGCCTCAGCTCCAGCTGCCGCCCCAGCTCCAGCTGCCGCCCCGGCTCCAGACGAGAGGCCTCTTCCCCCCCCACCGGCACCTAGTAGGCTTCATTCACCCAGCCTTCCTAACCAAGGAGAAGAGGATGTTGCTCCCGCTGCTGCCTCGGCTCCAGCTGCCGCCCCAACTCCCGCCGCCGCCTCGGCTCTAGACGAGAGGCCTCTTCCCCCCCCACCGGCACCTAGTAGGCTTCATTCACCCAGCCTTCCCAACCAAGGAGAAGAGGATGTTGCTCCCGCTGCCGCCCCAGCTCCCGCTGCTGCCTCAG
>Ga0209365_1000056_pt1 | contig 20761 bp, 27 predicted proteins | sample WorMetimpBELIZE2_FD_187389 | JGI IMG/M metagenome (GOLD analysis project Ga0209365, IMG submission 187389) | Marine gutless worms symbiont microbial communities from Max Planck institute for Marine Microbiology, Germany - Olavius imperfectus... | ecosystem: Host-associated > Annelida > Digestive...
GCCGAATAATCCAGGATGAATATTTTACCCTCACAGACTGGATCTTTGCAAATAAAACGCTGTTTGCCATTGCTGGTGGTGCCATGTTTCGTAACATCAATACCATTGCAGACAGGGCATTTTACGGGGAGTAATACCATTGTAAGTTCCTCGGTATGTTTTGTTAATAGCTTAGAGCTCAGATAATGAGATCAAGTGGCTTATTAAAAAACAACAGAGTAATAACACTACCCTCGAACAGGATGTCTCCACTGATGAAGACGGGGCACTGTCGCCTCCCGTCTTACCCCTGGCGGCAGATACCAAGGCCGCATGGGTAATGTTCCATGACGCCATCGAAAGCGAACTGCGGTCTGGTGGGGAACTCGGTAGTGGTTGATTTTCGAGTGGTAATAACCCACCCAGCGGCCCGATAATGGTTCGGATCCCCTGGCTTTTGCCGTCCCCGGCGCCTGGGTTCCGGCACTCCCTGCCGGAATGACGGTGAGGTTTGAGCGATTACGCGATTCCCCCTATCACGACTAAATTTACCACTACCGAAATGGTAGCTCGCGCGCTTGAGGCCCAGGCCGAGCTGCTCGCGGCCATAGAGGGTGGGGGCCTCGTAGGGCACTACCACGGGGCAGGCGAAATCTCCATGGGGAATACACAGCCGGATGCCGTAGCGGTCGGGGTTGCGGGCCACGGGGCTGTGGAGCGTGAGGCTGAAGGGGCTCCAGTTGGTGGACCGGATGTAGCCCAGGGCGAAGAGCTGACGGACCCGTTCCAGGTTGTCGAGGGTATCTTGCTCGGTTTCGGTGGGGAAGCCGTACATCAGGTAGGCGTGTACCGAGATGCCGGATCCGGCTAGGGAGCGACAGGGCCGCGCGGCCTGCGCGACGGTGATGCCCTTGTCCATCAGGGTGAGCAGTCGGTCCGAGGCCATCTCCAGGCCGCCCGCGACGCCGATGCAGCCGGCGCGGGAGGTCGGTGAGCTCGGGGTCGGTGAAGGCGCGCTCGAAGCGGATGTTGGTGAACTAACTGAAGCTCAAGCCCCGCTCAATCAGCGCCTGGGACAGCGCTTTGAGCAGCTTGGGCACCGCGACTTCGTCCACGAAGTGGAAGCTGGTACAGCCGGCCTCGGCGGCGACGCGTTCCATGCGCTCCAGGGTGAGTTGTACCGGCGCCGGGTCGTAGCGGCAGACATAATCCAGGCTGGCCTCGCAGAAGGCGCATTACCGCCAGTAGCAGCCGTGGGCTAGGCTGAGCTTGTGCCAGCGCAGCCCCATTTGCAGCCAGCCGACGGCGTTTGGAACCTGCATGGCCGAGAAGTAACGGTCCAGGGGCAGCTCGGTATAGGTGGGATGGCCGGTGAGCGCCTGGGGGATATCCGCCAGGTCATCCTGGACCTTGTAGGCTACCTGGCCGTTCTCCCGGACCCAGGTCCGGTGCAGGCCCGAGCGGGGCTGGCGGCCTTGCAGATGCTCAATCAGACATTCTAGGGGCCGCTCGTCGGCGTCGAGCACGATGTAATCCAGGAATTCGAAGACGGCCGGCTCCTTGAGATTGCGCAGGTGATTTCCGACGAACCCGCCGCCGAGGGCGATTTTGGCCCTGGGCAGGACCGCGCGCACCGCCTTGGCCAGGCGCAAGGCGCCATAGCAACCGCCCATGAAGGGTACGGTGAGGCCCACCAACCAGGTCCGGGCGGTGTTCCTCGAGGATCGGGGTCCAGAGGTCCAGCAGCTCCCAGTCGATGAGGGACGGCTCCCCGGCCAGCTTGGCCGCCAGGGGGGTTGAAGTCAGGGCCGACCAGATCCCGGCCGTACCGTCAGGGCACGAAGTCCCGGTCGATGGTGAGCATGATGACCTCGACCAGATTGATGAGGAACCGCGCGGCTAGTAGCTTGGCCCGCTCCGGCAAGGCCAGCTCGCCGTAGGCATGCGTGAGCAGATCGGCCTGCACCTGCAAGGCGGCGGAGCCCGGACCTTCCGGACAGAAGGTCCGGGAGCCGATGCGGTGGGCCAGGCCGGGGTCCCGGCCTTGGAGGAAGGTGATCACCGGGTCGATGGCCCGCCGTAGTTGGCATAGGCCTCCAGGAAGAAGGCGACGGTGGGATCGACCTTCTCCCGCGCCGCCGCGTACCGTTCGGCGGCCTGCCGCAGCCGGGGCAGGAAGGCCCGGGACAGCAGGCGGGTGACCAGCAGGATCGACAGATCCACCTGGTGCGCGGTAATCCCACGGGAGCGCAGGAAACCGGTCAGGTACGCGGTGGCGGGATAGGGGCCGTTGGGCATCATCAAACGGCTGGGTGGCGAGGAGTACGGAGGTCATCGGCGATTCGAGCTGGTTTTATGTCAGTCGAAAAAGCTCCCGGCGGGAGATTTCCTTCTGCAGCGGGCAGTCGCGCCTGGCCTGCTCCATATTCTCGTCGCGGATGCGGATGACCTGGTTTAAGGCCGTGAAGATCGCGTCCGCGTTCTCATAGGGCGCCAGGTCCAGGCAGATGGGTTGGAGCAGGTAGTGGCCGAGTCGGGGGTGGTAATTGAGGTGGGCCTGTTGGGGTTGCCTCAGCAGGTCGAAGCTCAGGCTCGGGCCCAGGACCAGATAGGGCGCGTCGCGCCGTTCCCGGGCGGACCAGCCGGGCGGGACCGCCAATCTGGGCGGTGCATCCGGGAACAGCAGGCGGGCGAGCATCCAGGGCGTGAGTAACAGCAGGACGCGCCAGGTATCGATCCGCCGCAAGGCCCGGAGCTCCACGGGCAGATCGAGCCTCAGCATGGGGTCCCCGGCCAGCTGTTCGCGCAGGATGGCTTGGTGGACCTCGAGCAGGGCCCGGGTCAGGGCCTCGTCCGATATCAGCTCGGGGGGCAGGGTCCGCCAGGCATTCTCAGGCATGGTCCGGGGACTCCGGGATCAGGGTTGCGAGCTGCCGGCCCAGCGCCCGGTAAAGCACGAGCTCGGCCTGGTCGCAGAGATCGCGGGCGAAGCGGGGCAGCCATAAGGCCAGATGTTCCTCCGTCAGCTCCCTGAGCAGGTCCTCCAAGCCCTGTTCCTCGAGGTAGGCCGCGCATTCGAGCATGGTTCCCAGGTAGTCCGCCGGGACGTCCACGGCCTGTAATCCCGCGCGACGATAGAGATCGGCCAATTCGGTCGCGGCGGTACCGGCCATGGTCCCCTGGCGGTAGGCGGATTCGTAGGGCGGACAGGGGGTCCTGGGGTAGGCGCTGATGAACAGCCGGGTGTACTCGGCCTGCCAGTGCGTCAGGGGTATTCGTTCCAGCTCCGGCAGGGAGGGTTCCAGCCAGGGGGCCGATGGCCGCATGTCCCGCAACGCATCCAAGGCGTCGTCCTCCGGCATGGCCAGCAGGGCGGCCAGTATACGAAGCTGGTCTGGTCTGTGAAAACGAATTAGGCTATCTTCGGTCATCGGGTGGCCTGCTCCTTGATTGTCCATCCACCCTCACAAGGCTGGTTGCGCCGTCTGCTTCGAGCGCCGCCCGCACACCGGACTCGGCGAGGGCCCGCAAGATTCGATGTGATGGCCGGATCGATCCCGGTTGGCCGGAAGGCGGTCCATGTCGCCGGTCGCGGGCGTGTACGACAAGCACCGGGGGAGCCGTGTGAAACGATAGCTGAAGCGAGTCACGCCGAACCGGACCAAGGTCCGCGAGCAGAGGCAGCTGCGCATCTTCGGCAAATGGCTACATGACTCCCGTCTCTGGCATCTCGGCCGGCAGTCCGTCGCGGGCGCCTTCGCGGTGGGGATGTTTATCATGTATCTGCCGCCGCTGGGGCAAACACTGATCGCCGCCGCCATCGCCCTGCGCGTCAATTTGCCCATCTCCGTGGCCCTGGTCTGGATCACCAATCCGGTCACCATATCGCCCATGTATTACTTCTCGTACCGGGTCGGCTCCTGGATCCTGGGTGCGCCGACGCAGCCCCTGAACGTGGAATATTGGCTCGAATGGCATAACTGGCTGGAGATCCTGGCCCCGCTGACGATCGACAGGCTGGTCTGCGGGACCATCTACGCGGTGCTGGGTTACTTCGTCGTGCAGGTCATCTAACGCTGGAGCCTGGCACGGCAGCTCCGCCGGCGTCGGGTCCGCTACTGCTCCTCCACATCCTCGGGGTTCAGCACCCCGTCATCCAAACGCCAGACCTGATCCATCCGCCGCGCCAGCCCGGTATCGTGGGTAACGATCACGAAGCTGGTCCCGATCTCGGCATTGAGCACCAGCATCGAGGCATAGACCTGCTCGGCCGTATGCCGATCCAGGTTGCCGGTGGGCTCGTCCGCAAGCACGCAGGCCGGCCGCGTCACCAGGGCGCGGGCGATGGCGGCCCGCTGTCGCTCGCCGCCGGAGAGCTCCGAGGGTTTGTGTGCACCCCGATTTCCCAGGCCCACCCGCTCCAGGATCTCCGCCACCCGTTGCCGTGCCTGCGCCGGCGGCTCGCCCCGGATGAGCAGGGGCATGGCGACATTCTCCACGGCGCTGAACTCGGGCAAGAGATGGTGGAATTGGTAGACGAAGCCCAGGCTGCGGTTGCGGCGCAGGCCCCGCTCACGCTCCGAGAAGGCGGCCGCGTCGCGGCCTTCCCAGTAAACCTGTCCGGCCGAGGGCCGTTCCAAGGCGCCCAAGCAGTGCAATAGGGTGCTTTTGCCCGAGCCGGAGGTACCGATTACCGCCACCCGCTCCCCGGCGTGGACCCGCAGATCGACCCGGCGCAGCACCTCGACCCGCTGAGGCCCCTGGCGAAAGGTCCTCGCCAGCCCCACGGCTTCGAGCACCGGGACTTCCTCATTCATAGCGCGGCCCATTCCTAAGGTAAGCCTCTACGCATCCCACTGTGGCCGCGGTTTAGTCGCTCCGTCGCACGAGCGTGTATTCCCGCTCGTCGGATACCAATAGTCCCGACCGAACCCCTCTCTCCTTAGCATCGTCTGAGTTTTCGCTCTCATAGATCGCGACCATCGAAACGGTCGTCGATCTTCCGGCATCCGGCGGGAGCACGTTGTCCCAAATGTCCGGATCGAACGTAACATTGATGACCAGTTCGCCTCTTGAATCAACAGTCACGAAGTCGGGAAAGTTCTTCTCCCAGTCCTTCTCCTTCTTCTTCGCAATCCACGTCGTGCCGTTCTCGTCGGTGAGCCGGAAGCTCAAATTGAAGTAGCCCCAGGAGTACCACTCCCGCCACAGATGAAAATGTAAAGAATCGGGACATCATCATGTCCCGATTCGCCAGTCGCAAAGCCCAGAGGGGTAGGCTTTTGCGACATCCTCGCCGGGAGCGAGGGGCTTTTGGCCCTAGCCAGCTTGGTAGGACCTGGGCTCACCTGAACCGCGCGGCATGGCTTGAGTTTTTAGACAGCCTCTTTGGCGCCGCTCATTCATAGCGCAGGGCCTCGGCGGGATCGGTGCGGGCCGCGCGCCAAGCCGGATAGAGGGTCGCGAGCACGGACATGACGAAGGCCCCGGTGGATACCCAAACAACGTCCCGGGCGCGCAGGTCCGAGGGCAACTCACTGATGTAGTAGATGGCGGGGTCCAGGAAGCGGACGCCGAACAAGCCCTCGATGCCCGCTACGATGGGCTCCACGTTGAGGGCCAGCGCGATCCCCCCGACGATGCCCAGGAGGGTCCCGACAACCCCGATAGTCGTGCCCTGGACCATGAAGATCGCCATGATGCGGGACGGCGAGGCCCCCAGGGTGCGCAGGATGGCGATATCGGGCTGCTTGTCGGTCACCACCATGACCAGGGTCGAGACGATGTTGAAGGCCGCGACCGCCACGATCAGGAACAGGATGATGCTCATCATGCGCTTCTCGGTGCGCAGGGCGGCGAAGAAGTTCTGGTAGTGCTGGGTCCAATCGATGACCCGATAGGCCCCGCCCAGATCATAGGCGATTTCCCGGACCAGCCGCGGCGCCGCGAACATATCCGTGAGCTTGAGCCGCACGCCCGTCACCCCCGCGCCCAGGCGCATGAGTCTGGCGGCGTCCGCGAGGTGCAGAAAGCCCGCGTGACGGTCATAGTCCGACATGCCGGCGGCGAACAGGCCACTGACGGTACAGGCCTTGAGCCGGGGCATGATGCCGATGGGCGTGGCACTCACCTGGGGTGTGACCACCGTGACCTTGTCGCCGACCCCAACCCCGAGATGGGCCGCTAGCTCCTGGCCGAGGACGATCCTGAAGGCCCCGGCGGCCAGCTCGTCCACCTCGCCCCGGACCATCTCCTGCCGCAGGTCGGAGACCTGATCCTCCTCCCGCGGCAGTATGCCCCGAAGCTGGGCGCCACTCACGTTGCCGCCATTCGCCAGCATCGCCTGCAGCTCGATGAAGGGCGCGGCCCCGAGCACCGACTCGTGATCCCGCACCCGCGCCAGCACCTCCGGCCAGTCCGCCATATCGCCATAGGGATCGGACAGGGTGGCGTGGGAGGCCATCCCCAGAATGCGCGCCTGGATCTCGGTGTGAAAGCCGTTCATCACGGAAAGCACCACGATCAGGGCCACGATCCCCAGCATGATGCCGAGCATCGAAATCAGGGAGATGAAGGAGATGAAGTGATTCCGCCGCTTGGCGCGGGTGTAGCGCAGACCGACGAAGAGGGGCAGTGGACGGAACATAGCGGGTCAAATTAGAACACCAAAGCCACCACCGAGAAAGCCCATCGGTGGAATGTCGGCAGCCTTAGAGGCTACCTAAAAACCCAAGCCACGCCGCGCGGTCCAGGTCAGCCCAGGTTCGACAAGGCGGGCTACGGCCAAAAGCCCCTCGGCCTTGGCGAGGATGTCGCAAAAGCCCATCCCTGGACTTTGCGACTGGCGAATCGGGACAGGACATGAGCGATGTCCCGATTCTTTAAAATATTGGGTAGTGGGTGAATCCTGGGTGATGTTCAAGGTTTTTTCTCACACCAAACCACCAAGACGCAAAGCCTTTTTCCAGACCGTCGCCGATTATCCGCGCGATGGTCATCGCAGGCGCAGAGACCATAGTCGTTTCCCTTTCATCCTGGTCTCTTCTTGGTGGCTCGGTGTGGTGTTCGACGTGACTCAGGGAGACACCTTATCACTTGATAATTTACCACCACCGGGAAGGCGAAAAGGGCGTAGGCACAAGGGGCGGCCAAGTCTCGCGTCTCTAGTTAGGACTCCACGTTCCATACCCGCGAGGCACAAATCCTAGGATAAGGACCCAAAGCCATAGCAAACGCCAAGGTAGGGGTAAAAGTGGGGGTAATTATTTAGACTTCAGGAATCACAAACAAAAAAGACTCGGTCATTTCAAACTAAGTCCTTATTTTGTATGGCGCGCCCGGAGAGATTCGAACTCCCGACCACCTGGTTCGTAGCCAGGCACTCTATCCGGCTGAGCTACGGGCGCTTAAAGGAGCAAAAAGTATGCGGCGGCGGCCGGTTCGAGTCAAGCTCGGTGGATTTCAAGGCGCTTGGAAGGCGGCGATGAACCGCCGGACAAACTCGTCGTAATCGGCGTCGGGGAGGTGATCGATACCGGCGGCGGCTACCACCGGTCGCAAACCGACGGTAAAGCGTATCGGCGCCCGTCCCCACTGCTGTCGGCGCCCGCACACTGACGACGAATCCGCCCTCCGGCAACCGGGTCAGCAAGGCATGGGCGCGTTGCGTGGTGGCTTGGGCGAGCCGGTTGGCCAAGACCCCGCTCGCGCGCCGTACCCAGGGCTCGGCGGGCAGCACATAGAGCGCGTAGCGTCCCCCACGAGCTCCGGCTTCAAGGCCCGCGTTCGCGCCATGTCCTCGACGTAGCCGTCGCGGAGGGTCCGGAAGGTTGGATCCACGGCGGCGAATTCCAGGGGGTCTTGATAGGGTCGCAGGCGCTGGAACAGGGCGTCCGGCGCGAGATGCAGGTTCTGGATCCGGGCCCCGTAGGCATTGTAGTTGATGCAGACTCCGAGCTCGCGCAGGATCGCTTAGCTGCGTCGCGTCCAGCCCCAGAGGCCCCGCAGCGCGACGCGCCCTGGCCTCGAAGTTGTCGCCGAAGGTACCGACCACCGCCCAGGCGTGGAGGCGCCCCCGAGGAAATCGTCCACCAGCAGACTGGTCCCCTTGTCGGGAAGGGTCTCGATGTGGACGGCCAACCCCGGATGCTCGGGTATGGGCCCGGGAAAATGGTGATCGAAGTAATGGACGCGGGCCCCGGTTTACCAGTAACCCCAGGAGCGCGTTGCGATTCCTGTCCAAAGGTGATATCCAGCTACCGTATCCAGTGCCAGGTCGATGGTAAAAGTCGTGGGATTTTGAATGATGAAGAATTAACCGTCTTACTCTGTCACTTTAGTATTTACCACTACCGGCTCCCGTCAGTCGATACGATGCACGGCGCAGGCGGTGATGCCGACGCGCCGCCACAAGGGAGAGTCTAACTCCAGCAGTCCCGCCACCTTGCTGCGCAGCCTGTCCGGCGGGGTCCAGCCGATGGCGGAGACGAAGCCGCGCGCGGTCTCCGGGGCGGCCTCCACGGCGGCGCAAACCTGCTCGGTGCGTCGCGGGTTCTCCCCTTCCAGGGCGATCATCGCCGCGGTGAATACCTCGCTGCTTTCCTGTTGTTGCAGCCCCTCGGTACAGGAGGCCCAGCTCGCGTCGCTGGTAATCCGCAGGCCGTCGATATGGGCCTCCACGCGGTCGTCGAACTCCGCCAAATCCGCCAGGGAATAATGGGGCGCGGTGACGGCGGCATCCCGCAATAGCCAGAGAAAGGCCACTTCTTCGGCGTGCTGGGAGACAATCGACTCGATGACGGGCATATGGGCTAGATCCGGGGGTAGTGGTCGATTTAGAGGCTGTCTAAAAACCAACCCATTGATTTGGCTTGGTATGGAGTCCTTGACCGTCTCGAAGTGAAGCCATTGATTTCCTCTCTCTCCAATCCCTCTCCCGCCAGGGGGGTGCCGTAAAAGCGGTGGCATCGGCGGCCAGTCTTTGAAATTTAAACCACAGAGGGCACAGAGAACGCAGAGGATTAGCCGGTGCCTTTCTCTAGTATCCTCTGTGGTTCGAAAAGACTTTTGCGACATCCTCGCCAGGGACGAGGGGCTTTAGGCCGTAGCCAGCCTTGTCGGACCGGGGCTAACTTGGACCGCGCGGCCTGGCTTGAGTTTTTAGACAGCCACCAAAGGGAGGCCGGAGACCGACATTTCATCTTCTCTGCGGTTTGACATCGACAACCTGGTGCTTATTATTCGGTGGCCTTGGCAAGGGTCCGCCGCGTTGACCTTGCCGCCGACGGGAAAATATAATGCGAGCCCTTTCAGGGGACCTTATTAATCAGGCCGTTAGCAGTGATCGCTCGCGCCTTACGGAATCGAAGCAATGAAGAGAACCTTTCAACCGAGTCGGCTGAAACGCGCCCGAACCCATGGCTTTCGCACGCGCATGTCCACCCGCAATGGGCGTAAGGTGCTGATGGCGCGTCGCGCGAAGGGACGTGCACGCCTGTCGGCCTGATCGCCATCGGCCCTCCCCGGGTCCGGTCGACGCCAGCCTTCCGCGTCGGGCGTGCCTCAAACGACCGGGGGATTTTCGGCCTCTGTTTGCGCGACCGGCGGTATCGGTCGACCCTTGTTTTGCGGTTCGCGCGCGGCACAATGGCGACGGGCCGGCGCGTCTGGGGCTGGCGGTCTCGAGGAAATCCGCCCGGCGGGCGGTGGACCGCAGTCGCCTGAGGCGGGTGATACGCGAGAGCTTTCGCCGCCACCGCCATTGCCTGCATGGCGTCGATCTGGTGGTGGTCTGCCGGCGGCGCGCCGCGACCTTGCCGAACCACCGGCTTTTTCCCTCCCTAACCACGCACTGGAAGTGCATTCAGGAGCGCCTATGCGCCGCTTGTTGATTGGTCTCCTGCGTGGTTACCAATACCTAATCAGCCCACTGCTCGGGAATCACTGCCGGTTTTATCCGAGCTGCTCCCGGTATGCCGCCGAGGCCATCGAGACCCACGGCGCATGGCGGGGTACTGATTTGGCCCTGCGGCGCCTCCTGCGGTGTCATCCCTGGCATCCCGGTGGGTACGACCCGGTTCCGGGAACCTCCGACGAGATCCCCCATGGATAATCTGCGCCTGCTGCTGTTCTTTGCCCTTGCCGTCGTCCTGCTGCTGATCTATCAGGCTTGGGTGCAGGATTACGGGCGGCCCGCCGCGCCGCCCGAAGTCGTCCGGCAACCGGTTGTCACCAAGCCGGCCCCGCAAGGCCCGTCGGACACCCCGGAGGTTTCGGAGGTACCGGATGCGCCCACGCCGGTGGTGGCCGCCGCACCCGTTTTGCCCGCGCCAACAGCGGAGGCGATCCCCATCCGCGTGGAAACCGATGTGTTGCGGCTGGAGTTCTCACGACGTGGCGCCACCCTAATCAGCGCCTGGCTGAAGGACTATGCCGTGACGGCCGAGGACGGGGCGCCCGAGTTCCGGTTGTTCAAGCCGAACCCGCCGAACATGTTCGTGGCCCAATCCGGGCTCCTCGGCGGCAAGGAGAAACGGCTGCCGACGCATCGGGCGACCTTCTCCATCGCCCGGGACAACTTCGTCCTCGGACCGGACGAGGATGCGCTCACCCTCGAGTTCGATTGGACCCATCCCTCCGGGATCCAGGTAAAGAAGCGTTACGAAATCCAACGCGGCAGCTATGTGATTCGACTGGCGCAGGTGGTGACCAACAAGACCGGCTCGCCGCTGGCGCTAAGGTCCTACGAGCAGCTCCAGAGGACCGATCTGGTCGACCCCAACGCCTCCCGCTTCCTCTACACTTATACGGGGGGCGTGTACTACAGCCCCGAGGACAAATACACCAAGGAATCCTTCGACGACATGCGGGACGGCAGGTTACAGCGTGCCGTTACGGACGGCTGGATCGCGATGATCCAGCACTACTTCGTGTCCGCCTGGATCGCCCCCGCCGGCACCCCGGAGACCTTCTACACCAAGGTCCTCGACCAATCCCGCTACATCATCGGCAAATACTCCGCGCCCGTAACCCTGCCCCCGGACGCCTCGCACAGCTTCGACAACCGCCTCTTCGTGGGTCCCAAGCTACAGGACACCCTAGCCTCCGTCGCCCCCGGACTGGAGCTTGCGGTAGACTATGGTTGGCTGACTATCCTGGCCCAGCCTATCTTCTGGCTGCTCGGCAAGATCCACGCCCTGGTGGGCAACTGGGGTTGGGCCATCATCCTCCTCACCATCCTGATCAAGGCCGCCTTCTACAAGCTCTCCGAGACCAGCTACAAATCCATGGCCAACATGCGCAAGGTGACGCCGCGTATGCAGGCCCTCAAGGATCGCTACGGAGACGACAAGCACCGCCTGAATCAGGCCATGATGGAGCTGTACAAGAAGGAAAAAATCAATCCTCTCGGCGGTTGTCTGCCGATCCTGGTCCAGATCCCCGTCTTCATCGCCCTCTATTGGGTTCTGCTCGAGAGCGTCGAGCTCAGACATGCCCCCTTCGCCCTCTGGATCGATAACCTCTCCGGCCCCGATCCCTACTTCGTGCTGCCCCTGATTATGGGCGTCTCCATGTACATCCAGCAAAAGCTCAACCCAGCCCCCCCGGATCCGATCCAGGCCAAGGTCATGGTGAGTCTCCCCTTCGTCTTCACCATATTCTTCGCCTTCTTCCCGGCCGGGCTGGTGCTTTACTGGGTGGTCAACAATATTCTGTCCATCGCCCAGCAGTGGTACATTACCCGCGCCGTCGAGCAGGCCGCCACCAAGGCCCGCATCTGAAGCCTTCCGTGACTCAGCCCGCGTTCCGTTCAAGCCCGTAGGATTTCGGCAGGAGTTTCCGGAATTGGCTGTATCCCGCCGATCCCGAGATGGCGGGATACGCTGCGCTATCCCGCCCTACATCATTGATTTTTCTCCGTTCCCATGCGCTGAGACTGTGAAAGTAGGTCGTGGTAAATTTTTGAGTGATTGGTTGGCTTGGCTCCTTTAACGCACTCGGGGATTATGGATAGGAGCCGTGGTGTGTCACCGGGCGGCGAGCAGGCGGTAGGTCAGGGGCACCAAGATCAGGGAGACCGGGGTGGAGAAGAGCAGCCCGGAGACGATGGTGACGGCCAGGGGTTGGAGTAGCTCGGAGCCTTCGCCCAGGGCCAGGGCGAGGGGCAGCAGGCCGACCATGGTGGTGAGGGTGGTCATGAGGATGGGGCGCAGATGCAGACGGGCGGCGGTGACGATGGCCGAGATCCGCTCAGCGCCCCGGCGGTGTTGGAGCTTGATGAATTCCACCAGCACGATGGCGTTGTTGACGACGATTCCGGCCAGCATGATGAGCCCCAACCACACGGGCATGGATAGGGGCAACCCGGTCCACTCCAGTTCCAGCCCGACGCCGATGAGGGCGAAGGGTACGCTGAGTAGGATGATGAGGGGGTTGCGCAGGGATTCGTACTGGACGGCCATGGCGACCAGCACCAGGAACAAGGCTAGTCCCAGGAGTAGTCGGCTCAGGTCCCGGCCTTCCTGCAGGGTCTTGAGACCGCCCGCTTCGTAGAGGCGGTAGCCGGGGCAGGTCCAGTCCGCGGTGGCCGCCAGCGCCTGTTCTATAGCCTCTTCCAGGTTCAGCTCCCCACCCAGGGAGGCGGTGATCTCCACTACCCGTTGCTGGCGGTCGCGCAGGATGGCGGCGGGTTGGGGCTGGATATCGACCTGGGCGATATCCCCGATGCGGATGGGCACCCGCGGCTGGGTCTTGCTGAACAGCAGGATGGCGGCCAAGTCACCCGGAGCCCTGACGTCGGCCCGATCCAGGCGCAGCCGCACGTCGATCCGCCGATCATCGACGATGAAGTCGGTGACTACCTTGCCCGCGAGAGCGAAGCGCAGCACCTTGCCCACGTCTTCCACGTCCAGGCCGTAGCCGGCAGCCCGCTCCCGGCCCAGCCGGATGGAGAGCTCCCGGGTCGGATTTTCGTTGGAGTGGCGAACATTGCGCAGCCCTGGATTCTCTTGAGACGCGCCACCACCTGGGCGCCGAGCGCCTCCAGGGTTTCGAGCCGGGAGCCCTTGAGCCGCAGGCTCAGGTCGTCGTCCCCGCGGCTCAAGTGGATGCCGCGGATGCCCTGGTGTACAGTAGACCTTGAGGCCGGGGATCCGCTCGGCGTCGATCAGCCCGCGCATGCGCGCGATCCAACGGTTGCTGCCGATCTTCCGTTCCGCCGGGGGCCCCAGCTGGACCTGGAGGCTCGCCCGGTTCGCCGACTCGAATTGGGAGCGTCCGAAGACGTAGCCGCCGACGGTGGTGAAGATGGCCCAGACCTCCGGTTGCCGGGCGACCAGGGCCTCGAACCGGCGGGTGAGGACGTCTATCCCCTCGAGGTCGATGCCGCTGTCGGCGGTGAGGCCGATGCGCACGCGGCCCTCGTTCAGCTTGGGCAGGAACTTCTGCCTGGCCTCGTAGGGTCGGGGACGGTCAGGGCAAGGCCGACGCCGAAGGCGGCGATGACCGGCGCCAGTCGGCGGGTCGACAGCAGCCGTTCCAACAGGCGGCCATAGCCGTTCTGAGCGGCCTCCAGGCCCCGGTTCATCAGCCGCCGCGCCGCGCCCTCCTGGCGCACCGGGACATGGCCGGCCAGGGCGGGCACCAGCAGGGAGGCCAGGATGGCGGCGGAGATGGTGAAGATGAGCTCGCGGAACAAGAGCCTGATCAGGCCGCCGATGAACAGGAAGGGTAGCACCGCCGCTAGGTTGGTGGAGGTGGCGGCGACGATGGCCCCCGTCACCTCCCGGCTCGCCGCATCCGCGGCCCGCCGGTTCGAGCATGACGATGATGCTGTCCACCAACATGCCGATGCCCAGCGCTAGCCCACCCAGGGTCATGCTGTTGAGGTGAGCCCGAAGGCGGCCATCAGGATAAAGGTAACCAGTACGGCGATGGGAATGGCGCTGCCGATAATCAGGGTGCGGCGCAGATTACCCAGAAATAGGTAGACCATGGCCATGGCGAGCAGGGCGCCGCCGGTGACCGCGGTGACGGCATTGTGCAGGGCGCGGCGGATATACCGGGCCTGATCATCCACCTGAGCAATGGTGATCTCCGGCGGGATCTGCTCCTGCTCCCCCAGCCGCTCGAGCTCCCGCGCGACCCGGTCGACCACCGCCACCGTATTGGCCAGGGGCTGCTTCTGAATGGAGAGCTTGACGCTGGGCCGGCCGTTCAGCCGGATGCGCAGGCGTTCCTCGGCGGCCCCGTCGATGACCCGGGCGACCTCCCTCAGACGCACGAGGGACAAGGGGCCGTCCTGGTCCCGGATGGGCAGGGGCAGGCCGCCAGCTCCGCCACGCGGGAAGCGGCCCTGGGTGCGGCCGCTGATCTCCCCCTCGGACAGACGCAGGCGCCTGGCCGGGATATCCTGATTGGCTTAGCGTAAAACCTGCTCGATCGCCAACACGTCCAGACCCAGGCCCGCCAGCCGATACTGGTCGGCGACCACCCGGACCTCGCGCTCGAGGCCGCCCCCCACCTCGGCCGCGGCCACCCCCTCCAAATTGAGCAGAGACCAGCTCAGGTCATAATCCACCCGGGCCCGCAGCTCCACCGGGTCCAGCAGGGGGGAGCTCGCCACATATTCGGCGACCGGGAGCTAGAAGGGATCCAGTTTATAGATCACCGGCGGCTCGAGATCCTCCGGCAGAAACCGTTTGGCCCGGTCGAGCCGCGCGCTAGCGTCCCGCAGGGCCTGGTCCACATCGGTGCCGTAGGCGAGCGACAGATCCACGGCGCTCCGCCCTTCCTGGGTCCGGGACTGGACGGCGATGGCGCCCTCGGTAATCGCTAATTGCTCCTCGAGCTGGCGGGTAACCTCGTCCTCCATGATCTCGGCAGGGACGCCCGGATCCAGGGTCCGCACCTGGATATCCGGGTAGATGATCCGGGGTAGCAGATCGATATTCAGGCGTCCCAGGGCAAAGGCCCCCAGCACCATGGCCGCCAGGGTCAGCATCACCACCCCCACCGGGTGACGCACGGACCAGGAAATATTCACGTCGGTGCCCCAATTTCGGTTGGGTTGAGCCGGGAAGCGTGCCGCGGTACGCGGAGAATGCCGCCCCACCAACAAGGCGGCGTAATCCAGGTTGCTCGCGGTAGGCAACAGGGATAATCTTGACTATTTTACTAAGATATAGCTATGCTCTTTCTCAAGAGGTTTGCGCGGAAATTGAGCTCCGCGCCCCGGTATCCCGAAGCGCATAGGTTCCGCGGCAGGCGAGATACAGGCTTTAACGCCTGGGGGCAAGGTGGGACGAGGAGAAAGCATCACCCCTCCCGCGACATCGCCGGCGGCGGGCAATCGGCAAAAGAGCAAAAAATCCATGTGTGACGGGCGGACAACCCAAAACATCGAGAGAAAACCACCATGAAACTCTCCGCCAAAGGAAAATACGCGGTCACCGCCATGCTGGATCTAGCCTTGCACTCCGGCAAAGGGCCCATGACTCTGGCCGATATCTCCCTGGACCAGGGTATTTCCCTGTCTTACCTGGAGCAGTTGTTCGCGGCCTTGCGCGGCAAACAGCTGGTCCGGGGCGTGCGCGGTCCGGGGGGGCGGCTATTACCTCGGAAAACCGCCCGACGAGATCTCCATCGCCGATGTTATCTGTGCCGTCGATGAATGGGTCGAGTTCACGCGTTGCGGCGGACGGAAAAACTGCCGCGATGGCAAACGCTGCCTCACGCACGACTTGTGGGATCGGCTCAGCAGCGAAATCTTCGGCTTTCTGGATGGTATATCGCTCGCCGATCTGATGCGGTGGGGGCTGGGCGGGAGTTCGAGGCTGACCCCGCAAGCCGGTCCGTTCCCGGCAGAAAAAAGGCCGCCTGATTGGGGTCATCGGGTCTCGACCAGGTGTTGCAGCAATCCGGCCACATGGTCGATGTCCGGCATTCGGTAAGGGGCGGCGCTGGGTTGCGCCTGGTCTGACACCAGGATGCCCAGGCCGCGGCCGCGCATGGCCCGGAAGGCGTCTTCGTCGGTCACATCGTCGCCCACATAGATGGGGAAAACCTCCGGGCCGTCCAATCCCAGCTCCGATAACAGCCAGCGCACCGCCCGGCCCTTATTCCAGTCGATATCCGGCAACAACTCGAGCACCTCCTTGCCGCCGATCAGATGCAGCCGCGGAAAGCGCGCCCGCACCCGCTCGATGGTGGACTTCACCCGCTCCAGTTCCGGGCCGGTCATGCGATGATGATGGACCACGATGGCGAAGCGCTTGCGCATCAGAGACGTCCCCGCAACCCCATTCAAGGCCGCCGTCAGCTCCCCCGTCACCCGGTCCAGATCGTCCAGGACATCGATGCCCTCCGGAAGCTCCAGGTGAAACCCCGGACCCTGGATATCCAGACCATGGCTGCCCGCGTAAACGATCTCCCGGAGCCCTACCAGTTTGGACACCTCCTCGCGGTCGCGACCACTGATCACGATCACCTGCACCGTCTGGGCGACCTGCCCCAGAATCCGGCGCATCTCCTCGGAAAACCGGGATGGCTCTGACGGATCGTGCACGGACGGCGCCAGAGTCCCACCATAGTTCAGAAACAGCGCCGGGCGTTTTCCCGCGAGCTGCCGGGAGACCCAGGTCAGATCCGTCAAGGGCCTGGGGAGGGAAGACTCCCTGCCGGTAGCGAGGCTCTCCACCTCGACCCGACAGAGATCCCGGACGACGAAATCCGCGCCCTGCCCCCACATCTTCTGCTCCCACCCCCCGCGGTCGACACCGACCACCAGGCGGAAACGTCCCCGCTTACCGGCGGTGATCCCGACCACCGTGTCCTCGAACACCACCGTCCTTGCCGGCGTCGCGCCCAAGCGGCGCACCGCCTCCAGAAAGATATCCGGGTCCGGCTTGCTGTCCAGATCCAGCCGCTCGGCCTCCGTGCCGTCGATGCGCGTATCGAACAGCTCGGTGATTCCGACCCGGTTCAGAACCAGGTCACAATGCTTGCTCGCGGAGACCACGGCCGTCTTGACGCCCACCTTGCGCAGGCGATGGATCAGGGCAATGGCGCAACCGTAAACCGCTATGCCCTGCTCCTCGACAATCCGGTTGAAGATCAGGTTCTTGCGGTTACCAAGGCCGCACACGGTCTCGCGATCCGGCGGATCGTCGGGGTCCCCCGGCGGCAAATCGATATGGCGGGCCAGAAGAAAGTGTTTGATGGCCTGGGAACGCGGTCTGCCGTCCACATAGCGACGGTAATCGTAGACGCTGTCGAAGTACCGATAGTCCTCGCCCTCCTGGGAGGAACGCTCGCGCAGGTAGGCATCGAACAGGTGCTTCCAGGCGCTGGCCTGGAGCCCGGCGATGCGGGTGACGACACCATCCAGGTTAAAAAGCGCGACATCGACCCCCTCCCGCGAGATAGTGAGCTCAGGCGCGCCCATGATCCGGGTCTTTATCGTCCAGCCGTTTCATCTTCCTTAAGGGGTCAGTGCCGGCAATGAGAACTGACCGGCGTTGACCCAGAAGTGGACTAGGATACTGGCTGCGTAACCCAGGGCGATGACCGGCGTCCACTTGAGATGGCTGAAGAAGGTATACAGGCCCTGGGCCTGACCCATCAGGGCCACGCCGGCGGCCGAGCCGATGGAGAGCATACTGCCGCCCACGCCGGCGGTGAGGGTCACCAATAGCCATTGCCCCATGGACATATCAGGCTGCATCGTCAGCACCGCGAACATCACCGGAATATTGTCCACGATCGCGGACAGAATACCCACCATCACATTGGCCGCTGTGGCCCCCCACTCCACATACATCACCTGGGACGCGAGCCCCAGGTAACCGATGAAGCCCAGACCGCCGACACAAAGGATGACCCCGTAGAAGAACATCAGGGTATCCCATTCGGAACGGGCGATGTTCTTGAAGACATCGAAGGGCACCATATCGCCGATATCGATCCGCTCGTGATCGGCCATTCGGGTTTGATCGGCGATACCCTGCTCGAAGGTCTTTTTCAGGTAATACCCGAACAGCTTGAGATACGCCAGACCGGTCATCATGCCCACCATGGGCGGCAGATGCAGGAAATTGTGAAAGCTGACGGCGGTCGCGATGGTGCACAGAAACAAGAAGATGACCCGTCTCGCCCCTCGTTTCATGATGACAATCTCATCGGAGGCCAGAGGTTGCTCATCCGGCACGGCAAAGTGCATGATGGCGGCCGGGATGACCCAGTTGACCACGGAGGGAACGAACAACAGGAAAAAGGTCCAGAAATCGACGATCCCCTTTTGCCAGACCATCAGCGTGGTGATATCACCGAAGGGGCTGAAGGCCCCGCCGGCATTGGCCGCCACCACGATATTGACGCAGGCCACGGCGACAAAACGCGAATTGTCGCGGCCCACCGCCAACACCACCGCGCACATGAGCAGCGCGGTGGTCAGATTATCGGCCACCGGCGAGATGAAAAAGGCGAGCACCCCCGTAAGCCAGAAGAGCCGGAGATAGGAAAAACCCGATCGCACCAGCCAAGCGCGCAGGGCATCGAACACCAACCGCTCGTTCATGACGTTGATATAGGTCATGGCCACGAGCAGAAACAGGAAAAGCTCGGAATACTCCAGAATATTATGCCGAATGGCCTGTTCCGCAGCATGGGGTAAGTCGTAGCTCGCGTAGACGGCCGCGATCATGGCCCAGATGATACCGGCCGCCAGCAGCACCGGCTTGGACTTACGCAGGTGGGTGAACTCCTCCGCCATCACCAGACCATAGGCCAGGATAAAGATCGCCAAGGCCGCGAAACCCACGGGGTGAAGGACGAGATCGAGGTGTTCCCCGCCGCCGGCGGAGGCCGAGGCGCCCCCCGGAAACAGGCCCGTCAGGACCATGAACGGCAACCCGGCGGTCAAGAGCTTCTTCATGTTCCCCTCCTCTCCAGTTACGAACTGGGGCGACTTCCGCTGCGAAACCCGGCACCTTACGGCATCTTAATTTTCCTGTTTCAGGAACACAATCGGCGATTGGCCACCGGACCTCGGGCGCCGGTCTGCCGGCGGGCCATAGTTGCGGAAAGATTCCTATACGCCCGCCCGGCTCGGGTAGGATAGGCGGGCGCAAAACCCACCCGTCATTCCGAAGCCGCTCTGCCGCCGCGCCGGCAACCGCAATCATCGGCTACCCGAGGACCCGACCCATGGCCTATCATCCCCAGACGGACCAGGAGCGAATCGCCCTGTCGGAGATACTCGACCGGATCCTGAACAAGGGGGCCGTCATCATCGGCGAGGCCAAGATCTCGGTGGCGGATGTGGACCTGATCTACCTGAGCCTGCGGGTTCTGGTCTCCTCCGTCGACACGGCGCTACGCGGGATCGGGACCAGCCCGGAGGAATCCCCATGAGCGGCGTCGGCGACACAGGTGACCGCATCCTGTCGGAAGACCTGCACGACTTTGCGCGCGTCCTGCACGCCGAAACACCGCCGGATCGGCCGCCCGCCGCGGACGCGACACCGCGCATCGAGGTATCCGGCGACGATGTCAAGCATGGACTCGGCCGTTTGGTGCTGGCGCTGGTGCACCTGCTGCACGAGCTCCTGGAACGTCAGGCCATTCGGCGCATGGACTCCGGCGCCCTCACGGACGAAGAGATCGAGCGGCTGGGCCTGGCCCTGATGCGGCAGACCGAGGAGATTGAGTGCCTGCGCAAGGCGTTCGGGTTGAAAGAAGAAGACCTGAACATCGATCTGGGACCACTGGGCAAGCTGCTCTAGTACCCAGTTTCATCGTATTTTCCGGTTGAAAATCTTCTGTAGGGAACGGCCTCTGTGCCGTTGTGCGGGCCATTCGGAACGCCATGGAGGGCGTTCCCGTTCCCTACGAACTTGTAGAATTTAGGATGAAATGAGGTACTAGACGAGACAACCCGCCTCGCAATCCAACCATCGGGGAAACCACATGGCGCAACACACCAGATTAAGACACTCGATCGAGACCAGCAACCTGGCCGACGTGCTCGAACGGGTGCTCGACAAAGGCGTGGTAATCGCCGGCGACATCAAAATCAAGCTGGTAGACATCGAGCTCCTGACCATCCAGCTACGACTGGTCATCTGCTCGGTGGACAAGGCCAGGGAAATCGGTCTGGACTGGTGGTCCCAGGACAGCGCCTTTCGCGCGCTCGTGAACAAAATCCCCGAGCCGACCGGACTTGAGCAGCGAATCGACCGGCTCGAGGCGCAGCTAGCCGAACGGTCCGATCTCAAGCCCTGAGAGGCTGTCTGAAAAGGGCGGTTTCTCAGGAGATGTTCAGTATGGGTCTTGCGACCCTTCCCTACCGGAAGAAGCCGGGGAGAAGGACTCGATAGCGGCGGTTTACGCTCCCTCTCCCACTGGGAGAGGGCCGGGGAGAGGGGGATCAAACAGGCGAGCGGGAATCGCCACCGAAGACATGGGTCTGTACTTGGCTCATGTTCCACAGATTCAGATTTTGGGTAGTGTTATTATTCTGTTGTTTTTAATAAGCCACTTGATATCATTATCTGAGCTTTAAGCTATTAACAAAACATACCGAGAAACTTACAATAGTATTACTCCCCGTAAAATGCCCTGTCTGCAATGGTATTGATGTTACGAAACATGGCACCACCAGCAATGGTAAACAGCGTTTTATTTGAAAAGATCCAGTCTGTGAGGGTAAAACATTCATCCTGGATTATTCGGCCAAAGGTCGGTTACCAGAAACGAAACAACAAATCGTTGAGATGACACTCAA
>Ga0209365_1000057_pt1 | contig 20101 bp, 19 predicted proteins | sample WorMetimpBELIZE2_FD_187389 | JGI IMG/M metagenome (GOLD analysis project Ga0209365, IMG submission 187389) | Marine gutless worms symbiont microbial communities from Max Planck institute for Marine Microbiology, Germany - Olavius imperfectus... | ecosystem: Host-associated > Annelida > Digestive...
GTGAATTGCGAATTGCATGGCAAGGTCCTGGCAAGCCGTTGTTTATGACCGGACCTACAACGCATGTATTTGATGGTCAATTGTCTTGCTAGTTGAAGAAAAAGGAAACGGTTTGTCTCAAGTAGAAGCAGATGCCTTAACGGCTGAAGTAGTGGCCGAGTACCTCAAAGATCATCCAGACTTTTTTGTGCAACGTCCGGAGCTTGTGGATCGTTTATCTTTCCCACACTCAGACTTAGGCGCGGTATCTTTGGTACACATCCAAATGAATCGCCAACGTCAGCGCATTGAAGAGTTAGAGGAAGAGATCACTACACTAATGTCGCTTGCGGCGAACAATGATCGCACCTTTTACGAATTTATGGATTTGCAGGGGCAGATTCTAAAGTGTGGTGACTTTAAACAAGTCATTCATTCTATCGAAGAGAAAGCCAAAGCACTGGGCTTACGTGCGTTTGTTCGATTGTTTAGTCAATGCGACGCATCGATTCAATTGAGTAAGGAAAGTTATCAACGCTTTGCGACCACTCACTTAAATGGCAAAGATGCGTACTTAGGACGTCTTCGCAAAGTAGATCGTGAAGCTTTGTTTGGCAACATGGAAGTGCCGGAAATGGGTTCCTATGTGGTACTGCCGCTCGTGAAACAGCAAACACTGGGCGTGCTTGCTTTTTCTAGTGAAGATGGCGGCCATTTTCAGCCAGATATGGATACCTTGTTTTTGCGTCACCTATCATTAGTAGTGGCACATCTCGCTCAAACACTGGTATGGCAAAGTTACGATGACGACAACTCCCAACACTCCTCTGCCAAATAATCTGCAAAAGCCTCTTGAGCGCTTCTATGAATTCTTACGAAGCGAAAAGGGGCTTAGCCTACATACTCAGCGCAATTACAAACAGCAGCTAGAAACAATGGCGCAGCACCTAGCTGAAATGGGGCTCAAAGATTGGTCTCAAGTGGATGCTGGTTGGGTGCGCCAATTAGCAGGTAAGGGCATGCGAGAAGGCATGAAAGCCAGCAGTTTGGCAACGCGCCTCTCATCGCTGCGTAGCTTTTTCGATTTCCTTATTCTGCGTGGCGAGATGTCGGCTAACCCAGCCAAAGGGGTTTCAGCACCTCGCAAAAAACGCCCGTTGCCCAAAAACCTCGATGTTGACGAAGTGAGCCAATTACTTGAAGTCAACGAGGACGACCCGTTGGCTGTGCGCGATCGCGCCATGATGGAGCTGATGTACGGCGCCGGCTTACGTTTGGCTGAGTTGGTGGGTGTGGATGTACGTGATGTACAACTGCGTAGTGGTGAGCTTCGTGTTATTGGTAAAGGCGATAAAGAACGTAAAGTGCCGTTCTCTGGGATGGCAACCGAGTGGGTCGGGAAGTGGTTACGCGTTCGTGGTGATTTAGCCGCTCCAGGTGAGCCCGCCTTGTTTGTATCTAAGCTTGGAACGCGTATTTCGCATCGTAGCGTGCAAAAGCGCATGGCTGAATGGGGGCAGAAACAGTCTGTCGCAAGCCATATTAGTCCGCATAAATTGCGTCACTCATTTGCGACACATATGCTCGAATCAAGCAATAACTTACGTGCGGTGCAGGAGCTTTTAGGGCACGAGAACATTTCGACGACCCAAATCTACACGCACTTGGATTTCCAACATTTGGCGCAAGCCTACGACCAAGCCCACCCACGCGCACGTAAAAAGAACGGGGAGTGAGCCGAAGTATGAAATTTTATCGCCGTATCGAGCCTATTAAGGCAATGACCTTTGACCTAGATGATACCCTCTATGACAACTATCCTGTGATAGTTCGCATGGAGCGTGAGTTGCTATCTTGGCTCAAGCACCATCATCCAGCGGTTGCTCATATGAACAAAGCGGATTGGTTTGCTCTCAAGCAGCGTGTTGTGCAGCAACAACCCGAGCTGAAGAGCGATGTCACTTTATGGCGTTTAGTGCAACTTCAGCAAGCCTTCTCCCAAGTAGGCTACGACGAAGACGCAGCACATGCCGCCGCGAAAGCCGCAGTAGACGTTGCGTTGGACTGGCGTAACCGTTTTGAAGTGCCGCAGCAAAGCCTCGATGTATTGGAGGAACTCGCGCAGCACATCCCGTTGGTGGCAATCACCAACGGTAATGTGGATTTAGACCGCATCGGTCTTACGCCTTATTTCCAACAGGTACTTAAAGCAGGACCAGATGGATTGGCGAAACCCGCAACCGATATGTTTACTAAAGCGAAGCGATTCTTGGATATTCCTGCGGAGAATATTCTGCATGTCGGTGATCATCTAACCACGGATGTGCATGGTGCAAAGTTGGCAGGTTTTGCAGCCTGTTGGTTTAATGATATGAATAAAAATGTCATTAACCATTCAAAAACACGTACTTTACCTGATATTGAAATCAATAGTTTGCAGCCGTTACTCACACTTTTTTAATTGCTTTCGCATTAATCCATTCTAATCTCATTTTGTGTCTAGAAAAGCAGCGCAAAGCAACGTAAATTATTCTCTATTAAATAAAAATAGTAACGCCACACGTCGTGGTGAAGATAGTGTTACGGCAGTGGTAGGTCCATGCGAGCTTTTTCAAAACTGGTTCACGATGTCAGTCAACTGAATGACTTTTTAGTCACTTTTCCGACTTCCTCAGATAAACAATATTTAGTACAAATATTGTCGACGCAATCGCGCGAAATTACGACCACACTTGCAGACGCCGTTTTGTCGTCGCTGCCGAATGCTCATGTTATGGGGCATAGTACGCGTAATGTGATTCTGGAAGGGGAGATATTTACCTCTGGTTGCCTAGTGAGTGTGATTGAATTTGAGCAAACCACGCTGACTTCTGCGGTACAAACATACTCTTACTCCCCTGATATTGATGGCGGGGAGCTCAAGCGCTCTCTTCTAATGCAGCATAATTCACAGGTGATCCTCAGCTTTGCTGTGCAAATTGAACGACGTGACTATCCCTTGTTTCAAACCTTCGCCAGTGAAGAAGTAGTGATTTCTGGAGGGTTGGCGCAGAGTATTGACGATGGCTGCTGGGTGCTATATCAAAACCGAGTTTACGATAACGCTGTGGTTGCCGTAGCTTTGCACAGTGATACTTTGAAGCTATGGACTGATGCGTATTCGGAATGGAACCCGATTGGCATGCCACACAAAGTCACTCATGCAAAAGGAACGCGCTTGTATTGTTTAGGTGAGAAGAAAGCGCTGGAAGTATACAAGCGTTACTTGGCGGATGGCCATGACGTGACGCTGAGTCAACTGCTCAGCTTTCCTTTGTATCGAGAAAGCTTAGGGCGAAAGGAAGTTTGTACGGTAACGGAGCTACACGCTGATGGCAGTATGAGCTTCGACAGGCCCTGGTGTCTTGGTGACGAAGTGCAATTTTGCTATAACCATCCCTCGTTAACGCTCGAGCAAGTGCGGCATGGTGTGGTTGAGTTAGCCATGCACCAACCTGAAGTCGTGATGATTTTTAACTGCGCGTCACGGTTAGACTTTATTGACAGCAGCGACGAAGTCCAAGCCTTTAAAGATATTGCGACGACGTTTGGTAGTTACTGTATGGGGGAACTGCATGGTGGTATTGGTCAGCCCGAAATTCTTCATCACAGCCTGACGTATTTAGCGATGCGAGAGGGAGACGAAGTGCAAACATTGAACTTGCCTAAGTCGCCCGTTAGCTCCTCTATTTCACCGTTGTTTAGCTTGATTCGAAATGCGATCGGCGATCTCAACCATATGAACGCGCATATGGGATATCAACTCGATCGCCAAACGCGCAAGTTACAAGAAAGCTATCGACGCGACAGTCGCACGGGGTTACAAAACCGGGTCGCATTGCAAGAGCGGCTGAGTAACATCGATTTGGATGAGCATTTGTTGACTCTAAAGCTACTTAACTTTAGTCATATCAACGAAAAATACGGCTACCGAGTGGGAGATCAATTACTCAAAGATCTCTCAATGCACTTTACGAATCGACTACGAAAGCGTTTCGGCATGCCAACGGCTTTGCAGCTTTATAGTATTGGGGTTGGTGAATGGGCGTTCATATTTAAAGCTGATCAAAGCAGCGAGACCATCAAACAGCACTTTACGCGTTTTGCTGACGCGGTAGAACAAACTAATTTTGAGCCAATTGGCCTACGTGAAATAGATTATCTTTCTATCTCGCTATGCGGCGGCTTAGTGAGTCGTCGAGATTTTCCATCCGCTTCAGTAGATGAGCTCTTACTCAAAGGCATCGAAGCGAGGCGCTCCGGTGTACGCAGTAATACCCATATCTGTAATGCGAAAGATATTGAAGTCAGTGAGGATGTGCGTAAAGAGCAACTTGGATGGCTAAGTTGCGTCAGTAGAGCCATTCTCAAACAGAATATCATCACTTATAGCCAACCTATTGTGCATGCGGGTAGCCACAAATTAGCAAGCCAAGAATGTTTGGTTCGTATTCTGGAAGCCGATGGAACGGTGATTGCGCCAGGGCGTTTTCTGCCAATTATCTCTGATACGCATCTTTACACTCGATTAAGTCGGCACATGATTCATTCTACGTTGCATTACATGCGAGATAAGCAAGGTGACTTTTCTATAAACTTATCGCCGCAAGATTTGCTCAGTGATAAAACTTTAATGCTTTTAGAGCATGAAATTAGCCAGCTAAATGACCCAAGGCGAATTGGTTTAGAAGTGCTGGAATCTGAGCAGATCAAAGACTACGGCCGAATGATAGAAGTGTGCAGTCATTTTAGAAGCTTAGGGGCGCGTATCATTGTTGATGACTTTGGGTCCGGCTATTCGAATATCGATGAAATCCTAAAGTTGGAGCCAGAAGTCATAAAGCTCGATGGCAGCTTGATTCGTGATATTGATAAAGACTTAAAACAGCGCAAGATCGCTTCCCAGTTGGTGCGTTTGTGCCAGGTGTTTAACGCGGAGACGGTGGCGGAGTTCGTCCACAATCAGGAGGTGTGCACCATTGCACAAGACATGGGGGTGGATTATTTGCAGGGTTACTATCTTGGCGAGCCGACTCGACTGTTTTAATGATGTTTCACGTGAAACTTCTTGTCGTAAAAAACGCAGCGTAGGCTGCGTTTTTTGTTTGGTTCTTCTACTGAGCTTAATGGTTAACGCTTAAGAGCGTGTCCACTCTTTTCAGCTTGGAACAGAGCGAGGTAATGGGCAAAAAAGCGCTGCATTTGTTGTTGGTTGTTTTGTTCTCCAAGTTGCCCGAGCAAATGTGCAGCGACTTCAAACGTACACAAATTACCTTGTTGTTGGTTGCGTCGCAGCTGATATTGTGAGTCCGCCGACGCAGACAATCCCATAGTAGGGATACCTTCTAACCAACGGCTCTTATTGATCATCTTGCGCGCCTCTTGCCAGGTGGCATCTAAAATAATAAACAGCGGAGTTTTGGTTTGTTGCTGGCTTTGGAGTACCACATGTTCGAGTGTGATACTTTCTTCACAGGGGAAGAGCAACACCGGATACCGCGACGGATCAGCTAATAGAGTGAGCAATTCTGCTGGTGGCTGTTTGCGATCCCAGATTACTCGCTCAATGCTGAGTTGGCACTGCTCTAGTAGCTGGCCGGTATTAGTATCACGCTTCAGTTCATTCGGATGCATTAACAGCAGGATGTTGTGCTCACTGTTAAGTTTCGGCATTAGCGAGCACATACAATTGAATTGAAAACCGCAGGTTGGACACGGTTGTGACATTACAGACGAACTCCTTCTCGCACCGGGCTTATCCCATCAGAGAACAGACGCACGCCACTGACTTGGTTCGGCGTTGCCGTTGGCGCCATGCTTGGGTTGAGTGGGTAGCTAACCCCAGTGTATTGCATCACATGTTGAGCCGCTTTAGCTCCGCCACCGCTGACATTAAAAATCAGATCTCGCCAACCATGAGAGGTTTGTTGGCCGAGCATAATCGGGCTTTGCACTAGTGTAATGCGGCTATTAAAGCGCCATTCCTTTTCGTGATGTTCAAATATTAGCAATGTACAGCCACCGGAACCACACCAATCCAACTGTACCAATAGCTCTTCGTTACCATCGCTGTTGAGGTCGTAAGTTAGCCAACGGTATTGGTTATTGTTGGGGTTGGTTTGATGGATAAAGAAGTAGTTGCGCACCGCGGCATCTACTTTTGAATCAAACTCTGCACTAGAAGGTACGTCAGCACTACCGATGGGGTTGTTGGTGCGTTTTTCGGCTGGTTGCATGATGCCTTCATCACGAACGGTGGCAGGATAAAGGACTAAACCACCATCGGCGATTGGGTATACCAAGTTACCGACTTTTTCTTTGGTCGCTTTGAGCTGATTGCCTTCTCGAGTAAACAGTCGCTCTGACATCAGTCTTTGCTGTTGATGATGCGTCATGACAACTTGAACCTGAGACGGACTTAACTGTTGCCAGTAACCACGCTCGATTAATGGTGCTTGTCCATTGGCGTAACGGTATTTTGTTGTGGCGCTGTGGTCTGGGTTTAAGGTCATTTGTACTTCAAAACCTTGTGATTGAGTTGAGGTCGCGACATAGGTATTAGCCCAGCCAAGCGTTGCATCGACGTTTGCAGCGATACCACAACCTTGATACGTCTCGCCATCATGTTTTAGTGTTGCTTTCCAGCCATACAAAGAATCGCTCATTGTGTCTGAGCAGAGGTTTTCTGTTAAGCGAAGCTCACCATCTTGTAGTTGATAAGTGCGCTGGCGAGGTTGAAGCTGACTGCTTTTAATCGCTAATTTTGTGGTTTGTTTGCCGATTTGCTGGAATGTTAGTCCATTAGCCTCAAAGCTTGCCGACCAAGAAGGCTCATTACCAAACACGCGAGTTGGTTTGTTTGGTTGCTGACAACGGTTTGGATTTTCCGTTGTGAGGAAGTTCACTTGTTCCACGACAAAGTTAGCATCGAAATCAGCAGAAAACCCATCAATGCCCGGTGGGTTGAGGTGGCCGATAACCTCGCCATACATAGTCTGGTAAGGCTCGTTATTTAACTGAATTGCTCGTTGCATTTGCTGTGGTGATAGTTGCAACCAATATTGCTTGTCGCTGCCACAAGGCATGATGTATTGGCTCTCGTGACCGACGATCACTTTTCCGCGTAGCATAAAAGTTTGAGGTTGAATGGTTTCAGGCTTATCTAAGGTTGCTGGTGGAGAGATTGGGTCAGCAGCACCAGATTGTGGCGGCTGTGAACTACATGCTTGCAGAACCAGCAGGGTGGCAAGCGCCACTGGGTTTTTCAAAGCCTTCATGTTATATCTTCCTCATTATTGTTACTCAATCGGCATCGGATGGCATTATGGCATATTGGTTATTTAAAACTGAACCAGATACCTTTTCTATTGACACGCTTCGAACCCAAAAGGTTTCATGTTGGGAGGGAGTTCGTAATTATCAGGCGCGCAATATGATGCGTGACCAAGTGAAGGTGGGCGATTTAGTCCTGATTTACCACTCTTCTTGTAAACATGTTGGCGTGGCAGGTATTGCTAAAGTTGTGAGAGAAGCCTATCCCGATCATTTCCAATTCGATCCCGAAAGCGATTATTACGATCCAAAGTCAGACCCAGACAACCCGCGTTGGATTATGGTGGATGTAGAGTTTGTACGTAAAACGGCGCGAGTGATTCCGTTGTCGGTGATGAAAGCGATGCCAGAACTTGAGAACATGCCGTTGGTGAAACGTGGAAATCGCTTGTCGATTATGCCCGTGACAGAAGAAGAATGGGACGCGATTCTTGGCAAAGAGAAGCTGCCAAGTCAGCGATAAAAGAAAAGGGCTGCGAATGTGCAGCCCTTCATAATTTGGAGTATTGAAGCTTACAGCAAGTGTTCTTGTAGGTAGTGTGCAACCGCATCTTCTGCATTGCTGCCAATTACTTCATTATTTGGTAGAGCTTTCATCACTTTTTCGTGTGATGTACCCATAACTAGCCCTTTACCTGCCATCGACAGCATTTCTACGTCATTCATGCCATCACCAAATGCTACGCAGTTTTCTAACGTGAGGCCGAGTTTTTTCGCTACCGCTTCAAGAGCATGACCTTTAGACACGCCAGCGCTCATTACTTCCAAACACCAAGGCGTTGAAAATGCGATGTTCAGCTTATCACCAAACTGCTCACGTAGTTTGTTTTCAAATACGACCAAACGTTCGTGGTCTTCTCCAGGATGCGTGAAGAAAACTTTCGCAATACCGTCAGTTGGGGCGCGGTCTTCATCAAATAAGACGTAAGTGAATTCATCGTGGAAGTCACGTAACGTTTCATCATCCTTGTTCATCAACCAGCTATCATTTTGATACATGTGAATAAGTATTTCTTGATCATGTTTGATCGTGTCGATCACGCCTTGTACCAGTTCCGCAGGGACATTCTCGCTGTACATTAGCTGATCTTCCTGGTCATGCACTCGGGCACCATTCGACGTGATCATATAAGCTGGAATGCCAACTTGGCGACGGATGCTCGCAACGTCTACGTGGTGACGGCCGGTTGCAAAGACAAAGGTATAACCCTTTTCATGCAGCGCTTTTAGCGTCTCTTTTGAGTAAGCACTGAGCTGATGGTTAGGTGCGAGTAACGTGCCATCCAGATCAGAGGCAACGATTTTGGTGATCTCTTTGCAAGGTAGCGATGTGCTCATGAAGTCCTCGTAAACGGTTTGGATAGTGTGGAACAGGTGAATTGCAAACGGAGTACAGCAGACTGACTAGATCGTACTGCTCCGAATGCGGGGGAACTTGGGCTCATAGCACTATGCGGTTAAACACAGTGTCAAAGTAGCCAAGTTCAAGCAGTGTACGCCAAAATGAGGATGAAAAAGAGGGTAAATCGATGTGTAGACATTTCCTCTTTAATCTTAGTCGTGAAATGGTCGCCTAGAGTTCTTATTGTGCTTGTTCGTTTGATGGCGATTTAGGGTCATTCATAAAGCGGAAAATCGCATCGAGCGCTTGATTACGATACTTGTCGGTTTCGAACAAGATTTCATGCTGTGCGCCTTCGATAGAAAGCAGCTCCGCGTGCGGGTTGGTTTTCCGCAATTTATCAATAAAACGCTTTTGCGCGAGGTTGCTAACAATCCGATCGTTTCCGGCTTGGATTAGGATTACTGGTATTTTGACTTGGCGAGTTAATAAAAAGCACTGCTTAGCGGCCATGAGCCCTTGCCAAACCCAGCGAGTGCTTGGCCCACCGACTTGCAGTTCCGGTTTTTCCGTATATAGGTTTCGGAACCATTGGTAGCGGCCGTAACTTTGGCTAAGTGGGTTATCTTCAAAGGGCTTAGGGAAGTAGGCCTGATGTCCTGGTGCATAGCGTGGCAAAGTCGATACCGCTGACATAATTTGTGTGACCGGAATCGCTATTGGTGATAGGTACCATGGCAGGTTAATGCCAAACATGGGCGCACTTAGAATCAAACCAGTAAAAGGGTGTTCTGGGTGAGTTTGCAGGTAACGTGTGGCGATCGCGCCGCCCATAGAGTGCGCGATGATGAAGCATTGTTGATATTCGCTAAGGTCGTGTTTTTTTACGACGATGTCCATATCATCAATATAATCAGTAAAGTCATAGACGTGACCCATATCTGAGTCAGATAATAAACGATCTGATAAACCTTGTCCGCGGTGGTCAAAGGAATAGACATCGAAACCTTGGCGGTAGAGATCGTAAAACAGCTCTTGGTATTTCCAGGAAGACTCAATGCGTCCATTTACGATGAGCACGGCTTTTTTATGCTCTGGGTTGGTTAGCTTGCACCAGTAAATGTTCTTTTTCTCAGTCCCTTTAACAAAGCCCTCTTGGCGAGTTTGCCAAAGTGCTGCGATCGGACCACCAATTGCTTGCTCAAATAATGTCTCTTGAGTATAAGTCAAAGGTGAATGGTTAGTCGCCATTAGTTGATTACCTGAAGATACGTTGTTTACGCGATGTATCATCGAAGAATTAGTGAGGAAATGCAATGGATACCCATGTCTGGTTAGCTTATGTAGTAACAGCAATCGTTTTTAGTTTGGCTCCGGGCTCTGGCACGGTGAACTCAATCAGTAATGGTTTGAGTTACGGTACCCGTAAATCACTGGGTGCCATTATTGGCTTACAAATTGGTTTAGTTATCCACATCGCGCTGGTGGGGGCGGGTATTGGTGCGCTTGTCGCGCAGTCAGCAACCGCATTTTCTGTCATTAAATGGGTTGGTGCCGCTTATCTGGTTTGGTTGGGGATTCAGAAATGGCGCGATACATCAAGCTTAGTCGCAGCTGAAAACCACAACGAGATGTCAGGCACGGCGCTGTTGTACAAGGCTGTGTTAATTAACCTCACCAACCCTAAATCGATTGTTTTTCTGGTGGCGTTGTTCCCGCAGTTTATTGACCCGGCAAAAGACCAAATCACGCAACTGTTGGTGCTTGGCGTCACTACGGTCGTGATTGATGCGTGTGTAATGTTGGGTTACACGAGCTTGGCAGCACAAATGGGACGCTTTATTCGCTCCGATAAAATCATGGGAAAAATAAACAAAGTATTCGGTTCAATGTTCATGGGTTGTGGTGCATTATTAGCAGCTGCAAAGTCATAAGCCATTTATAGGTCCTTCTTTAGCATGAATACAACGTATGTCGCTCGCCAGCCGATCTTTAACCGAAAAAGACAGACGCTGGGTTATGAATTGTTGTTTCGAGACGGGGAGAGTAACGCATACCCTTCACATATTGATTCAAATCGAGCGACATACCGACTGATCGTCGAAAACTTCCTATCACTGGGCACTAACCCAGTGATTGCCTCTTCAAGATGCTTTATTAACTTTCCTCATCAAAGCTTGGTGCGACGTTTGCCGCGCAGTTTGCCGAAAAACAAAATTGTCATCGAAGTGTTGGAAACGTGCCAACCTACGGATGAGCTTCTTGATGCGATTCGTGAGTTTTATCGAGAAGGTTACTTGATCGCTTTGGATGACTTCACCCTAACACCAGAATGGCGTCGTTTTTTGCCATATGTGCATATTGTGAAGCTCGACATTATGGCGATGGGGCTCGAAAAGGCCTGTGAACTGGTCAAAACACACCTTGCCAAACGCGTCAAATACCACTTTTTAGCAGAACGTGTTGAAACCGCAGAAGAGTTTGAGCAAGCGAAAGCGGCTGGCTTTAAATTTTTCCAAGGTTATTTTTTTAGCAAGCCACTCGTCTCGCAGACTAAATACGTCAGTCCTGAGCAAGTGTTGGCATTGCAACTGTTTCGTGAAGTTTGTGCTCCTGAGCCTGACTTTACTCGTATCGAGTCCATCATTACGCAAGATGTCGCGTTGTCATATAAATTATTGCGTTTTGTAAATACGCAAGCGCCGAATTTGGCTGTCGAAATCAGCTCTTTTCGTCAGGCATTGATTTATCTTGGCCAGGATAACCTTAAGCAGTTTGTCTCTTTGGTTGTGGCATCGTATATCTCCAGTAACAAGCCTCGAGAGCTGTATCACCTTTCATTGCAACGAGCTCAATTTTGCCAATTGATGTCGCGCTATCAGCCATTCTCTCATCTCAACGAACAAGGTTTCATGGTTGGTTTGCTGTCGATTCTAGATGCGCTGTTGGATCTTTCGGTGGAATCTTTAGTTAGGCAGTTACCGCTTAGTCATTCAGTACAACAAGCGCTATTACATCGCAAAGGGGTTTATGGTGCACTTATTTCCCTCGAAGAGTGCTACGAGCGTGCCGATTGGTCAGGGGTTGAAAAAATCACGATGCAATTGGGGTTGCCTTTAGAGGAAGTGAAGCTCTCCTTAGGTGAAGCGGTTCGCTGGAGTCAAAGCATCGCGACTGCATAATTTCTGGTTTTATCTTTTATCTCTTTGAATCTCTCTCTTTACAATCAAGCTGTTCGTTAGATGTGAAACTTTTATGACGATGGACGGTTTCCTCTTGACGATATATCTTAATTAAATAAACATATACGCATATCCATATATAGGTATGTTCATTATGCTTCCACATCAGTTTTTTAAGCTGTTATCCGATGAAACACGCGTACGTTGTTTAATGCTCGTGGCCCGTGAAGGTGAAACTTGCGTTGGTGATTTGGCGTTTGCTCTACAAGAGAGCCAGCCGAAAGTTTCTCGTCATCTTGCTCAGTTACGATCCAGTGGCATCTTGGTGGATAAACGCCAAGGACAATGGGTGTATTACGAGTTATCACAGCAATTACCAGGTTGGATGCGAAAGTTAATTGAAGACTTAGTGGCATCAAACTGTTTGAAGCAGGAATACCAAGACGACATCACACGCTTACACGATAAAAGTCGTGAGGCTTGCTGTTAACAGCGAATAGAGATTCAAGGTAGAAGATTAGAGGGTAAAACTATGACAATTAAAGTAGGAATTAATGGCTTTGGCCGAATTGGTCGCTTAGCGCTGCGAGCGGCATTTGATTGGCCAGAATTGGAGTTTGTGTTAATCAACGATGTCGCAGGTGACGCAGCTACGCTTGGTCACTTATTAGAATTCGATTCAGTGCAAGGTCGTTGGCATCATGGAGTTCAGGTCGAAGGCAGTGAGCTCGTCATCAACGGCAAGCGTGTCGCCACGACTCAACAACGCGATATCGATGCGGTGAACTGGTCTGATTGTGATGTTGTGATTGAAGCGACAGGCGTACATCGCAAAACATCATTCCTAAATAAATACCTAGAGCAAGGCGTGAAACGTGTCGTGGTAAGCGCACCTGTGAAAGAAGAAGGTATCGCGAACATTGTGGTGGGCGTGAACGACCATATTTTCGACCCTGAAAAACATCGTATCGTGACAGCAGCTTCGTGTACGACTAACTGTATCGCACCTGTAGTTAAAGTCATTCATGAGAAATTGGGTATCGAACAATCTTCTTTTACGACCATTCACGACCTGACGAATACGCAAACTATTTTAGATGCGCCACACAAAGATCTACGCCGTGCAAGAGCATGCGGCATGAGCCTTATCCCGACTACGACGGGTAGCGCGAAGGCGATTGTCGAAATTTTCCCAGAATTAAAAGACAAAATTAATGGTCATGCGGTTCGCGTACCTCTAGCAAACGCATCGTTAACAGACATCATTTTTGATGTGAAGCGTGATACCACAGCAGAAGAAGTGAATGCACTGTTAAAAGAAGCATCTGAAGGTGATTTGAAAGGCATCCTTGGCTTCGAAGAGCGTCCTTTAGTTTCTATCGATTATAAAGGCGACCAACGTTCAACCATCGTTGATGCGCAATCAACCATGGTTGTGGGTTCTCGTATGGTTAAGATTTACGCTTGGTACGATAACGAAATGGGTTATGCAACGCGCACAGCAGAGCTGGTTCGTAACGTTGGTTTGGCTTAAAAAGGGGGTCACAATGTCTCATCCTACATGGCAATTAGATTTGGACTCCGGTGCTTTAATCTTAACACCGTGCCCAGGAACGAAAGGTGTCGATTTGCATGCGTCGTTAGAACAGTTGAAAGAGCAGGGTGTTCAAGCGGTCGTTACTGCATTAGATGATAGTGAATTAGCCGCGAAGAATGTCTCTGCATTGGGTGAAGCCACTCAGCAACTGGGTATGAAATGGTTCCAGATCGAGATTGAAGACGACTGCGCACCAAATGAAGAATTTGCGACGAAGTGGCAACAAGCCAGTCCGGAACTGCACGCGATTCTTGCTCAAGGTGGCAAAGTTGCGATGCATTGCATGGGTGGTTCGGGGCGCACAGGTTTGTTCGCTGCTCACCTACTCCTAGAAAAGGAATGGCAGTTAGAAGATATCGTGCGAGAAGTGCAGGCATTGCGCCCTGGTGCATTTACAAAACCTGTGCAAGTTGAGTACATCGAACGTGTGGCTCAAGACGCTTGATCAGCTTAAATAGCTTTTGGTTCATCATGATCCAAAAGCTAAATTCGAGCTTCTTCAGGATACGACTGTTTACAAAAAATGCCATTAATATTAACTAATCAATTGTTTTTAAAGTGTATTTTTCTTTTTATTGATGTTGGGGCATTTTTTGAAAATCACAGTAACATTGTATTGGTCAATGTTGCTGTACAGGTTAGGAAGTATTTAGAACATGATGATCTAAATGCTTCTATCGCTGTACATATGAGGTCAATATGATTTCTCAATTAAGCAAAAGTATTCGTCAGTACATGTTAGTGACGTTTAACTATTGGAACTTTACGGTGACCGATGGCGCACTGCGTATGCTGGTGGTGCTCTATTTTCATGACTTAGGTTATTCCACGTTAGCTATTGCCTCACTGTTTCTTTTCTATGAATTTTTTGGTGTGGTGACAAACCTGGTTGGTGGTTGGTTGGGCGCAAGGTTAGGCCTAAATAAAACCATGAACATTGGTTTAGCGATGCAAGTGTTTGCGTTGCTGATGCTCGCAGTACCAAATGCATGGCTGACCATTCCTTGGGTGATGGCAGCGCAAGCTCTGTCGGGGATTGCCAAAGATCTGAACAAAATGAGTGCTAAGAGCGCGATTAAAACGCTAGTTCCAGACGAGCAGCAAGGGGCGCTCTACAAATGGGTAGCGATTTTGACTGGCTCGAAGAATGCACTCAAAGGAGCGGGCTTTTTTGTTGGTGGCTTGCTGCTATCTTGGGTGGGTTTTCAAAACTCGATGTTTATTATGGCGGGCGTACTTACATTAGTGTTTGTTTGCAGCATGATCTGGCTAGAAGCGGACATGGGTAAAGCAAAGAGTAAACCTAAGTTTCGCCAAATATTCTCCAAGTCTGAATCGATAAACATTTTATCCGCAGCACGCATGTTCTTGTTTGGTGCTCGTGATGTGTGGTTTGTCGTTGCTCTGCCTATTTATCTTGGTAGCGTGTTTGGCTGGGATCACTTGTGGGTTGGTAGCTTTCTCGCTACGTGGGTCATTGCTTATGGGTTTGTGCAAGGCTTTGCGCCGCGTATTACTGGCAAAGCGCAAGGTCGTGTGCCTGATGGTAGTGCAGCATTGGTGTGGGCAGGAATCCTAGCGTTAATTACGGCTGGTATTGCTTATGGTGTGCAAATCGGTTGGCAGCCTGAATTGGTGATTGTGGTAGGTTTGATGATTTTTGGCGCTGTGTTTGCCATTAACTCTTCGCTGCACTCGTACTTGATAGTGAGCTACGCTAAAGGCGATGGCGTCTCGTTGGATGTCGGTTTTTACTACATGGCCAATGCGATGGGACGTTTGATTGGCACGGTATTATCGGGTTGGATCTACCAAGAGGCTGGTCTTGCAGCGTGCTTATGGGTTTCTTTTGCTTTCTTGGCACTGACGACGCTGATTTCAATTAAGTTGCCAAAAGCTGATGTTGCTACTGCGTAACTATCCCCAGTATCGCTATCTGTAGATGGTATAAATGGCTCCAAATCGGAGCCATTTTTGTTTCTTATGCGCCGTTTGCTGTAATCAGATTGTGTCGGTTTGGCATCGAGAGTGAATACTGATGCTTGGTTTTTGGTTCTCGTTAAGTGATTAGAGTGGTGATGAAATCTCCGTTGTAGGTCATTGTTGAGTTAAAAATAAGCAAAAACAGATTGTTAACCATTTCACTGGTTGAGATTTACCCTATGCTATAAACGATAAGCGACTCAAAGTAGGGAAAGGTATGAGAGAAAGGGTTCTGTTTTTTGATTTATTGCGCTGCTTCGCAGCGGTAGCAGTGATCGCCATTCACGTCTTGGCACCGTATCGAAATGAGTTAGGAGTGATTCCATTTGACCAATGGCTGACAGCGGTAGGCGTGAATAGCGTAACCCGCTGGGCAGTGCCAGTTTTTATTTTGATCACCGGAGCGCTAATGCTCAGTGACACTCGACCATTTGACGGTAAGTATTATATCAAAAGGCGTTTGGGCAAAGTTTTAGTTCCATTTCTTATTTGGTCGATGTTTTATGCATACCTTTCAGGTTGGACTTCTCAAGGCTTTGATTTTGAAACCGTAAAAGAGGTATTAAGCAATAGCCCATTCCACGCAACGTATTACCATCTCGGCTTTTTCTATTACTTTATACCACTGTATTTTGTGATTCCGCTGTTTCAATGGATGGTACGCAACGTGGATGACAACGTCTTGTATACCTATCTCGCATTTTGGCTTTTCACCAGCACACTGTTCTTGTTCAAGATTGATGGCCCTTGGAGTAATCAGATGTGGCTTTATATGGGTTACCTTCCACTGGGGTATGTTTTATTTCAAAAGGTACCTTCGAATCGCTCTATGGTGACCTTATTTGTTGGGCTAGGACTCGTGGCGTTGGCAGTGACCTTTACGATGGTTGTGACAAATAGCTTAGAGGCGGAGAAGTATACGGTTGGGCGCTGGCTCTCTTATAAAACACTGAATGTGATTCTAGCGGCTTCGATGATTTTTATGATCGGGCGTTACTTCGGTGAAGGCTTATCACCAAAAGTACAAAAAGTGGTTAGTGTGATCAGTCAGCACAGCTTAGGGATTTACTTACTGCACCCTATTTTCTTATGGCCGATGAAAGAGTTCGGTTGGTACACAGGACATCCTGCGTGGGTGATTCCAGTCTGGATCGTTCTAAGTGGAGCTGGAGCCTTGGCGATGAGCTATCTCTTTTCTCTTTCTGCCAAGACTCGTTGGTTACTGCCTTAACGTTTGATAGCGAAGTGAAGGAACTTGTTGCCGCGATAGGTCAGTGTTCCCTTATCTCCAGGGTTGAGTGCATGGTAGTAATGCACTCCAATTTGGAATTCACGCTTTGGACCGATAGAACCACGTTGAACGTAAATCCAATACTCTTGATCGTCTTGACCTGGTGGTGCGTTTGGTATGTCTATCGCTTGTTTATCTAAAACCGTTACCTGCGCGCTTTGCTCTGGAGCGTCTTCGCCCACATAGTGCTTACTATAAAAACGGAAAAACACCCACGCGCCCAAGGCAATAAGGGCGAATAGGGCGACAATAAGTGAGATTGGCATATTAACCTCCAATGTTTTATCGGGTCCCATTCTACAGAACTCGCTGACGAAACGATGAGTTGAGGTAGCTTATTCATAATCTAATGAAAGGGATATGGAGATTATTCGGCGCACTTCACGATTTATCTTAATGATGCACGATGAAATCGTCGCTTCATCTGCAAGCGAAGTCACTAAAGCTGAACGAAGCGGCTTTCACTTGTTAGGCTATATGAGCTCAAGGGCACAAATTGAAAGTAAAATTGCACTTAACGGCTCGAAAAAGCTCTAAATTTATAGAAGAATAAAAATAATGAACATAGGAAGGGTCTGGTAAGGAGGGTTACGATGTCAGATATTGAAAAAGTAGTCATGCGTACCCGAACGATCGAAAAACTTTTGCGTACTCAGTACCATGCAGAAGGGAAAGGGTTGCACCAACTTATTAATAGTTGTGAAGAACGTTTACCGCATGACGTGATAGCAAAGCTTCGATTCATCGCAACCGTGCGTAACAAAGTGGTGCACGAAGACGATTACAAGCTGGATGATCGTAAAGGCTTTATGGCGGCATGTGATGCTTGTGAAAAAGAGCTGACACCAAGAAGCTCTCGCTTTATTTGGCGTACAGCAATTTTGCTAATGACGTTGATTACGCTGGCCGCTCTTGGTTTCTACTATATGCACTGGGATATTTTGTCTAAGCACATTCAGTAGAGCAATACAGATAAATAAAAAAGGACGCATTTGCGTCCTTTTTTATTTTAAATCATTTGGTTAGTACATCATTGGCAGTGTCATTAAACCCACAACCACTGCAATCATAACCAGCCCTTGTTTTTGAGAAGATGAAATCATAACACTACCCCTTAATCTTTGATGAACTCGATGAATTTAATATAGCACTGTTTTTGGGTTTTGATCAACATATGCTCGTTAATCTTTTCAAAAACCACACTTAACTTGTCTGGTTTTACGTGATTCTGACTAATGAAACTATGTTTTTTGTCCTGTATTTAAAGTGTTCACATTGTTTTGTTTTTATCCTTTCTTGTTTTAAGTATTTGATTTTATAATGTTAAATGGTTTGTGGTGTTGGCTTTGTAATTGTTTTTTGTTTCGAATGGTATGTTGGGTGTTTATTTTGTCTGTATTTCTCAAAAATTGAGAAAATTAAAAAATGTGCTATGAGGTTGCATCGTCAAATCGAAAGCATGGAGTGAGATTTTCTTATCTTATGAGAAAATATGGGCTTCAAAAGTGTTTAGTGATTTTATGGTTTATGAAGTCCGCACTTTTATCTGTTATTGAAATTATGATTTTATTTATCATTGACTTACTTTTCTTGTCTGATGTTTTTTTTACTGAATTAAGGTAAGTTTTCTTAGTTTTTACCCCTAATCATCAGTAGTTCCTCCTCTCTTAGAGCGCTACTAAGACTATTTTCTATTTTGTGTCTGTTATTTATTCTTGTTGCCTGCATTACATACATCCTGGTGGTTTAAACGTCAGTTTGTAAAATGGCGGCTTACCTGGAGCACTTATCTGTTTTTCAGTTAAATAGTTTTAGAAAGCGTTGGTTATTGTGTCGTGTGATTTGATGGGTTCGGCTGATGAGCAAAGCTTGGCCCCAATGTTTAGTGGCATCATTCAGGCTCATCGGCTTTATTATTACGTAGGCTGAGGGTTACAAAATGTTTCGAATCGCTAGCGAGATCCAACTTTCGTAGATTGTGTCTTTACATCAAAACTGGTCTACCTAGACTAGCGGCGAGTTTAAGTAAAAGGTGTATACTGCATGTGGAGTTGGCTGGCGATAGGGCTATCAGGTGTGTATTCCGTGTTGGGAGCAAAGCAAGCTAACCCGACACAATCCCTCGTGTTTAAAATCTTTACTCTGCTACTTCTTCTTGTGTTGGTGTTAACTCAAGGTGCATCCGCAACATATACCTACTGGATTGCGGGTGGGCTTATTGTGTCTATGGTGGCAGATACGCTGCACTCGTTTAAAACTCGTAAGCTAATCTATTTTACGGCTTATCTGGTTGCCCAGGTATGCTACAGCAAGTCATTTTGGGTGCAGCTTAATGGTGAGATTGTCTGGTGGCTGTTGGCCCTGCTGCTTGCAGCGAGTATCGTGGCGTTCTTTTTGTTGCTACCTCAACTCGACTCTCTGGTATTCCCTGTTGTGATCATGGGGATGATGCTGGTTCAACTTGCTTGGGCAGCCGGTGAAGTTTGGTTACAAGTGCCGAGTTACGCCAATGCTATCGGTTTTAGCGGAACCTTAGTTCTGATCTATTCGGCGCTGGCATACGCGATACACGGTTATCGAAAACCGATGAAACACGCCTATTTGTGGGTGAGTGGCAGTTACTTTTTTGCTCATGCCCTCATTGTTGCCTCAATCATTTACTAATTTAAGTCAAAGCAGCTCTTGAGGATTTCAGTAAACTGAACGCATTGTTCTTAATAACTGGAGTCAATAATGAGTGAAATCCATGCTCACGAGCTGCTAAACCTACTTAGAGAAACACCAATGGATCGCGAAGCCCTCACACAGCACTTTGGCGCTAGCGTTCGCTTTCACACCTGTAAACTGAATGATCTAGACTTAGATGCATTACTAGCATTTTTGCTCAAGCGCGACAAAATTCGTGAGCTTGAAGGTAAGTTTGTGGTCAATATGGCGCGAGTTTGCAATCACTAAACGGCGGCTAAGATCGAGGGTGAATATGGTGTTTTCGCCCTCAGTCATATACTCATGTTGTCAGTTTGCTATACACTGGCCGCCATTTTTTAGGTGAGGCCAGAATATGGACATTCTTTCTGCAGCGACCATGCTGTTTCTAATCATGGACCCTCTCGGTAACTTGCCGATTGTGTTGTCTATTCTCAAACATATCGATCCCAAGCGTCGTCGTAAGGTATTGATTCGTGAACTACTGTTTGCCTTACTGATCTTGATGCTATTTCTGTTTGCAGGACAAAGCATCTTAAGTTTTTTGCATGTCCAGCCAGAAACGCTCAGCATTTCAGGTGGCATTATTCTCTTCATTATTGCGATTAAGATGATTTTCCCGAGTGCTGGCAGCATCACTGGACTGGCAG
>Ga0209365_1000058_pt1 | contig 19599 bp, 28 predicted proteins | sample WorMetimpBELIZE2_FD_187389 | JGI IMG/M metagenome (GOLD analysis project Ga0209365, IMG submission 187389) | Marine gutless worms symbiont microbial communities from Max Planck institute for Marine Microbiology, Germany - Olavius imperfectus... | ecosystem: Host-associated > Annelida > Digestive...
GAGTAACCTCTCAAAACGCATACAAGGGCGGCATCGAACCTCTGGTTCGCGGGCTCTGGTATGCTCTGAGGGTGGGCACTCGAGCCACATACAAGGGCGATAACGGCCAATCGCTGCTTCGCGGGCTATTGTATGTTCTCCGGAAGCATCATCAGCAACAGGAATATTCCCGGCAACTGCGAAAAGGCTATAAGCCGGAGGTCGAGCGCCAAAGTTCCGACCTGCGGCCTTATTTGATGACGCACACAATTGATCAGGAGAGCCCTCCGGACGCAGATCAGGTTTTCGGCGGCTTTGAGTCGTATTTGAAACAGCTCGCGATTCAATATCCGGTTTCGTTCTTGGGTTTGGTGGATCTTGCGTTGAGGATTGAAGGGAAATACCGTTCAACCGTGTTTCATCTCTACATTAAGGACGGTCATTCCACGAAGCTGATCTTCAGTTCCGGATCGGAGGATCCCCCCGCCTCGAAGTCGCCGCCCTGAATCCCCGCAGTCACCGTGAGTCAGCCTGAAAAAGGCCCCACGAAGTAGCCCCCCCTCCCGAGGCCATTCCACCGGGGCTTCCGGTCCTGGCCTCACGGCCCGTATGAGAGCGTGTGAGAGATCACCGTGAACCCGCACATCCCGCTCTTTTCGCTGTTGCGGACGCCCTACTCTCCCGGTTCGGGGAAGGCGTCCACCGTGGCGGAGCGACCAGTCTTTACGACGTGATCCAGGACGTGCCCGGCGTCCCGGTCGCCGTGCGGAGCCGCGAAGGGTGTGTGCATGTGAGCGGGGCGGTGGCCAAGCTCTTTGCCGATCTGCAATCTCCGGTCCTGGTGCGCCGTCACGAAATCGTGGTCCGGCCGGGGCGCGGAAATTGGGAGCTGCATATAACGCAATCGTGATCGAGCGGGGGATCCCGATGCCCCGCCAAAGTTTCTCCGCGACTTGTCTCGCCCTACGCCGCGCGGTCCAGGAGGCGCTGTCCGCTTTCCTTTAAGGTGCCATCACCATTGAGGTACCGGTAAAGCGTGACGCGCGTCATATTCAGGCTCGCCGCCAGGTCATCGATCTTGGTGTTTGGATCGGCCATGGCGGCGGCCGCCATCTGCAAAACCTGCGGCGTCATTTTCCGTGGCCGGCCGCCTTGGCGGCCACGCGCCCGCGCGGCGGCAAGACCAGCGCGGGTGCGTTCACGAATCAGTTCCGCCTCGAACTCGGCAAGCGCCGCGAAGAGAGAAAACACGAGCTTTCCGCTCGCCGTCATGGTATCGATCTGAGAGCCTTCTCCAGCGAGGACCTTGAAGCCGACGCCCTGATTCTGTAGGCCGTCGATGGTATTGACGAGGTGCTTGAGGCTGCGGCCCAACCGATCCAACTTCCACCACGAATCAGTTCCGCCTCGAACTCGGCAAGCGCCGCGAAGAGAGAAAACACGAGCTTTCCGCTCGCCGTCATGGTATCGATCTGAGAGCCTTCTCCAGCGAGGACCTTGAAGCCGACGCCCTGATTCTGTAGGCCGTCGATGGTATTGACGAGGTGCTTGAGGCTGCGGCCCAACCGATCCAACTTCCACACGACAAGGATGTTTTCCGGTTGGAGCGCTTTCAGGCAGGCATCCAGTCCGGGCCGGGAGTCGAGCCGTCCCGAGGCGTGGTCCTGATAGATGCGTTGCGGTGGAATGCCTTCCACGCGCATGGCGTCCAGCTGGAGGTCGAGCAGTTGTGAGCCGTCCTGTTTGGAAACTCTCACGTAGCCGATTTTCACTTGCACGTCAGTGATTTCCTGATTGTAACAAAAGATAGACCAAGACCATCAATATTACGATGATTTTGTAATCGGGTTTTATTGCGGGTTTTGTGCGTCTTTCGGGGGCGCTCTGGGGTGTTACAAAACCGCTCGTTTTTGTAACACCCTACGCAGATCCACCAAGGAACGAGGTTGTCCTCAATCCGACCCAGCGGGATTTGTTACTGGGCCGATCCCGCCGAAGGCGGGAAAACGGATGCAAGGTGGGAAGGCTCGAAAGCGGCGAGCGCCGCGCGACGACCCGGTGTAGCCGTCGGGCCAAGTGTTTCGCCGGCGTACGCGCGGGAGCGTGTGCAGAGACAACAGGCCAGGCCATCCGATACGCCGCCGCCAATCCAAAGGGCGGGTGCGAACGCTACGAAGCCAAACCCGGCGTTTCCTAACCGAGCCTTACGCGGATGTCGGCGGCGCTGTCCACCTATGTCCACCTGAATTTTTTTAGGGTGGACAGGGTGGACAGGAGAATGGACAAGCAACCACTGAGACAGCCTATAGGAACCGAAGTCTATGGCGAGCCAACATAAGCCAACCAAGAGCCGCGATCCGAACAAGATCACCGTCTCCGAGATCCCCGGAGAGGCTCTGGCCGTATAAGGTCTAGGGCCGAAGTGCCGCACCGCCGCAGAATCTGTTAAAAATAAAAATTGCGCGCTGTCTAAGTTTTTGGTCGGTAAGGTATTATGACGGTATTCGTGATACGAATTGTTCCACTTAATCAAATGTATGATTTCCTAAATCACGACGACGTTCGCCCAGTCCTCTACGGAAACATCCATGACCATCGGGGATGAAGGGGTGAAAAATAATCAACTCATATTAGGTCATCTCTTGGACGTAAGGGAGGCCGACCAAAAAGACTAGGCGCGTGGCAGAATCGGGTGGAACCTCCTGTCGCTCAAGCTCACCCGTGATCAGGAACTTAGCTATCTATTTCTCAAGCCGGTCGAGAGATCGGCTTTTTTATTCTGCGTGCGGAGGCAGCCGCCGGTTAACGCTGCATTCTTCACTGCCGGGTGCCGACTTGGACAGATTGCGCACCAGCAAGTCCTCAACATACACCATCGCGTGGTTTTTGCTGATTGTCGTTGTGGCCTTATGCAGGAAGTCGCGGCGGGCATTGCGCGTAGACAGGGAGACCGGAGGGAATCCTGCGGCATGTCATATCCTTCAAGCATCACAATCTGAAACCATTCTCGAATTGGATCACATTAAGGGTTTGGCGCAGAGACACGTTGAGTAAAAACAAGCTCTTCGGAACCCATGAAGACAGCCAGAATCCGGCACGGTTTGACGCCAGTGTTACGAGCGTTATGAGCCGTCGCTATGGCCTCCATGAGTCCAGATCCCTGACGGTACGTCTGAGTGCCACGAGGGCCATAATTCACAGTTACCTCACCCTCGAGGACATAGCCGAACGCCGGCACCCCATGCCGATGCCAGCCGCTTTCTTCGCCCGGCATCAACGTGACTATAAGTGCATGGACCTTAGCCTTTCCTCGCGGATATTCGATCGGCTCACCAACGACTGTTTCCCCGCCCACGAACACGTCCTCAGATTTCTTGTAGTCGCTTGCCAATGCAGAGCCAGAGACCAGCAGCCAAAGACAAGTCGCTACTAGAACGGTTATCTCTCTCCCCATCATTCCTTTCCTTGTTGTCGTTGATAGCCTCTGAGAGGTGCTTATTGGCCGCTGAAGCCCATTCTGGACAAAGTGGATTGCGCCGAACAAGCTCGAAACGGCGAAGCTCTTGTCCCGGAGCGAATCCATGCAAGAGGTCCAGCGTCCACTCATCACCACCGACGAGGTGATGCGCCTGCCAGCGGCCCGGAAGGATGCGCATGGCCAGATCTTGGAGCCCGACCACGTGCCGGACTGGCCCTTGCGGATGGTCGGTTCGCCGTAGCTTACTCCCCCGAAGGGGAGCTTCTTCAACGCCGCGAGCATGTCACCGGCGTTGGCGAGCTCGACTTCGGGCAAGTAGCGGGTCTCGGCGCGCGGATAGGTCGTGATCTGGTGCGTCTCGTAGGTCGGCCCGCGCGGTCGGCCATCAACCGGGCGCTCTGCTCAATCGGCTGTCCATTCACCCGAATGCTTTCCTCAGAGAGCTCCAGGCAGCGCCAGCACGCGCTTGAGCAGCGGCGCAATCCCCCCATCACAGCCCCAGCCTGGGGCCAGATAGCCGCGCTCATGCGCTTGTTGCAGCGCCGGATGATCATGTCCGGGCAGGCCGCCACGAGCGCGCCACGCTCGATTCCGGCCGCCGTGAGCCGGTAGACGCCTAACGGTAGGGAACCAGAAAAACTGTAGCCGTACCTGTCCAGCCTCTCTCCCGGAGATTTCTACATTGGTCCCGTGTTATCCTGAATTGAAATTGATCCTGTGTCTTAAACAGCGGAGTGAGAAACCATAACTATTCTTGAGAAATTGCAGAAACTGTATTCTCGGATCGAAGAGGTACTCGCACAAATTCACAAATGAGACACAGGTGATCCCTATGACTTTAGGTAGTTTGATAATAGGTAGTTTGGTTATTTACGTTATTGTGTTGTTACTTTTTGGTGTATTACCCTACCACTTGATGATGAGGAGGAAAAAGCAAGCGGATGTAAATTATATTGTTACTGATGATGATCGCTCTCGGTATTCATTGATATATACATTAATATGTGGATCCCTGACGGTATTTTTTGGGTTTGTAACGCACGTGGTATGTTATTTTCTGGATATAAACATTCCTGTTAGTGTCGATAGTATTAAATACTCTCTTTGGTTGCTTGTTGTTTTCGAGATAGGGCTTGTGTTTTATGTCATTATTCTGATACGAGGGTTCTTTTTTAGCTCTACAGAGTTGGCGTTTACCAGACCATTGGTCGGTAAACGAGCCTTACTAGCCATAGTGTTTTTCCTGATATTTCCGTGGTCTGTGCTTTATTATGGAGGAGAAGGTCTTATTTTCTCTTATGATGTCGTTATTTTTTTCGGGAGCGTACTTGTGTTGTATGCCATTATTCTCCCGCGCGTGTTCTCATTTAGCTATCGAGAGTTGGCGTTTACCAGACCTCTGGTCGGTAAACAAGCTGTGTCATTAGCAGCTCCGAGCTCTTTTTCGTGGATTATTCATTCTGAGTTATTGGCGAATATGATTATTGATCTTCTTAATCCCACATGGAACCTGATCGAGGCGGTAAAATGAAAACCCGCGCGGTGCTTGCATGATCCTCTGATGAGCCGCTAAAACGTGTGTAGCCAGTCGAACCTCAAGCTGGTCCCTTGCACCCCGGATACATTAGAAGCCAAGGTAACATTCAGGATGTCATTATCCGAAAATCCGTAGTCAACACCAAGCTGCAAATCGGTACTGGTGATTCGTGATCTTTTTCTGTTATTGGTTCGATGAGGCCACGCATTGGTCCAGTTTACACCCATGTTCAGCGTCACGCGATCATTGACGGTGAACGCTATCGATGGATTCAAGGCCAGGGTATTTCCCGGATTAATGGCGTCCTGACCATCTTTGCGTGGCAAATTGAGGCTGTAATAGCCAGACATGATTAAAACGATGGGATCAATTGCTTTGTAAGTGGTTATCCCGGCTACCCAGGACTTGAATACACGGCTGTCTTTTCGGACTTTCTCAAAGGCCGTTTCAATAAACCCGACGAGAGCCGGGGTCGCGTTGTCCGGCTTGAATTTATAGCTCGTACCCAACCATACGTTTTGAAAGGAGTGCTTGTATTTCTTGTGGTATGAAATTCGCTCCTGGCTATGAATATAATTTCCGCGCCCGTAAATATCGGCTTGATCGGTTAGGCCGTGACGGAGTGTCAGGGTTTTAATGACTACATCGGTATTTCTCAGTGTACCGCTGCCGCTATTGTTATAGGTCAACGCCAGATTCAGTTTTGTTTTACCCTTTCCATCGGTCATGAGACGTTCAAGCACCATCGGAACATCCGCCTTGACCGTTGCGGTGTTGAACAGAGTAAGACTGAGCCAAGATGCCGTACTAAGATAACGCAACATATAAGCCATGGCCGAACCTCCATCTCAAATCACGAAGGGTCGGGCCATCCGACACGCCGCCGCCGATTTTTCGTGCCCGAAATCGGAGGGGACCCCATTTCGGGTTTTGCGAAAAATGGCGACGCTCCGAAGGAGGATTAGTGCCTCCAATGATCCCTGGCTGGTAGATACCTTCCGCTCTGTGGATAACTCGTAGCCGTAGAGAGTCTCTGCATGAGATGTGCTGGCACAATCCGAGCAAACTCAGAGGTATGTTCATCGGGTATTATGGTTAATACCCTATTCACCACTTCAGGCGGCAGTGATCGCAAGAACTCATTCCGAGACATATCCGGAGCGACTCTCGCCAAAACGCGATCAAAAGTTATCCGAGGGATATTACCCAAGAAGTGTCGCAATCGATCTTGCGGGAATTCCCTTATAAGACTCGCTAAAAACGCCTCGGTATCCATGTTTTCCCTACGCTGTGCCGACACAGGCTGTGCTGACATAGGCTCAGGGCCGTCACGATCCCCTCTATCCCTGGGGGAACCCCTAAACGCTTCGAGCGCTTCGGCTGTACCGTCTGCGACAGCGGAAGTCGCATGTTCGATAAGCTCGGGTACAGTCCAGTTACGTTCTCGCATTATCTTTTGTAACTCTGGAATGGTCGTTACAGCAATACCACCGAAAGTTCCAATCGCTGGATGGGTACTAATCAGTCCCAGTACAGAGAAGGCTATTATGTTCCATCCTGCCCATTGGTAATGGGTTCTCCACTCGGCAGGATAGATACCATTCCATATGCCCCAACCATTTAAAAAACTTCCAAAGTACCCTCCCCACCTGAACCGCGCCGCCCAATTTCCGACGAAGGGCCATATGGCTCCTTGAGTATCCCGCATTTCCTGTTCGGAAAGTTGAGACAGACGACGTGGCCTACCGTCACGCTCAAAAGCCCTATCCATGTCGCGCTGGAAACTTGAATCAGCGACACTGGCTTGTGATTGGGTGCCCAAAGTCAGCGCAACAACGCTGGTGATTACTGTACTTTTCAGCTTCGTATTCATGAGGAGGCCTCTTGGTGAGTCAATGAGTTCTCGAGAACAGGATATTACCGGGCATAGCTCGGAGTCGTCCTACAGGCAAGGCCGTCTGTCGTTTCGGTGTTTTCGTAAAGAACCCCTCCTTGGCTCGAACCTCGTCGTTACTTGGGAACACAAGCAAAATCTTACCGTTTAGCTCGGCATCTCTCGTGTTCCACATTGCGATAAATTGGGCTCGGCTGTAGGTACGATTCCCTTGCGATGAATCGGCCAACCATACCGTGTCGCTATCAATACCACGCAGTACGGAAAAATGCTCATTCTTACGATGTTCCAAATAGATCACCGCGGGCATTTTGAGCTTAACCAATTGGTCATAGTTAACGGCGACTCCAATACCACGGAATTCAAACGCGCGTAAGGTCCGGTGCATATCCTCAAATGAAGATCGAACGGCTCCAATAGACATTACTTGCAATAAATCCTTTTCGGTAACGGTTTGTCCGTAGTATTCATTCAGTAAAGTCGCGAGGGAAGCCGCTCCACACGAATAGTCGAGACCTTGTTTTACGATGCGCGCATCGCGCATCGCTTTCCAGCTTTTAACGCTAACAGAGACAGACCCCGACAGCGATGGGCCATGGAGATACGCTGTCCCATCTTTCGCGTTGACAGGACCCCCGACCAACAACAAACACCAACCAATAGTCAAAACCAACAGACAGGTCTTGATGGCCAGAGAGAGCCGGAAACCAGGGCGCATGGTTTCCTAACGCGCGGTATTTTCGATACGGGAAGAGGGAATAGGCGGAGGTCGGTTCCGCAGCAGGAAGTGCGGAACCGGCACGGAACAGATATGATTGGCGTCAGCCATGGCCGAACCTCAGCATCAGGTTGGTCGTGGTTAGGGCCTTGGCGCGTTGTCACCGCGCCAAGGCCCGATTCTACAATTAGCTATAATTAGCTATGGCCGAACCCCAGCATCAGGTTGGTCGTGGTCAGGCTCTTGGTGCGTTGTCACCGCGCTAAGGTCCGACTTCATAACAATTAGGTTATTGAATTAACCCTACTGAGTCAACTTCTTTCACTTCTGCGCAATTGCGCTGGATCGCGGCTCCGAAGGAAAACCTTATGGCACCGCCGATGGGTATCGGCGATCTCATGGCGGCCTTCGACCGCCTGGGAAGCGCTCGGACGGTCAGCCCCTCAGCTGGCCGGAGCATCCCCTCTGATGAAGCCTCGCCGGTCGGTTTGGGACACGGCCAACCCGCGTGTCACTACCGGCCCATCGCAGAGCCGCGGCGTTCAGAAACGGTGGATGACAGGAGAGACAAGGAGATTCCAGCGGCCTTTCGATGTTGTGCGGATTAGGCACCGGCAAAGTGTTTGTGTTAGGTTGGAAGGAACACTCGCCCCGGCCAGTGTGAGCAGGAGGGGCAGGTGGCGAGGGAACGCCGGGGCGGAGCGGATAGCCGCGAGAACCTCGAAGGCTTTCGGGTTCGAGAACAGTACCAAGAGGCCTAAAAGAGAAAACCCGTGTTCAGTTGCCGTACTGAACACGGGCCGATTAACCGTAACAGTTTACCGGAGCCACGGTCGGTGAAAATCCTAACCGTAGACATCCCCTGTTGCAAGCTTTTTCACCACGGGGATTCGGAACGTGACAACGGCCCGCTCCCCGCTCGTCGAGCCAGGGGGTGCTCGTGGGCCGGGCCTACGTACCGCGCACAAACCTAGGGGGTAACTTCTGCGGGCACGACCCGCGCAACCCCAAGTTCACGCTGACCCGGCCCGCCAAAACCGGAAAGGGCGGGATCCCCCTTGTGCTCACGCTGTGCGCGGAACGGTTCAAGAGCTACTACGCTCATCCGCGCCAGCTCATCCCCTCCCTGGACCTGGCCAACGGCAGCGCACGCCAGCAGCGCAGTGAACGCCGGGAAGCCTGCGTACTCCTGCTCACCGCCTTGCTGAAATACATGGACCTGGCCAGCCTGCGGGTCGGCATCCCCACCCAGGATGGATTCCTGAGCCTCACCGTGGACTACATCGCCGAGCAAACCGGCATGACGCTCAAGCGCGCCGAACGCGCCCTGGCCGATCTGAAGACATCAGGCTTGGTGACCCTCGCCCAGCCCCGCCAGCGGCGGTCGGATGGCTCCTGGAAGGGCCTGGCCGCCGTCAAGGCCATCTCCCGCCACCTGTTCGCCCTGTTCGGCTTGGGAAAAAGGCTGCAACGGGAACGCGCCAAGGCCAGTCAACGACTCAAGCAGAAGGTCCAGCAGTGGGCGCGGGAGGCCGACCAGGCCACCTCAGAAGAAAAGCGCGCCGGCCCGGCCCGGTTGGCCTTGGCCTTGAAGGCGTTGCTGGGAAAACCCGGCGGAAAACCGAAACGCAAATATAAGCCGCCGGATGACCTGGAAGACCGCCGCCAACTCAACCTCAAACTGGCGGAACTCAAAGCCCAGCACTGGGACTGGAGCCGGGAACAGCTCCTCGAAGAGGCCGAAAGGATGCTCTTCAGCCGCGCCTGAAATCCCGCTTCCCGACCGCCGAAAGCCTCCAGGCCGCTGGAAAACGCCGCGCCAGGACCGTTAGCCCCCCTCCCTCCCCGCCGGAAATCACCGGCATTCCGCATCAAACTCTGCCGGAACGCGCACGTCGGCGGCGAGATAGGCTCAGCGCGAAATTTAAGTGTCGGGAGAATGACCGTTTAAGTGTCCGCCATTAATCAACTCCCAAAAATCAGACATCATCCAACCCCGTGGATAACATTTAGCCTGTGGATAACTGACAAAGGTGCAGAGCGGCGCCTACAACGCACGAACCATCGGACCGATCATAGGATCGGTCTACAGGAAGAAGCGCCTGTGGGATTTTGTGAGGACTTGAGCTTAAATCCAGGTCAGCAAGACAGGATGAGTCCGCGGCCTCCAGAATCCCGTCTCCCTACATCCCTGTAGCCTTTGGCCTCCCGGCCTGCGCGCGCATCCCTGCGCTTGCCATAGCAGTCATCCAAACCAAGAAAGGGGAAAGATGGTCTGAGCGAGACCACAGCGGAGTGAGAGGATAAGCCCATACCATATGGTATCCATGATCAAGATGACCTTCAGCGACCTGCTTCTTGAATTGGCTGCGGCCACGCGCACCAACCACGATAAAGGCCTCCAGTTCGAGCGCCTGATGCAACGCTATCTCGCGGTAGACCCACAATATGGGAACCGTCTCGCCGAGGTATAACTATGGTCGGAATGGCCGGATCATTGGGGTCCAGACGAAGGGATCGACTTGGTGGCGCGGGAGCACGGCCGTGGCGATTATTGGGCTATTCAATGCAAGTTCTACGACCCGGTACATACGCTCCAAAAGGCCGATATCGATTCCTTTTTCACGGCCTCCGGCAAGCGCTTTTCAACAGCGGACGGTGAACGTGGCTTCAGTCAACGCCTGATCATTGCCACCACCGACAAATGGAGTCAGCACGCCGAGCAGGCGCTGGAGCAGCAGACCATCCCGGTCACACGATTGTGGCTCAAGGATTTGGCCGCCAGCCCGGTCGATTGGAGCCGGTTCAGCCTGGCCAAGATCAAGGATATGCGGCTCACGGGCAAAAAAGCACCGCGCCCCCATCAGGCAGAAGCCATCGCCAACGCCATCGAGAGCTTCCAGGCAAGCGACCGGGGCAAACTCATCATGGCCTGCGGCACCGGCAAAACCTTGGCGGCGCTCCGCCTCACCGAACAGCTCACCAAGACGAACGGGCGGATACTGTTCCTCACCCCCTCGATTGCATTGATTGCGCAGGCGCTGCGGGAATGGACGGCCCAAGCCACACAGCCGATCCAGGCCTTCGCCGTCTGTTCGGATACCAAGGTCGGCAAAAATAATGTTCGTGGGTTATGTTCGGGTCTCCACCCAAGAGCAGTCGCGACAGCTTCAACTCAACGCGCTCGAAGCCGCCGGTTGCAAGAAGATTTTCGAGGAAACCACTTCCAGCGCCCAGCACGACCGGCCACAACTGCAAGCGGCGCTTGATTATGCGCGGCCCAGAGAAGGTCTCGTGGTTTAGAAGCTGGATCGCTTGGCCCGGTCGCTTAAGCAGCTGATCGAGGACGCCAAGCGCCTGCGGTCGTTGATCCGGTTGCTGCTGACGCAGATCGTGCGCTGGTTGACGGAAACGATGCGGTTCGAGGAGGGCCGGAGCGTCGCCGACTACCGGCATCGTCTGCTGTTGCTCCTCGAATCGACTTTTTTTGGATTTGTGCGACGAGGCTTAGCGTTGCGTCGAGATTTCCAAGGATGGCTGGCAGGTCATCGGCAGCAGCGGCAGTCCAGTCCGTTTCCGCCGCCATAGAGCGATGGATGCCCTGCCAGAGCCGGCGTGCGGCGGCGACATCGAGGCGCTGTGTCCATCTGTGAACGTCGCGTCCGACGAGGATTTCGTGCTGCTGGTGGCCTGGCTGCTCGCCGCGCTACGCAGCCGCGGACCCTATCCCGTGCTGGTGCTCTCCGGGGAGCCAAGCTCGGCGAAGTCAACGGTGACGCAAATCATGACGCAATGGGACGGCGCTGTGACACTTGTGACAGTTCAGGAAAGATGAGATCGATGAGAACGAAAGCGGAAATGGCAGGGGATCTCTGCTCGTGCAAAAAATAAAGAACAGCCTGGACGTTCCCTTGTTCACACATCCGAAGGGCGAGATTGCTGACGGTGTGCTGACAGTGCCCACTGTCAGCACGCAAGAGCAGAAACAGGTAAAGGACGATCTCTGTGACGTCAGAAATGCCATGGCCCGCATCATGGCTAAGGACGAGGAGAAGCGCTTAAGGGAGGAAACAAGGAGGAATTTCGTCCGTGAAAAAAAACCGAGAGATTCATACTCAAGCCCGAGATCACGCCCCTCCGGCTTAGGTTTCCCCCTGGAATATCTTTAACAAATCGTTATAGATATGAGTTTGATAAATCACGTTATGTCCGTGTTACTAACTCCATGATAATTAATTAATAAAAGCGAAATTGCTCGGGTAATTCAAAGCAGTCAAAGCTGCGCGGCGATGCTCCTCAAAGAAGTGATGGTTGCGGCAAAACAGGCCCTTCCCGAGGGCCTACGTTATGTCTTTAATTGTATACTTCTTAGGAATATCGCTACCTGTCCTCAAAAAGCGGACGAGCAGAGATAAGCGTTTAGTATTCTAGGAAGTGGGGCAACCCCTATCCTGGGTGCGCTTGCGGATAAGGTTCCGATCAAACTCCGCCAGCGCCCCGAAGAGGGGCGCTGTGCTCATCTCTTGAATCACCTGCCGGGATAAAAGAGTTAGTCACAAGCCGGATCCTTCCCTTCTCAGATTCATGCTCATCTTCAGGGTTGTAATTTTCATTCCAACCGCAGCGGTGCTTTGTCCAGTACATCTGAGCTTTAACGTTACCCTCTATCGCTGCATTATACAAAGCACTTGCAACTTTTTCGTTGGTTAAGGCCTTACCCAGGATCAAATCCTTGCGATAATATTTATAAATCGTTGGCACGCTGATACCAACGATAATCGCAATCTCTCTGACCGGAGTCCCAAAACCGCTAAGCCTTTGAATCTCTTTTCCCTGATCTTCCATGACATTTAAAGGAGTCCGGCCTTGCTTTCGATTTGATCTCTCTTTCATGGATAACTTGCCCTAGACATTTTTGGAAAAATGTTTCTCTAATCTTCCATCAGCTAATAATCATCAACTTCCTTTTCCGGTCTCAGATCCTCAAAAAAGGTGCGCATCGAATCACAACTAACTGTAAATATCCACTGAGAGGTCCTCAAACGACCAGCAGAGGCTTCCTCGTGCCAGACTGGTACGTAAACTTTCCGCTGGAAGCGCGCTCCAGGAGCTTAGAACGCTTCTGGGGCGTTCCCAGGACCGGATGCGAGACCGCATTGCCCTCCTGAAGACCGAATCCCCGGAGCCGGACAAGCGGAAGGCTTGCAGGCGTACTTTGGATCCGTTAAGCAGGTTCGCAGCTGCGGGGTTCACGGGAAGCGCTATGCCAACTTAGCCGGTCAATGGTGAAGCGGTCCAGGGGGGCGTTGCGGATACGAGAGAGGTCCGTGTAAGCATAGCAAGGCCTGGTCGATCCATTGCGACAGCTGGTTCCGGTCCGCCAGGGTTTGTTTCGGAATCTTGCCACACACCGAACACCGAGTGTCGTGGGCCGTGGAGTCTCTGAACCTGTCCCGCCTTTGAGTTGACAGGCAAGCCTGCATCTGCTCATAATTCCATTGAAATAACCATAGAAACTTTTCGATCAGAACACTTGAGGAGATACATGAATAAATCCGCTATACTTGCCCTTGCCCTCGGAGTTACGATTTCCGGTTGCGCGACCAAAAACTTTCCGGACGTGCATTACCTTGGTGCGGGCACCATAAATGCAATGTCATGTGAGGATATCGAGCAAGAGTTCATTTCGTTAAAACACCATGAAGACACTGTTGATCTAGAAGCGACATCGGGACAGTTCAAACAGATATTTTGGGGCGGGTTATGGTCCGTGATGGCGGATGAGAAATTAGAAAGTGTCGCCCGGAAACAGATCCGGGATAGAGAACGGCTTCTCTATGAAGCAAAGTTGAAGAAAAAATGCCCTTGAATCCGGTTTAGCCTCGCGCACGGAGCGCCTGGGCCTATGGGCGCCTTCGTTGTGCCCCTTTTCCTCCCTGTGTAGACGCCGCACTGTTTTGCCGCGGCAATTCCCGCCGTCTGGCGTTCCCGGATATGTGCACGCTCGATTTCGGCAATCCCAAACATTGGGGAAAATTTAAGCCGTTCCACGGCCAAAGCCGTAGCCATGTGGATGATCACCGCTGACAGGCAACCCAGCTGGCTCTTAAAGGCGTGGATTTCCGTTCCGTTGGGCCGGTAGCGTTGGACCCGCCGCACAAACCCGGGCCCGAAGGGCAGCCCGAGTTGCACCCACTCCGCCCTCGGGTTTTTTGGCCTCTCCGGCACTGAGCGGCCGGTTTCACGGCGATCCTAAGATCGCCGCCAGCGCCGTCCGCTCCACAGGCTGACACGGTGGAACTCACCACCAAATTCTTCACTCGGGTGGAAACTGTGGTGGGCCGGTGGGGTTTCTCACGGGCCGGTAGACCCCTGATCCGCAAGCCGGTGCGGGGAGGCCGCTCCCGGACGTCGAATATCACGCTTCCGCGGTCGCGGTCGGCATCCACAGACTGCCCAGGTCGAGCGGTACGGCCGCGAAGGGCGGGATGGCGGCTTGAGCCGTGCCAACGTAACAGCCAACCTCTAGCCATTCATAAGCCTCTAGCCGGTAGGCTTCCACGACATGTTCGATGGGCTCGACCACCCAGGCATACGACACGCCATACCGCGCATACAGCGGCAGCTTGATTTCCCGATTGATGTTCCGGGTAGACGGTGACAGGATCTCGCAGCCATTGTGAGCACGGCGATTCCGTTTTGGGTCAAGCGGTCGGGGACCGGACATTCGTGTTGATCCGGGTAATTCTCCGAGCGGTCCAGAGACGCCATCTCTCAAGATGATGTCATCCACGACGATGGCCGCATAGATTATTTGGGTCGCATTGGGGACAATGAGTATCGCATCCATAATGGAAAAACGGATCATTTTTGAATTTTTTTCTGGGTTCTTTCATCTGTTCAGTCGAGTAATCGTGACCATCAGACAGTCCACCGTCCATGCAGGTATCAGTCTCGGAAAAGGCAGCCTTAAAACAGAAGTGCTGAACATGCATATCATTCGCCATGAAAAGTACCCACTTGTCATTTGTCAATAAGGTAGAGGCATCAGTACCCTTTGCATATTGCAGCAGTTTTATATCTACCAAGTCGTCGGAGACAGCATGCTTTCGAAGACGCGCCACGATTCCTTGATCGGAATGGCTGTTGATCCATGTCATTACCTTTTCATCGGAGATACCGTGATCAGTAAAAAAAACATTTATATTTTGGCAATGGGGCATCTTTTTCAACTGGTTCAGGTCCGCAATTGCTGAGGGGCCAAAGCAGAAAATCACAAATTCCACCGAACCGCAGTCCCCATCAACCTTTTTGAGACGAGAAAAGAAATTCGTGTCCACAACCACCACGGATCTATTTGACACCGACTATCCCCCCCATGCTGACAAGATCTCCGTGCGGCGTTCTTCCTGTGCATCTTCAAGATAGCGGGTTAGGTATTTGCGCAAAGCAAGGGTTTCCTCATCGATAAACTTTTTGATCTCTGAGCGATCCACCCGCTGGGTGATTCCCGACTTAATGGCGTCCCGGATCTGTACATATGATATCCGCGTTTTTGAATCAAAACGCACCACATCGTAGACAGCGTTCGCTACTACATCTGGGCTGATCTGGTGTTCCTTTATATAATCAATGCAGGCGGAAGGATCCGGCCACACCTTTGCCATTTTCTCCGCCGTCTCGAACGGCACTAGCCAGAGTTGCGCAAACTTGTTGGCTACGTACTCTGGTTTGACTTCTTTGCTAATCTTATCACCGTAAAGATCAGCGCCAGTGATTTTGATATCAATGGGGATGTCCTGATCCGCGTCGAATATGAAATGAGCGAATTCATGTAGAAGGGAGAACTCAATACGGATATCTGACACATCCAGATTCACACAAACAAGATAGTTTTCCTGGCAGGATACCAGGAAAGCATCGAAGTCACGGTCCCTCTTGGGATGAACGCCTAATACCTTCAAGTGATGTCGCTTGTATAGTTCCTGGACGTTTCCAAACTCTTCGTGAAACTCGCGTACGATAGGGATCAAACCCGTCATAAGTTCAGCGGGGGAGTCACCTCGGGGTGACGATTTTCTGGGAGGCTTAGCTCTTGTTGGCAACGCCTTATGTATCAAGAGGAAAGTATTTTCTATGCGAGCGGCTTCATGTCTAGCTTTGGCGGAGTTTCGGTACACCAAGCGAGAAGGCTGATAATCTGAGGAAAGTAACCACATAGGGTCCGCATAGATCGCCCGGCAAATACGAACGAATTCACTCCAACGAAGCTCCCTCGTTCCTCTCAGATATCCGTCAACAACCTCCTGGGCAAGACCCGAATCAGATGCAATGGACGTAACTTCGACTTGCTTACGTGTAGCCTCTGAGTGCAGGCGATCTGCTATAATCTGTCGAATATGATGGTTCATTGGAGTGCCTCCACGCAACCTCCAAAGCCGTAGTGTGAGCCGTTCTCAGCTTGTAAATTACAGCCCCGTGCGTTTTACAATCTCTTGAGCTAGACCTTTGAAATCCTCATAGCAGGCTTTAACAGCGTTCACATGAGAACCAATCGCCCCATCAGCATGTTCAAGTGAGAACATCGGTTTACGGCATCCATCGCTAGAGGCATGAGACTCCGGTCACGTGGTCAGCCACAGACTGCCCAGGTCGAGCGGTACGGCCGCGAAGGGCGGGATGGCGGCTTGAGCCGTGCCACCGTAAAGGCTAGCCTCTACCCAAGCTCCGCCTTGGAGCCGGTAGGTTTCCACGACTTTATGGCCGGTTGGGAACTTCAGCTTGCGTTCGCGCCGCCACCACGGCTGGTGACATCGAGATTCAGTTTGAAGTGAATCTCTAGCTCATTGAGGATCACCCACCCGTCAGGACTACCATCGCGGTACGCGAAGGTGCTCATTGCCTTGCTCAGACAAGGTTCTTGCTCAGGGGGGAATCGCTTAAGGACAAATGCAGCCCGCCCCGGTGTCCACTGAACAGCGGCAGGCTACGGGCGGCGCTCGGCATACGCGATCCAGCGGGCGAGGGCGGCGCGGGTTTCCGGCGAAAATCCAACGAGGGTTTCCATTCCGGCTTTAGTGGGTTACTGTCCGCTTGCAGTAAAAAGCGGATGGTTCGCACCTGTTAACCTACAGGGAGGTCTCGCAGTATTCAGATTAGGTCCACATAAGGCCAGTTCTATGTTTTCGTCCGGTAACTGTGGGATCAAATCCAAACAATCCCCTTCCACCACGCTGTTTATATCGAACGGGCCTATTTTCTTTGTCAATTTCTGCTTCCTCGACAGGTACGCAAAGTCATCATACCCGTGAGGAATCATCAGTCAATAGACCTTTTCGATACCCAAGGCCGCCGCGTGTGGCCGATTCGCCCAATGGACTGTTGCGTGTGAGACGGCTTTTTTCCCTTGTGGGATGGCCTTCTTAGTCCCGACCTCAGCGGTCGGCCCATGCCGCCACCGCCGGCCGCGGGGGCCGTTCCGGCCGGCTCTGTCTGGCTGTTCTCGGACCATGCGCCGGAATCCTTCGACTCGCGCTACTTCGGCCCGGTCGCGCGCTCCGTCATGATCGGTACCGCGGGGCCTCTGGGGATATTTCCCGAGCTATAAAGAGCGAGACCTTCCCGGATTCTCTGCGTCAATGAGGCCTCGGCCTCCCCGCCCGTCGCGCATCCCTGCGCTGGCCCGTTCGGCACAGAGAAGCCGCAACGGGAAATCGCCGCCCTGAATTCCAGAAATCACCGCGCGGTAGCGGCCCAGGCCCTCTCCCGACAGGAGGGAGCGGTCATGAGAGGGCGGGGATTTTCCCACTGGCGCCGGATGGCGTCGGAAATCAGGCGGTGCTCACGCCGGTAGAAATCGCCCGTCGCCACCTTGTCCACGACCGGATCCCAGGTCTCGTTATCCCGCAAGCCATGCTCTATCCCATCAGGCCGCCGAGCCGGGTGCATCGAGTGGAGGGGAACGCGCAGATTCTCGGTCCCATAGGGACCATCCTGACCATCCTGGGAATCGAGGAGAGCCGGGGGATCGGCGGTCGCTTTGGGGTCTCTGGACACTGAAGAAAACCTTTCACTTGAGGATAAAAGAGTTACAATATATATATGATAGAAAAAGATGATGAACAACAAAAGATTAAGAAGACAACACCAAGTAGATCCTCAAGCCTCGTCGCTGAAGTCCGGTCTCGGATGAAGGAATTAGGTCTTGAAACTTCTAACTTGACCGCTTTCTTCGGGAGTCGCACGCAGGTTTCCCTTTTCCTGTCCGGCAAGCGCGCCGTTTCAATGCCAATCGCGCGCGCGCTCCACAAGCATCTGGGGATTCCGGCGGAAGTCTTACTGAGCGAGCCGGAAGGCGGCCTGGACAGCCCCCAGGCCGAAATCGAATGGGACCGCTTTCCGCTCAAGGCCATGCGACAGCTCGGATGGGTCGATGACACCCCCCCCAAAGCCGGCCACGCAGAAGCGGTCATGCGAAAGCTCATCGGGCGGGCGGGAGCGTCCGGGGCCATCGATGCGGCGCTCTATCGGAAGAATGACTGCGCGCGCGCAAATGCCAAGATGGATCTCTATGCGATCCAAGCCTGGTGCTGGCAAGTGATGGCGACCGCAAACGAGAGCCGGCCGAAGGCGAATTACGAGCCGGGCTCCGTCACCCTGGACTTTCTCAAGCAGATCGCACGGCTCAGCGTCTACAAGGACGGCCCGCAACGAGCGAAGACAGTCCTGGCCGCGCAGGGCATCCCGCTCGCCATCGTGCGGCATTTGCCGAAAACCTATCTCGACGGGGCGGCCCTTTGGCTCAGCGACGGACGCCCGGTGATCGGGCTCACCCTGCGCTATGACCGACTCGACAACTTTTGGTTTTGCCTGCTCCACGAGCTCGCCCATGTGGGGCGGCATATGGACCAGGCCGGCGGGGCCTTCATCGACGATCTCACGTTGCGCAAGGTCGATGCGGGAGAGGAAGACCCGAAAGAAAAGGAAGCCGACGAATGGGCGGAAGCCGCGGTTATCCCGCGGATGGATTGGGAGGCGAGTGCCGTGCGGCGCCAGCCAACGCCAATCGCGGTCCTGAATCTAGCCGCGGAGCGACAGATTCATCCCGCGATCATCGCCGGCCGGGTGCGCCACGAGCGGAAAAATTACCGGTTGCTCTCGCAATTCGTGGGGACCGGGGAAGTTCGGAAACAATTCGACGAACCGCGAACCGAATAACAAATTCAGTCCGAATGTTTGTTAATAGCTAGGAGATAAAAAAACCGGCCATTGGCGTGGCCGGTTTGGGGTAGAGCTGAAAAAACTCTAAGGCTTAAACCCTAAATTCTCATCCACCTCTCACAATGGACAGGTATGAAACCTGTGTGGAATCTAAAGCATTAAGCAGTTTTATCTTAACACTGCGTAAAAAATATGCAAAGAATCTGCGTCGGTCGTACAGGCCTGTCCTCACTGTCTTCACGGAGAACAGCATGTCGATCATGCAAACTCTATCCCGACCCGGCTCCGATGAAAGCCTCGCTCAGGCCCTAGACGAAAAGTCCCGCCTCATCATCGAGCGGCCCCGCAAACGAACGAGCTACCGGCTCGGTCAGCAGGGAGGGCGGCGCGATGCCTGAACGGCTTCTCTCCGAATCTGAAGTCGCCGCCGGATTCCGCTCCGCCATCCAGGCCCATGGACTGGAACCGCCGGAGATCATCGAGCCAGGAACGTTTCAACGCTTCCCAGGCATCGACAAAGGGCCGAGTAACCGCGCGGGTTGGTGCCGGCTGTTTCCTGATGGGAAAGGCGGTGCCTTCGGAGACCACTCTTCTGGCTTATCCAAAACCTGGTTTGTCAACAGCAAGTCCGCATCGCCAGAGCAAAGCGCGCAGGCCCAGCGGGAAAGAAAGCAGGCCGGGATTAAAGGGGAAGAGGAAACATCGGCACGGCATACACAGGCGGCGCGGGAAGCTCAGGAAAGATGGGAGCAGGGACAGTCCGCGCCCGAGGG
>Ga0209365_1000059_pt1 | contig 19545 bp, 18 predicted proteins | sample WorMetimpBELIZE2_FD_187389 | JGI IMG/M metagenome (GOLD analysis project Ga0209365, IMG submission 187389) | Marine gutless worms symbiont microbial communities from Max Planck institute for Marine Microbiology, Germany - Olavius imperfectus... | ecosystem: Host-associated > Annelida > Digestive...
ACGCAAACCCCACGCAACCGGATAAACTGCGGGGTAGTGGTTAATAATGAGTTAATCCTTAACCCACAGATGGTAATAATTCGGTATTATATCAGTTCAGAAAGAGCTTCAAACAAACCTCATGCCAATGGATACATTTGGAAAAAGATAATGTCTTACGTACGAAGCGGGCTAAGTGTTGACGTAAGGTATTATTCCAACGCTTAATATGGGTCGTCTCACCCGTTTCTTTACCTACGGGACAATGTTGTTCCGGGGGAATAACAGGGGGATACACCTTCCAATAATCAGTGAAAACCAGGGCCTTTTTATACGCCGGTGGGATACGATCCCAGAGTATTTGACACGTTTTCTCACTGCGATCACCGCAGGTGTGAGCCCAGGGCAAACGCATCAGATAATTATGATAAACTCCTAGAGATTGTATGATATAACTCCTGCAATATACTGATAAATTGATGTTGCGGAGCCCCAAGAAATGTCATTTGAAGATTCGGTAGTGGTAAATTTTTAAATTGTAGAGTAGAGTGATTGATTCATAAATTGGTCGCACTTAAATCTGTAGTGATGAACTTTCTAGCGAACCACTTTCTTCGTTCAAGAGCCCACTTCTAAGGTCATTACATCATTAAGCGCTCGCCACAAACTAATCGAGAGGGTTTTTAATTATGATTAGAGTTGTACTGCCCGAATATCATTCGAATATAATAGCTATTCAGGTTTATGGTTCAATAAAGGATATTTAAGCCATGATTTATGAAAACTTCAAACACCTCACGACTGATCGGACCATAGAATCTGTCATTGGTATGAGCCGAGAGAAATTTGATGGGCTCGTACCGAATTTCTCGACAGCTTACCAGAAAATTCAGTAAGAAAGGTATCAAAAAAAAGAAATTAAACGACTTCCGAAGGGCGGGAAACCGGGCGTTTTTTCGAGTCACGAAGAACGCTTATTTTTTGTTTTGTACTACCTCAAAACCTATCCGACCTTCGATGTACTTGGCTTTCATTTTGGTCTGAGCGCTGGGCAGGCCCATGATTATGTCGAGCTCTTTTTGCGCGTCTTGGAGCGCGCACTCGCTGATTTGGGCCAACTCCCTGAGGTCACCCTGGAAATCCCGGAAGACCTCTCGCAACTTGTTGATCAATATAATGATATTATCATTGATGGGGGTCGAGATGGCTTGTTTAAGACCGCACGACGAAGCGCATCAATAAAGAACGTTTATAGTGGGAAAAAATGCCATACCATGAAAGCCCTGGTGATGTCCATCACCAACAACGCATGTTGTTCACGAGTCCACTATTTGGCGGTAGTGTTCATGGTTATACGGTTCTGAAAACACTCTTTGATCCGGATTTACCTTGGTTCAAGAACTTGACAGCGCGGCTTGATCTTGGCTTTTGGGGGGCTAAGAAAGATTATAGGGCTTTAGCGCAAATTATTCTCCCCCACAAAAAGCCGCGAAAGTCGAAGCGGGGTAGCGGTAGACACTAGAGTGACAGGTAAGATAGTTAATTCTTCATCATTCAAAATCCCACGACTTTTACCATCGACCTGGCACTGGATTTCGAAGCTCCTTTTCGGAACAATGCCGTGGGGTTTGAACCATCACCTTTAGGTGCCAATTCAATCACAGGGTTTTGAGCTATGATGACTGAAACAAAAGTCTATACGGTAGTTGTAAATTTAGTAGTGATAGGGGGAATCGCGTAATCGCTCAAACCTCACCGTCATTCCGGCAGGGAGTGCCAGAATCCAGGCGCTGGGGACGGCAAAAGCCGGGGGATCCGAACCATTATCGGGCCGCTGGGTGGGTTGTTACCACTCGAAAATCAACCACTACCCGAACTTGAACTGCTTATAGGATTTCGGTACGGGTGATTCCGCCGACGCTTGGGCCCTTCTCCAGCACCAGGGGTACGCGGCCGTGCTTTATGAACTCCAGCGCTGCCGTCAGTCCCGCCGGCCCGGCCCCGATGGCGACGCAATCGGCCGTCGTGGGAATCGATGGCTCTTTGAGGTTATCCAGAACCAGTTTTTCCTGGTTACACGGCCGTCAACTGGGCCATCATAAGGTCACTGACAGCCGCAGCCGGACCCTCACCCGCTGCCACCCGAAGCCGATTACGCCGAGGATAAAACCCAGGCCACTGTTGAAATGGTAAAACCAGTGCAGGGGGACGGCGGCCGATACCAACCCCCACCCCCGATGGGCACGCAGGAAGCGAAAGAAATCGCCATTGATCTCTAAGAACAGGTCCAGCGTCGGCACGGCCAGCGTCGAGGCCCAGGGACACACGAGCGCCGCGAGCAGGGTCGCCGGCAACAATCAGGCCAAGACCACGGAGATCCGCTGCCCCCAGCCCAGACTGAAATCACTCGGCATTTCCGTATAGGTAAGAATCAGGCGGGTCCAGAGGATAGCGCGCACGAACAAATCGGTGTGAGCCATGGACCCGAACGACCAGCGTTTGAGGTGCCGGCCCTGCACCGCGCGATCAAGCCGTATCGGGTGGCCCACATTGCGTAGCCAGTAGCCCAATTCGACATCCTCTATGGCCCGAATTGAACCCGGTCTCGTCGAATCCTCCAATCGCGTCGAAGCTGGATTTCTGGATGGCGCCGAGTCCGGTCCAGAAATGTGACGCCTGCTCCGGGGCCTGCTGGTGCACATAATATGCAACAGATTGCGATATAGGCTGACCAGGTTGCCGGCCTCCGGCGCCTTGTCATTAGGAACCGATGACGGTGGTTCAGTCCGGATCGCCGGCAAAATACCGCGTCAATCGATCCACAGGGCATCCGGCGCCACCGCCACATCGGCATCGACAAACACCAGGGTATCGCCGCCGGCGCGGGCGGCGCCTCGGTTCCGGGTCGCGCCGGGGCCCGTATTGTCCCGGCGGTAGCCAGCTCGACCCTCGGACAGGAGGCCACCGCCACGGACCCATCCAGGGAGGCATCGTCCGCCACGATGATTTCGTCCGGGAGAAGTCAAGTCGGCTGCCTTCCAGCAAGGCATCCAGGCAGGGACCCAAGGTCCGCGCGGCATTGAAGCTGGGCACGATCACTAACAGACGCGGATTTGGGAATAAGGCGACCTGATCCATGGGCCGATAATTCTAATGGGCGCGACCACAAACCGCCACCTACCCCAGGGCTACCGAATGATGATCACCGTTGAAACAGATAGTTGGCCGAAGGGTTGGTTGGGCCATCAACCAGCCTCCTTTGGAGTGCGCCGGCAAAGCGGTGCCCCGGATGGTATCCACGGGTGCCCAAGCGGCCAGCGTTGGCCGGGGAGTGGTGGGACCGTGTGCTCGGCCCGCACCGCGGCGACAGCGCTTTGGTTCGGGTCGCTTGGAAACCAAAGCGGCGTCGGGCTCGTGCCGGCTGATAATTCAGGTGCAACCAGCTAACCATGGGAGAGTCCCCGAAGCCTGGAGATACCTGACTGCCGCCGCACTCCAAAGGGAGGCCGGAGCCAACCTCTCATCTCCTCTGCGTGCTCCGCGTTCTCTGCGGTTCAACATCACCAGCCCGTTGCTTTCTATCGAGTGATTATTCGGTAGCCCTGCCTACCTCGTGGCCCCGTAACCCCAGCCTACCGATTTAGAGGCTGTCTAAAAACTCAAGCCATGCCGCGCGGTCCAGGTCAGCCCCAGTCCTACTAGGCTGGCTACGGCCAAAAACCCCTCGCTCTTGGCGGGAGAGGGGTTGGGGAGAGGGGGAATCCATGGCTTCACTTTCGAGACGGTTAAGGACTCCAGACTAAGCACAATCAATGGGTTGGTTTTTAGACAGCCTCTAACCTGCACGGCATCGATGTAAGCTGACGCCCAATCACAGCCGGCGGCTGGTAGCCGAATCCTGGTTTCGGATTACCCCTACCCCAGCAGGCGGGCGATGTCGACGTAGAAGGCGAGGATCATGAGGGTGGCCAGCAGGGCGATCCCGAGCCGCTGACCCTGCAATTGCGCCTCCTCGGAGAGCGGACGGCCCTTGACGGCCTCAATGATGAAATAGAGCAGATGACCCCCATCGAGAATCGGGATGGGCAGCAGGTTGAGCACGCCAAGGCTGATGCTGACCACCGCGAGAAACTTGACGAAATAGCTCAGGCCGTAGCTCGCGGTCTTGCCCGCGGTCTCAGCGATAGAAATCGGCCCGCCCAGGTTCTCTACCGAGGCCCGGCCGATCAGCATGCGCCCGAGAACCCGCAGCATGAGCAGACTCATATCCACAGTCTTGCCGACGGCCGCGCCCACCGCCTCCAGGGGACCGAGCCGTACCTCCGTGCGGTATTCCTCGAACAGCTTTGGTGGGACCTGCACCGCGGCACCGATGCGCCCGATAGTCCGGTCGTTCAGTGGCACGGCCTGGGGGACCACCCGGAATTCCCGCCGCTCGGAGCCGCGTTCGACCTCCAGACGCAAGGGCCGGCCGGGATGCTCCCGCACCGCCGCCACCAGGTCGCTCCACTGGGCAATCGGCTCGTTGTCGATGCTCAGGATCCGATCGCCGGGGCGCAAACCCGCCGCCTTGGCCGCCCCCCCCGGGGTCAGCTCGCCGATGCGCGCCGGCAAGGTCGGGCGGGCGGGCGACAAACCCAGATTCAAGAACAGCGCCAGATTATCGGGCAGTCCGGCCAGGGCGACGCCGTTCAGCACCCGCGCCGACTCCAGACCGCTCTCGTCGCGCACCTGGACCACCAGATCCTCGCCGTCCAGGACCTCCGCCATCAAGGCGAAGACCGCCGCCTCCCAGGTCGGCGTCGGCCGGTCGGCGACCGCGAGCAGCTCGTCCCCCGGCGCGAAGCTGGCCGCGGCCGCGATAGACTGCGGGGCTACCGCCCCGACCACCGGCCGGGTGCCCACGTCACCCGTCACGAAGATGACCCAGTAGGCGAGAATGGCGAAAAAAAAGTTGAACAGGGGCCCGGCCGCAACAATAGCGAAACGCTTCCGCAGGGGCTGCCGGTTGAAGGCCAGGTGCCGCTCCGCCTCCGGGACGGGGCCTTCCTGCTCATCCAGCATCTTCACATAACCGCCGAGCGGAATGGCGGCCAGCACGTATTCGGTCCCCCCGCGGGGGCCGACATAACGCAGCAGGGGTTTGCCGAAACCGATGGAGAAGCGCAGCACCTTGACCCCAAGCCCGCGGGCCACCCAGAAGTGCCCATACTCATGGACCGTAATCAGGATCGCCAGGGCGACGAGGAAGGAACCGAGGGTGTAGAGTAGCTCCTGCATAAATCCGGGGACCGTTAAAATTGATTGTCTTCAATACCGATCATTGATTAGCCGCGTAGCACGCCGCTTCATCCTATTCTACATGTTCGTAGGGAACGTCCTCCGTGGCGTTCCGAGTGGCCCGCACAACGGCCGGGCGGCCTTCCCTACACAATATGAAAATTAGAGTAAAACTGGATAGTAGTACGGTATGGCGATTCGTTGGGGTTGCCAGCTCACCCCGACCTACAATTCTTGCCGGCGTTCCGAACCATGTTCCAAGTAGGACAACAAGATTAACAAGATTGCTTAGGATTAACAGGATTCTTTGATCTTGTTGTCCTGAATTTCCGCCGATGACGACACCTACATTTTCAACGTCGATAAGCCGTTGAAAATGGCGGCCCATCCCTGAGCTGCATTGGCTCAGTATGAGAAATACCGTTATCATCTGCGGAAAAGACGGGCATGACCGGGGGTCATCGGTGCATTCTGCGCTCGCGCATATGGAAGAAGCGGACCAGGGGATCGACCACGGAGCCCGCGGCATCAATGTGGATGAAGTCGATGCCGCAGGCGCGCAACCGCCGCTCCAGAGTCTCGATGCGGGCTTGCGCTACCCGTTCCAGCTCGCGCCGGAAGGCCACCGAGCCCGTGTCATAGAGCCGGGTGTGGCCGCTCTCGGCGTCCTGTGGGCGACCAGCCCGATGCCGGGTACCCTTTGCAGGATCTGATGATTGTACAGGTACAGGTTTCCGATTCTCCAGTCGCAAAGCCCGGGAATGGACTTTTGCGATATCCTCCTTGGGGGGCCGGGGTTGCAATCCCGATGCGGCATCGCAAACTTGCCTTGTGCAAGCGGTGCTTTTCCGGGGTCTCGGTGAGCACTCGAGGGATCAACCGGAAGAGGGTGTCACCCAATGAATGAAATGACCGCTGAAGAGCGTTTGATATTGACGCGCCGGACCATGGATTTGCTCGAAGGCTGGGGGCTCAGCGCGGAAGACATCATCAAGATCCTGCGTTTGCCGGAGACGGTCAAGGCGCGTGCGGTATCGCGCTTCCGGGAGGATGTACCCTTCCCAGACGCGCCGGAGGTCAACCGGCGCGTGGCCTATCTGATGCGTATTGAGGAGGCGCTGCACACCTATTTTCCCCGCAACCCCGAGATGCGGTCCATGTGGGTCAAGCGGGGTAACCGGCAGTTCGGCAAGCGTTCCCCTATTGCCGTCATGGTCGAAGGCAGCGAACGTGGGTTGGCTTCCGTCCTCTCCCACCTCGACTGTACCTTCGCGTGGGATCAGACCGGCTCCAGGAGCGAGTACAGCCAACGGAGCGCGACGGCGGGCAATTAGCGGAAATCCTTTCCGCGGGGATCAGGCGGCGCGCGCCGAGATTTCGAGCTCCGATATGGGCTTGGTGATGCACAGGGTCTGGACGGGGAAGTCCACATGGTCGGCGAAGATCCCCGTCGGTTTGGCGTCATAGATTGCCCAGCCGCGGTCCGTGAAGTAGCCCGGAGGTTTCTCGGGGTAGGAGGATACCTCCGCCCAGATCAGGCTGAAGCCGGCGGCGATCACGTCATCGACAAAACGTTGCAGCAGATGTACCCCAATGCCTTGACCGCGGAATTCCCGGTTCACCTGGAAATGCCAGTGCGCGCCGGTTTGCGGATGGCTGGGGCGTTCGCTTTCCCCTCTGAAGATCACATGGGTCGCGAACTGGCGGCTGGATTGGTCGAAGAGGGTCCATGGCATGGTCAGGGAGGCGGCGAGGGCGACCACCTGCCGGCGCACCATCTGGTACTGTAGCTTTTCAAACCGCGTCCCCCCCATGGAGCCGGTGAGGTACCCGACCAGGCGCTCGCTGGGCTCGTGAACGGCAATATGGATATTCTCCGGCTCATGCTCGATGTAAGGGGCGAGAACGACATCGGAGAACCAGCGCTTGCAGGGACAGATGGCGTCGAAGGGCTGACCGAGAAAGGCGTTGTCGAATACGAGATCGCTCATCCGGGAGCTGTCTTCACTGTCCGGGGAGAAACGGCGAAACAGAATCTCTTCAGAAACCGATGTCCGGGATCCGTGCCCTTTGTCGATCAAGCGTGCTTGATATTCGTAAGACATCTTGCACCTACCGCGAGTAGCCTTTGCAGGGGACCTGAGAAAGTCCTTCCATGGAGTCTTCGTACGCCAGGCCCGGGGGCGTTCTCGGCTATTCCTATCGAGGGTGTCGCAAAAGCCCATCCCTGGGCTTTGCAACTGGCGAATCGGGAAATCGTGGGGACCATTTAGAAAAATGGCTTCCTGCAATCTTTCAAGCCGTGAAGCGAAAACGCAGTTTCCGCTTCACGCCATTCATCAAGCACATACGTGCTTGATGAATGGCACGGGCGTTCTTGCCCGTGCGATTTCCCGATTCCTGCATTTTCAACCGCGTACCGCGGTCGAAAATGGCGATCCCTCTCTGGACCGCGTCGGGTGTCGCCTTTGGCTACACCCTCCCCATTCCGATGGTGCCCGGATCGCGCAGGTGGCAGAGCGCCCTTTATTTGGCACCTCAGAATATTAGAACATGCTTACATATTCGGTCAAACCCCTTTGCCTTCAAACCTCGTCGCTCGCCGGCTCCGGTGGAAACAATCGAGCCGGATTTAAACCTAGAGACAATCTCCCCTAGGGTTTGTTCCGATAGTCGATCACCGGCTGTCGAGCTACCAGTCTCGGAGCTACTGAACTGATAATCACCGCTTCAATCGCGTACCGCACCCTCCAAAGGGAGGCCGGAGGCCGACCTCTCATCTCCTCTGCGTGCTCCGCGTTCTCTGCAGTTCGACATCGGCAAACCGTTGCTTTCTATCGAGTGATTATTCGGCGGCCTTGCGACGGCGCTTTGTGGGACCCACTATGACGGATCGGTTACTGTATACTTAATCGGTTTTGAAGCGACGCCGGATGCGTGGCCCGTGTGCCGCGCCCCTCAATATGCCAGCCCCTGAAGAAGGTGGATTCGATGCCTGAGTACAATGCCGAGGACGTCCGCAATATTGCCCTGGTCGGTCATTCCAATGCCGGTAAGACCACCTTAGTGGAGGCCCTGCTCGCCGCCACCGGCGTTATCCCCGAGCCGGGGAACATCGAGAAGGGCACCACCGTCTGCGATTTCGAGGCCCTGGAGAAGGAGCACCTGCACTCCCTGGACGTGGGCATCACCGGCTTCGAGACCCGTGGCAAGCATGTCAACCTGATCGATACCCCCGGACTTCCCGATTTCCTCGGCCGCGGCATTTCCGTATTGCCCGCGGTGGAAACCGCCGCCATCGTCATCAATGCCCAGACCGGGATCGAGCCCATCACCCAGCGTATGTGGAAGGCGGCCGAGAATCGCCGGCTGTGCCGTATGATCTTTGTGAGCAAGATCGATGCCGAGCGGGTGAACCTGGAGGAGCTGACCACTCAGATCGCGGAGACCTTAGGTGCCGAGTGCCTGCCTATCAACCTGCCGGCGGAGGGCGGCCAGCGGGTGATCGATTGCTTTTCCCGGTCCGATGCCGAGGCGACGGATTTTTCCTCCGTCAAGGAGGCCCACAGCCGGCTCATCGATCAGGTGGTGGAGGTGGACGAGGAGCTTATGGAGCTCTACCTGGAGCAGGGCGAGGAGCTGACGCCGGAGCAGCTGCACGCCCCCTTCGAGAAGGCCCTGCGCGAGGCCCACCTAATTCCGATCTGCTTCGTCTCGGCCCAGACCGGCACCGGCATCCCGGAGCTGCTGGAGCTGCTGGCCCGGCTGGCGCCCAATCCGTCCGAGGGCAATCCGCCTCCCTATGTGAAGGGTGAAGGCGCCGATCAGGAGCCCGTCGCCGTCGATCCGGATCCCGAAGGGCATGTCCTGGCCCACGTCTTCAAGGTAATCAACGATCCCTTCCGCGGCAAGCTCGGCATCTTTCGTATCCACCAGGGCCGGGTTACCGGGGATACCCAGCTCTTCATTGGCGACGCCCGCAAGGCGTTCAAGGTCAATCGACTGTTTCGCCTGCACGGCAACGAGCAGATCGAGGTAAAGGAGGGCGTGCCCGGTGACATCCTGGCGGTAGCGCGGGTGGAGGATATCCAGTGCGAGGCGGTGCTCCACGACTCCCACGACGAGGATCAATACCGCCTGCTCCCCATTGAGTGCCCGGTCCCCCTGTTCGGATTGGCCATCACCCCCACCAAGCATGGTGACGAGCAGAAGCTCACCGACGCCCTGCACAAGCTGGAGTCGGAGGACCCCTGCTTTCGCGTGGAGCATAACGCCGCGGCCAACGAGACCGTCATGCGCGGGCTCGGCGAGCTGCACCTGCGGGTGACCTTGCAACGCCTGGCGGAGCAATTTCATGTGGAGGTGGAAACCAAGCCGCCGAGCATCGCCTATCGGGAAACCATCACCACCCCGGCTGAGGGTCACCACCGGCATAAGAAGCAAACCGGCGGTGCCGGTCAGTTCGGCGAGGTCTATCTGCGCGTCGAGCCCCTGGAGCGGGGGCAGGGCTTCGAGTTCGCGGACGCCGTGGTCGGCGGCGTCATCCCCAACCAATTCATCCCTTCCGTGGAAAAGGGCGTGCGCCAGGTCCTGCAGGATGGCGCCGTGGCGGGCTACCCGATGCAGGATATCCGCGTCACCGTGTATGACGGCAAGTATCACCCGGTGGACTCCAAGGAAATCGCCTTTATCACCGCTGGCAAAAAGGCCTTTCAGGACGCCGTGGACAAGGCGAGACCCGTCATTCTCGAGCCGATCGTCAAGATCCGGATCGTCGCCCAGGACAGCGCCATGGGAGACTTGGCGGGGGATCTCTCGGGGCGTAGGGGACGCATCAGCGGTAGCGAAGCCAAGAGCCTCGGGCGGATTGCCATCGATGGCGAGGTGCCCCTGGCGGAGCTGGAGGGCTATGAATCGCGGCTCAAGTCCATGACCGGCGGCGAAGGGACCTACAGCATTGAGCTCAGCCACTATGAAGCGGTGCCGGCCAGCATCCAGAAGAAGCTCCAGGACGCCTTCGAGCGCGCGGAGGATTAGGGGTCTCCTATCACCCCGATTGCGTGGGCGGAATATCCTTAGGAGTATCAGATTTCCCAGAGAGGAGTCGTCTCATCGGAGTTGCCGTAGACCGGGCTGGCTTCCTCGACGGCCAGCGGATTGCCTCTGCGGTGGCCGCCGATGCCGTGTACCGAGGCGAGAGCCTCAGCATCGGCCTGTATGATTTCCTCCAGGCTCCCGAAGGTTTCCAGCAGGTGTCGCGCCCGTTGCGGCCCGATTCCCAGCAATCCCTGCAGGACGCGGGACTGAATCCGTGGTTTGCCTCGGGGACGGCGGCCGGGACGAGGCGCCGTACTGGTGGCTACTAGACGGCCTTGGCGCGCCGCGAAGAGCATGAGCTGGGCCGTTTCGGCCGGATCCCGGGAGCGCAGTAGAGGAAGACCCAGGTAGAGAGTCAGACCGATCAGGGCACCTTGGATGGCCTCGCGACGCATTCCCGACCCGGCCAAGCCCACCGTACCTTCCAGGGCAAGGGCTTTCCGCAGGGGTGAGCCGATCAGTCTGTGGGCCTGACCGAACAAGCGTCCGTCCTTGATGGAGGTGACGAGGTCGGGAAGGGTCTTGCGTTCGATGAGCAGGAATTCGTCGATCCGATAATTGCCCAACGGCAGGCGCTCGACGGTCAGGAATACCGCTTTGTGTCCGCGCAGGCATTCGACCACGCCTCCGTTGCGCTCACGGTCGTCGGCAACGATCTCGATCATCCGCGGATAAAAAACGGTGGGGCTTGAACGATTACGCGATGCCCCCGACCACTACCAAATTTACCACTATCCTCCGAACGAATCTGATGCAGTCGGCAACCGGTCAGCTCACCAGGTGCCGTGAGGAGAGGGTGTCTTCCTCGGCGATATCGCGCAGATCGGGCATCGCCCTTTCCCGCCAGATGCAGGAACCAGATGTCCTGACGCTGCTCCTGGGTCAGGTCCTCGGCGTCTGGGTCCAGGTGTCCGATGCGCGCGGGAGGCTTCCCCTCCATCTCCGTCTCGATCACGGTCCCCAGGTAGGGATAGCGCTTCCGCTCCGGGGCCCAGTCCACCGTATCCCCGGCCCGGGCGTGGGCGCGGTTGCGATGCACCCGCAACACGCGTCGCCCGGATACCGCTCCCGGTTCTCATCGAACCAGTCCGCGGCCGCGCGCTAGTCTTTCGCACGGGCGTGCCAAAGGCCGGTCTCGATGATCCGGTTGCTGCCGGGGGGCAGGGTCTCGAGCTCCCGCCTTGGCCCGGTCGAGCGTTCCATTGCCGCTCCGCCGCAGGAGTACGGCGTGACCGAAAACAGGATCCTGGGCCAGATCCTCCCCGGTGATGTCGGCCAAGGTATCCGGATCGCTGGCGGGACCCTCGTGGGGAGACCGCGGTTGCGCGGGCCGGATCGGCTCACCACTCAGCGCCCCTTGCAAACGGCGGCGGATCTGGTCCCGCTTGGCGGCGTTTTCCTTATCGAAGTCGAGCTGGTCGGCTTGGTCCAGGATCGATCTCCCCCGCTTCGGCGAACCGTTCCAGATCGATCAGGGTATCCGCAAGCCCCATTGAGGGCCACGGGATTGCGCGGGAATTGCTGCTGTGCCTCCCGATAGACCGCCACCGCCTGGTCCCGGTGGTCGGTGATGCGCAGGGTGTGGGCCAAGTCGTTGCAGCAAACGGGATTGTCCGGAAACAGGCGGATGGCCGTGCAGTAGATCGCCTCGCCCAAGTCGGCATCCCCGTGCAGGACCAGGGCATGGGCGAGTGGCTGTGGCATTGCACGTCATGCGGAAAGCGCCGGCGGGCGGGCCAGTAAACCGCCTGGGCCCAGCACCAGTCGCCTTCCGCCTCCAGGGCGCGGGCGAGCAGAGACCAGGGATAGGGATTCTGCAGATTCCAGCGGGCAGCCTCGTGGGCCAGCTCCCGCGCCCACGTGGGGTCCGGGCCCAGGAGTCGGTTGCCGACATTGCAGAAAGTACGCACCAGATGGAAGCTATCCCCACTCTCGCGACAATAATGGTGATGCTGGTCGAGATGTGCCTTGAGCTGCGGCCGGATGGCCACGAAGTTTCCCGGCAACTGCCGTAGCAACGACTCCTGCTTGTCGCGGTGTGGTGGTTGCAGGAAACCCTTGGCCTGCTTTGAATCGGATGGCCTCAGGGCGGAGGGGTAACGCTGATCCAGCCACCTGCGCACTGGGCCGGAGACATCCCGTGCCTGCACCAGCTCCCGGAAGCGGCGTCCCCACTGTCGGTGCCTATGGGATAGATAGCCGCCAGACAAGCCCAGCTGGGTGAGCCAGGTTTTGCCTTTGGGGTTGTCCCCACGGCGGGCCAGGGCCTTGCCATACTCCAGACCCCGTGCAACAGGGCCTTGGGTACGGAATGTTCCACCTAGCCCTTGTCGTTCGCCGGCATCAGGCGCAGACCGGTGAGGTCGAGGCGTCCATAGTTCTCATCCACGCCCCCCGCGAGTCGGGTGAGCCCGAGCCACAGATTGAGCAATCGGCGATCCGGTTGCCCCTGGGTCAGGGCGAGGAGCAGCTCGGACTCAGGGTCCATAGTGCTGCCGAAGTAGAAACCGCGCAGCCAGGTACGCAGCCGGCCTCCGTTCTCGGCGCACCAAGTCCGGGACTCCGGCAAGGGAACCAAGAGCACGGCGCGGAAGGCCTCGACCAAGGCATCGGCGAACTGCTTGCCCGGCAGATCCTCCCGCGCCGGGGAGCCGAGCACCTGTGCGAGCCACTCACGCACGGCCTGGTCCGCAAGCGGGATCTGCTCCGGCGTCAGTATTTGCCCAGGGCCTCCCTCGGCGGGTCGCGCCTGGGTGGAGGGACTGAGGAAGACGCGACCGGCCAGCAGAGGTCACCGATGGCCTGGACGGGCTCGGCGTCGAAACGCTTGTTCCAGTGCGCAATGGCCGGACTGATGGGAAGTGGGTTCATAGCTCACCATCACCGAAGCACTCGGCGCCGAAGTCGTCACGTCCTGCCTCGATACGGAGCCAGGGCAGGTGAAAACCCCGCGCCGTTCGAGGGGCATGGTCACTGGCTCGGCGACGATCCCGGCCGGTAGAAATGCTCCGGTCGGTACCGGATACGCGGGCTTACAAGCTCGTAGCCCATCTCGTAGTCGTTATCGCTCGCCACCGGGGTCAGATTCAGCGTTCTGCTATAGAGTGGTGCTTCGGTGGTCTCCGGTTTTGGCCGAGGATTGGGAAAGAAGTAGCCGTTGATGTGGCCATCCAGTACGGTGGGAATGGCCGGGTGGCCTTGTTCGCTAAGGGCGTCGATGGCCTCCGACACCGGATAGCGCATAATCAGGATTTCCACCGGCCGTCCGGTGAGACCAGGGTTCAGGTGGTCCAATCCGAGACGATCACGCAATCGCGTGGCCCAGTCCTCCACCCCATCCGCCAGGATGTCTTCGACCTGGACTCGGTGGTCACATAGGCCGGGCGTTGATCCCGCCTGGCATTCCAGACATCGCATAGATCCTGGAGAAAATCCCGGGCGGCCTCGTCACTTTGCTGAAACGCTTTGATTTTGTCCGCTACCTCCTCAAAGCCATATCCGCGTACAGAGCACGGCCAATCCGCCCGGTCGACCCGGATCAGGTTCAGGCGCGCATCAATCCGGGTCACCCTATTACGGTCGTTGAGGGGTCGGAGCGTCGCCATTTTTCGCGAAACCCGAAATGGGGTCCCCTCCGATTTCGGGCGCGAAAAACTGGCGACGGCCTTGGCCTTCGGCGGCCCGCGTCCGCCACGGCACCCCACTACGCGGGGTGCCAGGGCTTCCACAAATGACTTGACGCCGTGTCGGATGGCCTAGCCTTTCGTCTCTGCGCACGCTCCCGCGCGCACGCCGACGAAGTGGGGGTCGTCGCACTTCGCTCGTCGCTTTCCTGTGCTCCTCCACGGAAGGAAGGTCAGGGGTAGCAAGGATTCGTCTGGATCGATGAACAGCTGCTCTTTGGCAAAGCCCCGATGACAAACGAGCCAGTCGTCAAGGTCTGAAACCGGACCGGAGGCAAAATAGCCCTTGTACAGCTTCAACGCCTCCTCGGGCGGGCGCTCGTCGAGCAGAAAGTTCCGGGCGCAAGCCCGTTCCTCGAGATCGTGTTCCCCGGAATCGGCGGGCCCGGATGCTGCTTTCAGAAGATAATCGTGAAGGTTGGGGATGGTTCGCGGGTCCATTGGTTTTTCAGATCCCCCAAAAATTTCCGCCGGGCTGATATATCCACTATGGTAGCAAGTTCTGCTTGCCGAACATCTTCAAAAGCTGATTCGGGGTCGTCTCTTTGTCCACGCCGATACCCAAGCCAACTAGCCATTCGCTCAGGAACATTCAAAAATAACGTGAACAGATATTTTCGTTGGTAGAGTCTTGATTATGTTTTTTTCAAACCTGTATACTTAGGAAGTAGATTCGATTTTTATATCCGTTAAGCGGTGAAAAATCATGGTATTAGAACCTATAACCTGTCCTTATTGCGGTATCACTAACGTTACTCGACATGGGAAAACGGGAAATGGAAAGCCACGTGATCGTTGTCAGGCGAGTGGCGGTGAGAAGAATACATTCATCCGCGAGTATTCGGATAAAGGTCGCTTACCCGAGATCAAACAACGAATCATCACGATGGCTCTGAATGGAAGCGGTGTCCGCGATACCGCACGCACATTAGGTATTAGTACCACAACCGTGCTTAAAGCGTTAAAAAAAGAATCCGCAATAGAACGCAAGCACCCGGCACTTCGCACGCGAATATTGTTGCCTGGGGGACGGGCTCACATGGGCGCAAATAGCGGACCCAACATTCACATCGGGTTCTATCGGACATGAACGACCTTACCCACTTCGACGCTACCGGAGCGGCCCACATGGTGGACGTGGGCGCCAAGGCGGCGACCCATCGCATCGCCGTGGCCGAGGGCCTCATCCACATGGAGCCGGAGACCCTGGCCCTGATCCGCACCGGCGGCCACAAAAAGGGCGACGTGCTTGCCATCGCACGCATCGCTGGCATCCTGGGGGCCAAGAAGACATCCGAGCTGGTGCCTCTGTGTCACCCCCTGGCCTTGACCCGAATCGCCATCAACCTCGAGCCCCGGACCGAGGCCCCGGCGGTCCATTGCCGGGCGGTGGTGGAAACCCGGGGCCTCACCGGGGTCGAGATGGAGGCCCTGTGCGCGGTGCAGATCAGCCTCCTGACCATCTACGACATGTGCAAGGCCGTGGATCGGGGCATGTGCATCGAATCCGTCCGCCTGCTCGAAAAATCGGGGGGCCACAGCGATCACTGGTAGCGCGAGACCTCAGGTTGAGAGACTGTCCGGAAAGGCCTTCTCTAAACCCACGGCGATTTCCTCGAATCCTGCGAGATGTCCTCAAAGCAATAGCTTTAGCGCCGCCACGACGAGGCCGCCCACGGTCAGGGTCGTCGCGTACGACTAGATCATGACTCGGTCGATCCGCTTGGTCAGCGCCTCGAAGCGCTTGTCGACGGCATCGAAGCGCCGGTTCACCTCCTTCTACATCGCCTCGAAGCGTTTGTCGGTAGCCTCGAAGCGCCGATCCATGTCGTTCTGTAAGGCACTGAAGCGCTTATCCATCTGCTCCAGGACGGTCCGGATCAGCTCGCGCTAATGCCCGAGCTCTTCCTCGATGCGCACCATCCGCTCGCGCAGCTCGGCGCCTCGTAGACCACCGGCGGTTTACCCAGAGACTGCCCGCCGAGCCACTCGCCGAGGTGCTCTCTGATATATCGGATATCTTCTGCAGCAAGACTCATGTTACTGAAGGACCTCTATGAACAGGCCATCGAGTATACCCGTTGCGTTTCTTGATCGGTCTCCCACACTCCGGTACTCAATCCTTGAGGATATGCAGGAGTTCTTCGAGCTCCCCGCAGAGCTGGTGAATGATTTGCTGACTTTGGGAGCTGGAGGTGTCCTGCGGGGTGGTTTTGCCCGATAGCTGTTGGCGGGCACCGCCGATGGTGAATCCCTGTTCGTAAAGCAGGCTACGGATCTGGCGCACCATGAGCACGTCGTGGTGTTGGTAGTAGCGGCGGTTGCCCCGTCGCTTCACCGGCTTGAGCTGAGAGAATTCCTGCTCCCAATAACGCAGTACGTGCGGTTTGACGCCGCACAGCTCGCTGACCTCGCCGATGGTGAAGTAACGTTTGCCGGGTATAGGCGGTAGCTCGTGGTTGTTATTGTTCACTTCCAACATGGGCTTCCACCCGCAATTTCAGTTTTTGTCCGGGGCGAAAGGTCACGACGCGACGGGCGGAGATGGGAATGGCCTCGCCTGTTTTCGGGTTTCTTCCGGGACGTTGCGGCTTTTCCCGGAGGTCGAAGTTTCCGAAGCCGGACAGCTTTACCTGCTTGCCCTGCTCGAGGGCGGCGCGGATGTGTTCGAAGAATCGCTCGATGATTTCCCGGGCTTCCCGCTTGTTCAGGCCCAGTTGCTCGAAGAGGTACTCGGCCAGGTCGGCCTTGGTCAGCGCCATCGCGTCAATCTCTCAGGTTAGCTCCCAGCTCGCTTGCAAGTCGCGTCAGCACGCGGGAAATCGTCTCCTCGACCTCCTGATCCGTAAGTGTCTGAGAAGACGCCTGTAAAATCAATCCGAAGGCGAGACTTTTCTTGCCGGAGTCTATTTTCGGGCCCTGATAGACATCGAACAGGATAAGGTCCCGGAGCAGATCGGAGGCGGCGGTTGCCGCACACCGGCGCACCTGCTCGTAAGTTATGTTCGCGTCGACGACGATGGCCAGGTCGCGCCGGATGGTCGGGAATCTGGAGAGCGGCTCGAATACCGGCAGCCGCCCCTCCCGCAGCCCGGATAGCGCGATCTCGAACAGGAAAGCATCGCCGTCGATGTCGAGAGCCGCCGCCAGGGCCGGGTGCACCATGCCGAGCAGGCCGATCTTGCGGCCGTCATACTCGACGCGGGCGGTCTGGCCCGGATGCAGGGCCGGATGCTCGGCGGGTAGAAAACGAAAGCGGTCCGGGTCGCCGGTCAGGCCGAGCACGGCCTCCAGGTCCGCCTTGGCGCCGTAGAAACCCACGGGGCGGGCCGGCATACCCCACTGCTCGGGGACCGCGGACCCGACGACCAGGCCGGCGAGCCTCGCCTCCTGCTCCAGCTCGGTCCCGGTGCCAAGGAAGCACAGGCCGCTCTCGAAGATGCGCACGCGCTCCTGTTGCCGGGCTTGGTTTTGCCGCGCCGTTTGCAGCAGTCCCGGCCAGAGGCTGGTGCGCATAACGGACAGATCCGCGGAGAGCGGATTGGACAGGCGTAGGGCTGCGGGCCGCGGGTTGATGCGCCCTTGCAGCTCCGGGCTCACGAAGCTGTAGGTAATGACTTCGTGATAACCCCGGTCGACCAGCACCGTTTTCGCGCGATCTGGATCGAAGGTCGTCTCGGGGGGGCCCTGGGTGGTCGCCGCCGAGCGGGTCTGGGTGACGGGGATCCGCTCGTAACCGTGAATCCGGCCGATCTCGGCGATCAGGTCCACCTCCAGCAGCAGGTCGAAGCGGCTGGTGGGCGGCGCCAGCTTCCAGCCCTCGGCGGTCGGTATGATCTCCAGGCCCAGCCGGGTGAAGATATCCTCGATGGTCTCATCCGTCGGCTGTACCCCGAGCAGCCGGCCGATCCGCTCCCGGCGCAGGTGCAACCGTTGCCGCCGGGGCCGGTGTTCCTTGGACTCCAGGACCGCGACTGGCCCTGGCTCCCCGCCCGTGATATCCAGCAGCAGCGCCGTGGCCCGCTCCACGGCCCTGGCCTGAAGCCGGGGATCGACTCCGCGCTCGAAGCGGTGGGAGGAGTCGGTGTGCAGCCCGTAGCTGCGGGCCTTGCCGCTGATGACGCCGGGGGCAAAAAAGGCGCTTTCGAGCAGAATATCACGGGTGTGGGGCTCCACGCCCGTCTCGGCCCCGCCCATGATGCCCGCCAACGCCACCGGCCGGTTCCGGTCGGCGATGACCAGGGTGTCGTCCCGTAGCGCGATCTCCTCGCCGTTGAGCAGGCGGATGCGTTCGCCGGTCGCTGCCATGCGCACGCGGATCTCCCCCGCCAGCCGGTCGAGATCGAAGCCGTGCAGCGGCTGGCCGAGCTCCAGCAGGACATAGTTGGTGACATCGACCACGGGGCCGATACTGCGCAGGCCGCTACGGCGCAGGCGTTCCTGCAGCCACAGGGGGGGCGCGGCGTCGGGGTCGATGTTGCGGATGATCCGGCAGACATAGACGGGGCAGGCCGCGGGGGCCTCCACATGCACCGGGAAGCGGTCCTCGTTGCGGGTGGGGACGGGGGCGATGGTCGGCCCCCGGACCGGGCACCGATTGATGACCCCGACCTCTCGGGCTATCCCGGCAAGGCTCAGACAATCGGCGCGGTCGGGGGTCAGGTCGAGTGCGATGCACTGGTCGTCGAGGTCCAGATAGACGCGCAGGTCCTCCCCCACCGGGGCCTGTGCCGGCAGAGGCAGAATGCCATCCGAGGTCTCGGCCAGTCCAAGCTCGACCGCCGAGCAGATCATGCCCAGAGACTCGATACCGCGTAGCTTGGTCCGCTTGATCTTAAGCCCCCCCGGCAGGTGGGCCCCCACCGTGGCGACCGGGACCTTCATACCCGCGGCCACGTTGGCGGCGCCGCAGATAATCCGCAAATCCTCTCCGGACCCGATATCGACCCGGCACAGACGGAGCTTCTCGGCGTCGGGGTGGGACTCGATGGTCCGGACCCGGCCGGCTAGAACACCGTCGAACGCGGGGGCCGCGGGCTCCACCGCATCCACCTCGAGCCCCGCCATGGTCAATTGGTCGGCCAGGGTCCGGGTATCCACAGCAGGATTCACCCACTCCCGCAGCCATGACTCGCTGAATCGCATCTCACCCCTTCCCGCCTAAATTCAGAACTCGGTAATGGTAAATTTTGTAGTGATTAGGGGGAATGGCATAATCGTTCAAACTTTGCCGTCATTCCGGCAGGGAGTGCCGGAATCCAGGGGCCAGGGACGGCAAAAGCAGGGATATCTGAACCGCCATCGGGCCGCTGGGTAGCCCATTATCACTTAAAAGTTCACTACTACCCATCTTTGTTCAAGCCTAATTCGTGGGCAATCTGTGAATTTGACAGAGTCAGCCCCATGAAATACAAGCATAAGGTCCACACCCGCAACGGTTGATGATGCCCTTCGAAAATGGTCCCGGTGAGATCGTCGAAGTAGCGCTGTCAGGACTTGCGTCGGT
>Ga0209365_1000060_pt1 | contig 19040 bp, 14 predicted proteins | sample WorMetimpBELIZE2_FD_187389 | JGI IMG/M metagenome (GOLD analysis project Ga0209365, IMG submission 187389) | Marine gutless worms symbiont microbial communities from Max Planck institute for Marine Microbiology, Germany - Olavius imperfectus... | ecosystem: Host-associated > Annelida > Digestive...
CATCGAGATCCAGTTTGAAGTGAATTTCCGGCTCATCGATGATGATCCAGCCGCCGGGGCCTCCCGCGCCATGGTGAAACGGCGCTCCCAGGGAAATCCCCACGGAGGACTGCGTGTGCACATGCGGGAAAGCCGGACGCGATTGCGCATGCAGCTGTCCGTCGAACAGCTCGCCGATGGCGCGCGCAGGTAAGTTTTCCAAATCTCGGTAGGCGGCGGTGCTCATGGCGGGTTCTCCTGGACCAAGCGATCACTGGTTTCCGGCGCGGCGACTTGCGCCCGCTGCCGGAACGCGGGATCTCGGAAATAGAGGATTTGCCGGCCATGGATCGGGGCTTGGCCGGCCACGAAAATCAGCAGGTGGCCGGGCTCCAGGATCTGCCCGTGCGCATCCTTCCGGGCCGTTGGCAGGCGCATCACCTCATCGGGAGTGATGAGTGGGCGCGGGACCTCTTGCATGGATTCGCTGCGCTGTCCTGGACTTCCACTGCCCGTTCGTAGCCCGGAAATCGTGACCTGCTGTCGCACGACCGTGGTCTGACCGGCCATCCGGGACAAGAGCTCCGCCGTTTCGAGCTTGTTCGGCGCATAGGCGATGCGAAGATGGCGATTGCCGATGAGGCCCTCGTCGCGCCCATAGGCGCTGTGGATCTGCTGGAGGTCCTGCACGATCAAATACGCCTTGAGCCCATAGCCCGCCATGAAGGCCAAGGCCTCCTCAATGACGGGCAGACGTTTCAGCGACGCGAACTCGTCGAGGAGCAACAGCAGCCGGTGCCGGTAATCGGCGACGCTCCGACCCTCCTCGAACCGCATCGTTTCCGTCAACCGGCGCACGATCTGCGTCAGCAGCAACCGGATCAACGGCCGCCCGATAAGGCGGAATATTTCCACAGAACTCTAGCCGTAAGCTGAGGGAGTCGCCGTAGATAGAGAAGGCGACCGGAAGTAGCATAGTGCCGCTCAACAGTAAAACTGGACGAGTCATCCAGTAGGATCTCTCCATGCTGCGTGGACCCCTAGCCAATCCTGAATTCAAGGGACAGTTCTCAGGACATGAGACTTTCCCTCTCCGTCATCTGTGGCTGCGGAAAGCTTACGATGCCATCGCAAAACACAAAAGCGGGGCGCCGCGAAGCGTATTCTCGGAGGCGAAAGCAATCATCACCTTTGGTGTCGGCAAAAACATGGCGACGTCGATTCGGCATTGGGCGCTCGCCTGCAACATCATTAGCGAGGACGGAGAAAAAATTCGGCCGACTGCACTCGGAGAGTTTCTGCTTAACAAGCAGACGGGACGCGATCCGTTTATGGAATCTCCGGCGACAACGTGGCTTATGCAGTGGATGGTCGCGAGGCTTCCGGATCGGACCACGACGTGGTTTTACGCGTTCAACCACTTTACGGCACAGACCTTTGAGCGCGAAGCGCTCGCTCAATCGATTCGGGATCTTTGTCTACAGAGGGGATGGAAACGAACCTCAGAGGCAACGATAAAGCGGGACGTCGAGTGCTTTATTCGCAGCTATGTGCAACGCACGGATTCCAAGTTCTCGGATGATCACATGGAGCCGGTGCTCACGGAGCTTGGTCTGATCCGACCCGTGGGCAGCAAATCATTCGAGTTTCGGCGTGGTCACAAGCCGAGCCTTCCGGACGGTGTTTTCCTTTTTGCGCTCAATGACTTCTGGAACAGACATGCTCCCGGCCAAAACACCATGGCGGTCGAAAGCCTAGCCTATGAACCAGGATCGCCGGGGCGGGTATTCAAGCTTGATGAGTACTCGTTGATCGAGCGGCTTGCCAATATCGACGACAGTTCCAAGGGAGGTTTCGCGTGGTCGGATACGGCGGGCGTGCGCAATATAGCCCGCCGGACTGAGACCATCGAGCCCTTGACCCTACTTAATCTGGCCTATGTCAGCGGAGCGTAGAGGAGGACCGCATAAGATGATGCTCTCTGATGCAGTTACTGTCGTTCGTCGCTTTCAGCGTTCGGTACGTGTGGACACGGATCTAGAAGCTACCGGAGCCCTGAACGGCTTCGTTTGCCAAGGCTCCAGTAAGATGGCCCTGGAAACCATGGCAAAGCTTATAGTGGAAACAACGCAAAGGGCTTTTACATGGACAGGTCCCTACGGCGGGGGCAAGTCGAGTTTGGCGCTGGCTCTGTGTGCGTCGATTGGCAGTAATCCGAAGCTAAAAAAGTGTGCACGGGCCTTGCTCGATGATGTGCCGGACTTCGACCGGGCTTTTCCGGTGGGAAGGGATGGCTGGCTGGTGGTTCCCGTAGTCGGCCGGCGTGGCGATCCGATTGAAAATCTCCGAGAGGAGATTGCCGGAGCTGTCGCCGCGGAGGGAGGAACCGCCCGGACGAGACCGCGCCGGCCCGACAAATCTGGCCGTGATGTTATCGAGCGGCTTCGAAGAGAGGCGGAAGCGAGACCGAAAGGGGGTGTGCTCGTCATCTTCGATGAGATGGGCAAGCTGCTCGAGGGTGCCGTCGGCAAAGGAACAAACATCCACTTCTTCCAGGAGTTGGCCGAGGCAGCTGGGCGCTGCGATGGCCGAATGATCGTCCTCGGCATCCTGCACCAGGCCTTTGAGCAATACGCTGCTCGACTCGGTCGGGATGTGCAGGACGAATGGGCAAAGGTGCAGGGCCGTTTTGTGGATATTCCGATCATTACGGCAATTGATGAGGTAATTGATTTGATCGGCCGCGCCATTGTGTCGGAGATCAAGTACCCGGCCAGCATGGCCACCGCCGAAAGGATGGCGGAAACGATTCGTCACCGGCGGCCGGGTAGTCCGGAGGACTTGGCAGAAAGGCTTGATGCGTGTTGGCCGCTTCACCCAGCGACGGCCGTGCTATTGGGGCCGGTATCGAGGCGCCGGTTCGGGCAGAATGAGCGAAGCATCTTCGGATTCCTAGGCTCGAACGAGCCGGAGGGTTTTCAGGAATTCCTGCGTGCGGTGCCGGCGGCCAGCGGTGAAACCTATGATCCTGCACGGCTATGGGACTATCTGAGAATCAATCTGGAACCAGCAATCCTGGCCTCGCCTGAGGGCCTTCGTTGGGCGCAAGACGCTGAGGCAGTAGAGCGCTGCGAGAATAGAGGGTCGCCGCTTCATATCCGCCTCGCAAAGACGATTGCAGTCATCGACCTGTTCCGTAACGGGTCCGGTTTGGTGCCGGAAAGGTCGGTTCTGTATGCCAGTCTCGGTGATGTGCCAGAGGATCAGGTGAATTGCGCGCTCGATGATCTAGAGAGCTGGTCCATCGTTATCTTCCGCAAGCATCTGGATGCCTGGGCAATCTACGCGGGGAGCGACTTCGATATCGCGGAAGCTGTCGAAGCGGAAATGGCAAGCGCATCGGGGCTCGACCTCGCGCGGCTCGCTCGCTTGGCCGAGATGCAGCCGTTGTTGGCGAAGCAACACTATCACCGGACGGGTACCCTCCGATGGTTCGAGACAGAGCTAGTAGCGATTAGCAGAGCTAAGGAGGCTGTTCAATCCTTCAAGCCACGCAACGGCTCTTCAGGCAAGTTCCTGTTGGCTATCCCTAGCGGCGAGGAAACCGATCGCGAAGCGAAGGAGATATGCCGGCATATGTCTAAGTTTGCCGGTGATTATCCCGTAGTGATCGGAATGCCCCGCAACGCTTGGGTGGTTCGTCAGTTGGGCAGCGAACTGGTCGCTTTGGAGACGGTACGCGCGAGCCGCCTGGAATTGGAAGGCGATGCGGTGGCTAGACGCGAGATTGCGGCGCGGATCGCTGCGGTCAGCGCGCAGTTGGAGGAGGCGCTGAGGACTTCATTCAACGAAGCAATCTGGTATGTGCGCGGGAAAGCCCAAAATAAACGGGGCGCCCGTGGGTTGGCTCAGCTGGCTTCCCATCTCGCCGACGAGACCTTTGCCAAGGCGCCAATCATCCATAACGAACTGATTAACTGCGAAAAGCCTTCCAGGAACATCCGGGGCGCTGTGCGGCTACTCCTTCACGCTATGGTGAGTAAACCCGCTGAGAAGTATTTAGGGCTCGAGGGTTTTCCGGCCGAACGAGGTCTCTACAGCACGGTGCTAGAGGAGGCGGGGCTGCACGGTCAGCGCGGTGGCGCACTCGGTTTCAAGGGACCCAATACCCGCAAATCTGTTGGGGCTTCCTTCGTGCCGATGTGGCGAAAGGCCAAGGAACTACTTGAGGCGGGCGACGAGCTTGTTCAGCTCTCGTCGCTTTACGCCATATGGACGGCGCCGCCTTTCGGCATCCGCCGGGGGCTCCTACCGATTCTGGCGATGGCATTTATTCTGGCGCATGAGTCTTCAGTGGCGGTGTATGCCGAAGAGACCTTTCAGCCCGAACTGAATGATTTCCTTGCCGACTGCCTCCTGCAAAACGAGAGGTTGATTTCTCTGCGCCATGTGGGTCGTCGGGCGGAGAATGAGCGCCTGATGAAAGAGCTCGCCGAAGCGGTGGGCGAGATTACCGGCAACGTGCCGGCGGTGCAACCTCTCGCTGTTACTCGGGCCTTGGTTGAATTCGTTTTCCGGCTGCCGAACTGGACGCACCGGGCGTCTTCGCTCTCGAAAACCGCCCAGAACGTGCGGCGCATCCTGCTCAATGCCAGCGATCCGCATAAGGCATTGTTCGTTGATCTTCCCCATGCAGCAGGGTATGAGCAGGACCAGTCGCCCATAATCACCGCGTCGCTTCATGAGCTAGCGGAGGCCTATCAGGCCATGCTGGAAGACTTGCAGCACCGCATGTTGAAGGCCTTGGGGCACAAGAGGGACAATTTAGAGGAGTTGCGCAAGCGCGCGCTAATAGCGAAGGGGCTAAGTGGTGATATTCGGCTTGAAGCTTTTGTAAACCGACTTGCCGAGTTCCATGGACACCAAGAAGACATGGAAGCCATCGCTGGGCTGGTTCTCCACAAACCAGCGCGCAAATGGTCGGACTTAGATTCAAAACAGGCAGTGTTGAGCCTCGCAGAACTAGCTCTCCGCTTCCGGCAGGTGGAGATATTGGCGCGCGTGAAAGACCGTGAGCCAACGCAGCACGCCGTGACTGTGGCTTTCGGGACCAGCGAGTCATGCCGGACGGTCACGAAAAACTTCAACGTAGCTGAAGCTGATCGCGCTGAAATTTGCAATCAGGCAGAGCAAGTCATCGCGATGCTCAAGCGTTCCGGATTGAACGGTGATATGCTGTTTGCCGCCCTAGCTGAAGCTGGATTGCGTGCCGTAGATGAAACAGAACTTGATGAGCAAAAGGTGGTAGCGTCATGATCGAAAGGCATGTGTTGGGGCTTTCGGGGGGGCGTGACAGCGCGGCCTTGGCCGTGTTCATGCAACAGACGCATCCGGATATCGATATCGAGTATTTCTTCACGGATACGGGCAAGGAACTGCCGGAAGTCTACGAGTTTCTGGGTCGGCTCGAAGGTTTTCTTGGAAAGTCGATCGAGTATCTTAATCCTGATAGGGACTTTGATTTCTGGCTTCGGGAATATGAAAATTTTCTACCTTCGCCGCGCACGCGGTGGTGTACGCGACAGCTAAAACTCCAGCCCTTCAAGCAGTGGATCAAAGACGATCTGAACGCCGGGACCCAACTTGTGAGCTATGTCGCTATTCGGGCAGATGAGCCCGCTCGGTCTGGGATGTATACCACGCATCCGAATCTCAACGTGCAATTTCCTTTCCGGGATCAGGGGCTAGATAAAGCGGCCGTTATTGATCTGCTAGAGGCCTCCGGCCTTGGCTTGCCGACATATTATAACTGGCGTTCCCGGAGCGGATGCACCTTTTGCTTTTATCAACAAAAGATCGAGTGGGTTCGGCTTAAACGCGAGCATCCTGAAGCATTCGAGGAAGCGAAGCGCTACGAAAAGACCGCGCTTGAGCATGGGTCGCCTTTTACTTGGAGCGACCGAGAATCCCTGGATGAATTAGAGCTGCCAGAACGGATAGCAGAAATTGAGGCTGATTACGAGATCCGGTTAGCCAGAGAAAAGGCACGTCGTCTAAAGAATCCTCTACGAGCAGGGCTGGAGGATGTCGAGATCGATGAGGTATACGGAACAGCTGACGTGAACATATCTTGTGTAATATGCCACAAATAGCACTACGCTTCTGATCTGGTTGTTATATAGGTAATGGGACTGTCCGTCAGGATGCTCTAGGTTGAAGTTGAATAGGAATAAGGTTTTCCGAGTTAGAATGGATAAATTGTTTTCCTGGTCAGAAATAGGTTCCGTCCCGGATAAACCAGGTATCTATGCATGGTATTACTTACCTGAAATCACCGATTTCGATCTGGAGTGGACAATTAAGAGATTATGTGAACTGAGAGATCGAGGAGATCGCAAGTCTGCAACTGAGGAAACCGAGAATTTCTTCGAAAAGGCTATCTTCCGATACTTCCAGGAAGCTCCGTTCCTTGCAGAGCTGAAGGGGCCTCTCAAACCACATTATGAGGGAGTCCTAGACCACAAACCATCCATATCGCCGCCCCTCGTAGACAGGATCATCGAAGAGCCGGAACGGCTGTACACGATTAAGGAGGTGTTGGAAGCCTCCGCTCCCGGCTTTTCCAGGCCGATATACATCGGAATGTCAGGCCGCTTGAGAACGCGGGTCGGTCACCACAAAAAACTGATCGAACACTATCGGGAGAACAGTCCACCGGCAGTGGTCGATTCAACCGATCCGCCGAGCATCAAACATAGGGACCAGAACTTCGCCCAAATGATCTCTGTCAGGAACATTGTACCCTCAAGGCTCTCTGTGGTGGTTAGGATTATAGGGTCAACGAGTCATCGATACGTCGATCTCGAGAATATCCTAAACAGGATCCACTATCCCTTGTTAGGCAGAAACTAAAAAATGTCTCTTCAGCTGAGGCGTGAAACCGCTCTGAATCTCGTACTCGAAGGCTCTGTAGGTTCCTTCAATGTCGGCACGGGGCGTGCTGGTCAGAACTCTCTTGAGGTCAAGTATTTTCTGACCCATGTCGGTCTTGATTTCGCTTCAGGATCCGATGAAGAGGTGCTAAAACACATAGCGCCGGTGCGGGAAATATTTGACTTCGAGCAGCTTGACTTTGATGAGATTATGCAAAGGGACATTGATGATGCACGCGTATCGTCCGAGCTTGTTCCCTATTTGCTTGATTCTAAATCGCAAGACTTGATTAAGCTGTTTCCCCCGATCGTTGTCGTTGTTTTGCCAGTCAAGGAGCAAGAGAACAGGCCCGCCAGTCTCTATCCGAAGATCTCGGTGTCAGAGTCCCCAGAAGAAAATGGGAAAGAAGGGAAATATACGCTAAGGGCAGGTGCTATCGGTCGTGAGGTTTTTCAATTTGATCAGCCTATTATGGATGGCGAGCGAGTGCAGCATGACCTCGTACGGTTTCGGTTAAACACCAACCGATCGCGACTCGTCATAGTGGACGGTCAGCACCGCGCGATGGCTCTTCTCGCGTTGTATCGGAATTTGAAGGATGATTGGTCAGACGAAAAGCGGGCTCCTTTCCGAGAATATTATGCCGAGTGGACCCCTAAATACATTCGTGAATTTGAGCTACGGGAAATTAATCTCCCTGTTATATTCTGCACGTTCCCCGCTCTATCTGAAGACTATGAGGGTGATTTTGATCTTAAGAAGGCTGCGCGAGCAATATTTCTCACTCTCAATAAGACAGCTCGGAAGGTTTCAAATTCGAGAAATACGCTTCTTAATGACAGCGATATAATCGCTTTCTTGTTAAGGCGCTGCCTTTCTCAGGTGAAGCAAAAGGACATCAGATCTGGATTTTCATTTAGAATCTTCAATGTTGAATTAGATCAAATTGAAGATAGAGTAGGGATTCAGGCTCCAATTGCTTTAACCGGCGTTAATCATATTTACTATCTAATTGAGCATTTGTTATTAAATGAGGATGCAGATGTAAACGGTGCCAAGCCTCGATCAGGAAAACTCTATAAGCGCAAAGATTTGGACGGCTATGGATTTATGAAACGTCTGAATGGCCGAAATTTGTTGGGGTCCGCTTCTGCTGACTCCACCAAACGGGACAGCTTTACGGCTAGTGCTGCTTCCAAGTTGGGTGAGAGCTTCAATGATCGGTATGGGAGGTTCATTGTATCCGTATTTGAGAGATTTCTCCCCTATGAGGCACATAACCGCGCTGTACTCACTCTTGAGGAAAGTCTTGGACCTCTCGAGGACAGGAAATTACGCCCTATTCTGTTTGAAGGCCAAGGGATTAACCGTGTTTTCGAAACTTACCGGGGGAATCTTGAGCAGAGGCTCAGGGACAACTTTTTTGAAGCCGAAGTGCCTAAGATTCAAGAGGTAAAACAACGCTTTGACGATACAGCTAGTCGGATCAATAAAGCTATTAGATCCTTTCATGCCGGTCGAGCTGCCAACTTCCTTAACGATTTTCGTAACAAAAAAATACTTTGGGACGAACAGAGACCACACAACGAAATAATCAAATTTTTAAATATGTTATATGAGCGTGTATTGAAAACTGTTGCGTTCCAAACAGCTTTAATCTGCACCTTTTTTGGTCAGATCGAGCGTTATAAGTTATTCTTGTCTTCGCATGAGAGCGTTAATGTTGATCACGCTTTTGATGAATATATGGGTTTACTTAATGGATTCTTTGTTCCAAAAACGCTGTCTCAATTCAAAAATCTTGTGATGGTTTTCCGCGGAGAACTTAATGAGAATGCTACGGACTGGAAAATCACGCCATCTTCTCGAACCTTTCGGTCGGTTGTCTACAAAGGGGAGATGCAGCCTGATCAATGGCCAAAATATAAGTATCTCATCCTTGAGATCTGGCGACCAAAAGATAGCAACCTTGCTGAGAGTCTGACTGAAGAGAGAAAGAAATGCCGAGGGCAGATCTTCACAGGCCTGTATGAATCGTACCGGGATGATTATCTTCGGGAGCAGACGAGAAACGAGGGTGACCTTGATAGAGAGGAACGGAATAAGATATTTGATGATGCGTATGGTGCATTCAGTGGTTTCCTCAGTTTCGTCTGTGATGATAAGGATATTCCTGGAAAGCAGGATCTTAAAAATGTATTGAAAAGTGGATGGGATGATGCCCGTGGTGAGGATGAAGATGAGGAATCTTGGGAGTCAGTAGAAGAGGTGTAACCCCATAGTTGGGGTATGGTAACTATTTATGTCTTTCCGGTTTTATGAAAGATAGGATTGGTCCTTCCTGTCCTGAAGATCAATCTCCTGATCCAATAATCAGTTTGTGTATCTTTGTTGTTTGGAGAGGAGGGGATCTATTTTTTATTTTGTAGTTGTTTATTTAAGTATTTGATTAGAGATAGACACTTAATATGGTTTTTATCGACACTTAAATTTCACGTTTAGCTTGTTTAGCCACAGGTTCGGTCTTTGCGGTCTAGTTCATCGCTGTTTGCACATAATTTTGGGGGGTTCGGATATTCCCGGTAAGCGGATGGAGGCCAAGATGAAGCCGTTCTCTGCTCCAGTCCCAGCGCTATGCTTTAAGTTTTGACAGCTTGAGGTTGAGTTTCCGGAGGTCTTCTAGGTCATCCTGGTTATCTTTCAGACCTGGAAGTGCATATCTTCGATCTTGACTAGGCTGAACTGGCTCCAATCGACCGGGCTGGTGGTCAAATCCTTGAACCACAACCGCGTGACCGGGATGGTCTGATGCTCTAGCGCCTGCTCGACGTGCTTACTCCATTTGTCGGTGGTGGCAATGATCAGGCGTTGACTGAAGTTATGTTCGCCGTCCGTGGTTTGAAAGTGCTTGCAGGAGGCCGTGAAGAAGGAATCGATATTGGCCTTTTGGAGCGTATGTGCCGGGTCGTAGAACTTGCATTGAATAGCCCAATAATCGCCACGGTCGTGCTCCCGTGCCACCAAGTCGATCCCTTCGTCTGGACCCCAACGATCCGGCCATTCCGACCACAAGCATACCTCGGCGAGACGGTTTCCATATTGTGGATCTACCGTGAGGTAGCGTTGCATCAGGCGCTCGATCTGGAGGCCTTTGGTGCGGGCTTATCCTCTTACTCCGCCGTGGTCTTGCCCAGACCGTTTCCCCTCTTTCTTGGTTTGGAAGGCTGCTATGGCAAGCGCAGGGATGCGCGCGCAGGCTGGGAAGCCGAAGGCTACAGGGATGTAGGGAGACGGGATTCCGGAGGCCACGGACTCATCTTGTTTTGCTGACCTGGCTTTTAGCTTAGGTCCTCACAGAATTCCACGGGCGCTTCTTCCTGGAGACCATCCACTGATCGGTCTGATGGTTCGTGGGTTGTAGGTGTGGCTCCGCACCTTTGTCAGTTGTCCACAGGCTGAACGTTATCCACGGGGTTGGATGGTGTCTGATTTTTAGAGAGTTGATTAATGGCGGACACTTAAGCGGTCATTCTCCCGACACTTAAATTTGGCGCTGAGCTCATCTGACCGCCGACGTGCGCGTTCCGGCGGAGTTTGATGCGGAAGGCCGGTGATTTCCTGGGAGTTTGGGGTCTCGGCGCGGTGTTTTCCCGCGGCGGGGAAGCTTCCGGCGATCGGGAAGCGGGATTTCAGGCGCGGTTGAAGAGCATCCTTTCGGCCTCTTCGATGAGCCGTTCCCGGCTCCAGTCCCAGTGCTGGGCTTTGAGTTCCGCCAGCTTGAGGTTGAGTCGGCGGCGGTCTTCCAGATCGTCCGGCGGCTTGTGTTTCGGTTTCCCCCCTGGCCTGCCAGGCAGGCTAGAGAGGGCTTTCAAAGCCAATGCCAACCGGGCCTGCCCGGCGCGCTTTTCTTCTGAGGTGGCCTGGTCGGCCTCCCGCGCCCACTGCTGGACCTTCTGCTGGAGTCGTTGACTGGCCTTGGCGCGTTCCCGTTGCAGCCTTTTTCCCAAGCCGAACAGGGCGAACAGGTGGCGGGAGATGGCCTTGATGGCGGCCAGGCCCTTCCAGGAGCCATCCGGCCGCCGCTGGCGGGCCTGAGCGATGGTCACCAGGCCGGCGGTCTTCAGATCGGCCAGGGCGCGTTCGGCGCGCTTGAGCGTCATGCCGGTTTGCTCGGCGATGTAGTCCACGGTGAGGCTGAGGAATCCATCCTGGGTGGGGATGCCGACCCGCAGGCTGGCCAGGTCCATGTATTTCAGCAAGGCGGTGAGCAGGAGTACGCAGGCTTCCCGGCGTTCACTGCGCTGCTGGCGTGCGCTGCCGTTGGCCAGGTCCAGGGCGGGGATGAGCCGGCGCGGATTATCGTAGTAGCTCTTGAACCGTTCCGCGCACAGCGTGAGCACAAGGGGAATCCCGCCCTTTCCGGTTTTGGCGGGCCGGGTCAGCGTGAATCTGGGGTTGCGCGGGTCGTGCCCGCAGAAGTTACCCCCTAGGTTTGCGCGCGGTACGTAGGCCCGGCCCACGAGCACCCCCTGGCTCGACGAGCGGGGAGTGGGCCGTTGTCACGTTCCGAATCCCCGTGGTGGAAAAGCTTGCAACAGGGGATGTCTACGGTTAGGATTTTCATCGACCGTGGCTCCGGTAAACTGTTACGGTTAATCAGCCCGTGTTCAGTTATCGTCTGAACACGGGTTTCTCTTTTGTGCCTCTTCGTCAGCGCTGCTCGCGACCCCGAAAGCCTTCGAGGTTTTCGCGGCTGGTATCCGCTCCGCTCCGACGTTCCCTCGCCACCTATCCTCTCCTGCTTCCATTGGCCGGGGCGGGTGTTCCTTCCAACCTACCACAAACGCTGGCCCGAGCCTAATCCGCCCAACAGCGAAGGGGCGCCTGCCTCGGGCTGACCGCTCCTGTGTCACCCGCCATTCTTCCCAGAGCGGTCGAAGGCCGCCGTGAGATCGCCGGTACCCATCGGCGGTGCCGTAAGGTCTTCCCTCGGAGCCGCGATCCAGCGCAATTGCGCAGAAGTGAAAGGAGTTGACTCAGTAGGGTTAATTCAATAACCTAATTTTTATGAAGTCGAACCTTGGTGCGTCTCGATCACGCACAGGGTCATAACCACGACCAACCTGATCCAGAGGTTAGGCTATAAGCTAGTACTGACATGAAGTCGGGCTTTGATGCGTCTCGATCACGCATCAAGGCCCTAACCACGACCAACCTGATCCAGAGGTTAGGCCATGGCTGACGCCAATCATACCTGTTCCGTGCCGGTTCCGCACTTCCTGCGGAGGAACCGGCCTCCGCCTATTCCCTCTTCCCGGATCGAAAATACCGCGCGCTAGGAAACCATGCCCCCTGGTTTCCGGCTCGCGCTGGCCATCAAGACCTGTCTGTTGGTTTTGATTGGTTGGTGTTTGTTGTTGGTCGGGGATCCTGTCAACGCGAAAGATGGGACAGCGTATCTCCATGGCCCATCGCTGTCGGGGTCTGTCTCTGTTAGCGTTAAAAGCTGGAAAGCGATGCGCGATGCGCGCATCGTAAAACAAGGTCTCGACTATTCGTGTGGAGCGGCTTCCCTCGCGACTTTACTGAATGAATACTACGGACAAACCGTTACCGAAAAGGATTTATTGCAAGTAATGTCTATTGGAGCCGTTCGATCTTCATTTGAGGATATGCACCGGACCTTACGCGCGTTTGAATTCCGTGGTATTGGAGTCGCCGTTAACTATGACCAATTGGTTAAGCTCAAAATGCCCGCGGTGATCTATTTGGAACATCGTAAGAATGAGCATTTTTCCGTACTGCGTGGTATTGATAGCGACACGGTATGGTTGGCCGATTCATCGCAAGGGAATCGTACCTACAGCCGAGCCCAATTTATCGCAATGTGGAACACGAGAGATGCCGAGCTAAACGGTAAGATTTTGCTTGTGTTCCCAAGTAACGACGAGGTTCGAGCCAAGGAGGGGTTCTTTACGAAAACACCGAAACGACAGACGGCCTTGCCTGTAGGACGACTCCGAGCTATGCCCGGTAATATCCTGTTCTCGAGAACTCATTGACTCACCAAGAGGCCTCCTCATGAATACGAAGCTGAAAAGTACAGTAATCACCAGCGTTGTTGCGCTGACTTTGGGCACCCAATCACAAGCCAGTGTCGCTGATTCAAGTTTCCAGCGCGACATGGATAGGGCTTTTGAGCGTGACGGTAGGCCACGTCATCTGTCTCAACTTTCCGAACAGGAAATGCGGGATACTCAAGGGGCCATGTGGCCCTTCGTCGCAAATTGGGGCGCTCGGTTCTTTTGGGGAGGGACCTATGGAAGCTTTTTAAATGGTTGGTCATTATATGAGGGCACATATCCTGCCGAGTTGAGAATCCATTACCAATGGGCAGCATGGAACATAATGTCACACGCTATAGTGGGATTAATAAGTAGCCACCCAGCGATTCAAACTGCCATTGGTATTGGGGCAGTGGTAAACCCTACGGGGTTACAAGACGCGATGCGGAAACATAACTGGAATTTAGCCGATCTTATCAAACATACGACTTCCTCTGTCGCGGACTATACAACCGAAATGCTAATGGGTACCACAGGGGATAGAGGGGATCATGACGGCCCTGAGCCTATGTCAGCACAGCCTGTGTCGGCACAGCGTAGGGAAAACATGGATACCGAGGCGTTTTTAGCGAGTCTTATAAGGGAATTCCCGCAAGATCGATTGCGACACTTCTTGGGTAATATCCCTCGGAGAACTTTTGATCGCGTTTTGGCGAGAGTCGCTCCGGATATGTCTCGGAATGAGTTCTTGCGATCACTGCCGCCTGAAGTGGTGAATAGGGTATTAACCATAATACCCGGTGAATATACCTCTGAGTTTGCTCGGATTGTGCCAGCACATCTCATGCAGAGACTCTCTAAGGCTATGAGTTCTCCACAGAGCGGAAGGTATCTGCCAGCCAGGGACCATTGGAGACACTAATCGCTCCTTCGGAGCGTCGCCATTTTTCGCGAAACCCGAAATGGGGTCCCCTCCGATTTCGGACGCGAAAAATCTGCGACGGCGTGTCGGATGGCTTGGCCTTTCGTGATCTGAAATGGAGGTTCAGCCATGGCTCATATCTCTTCTATCCTACTCGCGGTATGCTATCGACTGTTGCGTTATCTTAGTACGGCATCTTGGCTCAGTCTTACTCTGTTCAACACCGCAACGGTCAAGGCGGATGTTCCGATGGCGCTTGAACGTCTCATGACCGATGGAAAGGGTAAAACAAAACTGAATCTGGCGTTGACCTATAACAATAGCGGCAGCGGTACACTGAGAAATACCGATGTAGTCATTAAAACCCTGACACTCCGTCACGGCCTAACCGATCAAGCCGATATTTACGGGCGCGGAAATTATATTCATAGCCAGGAGCGAATTTCATACCACAAGAAATACAAGCACTCCTTTCAAAACGTATGGTTGGGTACGAGCTATAAATTCAAGCCGGACAACGCGACCCCGGCTCTCATCGGGTTTGTTGAAACGGCCTTTGAGAAAGGCCGAAAAGACAGCCGTGTATTCAAGTCCTGGGTAGCCGGGATAACCACTTACAAAGCAATTGATCCCATTGTTTTAATCATGTCTGGTTATTACAGCCTCAATTTTCCACGCAAAGATGATTATGACGCCATTAATCCAGGCAATATCATGGCTTTGAATCCATCAATAGCGTTCACCGTCAATGATCGCGTGACGCTGAACATGGGTGTAAACTGGACCAATGCGTGGCCTCATAGAACCAATAACAGAAAAAGATCACGAATCACCAGTACCGACTTGCAGCTTGGTGTTGACTACGGATTTTCGGACAATGATATCCTGAATGTTACCTTGGCTTCGAATGTATCCGGGGTGCAAGGGACCAGCTTGAGGTTCGACTGGCTACACACGTTTTAGCGGCTCATCAGAGGATCATGCAAGCGCCGCGCGGGTTTTCATTTTGCCGCCTCAATCAGATCCCATATGGGATTAAGAAGATCGACAGTCATATCCACCAAAAACTTAAAATGAATACTCCACGAAAAAGAGCTCGGAGCTACTAATAAAGCGACTCGTTTACCGACCAGCGGTCGGGTAAACGACAACTCTCTATAGCTAAAGAAGAACACGCGAGGAAGAATAAGGGCATATAACACAAGAACGCTCCCGAAAAAAATAACAACATCATAAGATAAAACAAGACCTTCTCCTCCATAATAAAGCACAGACCACGGAAATATCAGGAAAAACACTATGGCTAGTAAGGCTCGTTTACCGGCTATCGGTTGGGTAAACGACAACTCTGTAAAGTTGAAAAAGAACCCTCGCATCAGAATAATAACATAAAATACAAACCCTATCCCAGCAGCAATAAGAATCGAAAAAGAAAACTTAATACTACCGACACCAACGGGAATTCCTATATCCAGAAAATAACACACCACGTGTGCTACAAACCCAATAAATACTGTTAGAACTAAAAATATTAATGAATACCGAGAGCGATCATCATCAGTAACAATATAATTTACATCCGCTTGCTTTTTCCTCCTCATCATCAAGTGGTAGGGTAATACACCAAAAAGTAACAACACAATAACGTAAATAATCAAACTACCTAAAGTCATAGGGATCACCTGTTTCTAGAGGAGTTCAACGATGGTGTGGTCTGGATCTTGGTTCGGATACAACGCACCAAAAGCCGATTTTATGACAATCAGGCTATTCAATATCAGTAGAGATCAACTACACGCCTTTTATGGCCTGCGGCGGTGACATCTCGACCTCCGTAGCTAGGTTCAGCAGGCTGCTGGTACTCCTTACATCCACTTTGTTCATCGAAGGCTCGCTCGTAGCCTGCAAAGGGCACCACCGCATAAAGTGCACCGCCGAGGTCGAGAACGAGTCGTCGGTTAGGTCGTCCTCAAAATCGAATCAAAACCCGCCGAAAGGCGGGTTTTTTCTCGGTAGGCGTGAATACGCCGGAGCAGCGAGGATCGCACACGTTCGAACCCTCACGGCTCAACTCGACGCGCTGCGGGCCTCCGTTGCGAGCACATCTTCCAGGAAAAGGCTTCTGGCACCCTGCGCTCCCGGCGCGCGCTGTCCGCCTGACTCTCGACGCAGGCGGGCGGAAAATGATCGCTCGCTGTATGCCAGGGATTGTGCCCCTAGGAGGCTCTGAGAGCCTCTCAGAGGACTTCCTGGCCCCAACCCTAGGCTCACCCTGCCGAGGATGATCCCTCGGTGCTTGGCGTCTCTCTGCGCGCGTTGTTAACCAAACTCATAGAGGGTTTGTCCTACGGCCGTCATAAGCACTGGAAGAAAGCGAGAGCCCTTGTCCAGGGTATCCATTCCCGTATCGGCAATGCCCGCCGCGCGACTTCCTGCATAAGGCCACAACGACGATCAGCAAAAACCACGCGATGGTGTGTGTTGAGGGCTTGCCGGTGCGCAATCTGTCCAAGTCGGCGGCCGGCAGTGAAGAATGCGGCCTTAACCGGCAGCCACCTCCGCACGCAGAATAAAAAAGCCGATCTTTCGGCCGGCCTGAGAAATAGATAGCTAAGTTCCTGATCACGGGTGAGCTTGAGCGACAGGAGGTTCCACCCGATTCTGCCACGCGCCTAGTCTTTTTGGTCGGCCTCCCTTACGTCCAAGAGATGACCTAATGAATTGATTATTTTCCCCCCCTTCATCCCCGATGGTTATGGATGTTTCCGTAGAGGGCTGGGCGAACGTCGTCGTGATTTAGGAAATCATACATTTGATTAAGTGGAACAATTCGTATCACGAATACCGTCATAATACCTTACCGATTAAAAACTTAGACGACGAGCAATTTTTATTTTTAACAGATTCCGCGGCGGTTAGGCCCTAGGCCTTATACGGCCAGAGCCTCTCCGGGGATCTCGGAGACGGTGATCTTGTTCGGATCGCGGCTCTTGGTTGGCTTATGTTGGCTCGCCATAGACTTCGGTTCCTATAGGCCGTCTCAGTGGTTGCTTGTCCATTCTCCTGTCCACCCTAAAGAAATTCAGGTGGACATAGGTGGACAGCGCCGCCGACATCCGCGTAAGGCTCGGTTAGGAAACGCCGGGTTTGGCTTCGTAGCGTTCGCACCCGCCCTTTGGATTGGCGGCGGCGTATCGGATGGCCTGGCCTGTTGTCTCTGCACACGCTCCCGCGCGCCCACCGACGAAACGCTCGGCCCGACAGCTACACGGGGTCGTCGCCCTGCGCTCGTCGCTTTCGGGCCTTCCCACCTTCCATCCGTTTTCCCGCCTTCGGCGGGATCGGCCCAGTAACAAATCCCGCTGGGTCGGATTGAGGATAACCTCGTTCCTTGGAGGATCTGCGCAGGGTGTTACAAAAACGAGCGGTTTTGTAACACCCCCGAGCGCCCCCGAAAGACGCACAAAACCCGCAATAAAACCCGATTACAAAATCATCGTAATATTGATAGACTTGTTTTATCTTTTGTTACAATCAGGAAATCACTGACGTGCAAGTGAAAATCGGCTACGTGAGAGTTTCCAAACAGGACGGCTCACAACTGCTCGACCTCCAGCTGGACGCCATGCGCGTGGAAGGCATTCCACCGCAACGCATCTATCAGGACCACGCCTCGGGACGGCTCGACTCCCGGCCTGGACTGGACGCCTGCCTGAAAGCGCTCCAACCGGAAAACATCCTTGTCGTGTGGAAGTTGGATCGGTTGGGCCGCAGCCTCAAGCACCTCGTCAATACGATTGACGGCCTACAGCATCAAGGCGTCGGCTTCAAGGTCCTCGCTGGAGAAGGCTCTCAGATCGATACCATGACGGCGAGCGGAAAGCTCGTGTTTTCTCTCTTCGCGGCGCTCGCCGAGTTCGAGGCGGAACTGATTCGTGAACGCACCCGCGCTGGTCTTGCGGCCGCGCGGGCGCGTGGCCGCCAAGGCGGCCGGCCACGGAAAATGACGCCGCAGGTTTTGCAGATGGCGGCTGCCGCCATGGCCGATCCAAAAACCAAGATCGATGATCTGGCGGCAAGCCTGAATATGACGCGCGTCACGCTTTACCGGTACCTCAATGGTGATGGCACCCTAAAGGAGAGCGGACAGCATCTCCTGGACCGCGCAGCGTAGGGCGAGACAAGTCGCGGAGAAACTTTGGCGGGGCATCGGGATCCCCCGCTCGATCACGATTGCGTTATATGCAGCTCCCAATTTCCGCACCCCGGCCGGACCACGATTTCGTGCCGGCGCACCAGGACCGGAGATTGCAGATCGGCAAAGAGCTTTGCCACCTCCCCGCTCACGTGCACACACCCTTCGCGGCTCCGCACGGCGGCCGGGACGCCGGGCACGTCCTGGATCACGTCGTAAAGACTGGTCGCTCCGCCACGGTGGACGCCTTCCCCTAACCGGGAGAGTAGGGCGTTCGCAACAGCGAAAAGAGCGGGATGTGCGGGTTCCTCGGAACTTAAGTCGTGCGGGTTCACGGTGATCTCTCACACGCTCTCATACGGGCCGTGAGGCCGGGGCCGGAAGCCCCGGTGGAATGGCCTCGGGAGGGGGGGCTACTTCGTGGGGCCTTTTTCAGGCTGACTCACGGTGACTGCGGGGATTCAGGGCGGCGACTTCGAGGCGGGGGGATCCTCCGATCCGGAGCTGAAGATCAGCTTCGTGGAATGACCGTCCTTAATGTAGAGATGAAACACGGTTGAACGGTATTTCCCTTCAATCCTCAACGCAAGACCCACCAAACCCAAGAACGAAACCGGATATTGAATCGCGAGCTGTTTCAAATACGACTCAAAGCCGCCGAAAACCTGATCTGCGTCCAGAGGGCTCTCCTGATCAATTGTGTGCGTCATCAAATAAGGCCGCAGGTCGGAATTTTGGCGCTCGACCTCTGGCTTATAGCCTTTTCGCAGTTGTCGGGAATATTCCTGTTGCTGATGATGCTTCCGGAGAACAGACGAGAGCCCGCGAAGCAGCGATTGGCCGTTATCGCCCTTGTATGTGGCTCGAGTGCCCACCCTCAGAGCATACCAGAGCCCGCGAACCAGAGGTTCGATGCCGCCCTTGTATGCGTTTTGAGAGGTTACTC
>Ga0209365_1000061_pt1 | contig 18873 bp, 14 predicted proteins | sample WorMetimpBELIZE2_FD_187389 | JGI IMG/M metagenome (GOLD analysis project Ga0209365, IMG submission 187389) | Marine gutless worms symbiont microbial communities from Max Planck institute for Marine Microbiology, Germany - Olavius imperfectus... | ecosystem: Host-associated > Annelida > Digestive...
TGGCTTTCATTTTGGTCTGAGCGCCGGGCAGATCCACGATTATGTCGAGCCCTTTTTGCGCGTCTTGGAGCGCGCACTCACCGATTTGGGCCAACTCCCTGAAGTCATCCTGGAAACCCCGAAGACCTCTCTCAACTTTTCGATCAATATAATGATATTATCATTGATGGGGTCGAGATGGCCGGCCAAAAAGAACGTTATAGTGGAAAAAACGCCATACCATGAAAGCACGGTTCTGAAAACACTCTTTGATCCGGATTTACCTTGGTTCAAGAACTTGATGGTACGACTGGATCTCGGTTTTTTGGGTGCCGAGAAAGATTACGGGGCTTCAGCGCGCATTATTCTCCCCCACAAGAAGCCGCGAAAGTCGAAGCGGAATCCCACTCCGAAACTGACCAACGAGCAAAGAAAAGAAAATCGCCAGCAGGCCAAAACGCGAGTTATTGTCGAGCAAGCTATCGGCGGCCTGAAGCACTTTCACTGTTTGACACACCGCCTCAGAAATCAATCCACTTCCTTAATGAACCAGCTCTTTCTCCTCTCAGCCGGCCTGTGGAACTTCAAAATAGCTTGAAAAATCGTACAGTTACCAAAAGGTGCAGCAAGTCTAATAATTTATCGAATTTTCCCATGGCTATCGATCGGAAAAAGGGGCCAGGTTTGATTTCTATTGAGCCTGGCCCCTTTCTCCTTTCTCAAATCAACACAAATCGCGATTCGTGTTGATTCGTGGTTCTTCGATGCGGCTCGCTACGCTCACCACATCCTACGAGTTTTCAGGTGGCGAGGCGGCGCAGGACGTAGTGCAGGATGCCGCCGTTGCGGTAGTAGTCCACTTCGTTGGGGGTGTCGATGCGCACCTTGGCCTTGAGGGTCTTTGCGCTGCCGTCGGTGGCGGTTGCTTTTACGGTGACTTCTTTGGCCTGGCCGCCGTCCAGCCCCTGGATGTCGAAGGTCTCGTCGCCCGTAAGTCCCAGAGAGGTAGCGTTCTCGCCGGCCAGGAACTGGAGGGGCAGGATGCCCATGCAGACCAGGTTAGTGCGGTGGATGCGCTCGTAGCTTTCGGCGATGACGGCCTTGACGCCCAGGAGTCGCGGACCCTTGGCCGCCCAGTCGCGGGAGGAGCCGGAGCCGTATTCCTTGCCAGCGATGACGATGGCGGGGACTCCTTCGGCCTGGTAGCGCATGGCGGCGTCGTAGATGGAGAGTGACTCGCCGCTGGGTCGATGGCGGGTGACGCCGCCTTCGGTGCCGGGGGCCATGAGGTTGCGCAGGCGGATGTTGGCGAAGGTGCCGCGCATCATGACTTCGTGGTTGCCGCGGCGGCTGCCCAGGCTGTTGAAGTCCTTTTGCGTCACGCCCTTGTCGAGCAGATACTTGCCGGCGGGGGAGTCGGGCTTGATGGCGCCGGCGGGGGAAATGTGGTCGGTGGTGATGGAGTCTCCGAGCAGGGCCAGGCAGCGGGCACCCTGGATGTCGGGCGCCTCTTCGACGGTGGGGCTCATTCCCTCGAAGTAGGGCGGTTTGCGGATGTAGGTGGATTCGGGCCAGTCGTAGGTCTGGCTGGTGGCGGCCTTGAGGGACCGCCAGCGTTCGTCCCCGGTGAAGACGTCGGCGTAGGCGGCCTTGAATTCGTCCGCGGTGACGTTGTCGGCGATGGCTTGGCGGATCTCGTCCTGGGTCGGCCAGATATCCTTGAGATAGACGTCTTTGCCGTCCTTGTCCTTAGCCAGGGGTTGCTGATAGGGGTCGATGTCGATGCGCCCGGCGATGGCGTAGGCCACGACCAGGGGCGGGGAGGCCAGGTAGTTCATGCGTACCTCGGCATGGACCCGGCCCTCGAAGTTGCGGTTGCCCGAGAGGATGGAGACGGTGCAGAGGTCCTTTTCGGCAATGGCTTGGGAGACGGGCGCGGGCAGGGGGCCGGTGTTGCCGATGCAGACGGTGCAGCCGTAGCCGACGTTGTGGAAGCCGAGCTGCTTCAGGGGCTCGATGAGCCCGGCGCGCTCCAGGTAGCGGGTTACGGCCAGGGAGCCGGGACCCAGGGAGGTTTTGACCCAGGGCGCGGCCGTAAGACCGCGCGCGGCCGCCTTCTTGGCTACCAAGCCGGCGCCGAGCATGACCGAGGGGTTGGAGGTGTTGGTACAGGAGGTGATAGCGGCGACCACGATGGAGCCGTCGGAGAGCTCGAGCTCCCAGCCGTCGATCCGGGCCTTGGCTGATCCTGAGTCGGGGATGCCGCGTTCCCGCTTGAGCTCGTCCAGGGCCTTGGAAAAATGGGTCGTCAAGTCGGTGAGGGGCACCCGGTCCTGGGGACGCTTGGGGCCGGCCAGGGAGGGGACCACAGTGCCGAGATCCAGCGCCAGGGTCTCGGAGTAGTCGGCCTCCGGGGACTCGGCCGTGTGGAATACCCCCTGGGCCTTGGCGTAGGTCTCCACCAGGGCCACCTGCTCTTCGCTCCGCCCGGTGAGGCGCAGGTAGTCCAGGGTTTCCCGGTCGATGGGGAAGAGGCCGCAGGTGGCGCCGTACTCGGGCCCCATGTTGGCGATGGTGGCGCGCTCGCCCATGGGCAGGGAGCCGATGGCGGAGCCGTAGAACTCGACGAACTTGCCCACGACCCCGTGGCAACGCAGCCGGTCGACGATAGTCAGCACCAGGTCGGTGGTGGTCACGCCTTTCTTGAGCGTCCCGGTGAGCTTGAAGCCCACGACCTTGGGCACCAGCATGGAGACCGGCTGACCCAACATGGAGGCCTCCGCCTCGATGCCCCCCACGCCCCAGCCGAGCACGCCGATGCCGTTGACCATGGTGGTATGGGAGTCGGTGCCCACGCAGGTATCGAAGTAGGCCTGGGTGGTGTCGCCGACGGCCTTCGGGAACACCACCCACGACAGGTACTCCACATTGACCTGGTGCACGATGCCAGTATCCGGGGGTACTACCTTGAAGCCGTCCAGGACGTTCTGCCCCCACTTGAGGAATTTGTAACGCTCCTGATTACGCTGGAATTCGAGCTCGGCGTTTTTGGCGAAGGCGTCGTCCGAACCGAAGTAGTCCACCTGAACCGAGTGGTCGATAACCAGGTCGGCGGGTTGTAGGGGATTGATCTTCCTGGGGTCCCCGCCGAGCGCCTGCATGGCGTCACGCATGGCGGCGAGATCGACCACCGCGGGCACCCCGGTGAAGTCCTGCATCAGCACCCGGGCCGGGCGGTATTGGATCTCGTGGAAGGGCTCGGCCCGGGGATCCCACTTCGCCAGGGTCTCGATATCCGCGCGCCGGACGGTTATGCCATCCTCGTTACGCAGCAGGTTTTCGAGCAGAATCTTGGTGGCGTAAGGGAGGCGTGCGCTCCCTTCGATGGCCTCGAGACGGAAGATCTCGTAGCTCTTTTCCCCAACCCGAAGCTGGGACCTGGCCTGAAAGCTGTCTTGCATGGATCGACTCCGCCGTTGTGCGTGCGTGACTGAATAAGATTTTCGCATTTTAACCCGAATCCTTCTCTTAAGGGGGTAGGGCAAAAGCTCGTTGGTGGTTTCTCAAGGACTCGAGTGCAGCGGTTCACGCTCCCTCTCCCACCGGGAGAGGGGCTTTTGGCCGCGGTGAGCCTTGCAGGACCGGGGCTAACCTGGACCACGCGGCATGGCTTGAGTTTTTATGAACCGTTACTGAGTTGTTGTCCGCGGATTCAAAATCACGGATCACAAAGTTACAACACTACCCTCCAAAGAGATGTGTTCCAAATGGGTTAGGAATGACCGGTGGCTGACGGTCGCCGACCGCCGGCCCCCCGAAATCAGGTGCCGGGTTGTTCCGCGAGATAGCCGCGGGCCGCCGCGAGCAGCCGTTTGCGTCCGAACAGAAGCTGCCAACGGCTCCCCCCGACCTGGCGCCACAGCCAGGCAGAGCGCACGCCGGCCAGGAGCAGGGCACGGATTCGGTTCTGATTCTCCGGCTGCTGCAAAAACCGCGGATCGCCCTGGACCATAATGCGTGGTTGCAGCTGGCTGACGGTCCGGCTGTAGATATCCGCCAGGTGGGCCAGCAGGTTGGGGTGCAGCCTGGGGAAGTGTTCCAACTTGGCTCGCGCTTCTTCCAGGCCTGAGCCGATGGTCTCGATCATCTTGCTGCGGCCCGCCAACACCCGCTCGAGCTTGAGCAGACCGATGACGTAGCGGATCGGCTCCACCTCCCGCGACTGTTTGCCGGTCAGCTGCTCCAGGAGCTTCTTTGCCCCGGGGACCAGGCCGCCCGGGGCCCCGAATATTTCGGGAACGCTATCGGCATCGGTCTGGAACAGGCTGTAAATACAGGGCTCCATGATATCCGTGTCGACGTTGCCCTGGCGGGCGATTCGTCGGACGCACAGGACGGACTGATACAGGCCCGCCAAGGCGATGAACCGATCTTCTCCAGTATAGTTCATGGGGCGTCTTCGGATACTCTCATCTTAAAGTCGGTAAAGCAGAACCGTAGGGCGGGAAAGCGTAGCGTATCCCGCCGCCTCGGTCATTCCTGAACCAACTCCCTTCATAACATCGGCTTCCTACCGCCTGCCGGGAACATAAGCTAACATTTTATCAAGAAAAAGCACCGGCATTCGGGGCGGGTCTCAGCGGTTCCAGGGCCACCGAATAATCATCACTCCGGCAAAACGGAAGCTGTGTTCTGATAAATTCAACTTCTGGACTGGAGGACAATCGGACTTGCAGCGGAACAGAGTATCTACTACTAATGGCACTACATTGATGCAGCTCCTGGGAACAGGCGCGTCGAGTCGTGTGATTCATTAGGTTGAAACCAGCGGTTCCGGGAAATTGAACGAGTACGATTTGGTCATCATCGGCGGCGGATTGGTCGGGGGCAGCCTAGCCTGTGCCTTGGCCGGGACCGGCCTGCGGCTATGCGTGGTGGAGGCCGTGCCGCCGCAGTCGGAGGCCCAACCGAGCTACGACGAGCGGATCATCGCCCTGGCCTGGAGTAGCCGCCGCATCTTCGAGGGCATCGGCCTGTGGGCGGCAATCGAGCCGGGGGCGGAGCCGATCCGCCGGATCCATGTCTCCGACCGGGGTCGGTTCGGCTTCACCCGGCTGGATCATCGGGAGGCGGGTGTAGCGGCCTTGGGCTATGTGGCCCCGGCGCGCCTGCTCGGTCACGCCATCCAGGGTGGCTTGGCCGGGGTGGAGATCCTGTGTCCGGCGTGCCTGCTCGGGGTTCGGGCCCTGCCACGGCGGGTGGATCTGGAGGTGGCCGTCGGCGGTGATTCGCGACTCCTGCGAACCCGCCTGCTGGTGGCCGCCGACGGCGGCGACTCCTCCGTCCGCAAGCGTCTCGAGTTTGCCGTGCGGGAACAGAGATACGGCTACCATGCCCTGATTACCACGGTAACGCCCGAGCAGCCCCGACCCGGCGTGGCCTTCGAACGCTTTACCGAGACCGGACCCCTGGCCCTGCTGCCCATGACTGAGGGGCGCTACTCCTTGGTCTGGAGCGCACGCCCGCACCAGGCGGCCAGTCTTCGGGATCTCTCCGACCAGGAATTTTTCGCCGAACTCCAAGGCCGCTTCGGCTATCGGATGGGAAAATTCACCCGCCCCGGACGGCGGTTGACCTACCCCCTCAAATTGACGATTGTCCAGGAGCCGGCGCGTCGCCGCCTGGTGCTCATCGGCAACGCGGCCCACACCCTACACCCGGTGGCCGGGCAGGGCTTCAACCTGGGATTGCGGGACGTGGCGGCGCTGGCCGAGGTACTGGTCCGGGCCCTGAGCGAGGACGCGGACCCCGGCGGCGAGGCGACGCTGGACGCCTACCGTCGCCTGCGGGGAGGGGATCAGACCGCGGTGGTCGCGGCCACCGACACTTTGGCCCGGATGTTCGTCAATCCCTGGTCGCCGGTGCGCTGGGGCCGCGATCTGGGCCTGCTGGGTCTGGACCTGCTCCCCGGAACCCGCCGTTTCGTCACCCGTCGCTTCATGGGTCTGGGAGGAGCGCACCAGCCGCGACTCGCACGGGGCCTGCCCTTGGAAAGCGGGTAGTGGTCAGCGTAGGGTCCGCTGTGCGGACCGCTTGGATGTTGCCGCCGTTTAACCGATGAAAAACCCTGAAATCCTACCGGGGAGCAAACATGCCTGAACGAGACCTCCGATTCGATATCCTGATCGTCGGCGGCGGCATGGTCGGGGCCGCCTTGGCCTGCGCCTGTCTCGGCAAGGGTTGGCACATCGCCCTGGTGGAGCCCCGCGAGCCCCGACGCACCTGGCCACCGGGAGAGGTAGACCTGCGGGTATCGGCTCTCAACCACGCCAGTCAGCGGATCCTCGAACGGCTCGGGGCCTGGTCCAGGATCCTGCAACTCGGAGCCAGTCCCTATCGGGAAATGCACGTCTGGGACGCCGTCACCGGCGGCAGCATCCACTTCGACAGCGCCGCGCTCGGTGAGCCCGACCTGGGGCACATCGTGGAAAATCAGGTGACCCAGCTCGCTCTCTGGGAACGCCTGGAAGAGACCAAAGAGGTCGCCTTGCTCTGTCCGGCTGAGGTGAGCACGCTCGAGCTCACCACCGAGGCGGCCCACCTGAATCTCGAGGACGGACGGCGGCTCGCGGCCCGGCTGCTGGTGGGGGCGGACGGGCGCGATTCCTGGGTGCGTGGCCGCGTCGGCATCGCCACCCGCGGCCGGCGCTATGACCAGCAGGCCATCGTAGCCAACGTAGGACTCCGGGAATGGCACCGGGAGACCGCCTGGCAGCGCTTCCTGCCCACGGGCCCCCTGGCCTTTCTGCCCCTGCGCGACGGCCGCTGCTCCATCGTCTGGTCGGCCACCCAAGCCAGGGCCGAGGAGCTTCTGGGGCTCGACGAGGCCGGCTTCCGGTCGGAGCTCACCAAGGCCAGCGACGGCCGCCTGGGCCCCATCAGCGAAATCGGGCCGCGCGCCGGCTTCGGCCTGCGGTGGCAACACGCCGAGCACTATGTGAAGCCGCGTCTCGCCCTGCTCGGAGACGCCGCCCACAGCCTGCACCCGTTGGCGGGCCAGGGCGTCAACCTGGGTTTTCTGGACGCCGCGGCCCTCGCGGCGGCCCTCGACGAGGCGCGAGACAAACAGCGGGACATCGGCGGGCTCTGGGCCCTGCGGCGCTACGAGCGCGCGCGCCGCGGCGACAACCTGCTCATGCTGACTGCCATGGACGGATTCAAACGCCTGTTCAGCAACGCCTCGCCGCCCCTGGCCGCCCTGCGCGGCGCGGGCCTGTCCCTGATCGACCGGCTGGAACCGATCAAACATCTATTTATGCGCCACGCCCTGGGCTCCGGGGACGACCTGCCGCCACTCGCCCGGAGCGGAGCAACCGAGCAGGAAAATACCACCGACCCCCGCTGGATCCCTACGTAACCTTTGCCGCCGGTGATACGAGGCGATAGCTACTATGGCGGTGTCGGAGACTATCGCGGCTATCGCCACTCCGCCGGGTATCGGTGGGATGGGTATTGTCCGTGTCTCCGGTTCCCTTGCTCCAGCGGTCGCCGGGGGATTGATCGGTCGTGTACCCGAGCCGCGTCTTGCGACCCTGGCCAACTTCCGGGCCCGGGACGGTGAGACGCTCGACCAGGGTATCGCCCTCTTTTTCCCGGCCCCCCATTCCTTTACCGGTGAGGATGTCCTGGAGCTGCAAGGGCATGGCGGCCCGGTGGTCCTGGATCTGCTGCTGCGCCGGGCCCTGGAGCTCGGCGCCCGTCCGGCACGACCCGGCGAGTTCAGTAAACGGGCCTTTCTGAACGGCAAGCTCGATCTGGCCCAGGCCGAGGCCGTCGCGGATCTGATCGAGAGCACCACCGAGGCAGCCGCAAGGTTGGCCGGCCGTACCCTGCAGGGGGAGTTCTCGCGCCGGGTCGAAGTATTGCTCGAAGGGATGATTCGCCTGCGTACCTTCGTGGAGGCGGCCATCGATTTTCCCGACGAGGAGATCGATTTTCTCAGCGACTCGCAGGTGGGAACCGATCTGCGGAATCTGATTCGCGGTACGGAGGCACTGACGGCCAGCGCCCGGCAGGGCCAGCTGATCCGCGAGGGCCTCCGCCTGGTCATCGCCGGTCCCCCCAATGCCGGGAAGTCGAGTTTGCTCAATGCCCTGGCCGGGACCGATGTCGCCATTGTCACCGAAATTCCGGGCACTACTCGAGATCTGTTGCACCGGGAGATCCAGATCGACGGTAGGCTGCTGCATATCGTCGATACCGCCGGGATGCGACCCGCGCGGGATCCTATCGAGCGGGAGGGTATCCGCCGAGCGCGTGAGCAGATCGGGCACGCCGACCATATCCTCTGGGTCTTCGATGGGCAATCCGAGCCGGGGCACGCAGGCCCCGCCACGGATGCCTTGCCGGAGCGGATTCCCGTCACCTATGTGCGGAATAAGATCGACCTGACCGGCACCCCCGCCGGTCTTACGCGAAGCACTCGGGGGCCACAGATCGCGCTTTCCGCCCTGACCGGCACCGGGATGGATGCCCTACGCGAGTACCTCAAGGGGGTCTGTGGTTTCTTGGGCACTACCGAAGGGGTGTTCATGGCCCGCAGGCGCCACCTGGACGCCTTGAATCGATCACTGGCTGGTTTGCATTCCGCGCTGGCCGTGCTGGAACGAACCTGTGCTGCGGAGCTGATGGCGGAGGAGCTGCGCCGGGCCCAACAGGCCCTGGGGGAGATCACCGGGAAATTCACGCCGGATGACCTGCTGGATCGGATTTTCTCCGGTTTCTGCATCGGCAAATGATTCTTCGAACACGCTTTCGGATTCGCAGGCGCATCCGGGCCTGCTTTGCGACATTCGGCGACAAGGGTGGTTAGAGGCGGCCGTCCCTTGGAATACTTCTCGACAGTCAGGCCAGCAATCGTTGCTACGACCTCTAAGAGGCGCTGAGGCAAGGTTTGCGCGATTGGGACCCTGTCCTCCCCGCTTTCATCGTCCGCGGAATCGGTATTGATATTCAAGATTAAAATCTTTCGGTGCTCAGGGCAACAGGGCATCGATTACGACCCGTAGCCCCGGTATGGCCAGGGGGGAGATGGTCTCGCCCACGCCGAGCAGGATACGCTCGGCATAGGCACCCTGGTTCGGCCCGCGGTAGATCTCCGGACGGCGGTCGTGCAGGTCGAGGAGCAGCTCCAGCCGTGCCTCCGGGTGAAACACGCCGGTCTCACCATCCGGTCCGGTCATATTCGGTTCGGGTCCAGCGATGGGGGATCGGTGCCGGCTCGCTCATACGCTATCCAGGCTCAGTCCGCAAGTCGGTAGTGGGCGCTACAGTAGGGACAGGCGGCCTCGCCGGTCTGCTCGAGGGGGAGGTAGACCCTGGGGTGCATGTTCCAGACCTGGTCCCGGGGACAGGGGCAGGACAGGGGCAGGTCTTTGCGGCCGACCTCGATGACAGGTGCGGCACTCTGGTTGTTTTCGGCGGTTTCCGTCATTTTCCGGCGCTCCTCTCGATCCATCGGCTCGTCAGACCAGTGTCAGCCATTGGGGATTTTCGTCGCGGCGGCCGTGGACCTGATCGAAATACAGGCCCTGCAAATGTTTGGTGATGGGGCCGCGGGCGCCCTGGCCGATAGTGCGCCCGTCCACCTCCCGAATCGGGGTGACCTCCGCCGCGGTCCCGGTGAAGAAGGCCTCTTCGGCAATGTAGACCTCGTCGCGGGTGATGCGTTTCTCCACGACCCGGATGCCTAGCTCGGCGGCCAGGGCCAACAAGGTTTTGCGGGTGATACCGTCCAGGGCGGAGGTCAGATCCGGGGTGTGGAGCACGCCGTCCCGGACGATGAAGATATTCTCGCCGCTGCCTTCCATGACATAGCCCTCCACGTCCAGCAGCAGGGCCTCATCGTAGCCATCCCGTCGGGCCTCTTCCAGGGCCAGCATGGAGTTCATGTAGTTGCCGTTGGCCTTGGCCCGACACATGACGGCGTTGACCTGGTGGCGGGTGAAGGAGGAGACCCGGACGCGGATGCCGTTGCGCATGTTCTCCTCGCCCAGATAGGCGCCCCACTCCCAGGCTGCCACCATGCAGTGGACCTTGAGATTATCGGCGCGCAGGCCCATGCCTTCCGAGCCGTAGAAGCACATGGGGCGAATGTAGGCGGATTCGAGCCCGTTCTCCCGCACTGCGGCCCGCTGGGCCGCATCCAGGGTCTCCCGGTCGCAGGGAAGGCTCATCCCGACGATGTGGGCCGAGTTGAACAGGCGGTCTGTGTGGTCGCGCAGGCGAAAGATGGCGGTGCCCCGGTCGGTCCGATAGGCGCGCACGCCCTCGAAGACCCCCATCCCATAGTGCAATGTGTGGGTCAACACGTGCGTTTTAGCCTCGCGCCAAGGCACTATCTCGCCGTCCAGCCAGATGAGGCCGTCACGGTCTGCCATGGTTGCCATCGTCATCTCCGCTTGCTCTCCATCAGCTCCCGCCACAGGGCCCGCACCTGTTGCCGCGGCTCGACCAGTCGATCGTCAGGGATGCACGTCGGCTGCTCCTGCAGGGCGCTACGGTGGTAGGCGGCCCGTAGTGCCTTGTAGGCGTCGGTCAGGTCCTCGACCAGGGTACCCGGCAGCAGGTCGAGACGTGCTAGGGTTTCCAGCAGCCGCACATTATCGGTCCGGTCAGCAAGGTCCGGGTACCGCTCGGCCCATCGCAGAACCGAGTATTGAACCATAAACTCGATGTCGGCAATACCGCCGGGGCCCTGTTTCAGGTCGAACCAGCCGCTACGGGTTTGATCCAGCTCCTTGCGCATACGCTCGCGCATCTCACGCACGTCCGCGCGCAGGCGCGCAGGCTCCCGTGGCTGGCACAGGATCTCGCGCCGTACCTGGGCGAAGCGTTCCGCCAGCGAGCGGTCTCCGGCCACCGGACGGGTCCGTACCAGGGCCTGATGCTCCCAGGTCCAGGCCTCCTGGGCCTGGTAGTAGGCGAAGGCCGCGAGGGAGCGCACGAGCAGGCCCCTCTTGCCGTCGGGACGCAGGCGCATATCCACCTCGTAGAGCTGGCCGGAGGGGGTGCGGGTAATCAGCATGTGGAGCAGGCGTTGCCCCAGATGCAGGTAGAATTGGCTGTCGGTGATCCGGTGGCCACCGCGGGTCCGGGCGTCGACCGCATCGCTGCCGTGCAGAAAGACCAGATCCAGATCGGACCCGTAACCGAGCTCGAGGCCGCCCAGCTTGCCGTAGCCGAGCACCAGAAACCCGGTGCCCTCATCCGGGCTCCCGCCGGGGGGGCCGTGCTTCGCCCGCAGATGGTCATAGGCCAGGGCCAACCCCCTGGAGACCGCGACCTCGGCGATCTCGGTCAGGTAATCGCTGACGACTATCAGGGGAATCACGTCCGTGAGGTCCGCCGCCGCTACCCGCAGGCGATTCCCCTGGGCGAACTGGCGCAGGCATTCCATTTGCTGCTCCAGGTCGTCGTCGGCCAGGGGGGCGAGCAGGCTGTCGAGCTCGCCTTCGAGGTCCGCCCGCTGCAAGGGGGCATAGAGACGGCGGGGGTCCAGCAGCTCGTCCAGCAGCAGGGGATAATGGGCGATCCGATCCGTGAACCAGGGGCTCATGCCCGCCAGCCGCGTCAGCTGCGATAGGACGGCGGGGTGCTCAATCAGCATCGCCAGATAGGCGGTACGACTCAGCACGGACTCCAGCACGCGCAGCACCCGTTCCACCACCCGATCCGGGTCAGGGGTGCCGGCGGCCTGCTGGAGCACCAGGGGTACGAGCCGGGCCATCCGGTCGTCGCCGCGGCCGCTCATGCCCCTGCGCAAGGCCGCGTTGCGCAGGGTTCCCAGACGTTCCAGAAGCGCCCGCGGCTCCTTGAAACCGGCCTGTGCGAGCGGCTCCAGGTCATGCGCCTCCTCCGTGCGTCGGTTCCAGAGGGTCGCAAAGGGTTGCCCCCCAGGCCCCTCTTCCGCGGAGGAGGTGGCGAAGACCCGATCGAACTCGGTCTGGACCCGATGCCGATGCTCCTGCAACCCCGCGTAGAAATCCCCCCAGTCGGTGCAGCCCATGGCGCGGGCCAGCCTCAGGCGTCTCGCTAGGTCCTCCGGCAACCGGTGGGTCTGCTCGTCCTTCCAGGCCTGCAGGCGATTCTCCAGCCGGCGCAGATATCGGTAGGCGGCCCCGAGCCCCTCCGCGGCCGCGACCGGCAACAGCTCCTTCTCCCCCAACCGCCGCAGCACCGGCTGGATGGCCCGGAGCTGTAGCGCGGGATCGCGGCCGCCGCGGATGAGCTGAAAGGCCTGGCCGATGAACTCGATCTCGCGGATTCCGCCGGGGCCGAGCTTGATATTGTTCGCCATGCCCTTGCGCGTGAGCTCCCGATTGATCATCCGCTTCATGCCGCGCAGGGACTCGATGGCGCCGAAATCCAGATAACGGCGGTAGACAAAGGGCCGCAGTATGGCCTCGATCCGCTCCCCCGCCGCCGGGTCGCCCGCCACCACCCGTGCCTTAATCATGGCGTAACGCTCCCACTCCCTAGCCTGGGATTGGTAATAGTCCTCCAGAGCATCGAAGCTCATGACCAGGGGCCCCGCATCGCCGAAGGGACGCAGGCGCGTATCGACCCGAAAGACGAAGCCATCCACCTCGTTGGCACTGAGCACCTGAATCAGACGCCGGGCGAGGCGGATAAAAAACTGCTCGTTGGTCAGGGGACGCCGGCCATCCGTGTGACCGCCGGCGGTGTAGGCGAACAAAAGATCGATGTCCGAGGACAAATTGAGCTCCCGCGCCCCCAGCTTCCCCAGCCCCAGCACCAGCATGGACTGGGCCTCGCCGGCTAGGCTCCGGGGGGTACCCAGCTCCGCCGCCGACCAGGCCTGGAGCCGGGTCAGGGAATGCCCAACGCAGGCATCCGCCAGGGCGCTCAGATCCTCCAGGGTCTCGTCGAGCCCCGCCAAGTCGGCGATATCGCGCCAGATAATGCGCACCATCTCGCGGCGTCGGAACCGACGCAAGGCCAGGGTCAGGGACCGCTCGTCGCCGACCTCCTCCAGCTCGACGCCGAGCCGGCGGTCCAGCTCGTCCTGAGCCGAGGGGCGTTCCAGGCGTCCGGAAGCCAGCAGCCCCGGCAGGAGCCCCGGATATCGGATACAGCTTTGGGCGACATAGTCGCTCGCCTCCCACACCCGTTCCAGTGTCCGCTCGAGCAGCGGATGGGCCGGCACCGCGAGCTCATGCTCGGCAAGCGCCACCGCCCAGACCCGCCGCCGGTCCGCAACCTCCGCGATGAGCGCATCGACCCCAGCCATCGGACCTCCCTCGACCTCGAATCGCCCGGCAAACCCTCAACATACCCCATTCCAAGGAATGGTGTCGCAAAAACGGTCGTGTCCGCCAGGGCCACCGAATAATCACTCGATAGAAAGCAAGGGTTTGCCGATGATGAACTGCAGAGAACGCAGGGGAGATGAGACATCGGCCGCCTGGAAGGCAGCGCGGCCAAGGAAGGGTCAGGGGTGGATCAGTTGCTCCGGGAGGTTACGCGCTCGCGCAGGTAGACGGGTCGGGCCTGCTCCGCGGGCACGTAATGGCCTTGCGCGAGCTCGGCGGCGGCCAGTACCGCGATGTCGCGGGCCTCGCATTGGGCATCGGGGGTTACCGCCAGGAGCCGTGACCCCAGACGCCGACGCAGCCGGTTGCCGTGGGTGGCCCAACCACTGCCGACTCCGCTCCAGTCACCGTCCGCCGGGAGGCTAACGGCCTGTGGGGCCGCGACTTCTTCCGCCCCTGCCGCCTGCACCCAGTCCCCCGCACCGAGCCGGTAGGGTCCCCAGTAGACCTCTCCCATGCGGGCGTCGAACGCCGCCAGGACCCGCGCGGAGCCGCCGGACCGGAGGTGTCCTTGGGCCAGAGCGGCCAGGGTCGATATGGGTACTACCGGCCGGGCCGCGCCATAGGCCGCGCCCTGTACCACCGACGCGGCGATCCGCACCCCCGTGAAGGAGCCCGGTCCCTGGCCGAATGCCAGGGCATCGAGCCGGGTCAGGCCGATGCCAGCTTCGGCGAGGAGGTCGTCCATCATGGTCAGGATCAGCTCACCGTGGCGACGCGACTCTTGCTCGAGGCGTTGCTCGAGTACCGTGCCGAGCAGGAGCGCCACAGAGCAGGCGGCGCCGGAGGTTTCGATGGCGAGGATGTTCAAGGATCAACATCCGCAAACCAGTATGGACATTTAAGGGGCCTCCATTCATAACTTAAGCGGGCTCAAGTGTGGTTGCAGCCGCACTGAGGCCCTGACCACAACCCAACCTGTCACGGAGGTTCGGCTATGGCTGACGCCAATTTTACACGTATCTTCAGATGACTCGGTCGTTGCCGCCATCGATGGCGACTTGGGCGCCGGTGGTTTTGGCGAAGATGGAGCCGGCCATGGCACAGGCCATTTCCGCCACGTTTTTGGAGGATATTTCCGTCTTGAGCAGGTTTCTTCTTTTGTAGTCCGCTACGGAGAGGCCGTAGCTCGCGGCTCGGGCCGCGATGACTTCGGGCGTCCACAGGGCGGTGTCGAATACGGCGTCGGGATGGATGCTGTTGACCCGCACGCCGTCGGGGGCCAATTCGAGCGCGGCGACCCGGGCCAATTGGTTGAGGCCGGCCTTGGAGGCGCTGTAGGCAGCGGCCCCCGGTCCGGGGGCCGGCACGTTGCGGGAGCCGATGAAGACGATGGCGGGCTCCCAGCCGTGGCGCAGGTAGGGAATCGAGTATTTCACCAGGGTCATGGCGCTGGTCAGGTTCATGTCGAGACACTGGCGCCAGAGCTCCGGGTCCATATCCTCAATAGACCGGCTGGCGGGGAAGAGTCCGACGTTGGAGACCAGGATGTCCAGACCGCCATAGGTGCGTATGGTTTCCGCGATAGCGGTCTGTAAAGCGGCCGGGTCCGTCACGTCGTAGGTGAGGCCGATGGCCGCGGTTTTTTCCGGGAAGGCGGTGGCTATGTCCGGGTTGATGTCCAGGCCCGCCACGCAGGCGCCCTGGGCCAGTAGGGTGTTCACGCAGGCCCTGCCGATTCCGTTGGCGGCCCCGGTCACTAGGGCGATTTGCCCGGTCAGGGGCGCGCCGGTATTTCCGGTTTTTTTCAGCTTGGCTTGTTCCAGCTCCCAGTACTCTACCTCGAAAATCTTGTCCGCCGGCAGGGCTTGCCAGCCCCCCAGTCCTTCGCCGTATTGGATGCAGCGCAGAGTATGGGCGTTGATGTCCGCGACGATTCGGGCGTTTTGGCCGTCGGTGCCGAAGCCGATTACGCCCTGGCCCGGCCACACGGCCCAGCGCGGGGCCGGGTCTAGACAGGTGAGGCCGGTGTTTTGGTTGGCCTCGAAATATTGTCGGTAGGCCTGCTCGTAGGCCTCCAGGTCGGCGTTTCCCGCCTGGTCCATCAGCAGGGGGATACGCTTGGTGCGGATTACGTGGTCGGGGGTTATGGGGCCACGGGTGGCGATGGTGGCTACCCGCGGCAGATCGGCGAAGCCACGGGCCTCCGGGCTGTTGTCCAGGCGGGCGATCAGGGGCCGCCCGGCCTTGAGGGAGACCTGTCGGCGTATCCTGGCCAGGGCCGTATGGTTTACCTCCTCGGCGGCGGCCGTGGCCAGGGTCATGGCCCTACGGGCATGGAGGTATTCTTCGGCCTCGTGGACCAATCGGATCATCCGCTGGTAGCTTTCTCTGGCGTCGTCGTGGAAAGTGAAGATGCCGTGGTTGAGCAGGATCATACCTTCTACCCGCCCCCAGTCCAGGTCGTGGGTGAGGTCCGCGACGGTGCGGGCCAGCATGAATCCGGGCATGACGTAGGGAATGACGATGACCCGATCGCCGTAGAGCTCCCGGATCTTGTCTTCGCCTCCTTGCGTGTTGGTCAGGGTGACCACGGCATCTGCATGGGTGTGGTCCACGTATTTGAACGGGATGATGGCGTGCAGGATGGCCTCCACGGAGGGGTCGGGGGCCGCGGGATCGGTCATGGCCGCGCGCTGCATGGCGACCATGTCCGTGTCGCTGAGCGCCTCCAGGCGCGCCAGGCGGCGGAGGGTGTCCAACTTGACGGGGGCGAAACCGGGGGCCTCGATGGTCGCCAAGTCCCAGCCGCTGCCCTTGACATAGAGCACCTCCTCTGTGTCCCCCAGCCAGTCGGTGCTAGTGGCCTTGACGGAGGTGTTGCCGCCGCCGTGCAGCACTAGATCGGCCTCCCGGCCCAGAAGGCGGGAGCTGTACACACGCAGCTTCAGGGGGTCGTTGCCCAGCTCGGCGGCTTCCTGATCGTTCCACAGGCTTTTTATCACATTGCTCCCGCCTTACAGGCCGAACTTTTTCTCCAGGTAATGGATGCCGGCGCCGCCGGCCTGGAAGGCCGCGTCCTTCATGATCTGCCGTTGCAGGCCGATGTTGGTATCGATGCCGGCGATGACCGTCTCGCGCAGGGCGTTGCGCATACGTGAAATGGCGGCGGAACGGCTCTCCCCATGGGCGATGAACTTACCGATCATGGAGTCATAGTAGGGCGGGACCCGGTAGCCCCTGTAGATATGGGTCTCCATCCGGATGCCGGGACCGCCGGGGGCATGGAACTCCTGGATCCGGCCGGGGCTAGGGGTGAAGGTCTCGGCATGCTCGGCGTTGATGCGACACTCGATGGCGTGCCCGCGCATGAGGATGTCTTCCTGCCGATAGCGCAGTTTCTCGCCGGCGGCCAGGAGAATCTGCTCCTTCACGATATCGATGCCCGTGACCAGCTCGGTTACTGGGTGCTCGACCTGGATACGGGTGTTCATCTCGATGAAGTAGAAGCCTGCGTTCTCGAACAAAAACTCGAAGGTGCCCGCCCCGCGATAGCCGACGCGGCGGCAGGCCTCGACGCAACGTCCCCCGATCTCGTCCCGTTGGGCCTCGGTGATTCCGGGCGCGGGGGCCTCCTCCACTACCTTCTGGTGTCGCCGCTGCATTGAGCAATCTCGCTCCCCCAGGTGGATGGCGTTGCCCTCCTGGTCCGCTAGGACCTGGAACTCGATATGGCGTGGGCGCTCAAGGTATTTCTCCATATAGACGGTGCCGTTGCCGAAGGCCGCGTCGGCCTCCGCCCGGGTCAGGGAGATGGCATTCAGGAGAGTAGCCTCGGAATGCACCACCCGCATGCCGCGACCGCCGCCGCCGCCGGTGGCCTTGATGATGACCGGGTAGCCGATCTCCCGTCCCAGCTCCAAAGTCCGCTTCTTATCCTCGTCCAGGGGGCCGTCGGAGCCGGGCACGCAGGGGACGCCGGACTGCCGCATGGCCTCGATGGCCGAGATCTTGTCGCCCATCAGGCGGATGGTCTCCGGCCTGGGACCGATGAAGATGAAACCGCTGTTCTCGACACGCTCGGCGAAATCCGCGTTCTCCGACAGGAACCCGTAGCCGGGATGGATGGCCACCGCATCCGTGACCTCCGCCGCGCTGATGATGGCGGGGATGTGCAGGTAGCTGTCCTGGGACGGGGCCGGGCCGATGCAGACCGACTCGTCGGCGAGCAACACGTGCTTAAGGTCCCGGTCAGCCTCCGAATGCACGGCCACCGTCCGGATCCCGAGCTCCCGGCAGGCCCGCAGGATACGCAGGGCGATCTCGCCCCGATTGGCGATGAGGATCTTCTCGATCATGGCGGCGGCCCCTATTCGATCACGAAAAGGGGCTGGTTATACTCCACCGGCTGCCCGTTCTCGACCAGCACCTTGGTGACCGTGCCGTCCTTCTCGCTCTCGATCTGATTGAGAATCTTCATCGCCTCGATGATGCAGAGGGTATCCCCCGCCTTTACCTGGCCGCCTTCCTGGACAAAGGGTTGGCTCCCCGGCGCCGGGGCGCGGTAGAGGGTACCGACCATGGGTGAGCGTATCAGGTTCTCCTCCGGTTCGTCGTCCGCGACGGGCGCCACCGGCATGGGGTCCGACGCCGGCGCCCCGGCGGGCCCCGGGCCCGCGCCGAACGCCTGGGGTGGGGGCGGAGCGGGCATGACCCGCCGGCTGATCCGAATCGACTCCTCGCCCTCGCGGACCTCGATCTCGGCCACATCGGATTGCTTGAGCAGCTCGATGAGCCTCTTGAGCTTGCGAATATCCATCTTGTTACTTCCATTCGGTCGCCTGTTCCAGCCGATCGATAGCCGCGGTCAGCGCCAGATCATAGCCCTGGGGACCCAAGCCGGTAATAATTCCCTCGGCAATATCCGAAAAGTAGGAATGGGCACGGAAGGACTCGCGGGCATGGATATTGGAAAGGTGGACCTCGATAAAGGGAATCGCGACGGCAAGCAAGGCATCGCGCAGGGCGATACTGGTGTGGGTGAAGGCCGCCGGGTTGGCGATGATAAAGGCGGTATCATTACCGCCCGCATTCTGGACCGCCGCCACCAGCTCATGCTCCACATTGCTTTGCACCAGCTCGACTCGGTGTCCCGCCGCCGTGGCCCGGCGTTGCAGCCTGGCGCCGATACGGTCCAGGGTATCCCGCCCGTAATGCCCCGGCTCCCGGGTACCGAGCAGATTCAGATTGGGGCCGTTCAAGACGAGAATCAATGCCATCATTACCCTCCTTTTGGGTCCCAATTGTCCTGATTCCGGGGAATCTGTCCAGTTCGGGCGACTTCCCGGTGCCCCCATCGACTTTGGGCAGCTATCCGGGACCTTCTATCGAGTGATCATTCGGTGACCTTGGTTGCGCCTTGCCACCCGGGGTCATTCCCGCTAGATTGTCTTGAACCGACAACCTTCCGGGCAAAACACCATGACCCAAGCCGGCATCCAACAAGCCGTCGAATCGATCTGGGCCCTGTTCCGGGAGACCGACCGGCGTCTCGATCAGC